>Ga0307375_10000553_pt1 | contig 46144 bp, 43 predicted proteins | sample TR1MG_FD_202531 | JGI IMG/M metagenome (GOLD analysis project Ga0307375, IMG submission 202531) | Soil microbial communities from Risofladan, Vaasa, Finland - TR-1 | ecosystem: Environmental > Terrestrial > Soil > Coastal area > Acid sulfate soil | place: Finland: Risofladan, Vaasa | collected...
AAGAGTCAGCTGCTCTACCAACTGAGCTAACGCCCCATATAACAACGAACAGGCTTTTACAGCACAATCCGCTTGAATTCTTGGTAGGCCGTGCCAGGTTCGAACTGGCGACCAACGGATTAAAAGTGCCAAGCAGGGGTTCTTCTGCGCTGCAACACCAATACGGTTACTTGCAAAATCAAGCATTTGCTTGCAGTCACTTGCACTGGCTTGCAATCGCTTGCACCCGTTTTCGGCCTGGAGTGTCAAGAAAGTGTCAAGACGCTTCATTCGAAAACAGACGAATTTTAGCCTCCTCGGGCTGAAACCGCAATCGCGACCGTGCCAGATGTCGACCGTAGCAGACCGCGACCGTGCCAAGTTTCGATAGGCGCGTAATAGTGATGGCATTGCGTTCTTCGCTGACCACTGATCACGCCAAGTGCGCGGCGCGGTCCTCGAGAGTCTGACTACCGAAACGAGACCGGAGGATCATGAGGAGGGTATAAATGGCAGCGCTATACCAGTTGTCCAACTCCCATGGCTGCCAACATGCAACTGCTCACCAAAGTACAAGTCTGCAAACTCCTCAACATTTCGCCCCGCGGCCTCGCGCTAATGGTCGCGCAGGGGAAGTTCCCGGCTGCACAGCGCATCGGACGAAAGAATTTCTGGACGCGCGCAGCCGTCGAGCGCTGGAAGACGCTGCTTTTCAGCGCGCAAGAGAACTGGACACCTGGCCGTGCTAGTTGAAGGGGCACCCTTGCAGCAAACGGTCTTGTCCCAGATTCGCGCACGCGGGAGCCACTGACGTGCCCCCTGTAATAGCCGTCGATTGCGTGGCCGCGGAATTTGAGTAGAAATGCGGTCGCAGCGTTCGGTCGTCGTGTGGTGTTCTTGTGGTTGTACGAACACCGGACGGTGCTATCACTCCGCCCGGTTCCTGAATCAGGCTGCCTGCATGGTCAAATTGGCAACCAAGTGGATGGGTGCAACGTTGCCGGCTTGCGCCGACACGTCGAGCGGCACTTCCTTCCACGAAAACGCGTAGTCGGTTCGTATCGAAACGAACAAACTTGCCGCGTCCGCCGAGAAGAGGGCCTCGCAATCACGGGGTTGGTGCTGCGGCCAAGCGCTTTCCAGCTCCTGTTGCGGCTTAGTGTTCCCTCCGGTTGCTGCTGACGCGTTAAATGGGACCCGGGCCAATATCTCTCCCCATAGTCTCTCCCCATAGTTCCCATATTTCAACGCTTTCACAGTTTTCCCGAATGCTATCCGCCTGCTTCCTATCTGGGCGCAGCCTTTTGGGAATGGCATTCAGGGCTCGGCGGGACCCAAAGCCAGGTGCAGCTACCGGAAAAGCGGCGTGCCTCAAGCGGCGATGGCCGATACTCTGCTCGTCTATCTTCATCGTCTGAGGGCGGATCAGATTCGAAGTACGTGCTCGTGAGGTCATACAAGAGTACATCGAAGCTCGCATTGAACAAATCCCGCCAGCGACCTACCAGATGATCAAACACCGCCTGTTTGTGCTCAAGCAGCCAGTCGTGACAACCGTAGCGCGCATGGATGTCGGCAAGCGCCGCATCGGCGCCAAGCAAATCGCCGAGCGCGCTCCTCTCAAACCAGTGCCGATGCAAACGCCACTCGCTACCCGGGGACAGGAGCCGATAGGCCACCAGCACAAACAGCACCTGATCCCAACGCGTGCCTTTACGCGAGGGTGCCAGTCGCTCGCTCCAGAACTCATCGAGCCCCAGTTTCTGCCATAGGCCCAAGGTGAGCCAACACGCACCCCATTGCCGCGGTCGCTCCAAGCGCAACCGCGCGAGCTTCAGACGCACAATCGACTCGTCCGCTATGACCCCCTCTCAACGATCCTCGGGAAACAGCGAGAGCGTTCGCGCCGCTTGCTTCGCCTCGTCCAGCACCTCGATCGAGCGTCGCCACGCACGCTCCTGCGAGCTGTTGATCTCCCCCAGATACAACACGTGACCTCGTGCAGCACCATCGCCCGTTCAAGCTGCGCACTGATCTCCTGCGCCGTCGGTCGGCTGATCACCATGCGCTTATGACCGCTTCGGCGCACCATGCCCATTTCCTCAAGTAGAGGGATGCCTTCGCGCACTGTGGAACGATTGACGCCGAACTGCTCGCAGAGTGCAGCTTCCGTCGGCATCGGATCCCCATGCCGTAATGTTCCGGACATCACCAGCTTTGCTACCTCGGCAGCTAGCTGTTTGTAAGCTGGCAAATGGTTCAGCTTCGTGAACCGAGGCTCATCGCGAAGGTTCATCGGGGATTTTTCATCGCCGCGCCGCTGGCCCGCGCGGCGTACTCCTGGTCGCGCAGCACCCGGCGCAGCAGCTTGCCCGAGGCGCTCTTCGGCAGGCTCTCGACGAAGGCGATCTGCCGGGGATATTTGTAGGGGGCCGTGTTTTTTTGCACGTGTTTCTGCAGTTCCGTCACCAGTTGATCGGACGGTGCGAACTCCGGGCGCAAAACCACGAACGCCTTGACGATTTCGCCACGCTCCTCGTCCGGGCTGGCGATCACGGCGCTTTCGACCACTGCCGGATGCTCGATCAAGGCGTTCTCGACCTCAGTTGGGCCGATGCGGTAGCCGGCGGAACTGATGATGTCGTCTACCCGCCCGGTGTAGAAAAGGTAGCCGTCCTCGTCGCGGTACGCCAGGTCGCCCGTTATCCAGTAGTCCGTGCCGCCGACCTGCCTGATGCTGTCCTGGGTGCGCTTGGGGTCGTTCCAGTAGCCCAGCATGAACTGTGGGTTGGGCAGCTTCATCGCCAGCTGGCCTTCCTGGTTGGCGTCCAGGAACTGGCCTTCGCTGCCGATGATCTCGAACTGCGTGCCGGGTATCGGTTTGCCCATGGAACCGGGCCTGACTTCCATGCAGGGGTAGTTGAGCACTGTCATCAGGGTCTCGGTCTGGCCGTAGCCGTCGAGCAATTGGGCGCCGGTGAGTTCGTGCCAGCGCCTGACCACCTCGGGGTTAACCGATTCACCAGCCGACACGCTCAGGCGCAAGGCGCCGAGTTCGTATTGCTCCACCGGCGCGGTGATAAGGCGGCGAAACTCCGTTGCCGGCGCGCAGAACACGCTGACTTTGTATTTCGACAGCATGCGCAGGCGCTCGTTGACGTCAAACATGCCGTCGTAGAACAGCACGCAGGCGCCGCGGCTCCAGGGACCGAACAGGATGCCGGTGCCGGCCTTGGCCCAGCCGGTGTCCGAGGTGCACCACTTGACGTCGGATTCCTCCAGCGTCTGCCACCATGCGGCCGACAGGCGCCACGCATAAAGCGCGCGTGCAGCGTGAAGCACGCCCTTTGGATTACCCGAGGAGCCCGAGGTGTAATAGAGCAGGGTCGGGTCTTCCAGTTGCATCTCGGCGCATTCGAAATCCGCGGACTGCCTGTCGGCATGCGCGAACGGGGTCCAGCCGGCGGCCGCTGCGCCGATGGCGATGCGGGTGCGCAAAGGGCCGCAGCTGTCGAACTTGCCGGTATTGAGCACGGTGGTGATGGCGCCACTCGCACCCGAGTCCTGGACGCGGTAGTTGATGTCCTTGGGCGTCAGCATTTCGATGCAGGGAATCGGGATGGCTCCGACTTTGAGGCAGGCCACCATGCTGATCTGCCATTCCCACAGGCGCGGCATCAGGACAATGATCCGGTCGCCCTTGCGCAGGCCCTGCTGCACCAGCAGGTTGGCCAGCTGGTTGGTATGCCGCCGGATGTCGGAAAAGTTGAAGCGCCGCTCCTCGCCGGCTTCGTTGCACCAGATCAGCGCCGGCTTGTCATTCAGCTCCGCCTGGCGGTCGACGACATCGCGGCCGAAATTGAACGTCGTAGGCAAGTCCAGGACAAACTGCCGCGCCATCTCGGCGTAGTCGTGCATCTTCTCAATCTTCATTCTGGAACTCCTTGGGTAGGCAGATGCTGCTCGTGCTCAGGCGGCGGTCCAGCCGCCATCGACCATCACTGTATGGCCGGTCACGTAGGAAGCGCCCGGCGAGGCCAGGAAAATCGCTGCTGCAGCGACCTCGTTAAGCTCGTCGAAGCGGCCAAGCGGCGTGCGCGCCAGCAACCGGGGTGCGATGTGCTTATGGTTAATCATCGCCGAGGTCAGATCGGTCTTGATGAAGCCATAGCCAATGGCGTTGACGCGGATGTTGTGCTCGACCCAGTCGTAGGCCAGCGCCTTTGTCAGTTGCTCGACACCGCCCTTGCTGGCACAGTAAGGAACCTGATGCTTCAACGCGATATGACCAGCAATCGAACTGATATTGATGATCGAGCCGCGGCGTGCCGCCAGCATCAACTCGCCCAAGTGCTTGCAGCAATAGAAAACACCGTTGAGGTTGGTCTGCAGCAGCTTTCCCCAGCCGGCGCCGCTGGTGCGCTCCATCGAGGCGTAGTGCGGATTGATGCCGGCGTTATTCACGAGGATGTCGAGCTTGCCGTACTGCTGCTGGATATGCCGGGCTGCGGCAGCGACCGATTGCTCGTCCGAGATATCAGTTACCAGGGCCCCGGCGTTGTTGCCGAGTTCCGCCAGCACTGGCTCCAGACCTTCGATACTGCGGCCGCAGACGATCACTTGTGCGCCGCTTTCGGCCAGGCCTCGCGCGATCGCCAAGCCGATGCCGCGGCGACCGCCCGTCACCGCGGCAAGCATGCCGGTGAGGTCGAAATACTTGTTCATCAACGCGCCTCTTGCGCACGCGCGAGGCGGTTAGCTATGGCCCAGCGGTGCACTTCCGATGGGCCGTCGTAGATGCGGAACGCGCGGATTTCTCGGAATATGCGTTCGATCTGAGTGTCATGGGTCAAGCCCAAACCGCCCAACACCTGGACGCAGCGGTCGGCAACGCGGAACAGCGCTTCGGAGACAAAGACCTTGGCCATGCTGGACTCATGGCGCGCATGGTCGCCCTTGTCCAGGCGCCACGCCACGTCGAGGATCGCCAGGCGGGACATATGCAGTTCGATTTCGTTGTCGGCCAACTGGAAGCCGACGCCTTCGTGGCGCACTAGGGTAGAGCCAAAGGCGCGGCGCTTGCCGGCATAGGCTTTGGCGATGTCGTGGGCGCGGGTCGCGGCGCCCAGCCAGCGCATGCAGTGGGTCAGGCGCGCAGGTGCCAGCCGGATCTGCGCATACCGCAGACCCTGGCCAATTTCACCCAGCACGTCGTCGCGATGGACACGAACACCCGCCAAGGCAACCTGCGCGTGGCCGCCGGTAAAGCTAGAGTCTATCGAACCGATAGTGCGGGTGATGCGAATGCCCTGATGCGGAAGCTTGGCCAAGAACATGGTGGGGCCGAGCTCCTGGTCGCCATCGAAGGCTCGGGCCATGATGATCATGAATCCCGCGCCTTCGGCGCCGGTAATCAGCCATTTCTGGCCACTAATCAAATAGTGCTCGCCGTCTCGGTCGGCCCGCGTCGTCAGTTGGCCAGGATCGGAGCCCGCGCCGGGATGCGGCTCGGTCATAGCAAAGCTGGAGCGAATCTTGGCCTCGACTAGGGGGCGCAGGAAGTTTTCCTTCTGCTGCTCGGTGGCGATCACCTCCAACATGTGCATATTGCCTTCGTCGGGCGCGGCGCAGTGCAGGGCAATGGGACCCAGGGTCGAGTAGCCGGCGGCTTCGAACACCAGGGCGCGCTGCAGGTGGGTCAAGCCCATGCCGCCATAGCGGCGTGAGACATGGGGCGCAAGCAGGCCGGCCTGGCGCGCCAGCCCGTTCAGTTCGATGCGCAGTTCGTCAGTCGGGCCGTGGCTGGTCAGGCGCCCGTCATGTTCAAAGGGAATGATGCACTGCTCGACGAATGCGCGAACACGGTCGCGCAGTTTGGCGTCTTCGGGCGGAATAGACAAATCGATCATGATTTTATTTCCTTAAAGGGTCACTGAATTTCGCCGACGCACATGGCCCGCGTGCAGTCCAGCAAACCCGCGGAGAGCGTGCCGAAGGATTTGAACTTTTCCTGGGTCACCTCACCGCGCAGGTAGCGCGCATGCAATTGCATGAACACCACCGTGAGCTTGAACATGGCGAGCACCCGATAGAAGCGGAAGCCTGAAAGGTTGGTTCCGGTGCGTAATGCATACGCGTGCAGCACTTGGTCGCGCTTGGGGAAGCCGGGCTGGGCCGTCGGCATCTGGCCCAACTCGCGCATGGGTTCGGGGTCGCCGGGCTCGGTCCAATAGCTCAGTAGGGTCGCGAGGTCTACTAGTGGGTCGCCTCGGGTTCCCATGTCCCAGTCGATCACGGCGCGCGGCGTCAGCGAGACCGGGTCGAGGATCACGTTGTCGAACTTGTAATCACTGTGCAGCAGGCTGGGTTTACGCTCGGCCACATGCTCGGCGCGCAGCCAGCGGGCCACGCTTTCAATGCCGGCCGGGGTGCCGCGGGCCGTGCTCGAGCAGGCCAACTGTGCTCGTTTGGTCCAGCCTTCGACCATGCGCACCAGCATACCTTCGGGCCGCCCCAGGGTCGACAACCCGACAGCGGCGACATCAACCGAATGCAGGTCGGCCAGCACCTCGACCAGTTGCAGACCCAGGCGCAAACGTTCCTGGGCCGTGGTCGGGCGCGCAGCTGGCAAGCTGCCGCCTATGACAAGACCGGGTCGGTATTCCATGATCAGGAAGGGCGCGCCGATCACGGTCTCATTGTCGCTGAAATAGATGGCTTTCGGCGCCAGCGGAAAGGCGTCTCCCAAGTTGCGCAGGATGCTGTATTCGCGTCGCATATCGTTGGCGCCTGGCGGCAGGTTGCCCGGCGGCGGGCGCCGCAGCACCCACGGCTTGCCGTTGATCTTGATCAGGTAGTTGAGGTTGCCCAGCCCGCCGGCAAACTGCCGCGGGTATTCGTAGAGGTCCATGGCGAGGCCGCTGGTCATTAGATGGGTACGTAGCGCGGTCTAGTCTTGGGGCCTAGTGAGGCATGGCGGGTGAAAGGACTCAGCTGCGCCAGAAACGGCCGCGGGCGCCGCGCTACCAAGCGGCGTTGAGCAAGTTGATGACATCAGTCTGTTCATTGATGGGCCGGGGATTGGTCCGCACCCAGATATTGCCCATAGCGCCGCTGGCGATCTTGTCAAACTGGGCCCGCTGCACACCCGCGTCGCGTAGCCGCGTTGGCATGCCCAGGCGCTCGATCAGCGCGCTGACCGCGCTGGCGCCGTCACCGTCACCGCGTTCCAGGGCGCTCGCGATCTGAGCCAGTTTTTCGGGGCGGTGCGACTGGTTGAAGCGCATCACATGCGGCAGCATCACGCAGCTGGTGTAGCCGTGGCTCATGCCGGTAACGGCGCCCAAGCTATGGCCTACGCCGTGACTGGCGCCGAATGGAACCTTGAAAATCGCGAAGCCCGCGAGCCAGGCACCCTGCATGGATTCGATCCGCGCCACCAAGTCGTCTGGGGCCTGTTTAGTCTTGTCGAGCGAGCGCGACAGCAGACGCAGGGCGTGAACGGCCGTAGCTTCGACCAAGGGCGAAGCTTCGATCGAGCAGAGTCCTTCGACAGCATGGTCGATCGCCCGAATGCCAGTCGACAGCCACAGCCACTCGGGCGTGTGTACTGTCACTGCCGGGTCCAGGATGACCGAAGCGGCGCCGATTTCGCGGCCCGTGTAGGCGTCCTTGACACCGCGCTCTGCGTCGGTGCAGCCACCTAGGTTGGAGAACTCAGCCGCCGAGAGGGTGGTGGAGATCACCACTTGGCGCAGCGGCGGCACGTTGATAGAAGGCACGTGGCGTGAACCGTCGGGGTTGACGCGGATGTGGTAATCGTCGAGCTGCTTGGGGTCGGTCAGATTATGAGCTAGCACGATCAGTAGCACCTTCACGGTGTCGATCGCCGTGCCGCCGCCGAAGGTCACGATCAGGTCGGGTTCGGCTGCCCGCACGGCGCGCGCCGCGGCAAACACGCTAGGCCGCGGCGTATGTTCTTGGCACTCGTCAAAGGTGCCAACGCACCGAGGACCCAGGGCCCGCCGCAGGGACTCGACGGCGTCGGTCTTGCGGTTCAGGGTATTGCTGGTGACGATGAAGAGGCGCTGTGCCTGGCGGCGATCAGCTTCTTCGATCATGGCCTGAGCGGCGGGCTTGCCCCAGATCACGCGGTCCTGGGCCAGGAACTCGTGCATCCCGACGTTGCTCTCCTGCGTCATGCTCTGACCCCTTATTGCTTGGCGAGCCGGTAGCGCGGCAAGGTCACTTCGCCGACGTCCTGGAACTCGATCTGCACCGCATCGCCGATTTTGGCTTGCACGGCCTTCTCGCCGACAATGTTGCTCATCATGAATGGGCCTTCCTCGACCTGAACCAAGGCCACGACATAGGGGGTAGAACTAGCGAACACTGGCGCCGCAGGGTGGAAGACCCGGGTCACGGAATGGATCTTGCCGCAGCCGCTGAGCTCTTTCCACTCAAGCTTGCCGCAGCCGCAGCCGGGGCAGATATAAACCGGGTACCTTTGATGGGCCAAGTGACAGCGTTCGTTGAACACCCCAAAACCCGCTTTTCCTCTATAGGCGGGGTTCTTCAGGTTGTCACCTGTTCAACGAACGCTGTCACCTGCCCCTTGATGTCTGAGATTAAACCCGGTAGACCGAGTCGCAGTCGCCCACGGAATCTCTGGTGTTTGTAAGCTGAGCCCGGAAATCTTCATGGGGTGCGACGCTCCAGGAAGTCGAGCAGCGCGCTCGCACATTCGCCCGGGTGCGAGAAGGGCAAGCCATGACGGACGCCCGGAAAAATGCGCAATTCGCTGTCGGGAACATATTTCTTCAGGGAGGCGGCCATAGTGATAGGAACGAAGGGGCTCTGATCCGGAGCAAGTATGAGCAGCGGTGGACGGAGATTGGGTAACTGCCCGGTGAGATCAATGCCGGCGAGCATATCAACTATTGCAAGGACCGCCGCACTAGTGCTGCGTTCTTGCTGTTGCGCGAACCACGACGCCTCCTCCGGAGAGAGCGCGCCGGGCGCGAAGCGCCACTCCATCATTCGACGACTCCAGCCGGAAACACCCTCTTCGTCGAAGATCCGGCGCCAACCGTCGATTTGGCCGATGCCACGGCCAGCGAAAGCCGCGTTGATCAGCGTCACACTGGCCACCCGCTCGGGATGCCGCAGCGCGGCAGCAAGCGTCACGGTGCCGCCGGCTGATTCGCCGACGAGGTGGGCAGGACTCCCCGTTCCAGCGACCTCCAGCAGGTCGTCGATTAATACGTCCAGCAGTTCGACTGGGCCCACCTTCGGCAATTCGTCGGAGGCGCCGAAGCCTCGCATATCGTAACGTGAGACAGGATGTGAAGACGCAAGCAGCGGGATCCAGGCGGCCCAAATATCGCTGCATGTGCCGATCCCGTGGTGAAGCACTATGGGTTTCCCATGGGCACGCCAGGGTGGAATGAAATCCGTGGTGTGCGCCAACAATCCGCGCGGAGTCTTTCGCGCAGTCGAGAATTCCTGTATTCGGCAGTTCATAGTTATATAGGCTGCTTCCGTGTCACGGGCCCCCGAAGCAGATACTTAGCGATCGTGTTCTTAAGCACTTCCCCTGAACCGCCTGCGATCTCGTAGGCCTTGGCGTCGCGGAGGTATCGGCCGAAGGGCGCGTTCTCTGTTACTCCGTACGCGCCACAAATTTGCACGGCTTTCGCGGCAACTTCGGTCGCTACGGCGCAAGCTTTGAGCTTCGCTTCACTGGAATATCGCGCAATGTCGTCATGACGGTCGAGTGCCTGCGCGGCGTAATACACCAACAGTCGCGCGGCATCAATCTCGGTCAGCATGTCTGCGAAGTACCACTGGATTCCCTGAAACTCGGCCACGGTCTGACCGAACGCAACGCGGTTGCGGGCAAATTGCAAGGCATCCTCAAAGGCCGCTCGGGCGATTCCCAGGCTGATCGCACCGGCGAGTGTGCGCGAATGGTCGAGGACCGTCACCGCTTGGCGCACGCCTTTACCCTCTATGCCGATGAGATGGTCGGATGGCAGCCGCACGCCTTGAAGTCGCACGTTCATGTGAGGGCCGTTGCGTAGGCCGAATGTCGCGGAATTGTTGCCCTTGTAGATTTCGAGCTTCGGAATGTCGCGCGGCACTGCGAAAACGGAAACTCCGGTCGGAGTTTCGGCCAAGATGACGAACAACTCGGCGGCGGATCCTGAGGTGATGAAGGACTTCTCGCCAGTCAACACCCATTCTGTGCCATCGAGTTGGGCCTTAGTATCGAGCTGGCGAATGTCGCTGCCGTGGTTTGCCTCTGTCAACGCATATGACGTAAGCAGGCCTTTGCGAAACTGGGGCAAATAGCGGTCACGTAGGCTTTCTGAGCCGAACAGGAAAATCATTGTCTGGGCCTGGAAAATCGTGATGAGCGAAATGCCCACGGCAGCGCTTGCGACCGAAAGCTCCTCGAACGTCGCTACCGCGTGGCTGTAGCTCATTCCGGCACCGCCATACTTCGAGTCTAGCGTCGTGGTGCTGTACCCTTCCGCCGCCAGCGCTTTTATAATCTTGTATGGATAGACATCGCGTCGGTCAATTTCCTGCGCGTGCGGAGCGATGTGCTCGGAAGCGAACCGACGCAAGCCAGTGACGAATTCGCGGTCCACATGGGACCGCCAAAGAGTGTCAGAGGATTTTGACTCATGCATCATTGGCCATACTGCATTGTAGATGGGAGCCAAGTGGCTAAACCTTGCACATAGACCATCAAGTACATCATAACAACCAAAATAAGGACATAGGGAATAATTGATCGCGAGAGCTTATCGAGACGTATTTTGCCAATGCCGGCTATCGTGAATAGATTTATGCCGACCGGAGGCGTAATCTGTGCCATCTCTACCGCGAGCACAACGAAGATACCGAAGGCGAGCGGGTTGATGCCGAGCTGCTGTGACAAGGGAAAGAGGATCGGCACAGTGATGAGCATCATTGAAAGCGCCTCGAGAAACATACCGAGAATAAAATAAAACAACACGACCAGCGTCACGATCCAAAAGCGGCTGAGCCCTGACATCGCGATAGCGTCGGTGAGCGCTTGCGGCACGCGTGATTGGGTGAAGAACTCTGTCAACAACGAACCGAATGCCACCAACATAAAGATCATCACAGAGGCGCTCAACGCGCGGCTGCCCGCTTGCATGATCTCCGAAAAGCCTAGACACCGGTACAATAGACCAACAATGAGAATGTAGAAGACGGCTATCGCTGCAACCTCGGTGGGCGTGGCCAACCCGCTGTAGATGCCGACGAAGACAATTATTGGGAGAGCCAGGACGGGGCCTGCGGCGCGCAAGGACTCAAGCCTTTTAGACAATGGCAATCGAGCGCAGCTGAGCTCACGCGGCGTAGTGGAGGACGTATATAGCGCCATGAAGAACGCTAGCACGATCCCGGGCACCACTCCTGCAACAAAGAGAGCGCCGACTGATTGATCAGTAAGCGCGCCATAAACTAGCAGCCCGATTGAGGGGGGTATGAGAATTCCGAGCGTGCCGCCCGCTGCGATCAGCGCCCCGGATCGTTCCGGTGCGTATCCTCGCCCGGTGAGCGCTGGCAGAGCGACCACGCCGATGGTAGCTGCAGTCGCGACGCTCGATCCACTGATGGCGGCGAAGATCGAGCTGGCGATGACGGTGGCGACCCCCAATCCACCGCGTAACTCTCCTACCCACGAACTGGCGAACGTAAACAGTCGGGTAGAGAGACCTGTCGCCTCGAGCAGTGTGCCCGCTAGAATGTAGAGCGGAATCGCAAGCAGCACGAAGCTATTGAGTGCGTTAAAGGTGCCCAAGGCCATATCCGCGAACAGCCGGTCGGATCCACCAAGCATATACGTGCCAAGCGCCGCGCCGACGCCCATCGCCAAGAATACCGGCATGCCAAATGCCATAAGCCCCAGGAACGTCGTCAGGACCACGAGAGCGGCGATCTCCATTAACAAACTTTCATTCAGTCGTCAGGGGGAGCGCGGGCTCTTCACGCGCCTCACCACGAATGATGCGCAGGAGATCCTCGATCAGTGCGAGCGCAAGAAATATGCCACCGACCAAGATAATGCACTGCAGGAGCCAAACCGGCATCTCGAGTACCGTAGGTGTCGTGAATTTGAGCATGAACGAGAAAGCGGCAAGCTTATACGCACCAAAGGTAAAGGCAATTGTGAACGACAGCGCGACTGCGGCGCAGATAAAGTCTAGCCAACGGACTACCTTCCCGTCCAGGACATCTAGCAGCAAGGTGACTCGAAAATGCCCTTGCTGCGTCCACGTATGCCCGATGCCAAAAAACGCTAGCATAAGCATAAGGTAAACGCTAACTTCTGGACCCCAGACCGTCGGCCTCCCGAGTCTGCGAACGACAACGTCGTACATCACAAGTCCGGCGAGGGACCAAAGGGCAGCATGCGCGAGGTGGGATGCAGTCCGATTCACCGCTCTAATAAAGTGCGTCAGCCGAGTCAAAATAGTAGGTACGTGGCTGTTTTGGTGCATCATCGCTGGTCCCACCTAAACCGCTCTTACTTCGGTGGCGCAATAAGCGCTGCTACTTCTGGGCTGAGCTGCGTCTTTGCCTTTTCCAAGAGGGGCCGTGTGGCATCGCGCCAAGCGCTGTATTCCTTCATTTTCGGGTTCAGGAACGTCACCGTCATCCCGCGCTGTCGGTAACCCTGGGCCATGCCATCTATCTCTCCGTTGATGGCCTTCTTCGTATCGAGGTCAGCCTTGCGCACTGATTCCAGGAACACTTTTCGATCCCTCGGTGGCATGGCGTTGAGCCATTGAAGATTTGCAGCCCACCCCATCATAGTTGTTCCCAGGAATGAGGCCGGCACCAGTACATACTTGGAAACTTCGTACATTTTCTGGCTGTCAACACCTTGAAAGCCAATGATGGCCGCGTCAACGGTGCCTCGCTGCATAGCTGTATAAACTTCCGCAAAGGCGATGTTCACCGGGGATCCACCGAGCAGGCGAACAGCTTCGACCTGTCCTGCGGAGAAAACGCGGACCTTCTTGCCCTTGAGATCCGTCGGCGACAGAATTGGCACGTTCGACACGATGGCGGGTGGCCCGAGGTCAGCGAGCGCCAGTAGCGCTGTGTTCTTTTCGGCGAAGCGCTTTTTGAGCACTGCCAAGAGCCCGTTGGGTTTCTCGACCAAAACGTCAAGTGCCTCCATTGTAAGTCCCGTGGGAGCATCCATGACCTTGGTGTCGGGTACGACACCGGTCCAGCCGTTCACAGTGATCCACCCGAACTTCACTTTGCCGAGAGGGATCGCTGTCGGCATGTCCTTGTCCTGGCCGAGTTGTCCGCCGGGGAATAACTGAAATTGTATGGTTTTTGGAGCCCGTTCTTTCAGAGCACGCTCCAAGGAGGACACGAACACGCGATTGCAAACATGGTTGGGAGAGCCCCAAGTAGCCAGCGGAATAACCGTTTCGGCGCGTACCGTCGAGCTGGCGATGAGCCCAAGCACTGGTAACGTCAGCGTCACTAAGCGAAGCATTCTTTTTCTGATATTCATCGTGATTTCTCCTTTATTTGCGGCCGGCGAGCAGGCGCTTGGCCGTGTAGGTCATGACGCAGTCACCCCGCTGGTTGGTAATGCGAATTTCAGAAACTACAACGGCTCGACCCCCATTGGATGTTGGACGGATATGCATCACCTCGATTTCTGCGCCAATAGTATCGCCGACAAGCACCGGACCGTGAATGGACTGATTCAACTCTAACATCGCGAGGCCGGTGCCCTGAATCATCGATTGCAAAATGAGGCCCTCGATTAAGGAGTAGGTTAGCGCACTTGGAACGGGACGGCCGGCGATGGCCCCGTCCGGAAACGTTGTATCGATGAAGATTGCCTCAAGCATCCCTGTTACGGATATGAAGTTGACCAAGTCAGTTTCCGTGACGGTGCGCCGGAAGGTCTCGAAACGTTGGCCAACCGACAGGTCTTGCCAGTAATACCCGTGCCCGAGCCGCTGGGTCGAAAGAGTGCCAATAGAGCGAGCTTTCAAGTCAGACATGGTGCTTACGATTCTCCTCATTGCGCATTGTGTCGTCATACGGTGGCCACAGGAGTCACAGGCGATCCCACTGCTCCCGGCAGGTTCAAGGGCGGGGCGGTAAGCAAAAAGCGCGAGCGGTCGTTCGCCGCAAGCCAGTCCGCCAGATCCGTCAGCCACCAAAGCTCGGCTAGAGGGACACCCAGTTTAAAAAGACAATGCTGGTGCAGCGGAAGAGCCGGCCTTTTCCCGGATGCTTTCTTTGCCGGCAGACCTTCAACAGCGTAGTTATCGGCACAGATCGCCGAGATGCCAGAATCGGTCACCCATTGCAACAGCGCGGGATCCCGCCCGTCTAGAACGCTGGCCGTCTCGTTCAGGATCTTGATGTCGGGTTTTCGGTTCATTTCCATGAGTACTTCAGTGAATCCGGTGCGAAGCACGAGCATGTCACCTGGCTCGACCACGACCCGATCGAGGTCAAGGATGCGCTGAACGTCTTGGTTGGTGACGTAGTGTCGATTCAGCCCGAAATGCTTCTTCAAATCAACCAACACTCCACGACCCTGCATTGTCTTGCGCGCCATGTTGGAGACGTCCAGCGCTCTGGCACCGTACGGTCCGTCGACGGATATGTTCTCTTCATCGCCATAGTCGAATGGGCCTACGATGTGCTCGTTCGCGCGATAACCGTTGTAGTAGACCTTCTCCTCGACGCCCGTGCCGCTCATGTCGAAACTCGCACCCACGTGCGCGAATGAATCCCACTGGGTTGAGTACTGCAGCGCCAGTGTTACCTGGTCATCGGACAGAACGTCGGTGTTACGTATGTCCAGGCGAGACAGGGGAAAGTTGAGGCAGGGACAACCGTCTTGCAGGGTCGGGGAAAGCCTTGGAGGATGCCGACGCGGATTGAGCACCGCGCCGCCCGGATAATCCAAGGGCATACTAAGGCCGAAGGCGATGCCCTCGCGAACTTCGGTAATGCCTTGCTTCACCTTTTCGGGTGTGAGCAGGTTCAACCTTCCGAGCTGATCGTCGTCTCCGAAGTCACCCCAGGTCGATCCTACGGGGCGTTTCACCCAGCGTCTTGCCATTTATAGAGTCTCCCCCACTTGTCGCCTAGGCGCCTCAGGACGCTCGCATTTGGCTTTCAGGTTGCTAAATTTATAACCCTGCTGCGGTATAATGTCAATACGCTGAAAAACAATTCAGCCTATTGAATATCGCTGCCCTGCTGACTCATTACCGAATCGCGGAGAACAATGTGATCGATCGATTATTGAGCATCGCGCAAAGCCGCCCCCGGGCGCCGTTCGTCTTTCATGAAGACGCCGTATGGGACTTCGGTACGTTTGGCGAACTGGCGTTGCGCGGTGGCAGGTGGATCGCCACCCTTGGAATAGAAGAGGGCGATCGCGTCGTGATCGCGGTGGGCAATCGACCGCTGTTTCTGTTTTACTGGTTTTCGCTCATAGCTCGGGGCGCGATTGTCGTTCCCGTGGCCCACGACCTGTTCGGCGATTCCCTTCGATACATCGTCCAGCAGAGTGGGGCGAAGCGGATCCTTACGGAGGTCGAAGAATGCGAGCGGGTTTCCGGAGCGTTGTCGGACCTCTCGATCGACGTTCACGCAATACGAGATGAGGCGGACTTCGTAGCGCGTGTCGCGGACTTTCCGCTTACCCCCGTGCCGGGTCGAGATGATAGTGCTCCCGTGGCAATCCTCTACACATCCGGCACTACCGGCTTTCCAAAGGGAGCAGTGATCCCAAACCGCTCATACCTCGCGATTGGCGAAAAAATCACTGCCGCGATCGGCATTGCTCCGGACGACCGCATTCTGACTTTTCTTCCGCTTCATCACGCAAATCCCCAGATGTATTCCGTGATGTCCGCGCTCACGGTGGGATGCGGCGTTATCCTGGTGCCGAAGTTCTCCGCATCGAGCTTTCTCGGCCAGGTTCGGAAGTATGGAGCGACGGGGTTCACCTATGTTGGCACGGTGCTCAGCATTCTGGCGCATATCATTCGGGAGCCTACGCGCACATCATTGCGCTGGTGTGTCGGTGGAGGGGCGCCTTGCACCGTCTGGGAAGATTTGGCCCCGAGGCTCGATGTACGCATCCACGAGCTCTACGGCATGACCGAAACCGGCGGCATGGTGACGATCAACTCGGTGGCCCGCAGCCGCGTTGGCTCCGTCGGGACGGTACGTGACGATTTCGATGTCGTGGTGCTTGGAGCCAGCGATAGGGCGGTTCCGACGGGTACCATCGGAGAAATCGCCGTGCGGCCACGGCTTCCCCACGTGATGACCAGCGGCTACTTCAACAAGCCGCAGGAGACGCTTGATGCGGTTCGCAATCTCTGGTTCCACACCGGAGACCTAGGCTACTTCGACACCGAAGGGTTTCTTCACTTCGAGGGGCGCAGCAAGGAGCTGATTCGCCGCGGTGGCGAGATGATTTCGCCTGTCGAGATCGAGCTGGCGGCGCTGAAGCATCCCTATATCGTCGATTGTGCGGCAGTGGGCATCGCCGACCCGATCCTCGAGGAAGAGATCAAATTAGTGGTCGTTGCGCGCGGCAAAGTTGAGCCGCAGGACATTGCAGGTTTCCTGCAGCGCGCGCTACCGCGGCACAAGGTGCCACGCTACATCGAGTTCGCCGACATGATTCCCAAAACGGTCACGCAAAAGATTCAGCGATTTAAACTTGCGAAACTATCGCCGGAATCGGTAGACTTGACGCGCGCGGCGCAGAAGGCCGAGTGAAACGCTAGCCGCCCATCGAGACTCTTGACCGATGAGCGTACCGGCCGCCGCGCGCACTCTGGACCTGATCGAGGCGTTCGCACGCGAGCGCCAGCCGATGACGGTCTCCAAACTGGCCAAGGTAACAGGCATGCCGGTTTCAAGCTGCCATGGCCTGGTGAAGACGTTGCAGGAAAGGGGGTACTTGGTGGAAGTCGCGGCGCAGGGCGGCTATTACTTCACCAAGGCACTCGCTCACCGCGCGACGGACATCGGGGCCTATGATCCGCTGCCATCATGGGTTGTGCCGGCTCTCGGCGTGATCCGCAACCTGTGCAACGAGACGGTCCTGTTGGCCAAGCTGGTGGATTCCGTCGCTATCTACGTCGAAGTGCTTGAGAGCGCACAGAGCGTGCGGTACATCGCCAAGGTCGGCGACCGACGTCCGCTTTACGCGAGCGCTGCCGGGAAAGCTCTACTCGCGTCGTTACCAGAGGAGCGACGGGCGGCCATAATCGATAATCTGCGGTTCGTTAAGCGTAGCTCTCGCACCTTAGCCTCGAAGGCGGCAGTGGTTTCAGACCTTCGCGAGGGGCTGGACAGAGGCTGGTTCATGACCCGGGGCGAATACCTGGACGATGTGACGGCGGTGGCTGTGCCGGTGATGCTCGGCGGCGAACATTTCGCCTGTGGCATCGCCGGTCCATCGCATCGGATGGAGGGCAACCTTCCGGCGCACGTGAAACGGATCAAGCGGTTTGGTGGCAACAGCATCTAACAGCCTGTCGGACTTAGCCGACAATTAGTTAGTTTCCATACCCCAGCTACCGCAGCGCATCCGCCGCGCTCGGATCTTCCAGGCCGGCAGCGATGCGCAGAAAGAGGGTTCCACGCTGCCGGTGCTCGGCATTACGATAATAACTAAGTCCGTCCAATCGCTGCTGGATGTATTCGGGCGCTAGACGCCGCGCGGCTTCGAACGCCGCCTTCACATTTTCGATTTCGCCTGAGCCGACATAGTTTTTATGGCAAGAAACTGCTGGGCGTTAAGCAGATTGGGAGCCTCGCGTAACGCATCCAGGGCAGAGCCGATCCCGTTCACGTAATCCTTCGCCAGTCTTACTGTGTCACTAATATAGTCTTGCATTACTTTGCCTGCAGCACGGACATTGACCGAGGCGAGCCATCAATTGAAAGCTGAGCTGGTACCTGATCGTGGCGATTGAATCTGAGACGTGTCGCTGTGCTGCCGCGAGGGACGCAATCTTCGGGAAGTGCAGGAATTTGGCGCAGAGCAAAGTTTTTTTGGTGCCGACAGTCTTGTTGGCGGCGAGGCGTTCAGCGACCAGAGAGCGTTCACTACGGCCGTGCACAAGCCATGTTCCAGCAACGCGCCGACATCCTCAACGTCGCATTCCTGGCTCACCCGAACCGTTTCAAGGGAAACGCTCCTCAACCGCCCAGGCTGCCAACCGCCGCTTGGATCAACCCACCAAAACAGGAGACCTCACCCTCGAAAAACCGCAATCCTTGGACACTAAATTAATGCAACCCGGTGTCCCAAAGTCATTGACGCGCTCCGGCGCGGCCTGTTTTAATGCCATGAAACCGCTTAGCATAGTGGAGCTTCCGCGATGGCGATTATCGATTCTCAGGTCCACGCCTACGAGGCAAACACGCCGAAACGGCCCTGGTACAGCGTGCCGAACTGGCCCGATCACGTCACGGGCGACGAAATGGTCGCGGCGATGGACAGCGTCGGGGTCGACGGCGCGATTTTCATCTCCTCCTTCTCCATGTACCGGTACGACGCCAGCTATGCGGTGGAAGTGCAACGCGCCCATCCCGGGCGGCTTGCCCTGGTCAAGCCGGTCGACCCGGATGACCCGGCGGTGGCCGATGTCATCGCCGACTGGAAGAAGACTCCGGGCACGGTCGGCGTCCGCATCATGATGACGAAAGAGTGGGGACGCGACCCGAACGATCCCGGCCTCGGCCGAATCCTGCGCGAAGCCGTGCGGTGCGACTTTCCGGTCAACATGCTGTGCTGGGACAACCTGGACGCGGGCACGGCGCTGATCGACCGCCACCCTGATGTGCGATTCATCATCGACCATCTGGGCATCATGCAGCCGCGCATGCCGCCCGCCCCGCCGCAGCCCTGGGCCGAACTGCCGAAGGTGCTCGACCTCGCCAAGCGCCCGAACGCGGTGATCAAGGTCAGCGGCGCCTGCACGCTGTCCCGGGAATCCTATCCCTTCCCGGACATCTGGGATCCGCTCGCCCGCGTGTTCGATGCCTGGGGTTTCGACCGCTGCCTGTGGGGTACCGACTGGACCCGCGCCTTCGCGGTCGTCAACTACGAACAGGCCATCGAGCCCTTCCGCCAGACCGACCGTCTGAGCGACAGTGAACGGGCGATGCTGATGGGCGGTGCCTGCGCCAAGACGTACGGCTGGTCGCCGAACAAAGGCTAGCAGGCTGCTGAAATTCCGGCGAGCGTCAGCTTCTTAGAAACGCGAACTCACCCAATCGACCCCTATGCATAGTTGTCAACTGTATAGGGGTAGGGAACAGCGATCGCCGTCCTCTCCCTCCGAACCCGGTGTGCAGTTTTCCCGCGACGGGCTCTCCAGTCAGTTGTTTCCTCATCGGGATTGGCGCGCTGAACGATGGGTTTCAGACATCGTGAACAACCCAAGATCGGCGAAGAAAGCATTCGGCCATTGTTGATGATCGCGTAGGCATCGTCCTTGACCCGGTCGGTGCTTCTGCCGGCGCAGCACCGCCCGCAATCGACGGCGAACAAAACCGTCAATGGACGAGAAGGTGTACCGGTGGGCATGTTGGAAGTAGCCGTACCAGCCCCGCAGAGTCGGGTTGAGAGACGCAATTACGTAAGCGATAGAGTTCCCTTCGTTACGTTTCGTCTTGGCGCGGATTTTATCCCGCAAGGACATCAGACTTTTCTTGCGTACCCAACGCTGCCCTGCTTCAAACCGGTATCCTAGAAACTCGAACCCGTGACCCTCTTCCCGGCAATCCCCAACATGGGTTTTGGCCGGATGAAGCGTCAATCGGTTCGCATCCACCCAAGCACGCATACGGGCCAGCGCAGATTCCGCCCCCTCCCGACTGCGACATAACACCACGGTGTCATCGGCGTATCGCACCATTACCCACGCGCTTACTCGCTTCGAGGAGATCGAAGAGCCAGGGACACAGCGTCGGTTCACCCCCGACGAACGTCGTGCTTCAGAGCCAGACAGATCATGAACTCGCAACAGCCGATCTTGCGCTGAATTAACCGTGTGGTTAATATCGGAATACCGCAACTTCCGACAGTGAGCCTTCCCTTGAAGCTTCCCAAGCGTTTTACCGACGTCGCGCATCTCGAGGACGTTATGACAATGCCCTCGCCCGAACTTGGTGCCGACCTGAATCGGCTTCCTGGCGATATTCTCATCCTCGGTGTCGGCGGTAAGATGGGGCCGACGCTTGCGCGGCTTGCCCGGCGCTCGGCGCCGAGCAAGCGCGTGGTCGGAGTGGCGCGCTTCACCGAACCCGGATTGCGGGAGAAGCTGGAAGCTTGGGGCGTTGAATGCATCGCCTGCGATCTGCTCGACCGCGACGGAATCGAGCGCCTGCCAAGAATTGGGAATGTGGTATTCATGGCCGGTCGCAAATTCGGCTCGAGCGGGCGCGAAGATCTCACTTGGGCGATGAACGTGATGGTACCGGCGCAGGTGGCCGAAGTTTTCCACGCCTCGCGCATCGTCGCCTTCTCCACCGCCTGTGTCTATCCCTATGTCGACGTGACTTCGGGTGGTGCGACCGAGTCAGTGCCTTCGATCCCGCCCTCGGGCGATTACGCCAATTCCTGCGTCGGGCGCGAGCGCATGTTCGAGTACTTTTCGCGCAAGCACGGTACGAAGGGCCGCTTCCTGCGCTTGGAGTACGCAATCGACATGCGTTACGGCGTGCTCCACGATGTCGGCAGGAAAGTGTTTGACGGCGCGACCATCGATCTCACCATGGGGCATGTAAACGTCATCTGGCAGGGCGACGCCAACAGCATGGCGCTGCGAGCGCTGGGCCAGTGCACCGCCCCCGCGAGCGCGCTGAACCTGAGCGGTCCGGAGACAGTTAGCGTGCGTGCGCTGGCCGAAGCCTTCGGCCGACATTTTAGGCGCCAACCCGTGTTCACCGGCAAGGAGGCAGGCAGCGCCTGGTTGGTGAACAGCGCCGAAGCGCAGCGCCTGTTCGGCCGGCCTAGCGTGCCGCTGGACACCATGATTGCCTGGCAGGCGGACTGGATCGAGCGCGGCGGCGCGAGCTTGGGCAGGGACACGCATTTCGACGCCCGTGACGGAAAATATTAAGAGATTATTTGCGCATTACCAAAATGGGCTCTGGTTTAGGGGGACATGACGGGATACATCCTCCCTCATTTTCAAATGAATTCTGACCGGACAGCAGTACACGAGCAGGACCTCGGCGAGCAACATATCGCTGACGCCATGGTCTTGTCGCGCGCGGCGAACTGGAACCAGAACGAGGCCGACTGGCGCATGATGCTGCGCCTGGGTAAGGGCTTCGGTCTGTCGGCGGCCGATAGCGGCCTGATCGCCAGTATCGTGGTGCTACCCTACGGAGATGCGTTCGCGTGGATGAGTATGGTGCTGGTGTCACCAGCGCATCGCCGCCTCGGCTATGCTTCGCGCATGCTGCGCCGCGCGCTCGCCTACCTGCAGGCGCGTAGTCTTACGGCCGTCCTCGATGCCACGCCGGCCGGGCATGAGGTCTACGTGCAGGAGGGCTTGCGCGACACTTGGGGCTTTCAGCGCTATAGCATGAGCGAGGCGCGGCCTGTATCTGGCTGGCAGGAAGTATCGGGGCTGAGGCTGAGGCACCTCACCGAGGGCGACTGGCCGCAAATTCTAGCTATGGATCTGCCTGCATTCGGTGCCAGCCGCGAACCGCTGCTGCGCGCGCTCGCCGCGCGTCTACCCGAGGCGGCGCTGGTGGCAAAGAGCGGAGATCGTATCTGCGGTTATCTGCTCGGCCGCGACGGGCGCGAAGCGTGCCAACTCGGCCCACTCGTCGCCGCAGACTTGCCAACGGCGCAAGCGCTCCTCTCGCACGCGATCAAGCGCGTGGCGACGCCCCTGTACATCGACATCGTCGACCGTCATACCAGCCTGCGCAACTGGGCGCTGATCCAGGGCTTCAGCGTGCAGCGGCCATTCACGCGCATGGTGCACGGTGCCGAGTGCGCGCCCGGAGACAATGAAACGGTGATACTGGTGGCGGGACCCGAGTTGGGATAGCCCGCGCCTGCACTGAAACGAGTGCGCTAGGCGCCGTCACTTGGTCATTTTGATCGACTTGTCCAGGAATTCGTTGGTGTACGCGGTCTTTACATCGAAAGGCTTGTCCAGGCCGACGTAGGTTTTCACTAAGTCGTAGTCATTCGCCATGCGCGCGTCGTCGAACCAACCGAGCGCGACAGTCCTTGATATCTTGTCGCTCATGAGCACTTCAACCAGTTTCCAGTTGTCCATCTCGTTGCCGTACTTAAGCGCGCCGTTGGCATCGACCAGCGCCTGCACGCAGGGTTTGGGATCGGCGACGCAGGCAGCGAACGCTTTCTGCGTGACCTTGACGAAGCTGGCCACTGTGGCCTTGTGGGTTTTCAAGTACTCGGGGTTGACGATAATGGAATTGCCATACGAGTTGAGTCCGGCGTCGCGCCAAGCGAGAAAGCCCATGTCATTGCCCAGTGCGCGCTGGAACACGTGGTGCAGATTGTAGAACGAGGTAGTGGCGTCTATGTCTTTCGACTTGAGCGCGGCAAGCTTGGAATTGGCGTTGATGTTGACCCAGGTCACAGAGTTTGGGTCGATGCCGTATATCTTCGCCAGCGCCGGCCACATGGTGCGCGCGCCGTCGCCCGGCGGGTTGCCGATTTTCTTGCCGACTAAGTCCTTCACCGACTTGATGCCCGAACTCTTAAGCCAGTATAGGCCCTGGGGCGAGTTGGCGTAGACGTTAAATACGCCGACCGTGTCGGCGCCCTTGCCGCGCAGCGTCAGCGCAACGGCCATGTCGGCGAGTCCGATCGGGTCGACGCCGGCGGCGACTTTCTGAACTGCAAGCGTCGAGCCCTTGCCCTGCTCGATGTTGAGATCGATGCCGGCTTGGACGTACCAGCCCATTTTCTCGGCGTAGTAATAGGGCGCATGGTCACCACCTGCGATCCAGTTGAGGATGAAATTGACCTTTTCGGTCTTTTGCGCCAGTGCGGGGGCGCTGGTGGCGAGCGCTAGCGCGGAGGCGGCAGCCGTCGCAAAGCGGCGGAATCGGAATGTAGCCATGGGGTTCTCCTCGATGAATATGCGCCCGGAACGTGCAAAGCCGTAAGCAGATGGTCGATTACGATGTTACCGAGGCGGATTTTCGCTGTCAACGAGTATCTGCCGGCAGCGGTGCCACGGGAGTATGTTACCCCGATCGCATTGACAGTTTTTGCCGATTCGTGCAAAAGTAACCAATCGGTTAATTGGATAGCCGTTGCAAATAATGAATATTGCAACGGCGAATTTAGGAGAGCATGGAGATGTTCTCCATCGTTTCGTAACAGCTTTGGGGGTGGCGGTGGGCTTGCGTTGGACCGATTGGCCGGCGGAAGTGCTGGCGGTATTGCGCTGCGGAGCGGTGATCCCGGCGCATCTGCTCGCGCTCGACGCGGAACGCAAACTGGATGTGCGCCGCCAGCGCGCATTGTCGCGCTACTATCTCGACGCCGGTTCGGGCGGTCTGGCGGTGGGTGTGCACTCTACCCAATTCGCCATCCGCGAATCAGGTTTGTATCAACCTGTGTTGCAACTCGCCATGGAGACCGCCGTGACCTGGAGCAAGCGGCCGCTGGTCATGATCGCTGGGCTCGCCGGCAAGACCGAGCAGGCGAGGCGCGAGGCGGTTGTAGCGCGTGACTTGGGTTACCACGCTGGGCTTCTGTCGCTCGCCGCCATGAAAGGCGCGTCCGAGGACGAGCTCCTCGCGCACTGCGGGGCTATTGCCGCCGAGATTCCCGTGGTGGGCTTCTACTTGCAGCCGGCGGTGGGCGGGCTGCATCTGCCGACCCCGTTTTGGCGCCGGCTGGCCAGGATCGACAATGTCGTTGCGATCAAAATGGCGCCGTTCAACCGCTACCGCACGCTCGATGTCATGCGCGGCGTGGTCGAGGCACGCGCGGAGGAGCGCATCACACTGTACACCGGCAACGATGATCACATCGTTCTTGATTTGATCACTCCGTTCGTGGTGAAGCGCGATCACCGGGAAGTCGTACTGCGCATCAAGGGCGGGCTCCTTGGCCACTGGAGCGTGTGGACCAGGACTGCGGTGGAACTGCTAGCGCAAATCCAGGCGGCGGTCGCTGCCGGCCCCATTCCATCCGAGCTGATTGCGCTCGACTCTAAGGTGACTGATTGCAACGGCGCCTTTTTCGACGTGGCGCACGATTTTCGCGGCTGCATTGCCGGCTGCCACGAGGTGTTGCGCCGCCAGGGCCTGCTCGAAGGCATCTGGTGCCTAGACCCGGAAGAAGCGCTATCCCCCGGCCAGTCCGCGGAGATCAGCCGCGTAATCACGGCCTATCCCGAATTCGACGACAGCACGTTCGTCGCCTCCAATCTGGCCCGGTGGCTCGCATGAGCCTGCTCACCGGCGCGCAGTTGGAGTTCTGCCGCAAGTACGGCCACCTCACGGTGCCCGACGTGTTCGCGCCACATTGGATGGGCGAAACATTTACGACATCGATCGCCCCGCGCCACCGTACAATCATGCGCTCAAGCTGCGCATTAGCTAAGAGGCCATTTCAGAATTGCAGAAATGGCCACTGATTTAAGGGAGCTTGATGGACCGATGAAGGGACGCGACCTTTGCTGTCCCACCTCGATCCCCTGACTTTGTAACGAACTTTGAATTTGCGGACCAGAACCCGGAGTACTTCATGAACGACAGCCCGCGCCGCTATACGCTTGCCATCCTGGCCCATGTGATGCTCATCGCAGCCTGGTACCTATTCGTCGAGATCGGCAAGGTGCCGAAATACATCATGCCTTCGCCGCAGGCTACTCTGGCCGCCCTGTTCACCGGTAATTACCACTGGTTCGACAATATTCTAGTCACCGCCGAGGAGATCTTCGGCGGCTACATTCTTGCCGTGGTGGTTGGTGTGGTGGTGGCGCTATCCTTCTCCTGGTCGCGCGTGTGGGAGGACGCGATGATGCCGTTATTCGTGAGCCTCAACATGATCCCGAAGGTGGCATTGGGCCCGCTGATCATCGTCTGGTTCTCCTACGGCGTGTTTCCCAACACGCTCATCGCTTTTTCCATCAGCATTTTTCCCATTGTGCTGACCACGGCGCGGGGCCTGCGCGAGGTGGAACCCGAATTGCTTGATCTGGTGCGCAGTCTGCGCGGCTCAAAATGGCAGGTCTTCACCAAGATCCAGTTCCCCGGCGCGCTACCCCACGTTTTTTCCGGCATGAAAGTGGCGACGGTGCTGGCTGTGGCTGGCGCGATCGTTGGCGAGTTTCTCGGCTCGGAGAAAGGCCTTGGCTACCTGATGCTGCAGGTGCAGGTGACGCTAGACACCGCGGCGATGTTCATGTCGGTGATCCTGATCACCCTGCTTGGCGTGCTGCTGTACGCCCTGGTGCTCTTGCTCGAGCACCTGATGGTGGTACGCGATGCGCGGTTGACGTAGCCGCGCCCGCAAAGGTTAATTGCGCCCCTCGAACAGGTCGCGTCCCTGGACCAGCGCGCGGATCTTGCCGTCGGCCATGTTGCGCCTGAGCATCCAGAAGCCGCAGTCGGGGTGAACGTACTTCACGCGCCCCGCGCCGAGCATCGTTTCCGCGCGTTCGATCGCGCGCGCGATTTCGTCGGCTGACTCCACTTCCGTGCGCTTGACGTCGACCACCCCGAGGCCCAGGCCAATCTCCGGCCGCAAGTCGCGAAACACGGCAAGCTCTTCCGCGGGGCGATGCGCGCATTCCATCACCACGTGATCGGCGTGCAGGGCGTTGAGATAGTCCATCAGCTTCGCCCAATTGCCCTTCTGGATCGCCTGGCCGCCGTAATTGCCGAAGCAAAGATGCACCGCGGGTTTGCCCTTCACGGCGTCGAGCACGCGGTTGATCGCGCTGGCGGCCCACTTCCATTCGTCGGGATGTCCGGGCAAGTTCGCCTCGTCGAGTTGCACCACGTCGGCGTCGATGTGCCGCACCTGTGCGGCGAGCACGTCGGCAATCGCGTGCGCTAATTCTGCCATGTCTTTGTATTGCTTGTTGAGCAGGGTCTTGGCGAGCATGTGCGGTCCGGTGACGGTGAACTTGAGCGGCTTCGTCGCCAGTGCCTTGGCACGCGCGCAGGCCGAAGGCAGGTCGAGCGTGCCGCTGCCCAAGGGTCGGTCGACGACGCCCGGCGGGCGGGCGCGAAACTGCATGCCACCTGCCTTGCGATATTCGATCAGCTCCTCGAATCCGATTTCGCGGCGTACCCCAGCCATCGGGCGCACGAAGTACTCGATCATGCCGTTGGTCTCGGGGTGGTTGACGTCGAAACGGTACAACTCGCCGTCGCAGACGACATCGATGCCGGCCTGCTCCTGCGTCGCCAAGACCACGCGCATGGCGTCGACCAGCGCCTGCTCCGACGGACTGGCGGCCAGCCAATCGGGAATGGGATAGGAACCGACGACGGTGGTCTTGATGCGCGGGGCGGCCATATTTCTTCCTAATCACGAGGACGACGATTACAATTATTAACCGTTTGGATAAAAATTTTACCATGATTGAAAAAAGACAATCCACCGCCGTCAGGGATGCGGAATCCGTCAGGCGCGATCCAGAACGCACGCGCGGTCGCATCCTCGAAGCGGCGCGCATCGAGTTCGCGCGCAGCGGCCTGGGCGGGGCGCGCGTCGACCAAATTACCCTGCGCGCCGGCTTCAACAAACGCATGATCTATTATTATTTTGGCAACAAGGAGGCGCTGTTCCTGGCGGCGCTCGAGTCGGCCTACGAGCACATCCGCAAAGCCGAGCAGGCGCTCAAGCTCACCGATCTCGATCCGGTGGAGGGGATGCGTCGGCTGGTGAGGTTCACCTGGGAATACTACCTCGCGCACCCCGAGTTTATAACGCTGCTGAACAGCGAGAACCTGCACCGCGCCCGGCTCCTGAAAAAATCAAAAAAGATCCGGGCCCTGCATTCGCCGCTGGTAGCGATGCTCGAGAGTCTGCTCCAGCGCGGCCAGCGCGCCGAGGTGTTTAGGCGCGGTGTCGATCCGGTTCAGCTCTACATATCTATCGCCGCGCTAGGCTATTTTTACCTGTCTAACAACCACACGCTGTCGACGATCTTCGGACGCGACCTGATGCAGCCGCGCGCGCTGAGCCAGCGCCTGGCGCACATGACTGCGCTTGTGCTCGGCTATCTCGCAAAGTAGCCAGCATACGGAAATGCCTGCGCAGCCACGGCGCGCAGCCGCGACTTTCTTGACCAGGCATCGGACATCGTGTCTAATGTAACCAGTTGGTTAATAATGCGAACGCACCACGGCGCCCGCGCGCGGAAGCGCGCAGGACGGGGCGATTGAGGGAGACACTGGCGGATGGTTGAGCCGTTCATTCATCTGTCCGGCGTGCGCAAGCTCTATCGCCGGCGCGACACCGAGCACCTGGCCATATCCGACGCGAGCTTCGATGTCATGCCTGGCGAGCTGGTGGCGCTGGTCGGGCCCTCCGGTTGCGGCAAAACTACCTTGCTGAAAATTCTTGCCGGCTTGCATACTTACGACGGCGGCGAGGTCAGGATCGGATCGGCCGCGCACGCGTTCAATCCGGCACGCGACGTCGGCATGGTATTTCAGCAGCCGCTTCTGCTCAAATGGCGACGCATTCTCGATAACGTATTACTGCCTACGGAGATTTTAGGAATGCCGCGCGAGGCGAGTCGCGAGCGCGCGATGCAGTTGCTTGATCTGGTGGGGCTGTCCGGCTTCGAGCACAAATATCCGTACGAACTCTCCGGCGGCATGCAGCAGCGCGCCGCCATTGCGCGTGCATTGGTGCACGACCCGAAGCTGGTATTGATGGACGAGCCGTTCGGCGCGCTGGATGCACTGACGCGCGAGAAAATGAACCTGGAGTTGCTGCGCATCTGGAAGGAAAGCCAGAAGACCATCATTTTCGTAACCCACGGCATTTCCGAAGCGGTTTTCCTGGGAACGCGCGTGGTGGTGCTTACGGCAGGGCCGGCGCGCATGGCCGATAACATCGCGATCGAGCTTCCACATCCGCGCACGCTCGACATGAAGACCGACAAGAACTTTGGGGACTACACCAGACACATATACAAGCTTCTCGGAATGGAATGAATGCGCGGTGAGAAAAACTTGGGAGTGAAATGATGGCGGAAAGACGACTTGGGATCATCATGCACGGGGTGACCGGGCGTATGGGCACAAACCAGCACCTGATCCGCTCGATATGCGCGATACGCGATCAGGGCGGGGTGGTACTTGCCGACGGTACGCGCATCATGCCCGACCCCGTGCTCGTCGGCCGCAGCGCCGACAAGCTCGAGCGCCTCGCCAAGGCGCACGCCATCGGGCGCTGGTCCACCGACATCGGCGCGGCACTGGCGAACAAGGACGACAGGCTGTTCTTCGACGCGGCCTCGACCCAGCTGCGGCCAACCGTTCTCAAGCAAGCCATCGCCGCGGGAAAGGACATCTATTGCGAGAAACCGGTGGCAACGGGGCTCGTTGCGGCGCTCGACCTGTACCGGACGGCAAAAAAGGCGGGCATCAAGCACGGGGTGGTGCAGGACAAGCTGTGGCTGCCGGGCTTGCTGAAATTGAAGATGCTGCGCGACGCCGGCTTCTTCGGAAAAATCCTGTCGCTGCGTGGCGAGTTCGGATACTGGGTGTTCGAGGGCAACTGGCAGGCGGCGCAGCGCCCGAGTTGGAATTACCGCAAGGAGGACGGCGGCGGCATCATCCTCGACATGCTGTGCCATTGGCGCTACGTGCTCGACAACCTGTTTGGTGAGGTGAGAAGCGTCAGCTGCATCGGCGCGACGCACATTCCCGAGCGGTGGGACGAGGAAGGCAAGAAGTACGTGGCTACCGCCGACGATGCTGCCTACGCGACCTTCGAGTTGGAGGGCGGTGTGATCGCTCATATCAACAGTTCTTGGGCCGTGCGCGTACGTCGCGACGATCTGGTCACGTTCCAGGTCGATGGCACACATGGCTCCGCGGTGGCCGGGTTGCAGCGCTGTTTTAGCCAGGCACGGGTGAACACGCCCAAGCCGGTATGGAATCCCGATGTGCCGCAGAGCATGAATTTCTTCGACACTTGGCAGGAGGTGCCGAACAACGTCGCCTACGATAACGCATTCAAGGTCGAGTGGGAGTTGTTCATCCGCCATCTGTTCGAAGACACGCCGTTCAAATGGAACCTGCTCGAGGGAGTGAAGGGGGTGCAGTTGGTGGACTGCGCGCTCAAAAGCTGGGCCGAGCGGCGCTGGGTGGATGTGCCGAAGCTGGAAGCGTGAAGCGCCGAACTGGGAGTGGGGGGCGAAAACATTTTCCGGAAATCGAAATCGCGGCGCGGAGTCGATGATGAATGCTCCTGAGAAATTGAGCGTGAGCATTAAATTGCCTGCGGCGGGCGGGAGGTTGGAACATTACAGACTTTCTGTTCCGCGCAACTTCCCGCGCAAAGCCGCCGGCGCGTTCAACCGCGTCGCCTATTCGGCCGCACACGTGGTGGCCGATCCGCTCGCGGCAGTCGATCCGTGGCAGGGCTGCGCCATCGACTGGAACGCGACCATCGCCTATCGGCGCACGCTGTGGGGCCTGGGACTGGGCGTGGCCGAGGCCATGGACACCGCGCAACGGGGCATGGGCCTCGACTGGAACACTTCGCTCGAGCTTATCCGCCGCTCGATCGAGGCGAGCCGTGACAGCGGAGGCGCGCTGCTCGCAAGCGGCGCCGGCACCGACCAGCTGGCCGCCGAGGCCGCGACCGGCATCGACGACGTGATCCGCGCCTACGAGGAGCAGGTCGCGGCGATTGAAGCGCTTGGCGGCCGCATCATCCTCATGGCCAGCAGGGCGCTGGCGCGCGTGGCGAAGTCTCCGGACGATTACCACAAGGTCTACGACCGAATCCTTGGACAGGTCCGGGAGCCGGTGATTATCCACTGGCTGGGCGAGATGTTCGATCCGGCGCTGGCGGGATACTGGGGACGCGCCGACCATTACCAGGCGATGGAGGTCGCACTAGAGCTTATTACCCGCAATGCTGCAAAGGTGGACGGCGTGAAGGTCTCGCTTCTCGACAAGGACAAGGAGATCGCTATGCGACGACGTCTTCCAAAAGAGATACGGATGTACACCGGCGACGATTTCAATTATACCGAGCTGATCGAAGGCGACGCCGCGGGTCATTCCGATGCTCTTCTGGGAATTTTCGATGCAATCGCGCCAGCCGCTTCGGCGGCGCTGGCGGCGCTGGCGAAAGGCGAGCGCCAGACCTACCACGAGATCCTTGCGCCCACGGTGCCGCTGTCGCGCCATATTTTTCGTGCGCCGACGCGTTATTACAAGACCGGAGTTGTGTGCATGAGCTGGCTGAACGGGCACCAGGACCATTTCGTCATGGTTGGCGGCGAGCAAAGTGCGCGCTCCCTGCTGCATCTGGCCGAGCTGTTCCGCCTTGCGGATGCGGCAGGGCTCCTGCGCGATCCGGAACTCGCGTGCATACGCATGAAGCAGCTGCTCGCAGTTCATGGAATCGCTCAGTGATGGCTGCATAATTCCATGAGCAGTACTCCGCCCGATCCAGACTTGCTTTCGCTCAATACCGCCACGGTGCGGGAGAAGTGGAGCCTGCGCCAGATGATCGAGGGCTGCGCGCGCCACGGCATACGTGGCATCTCGCCCTGGCGCGACAAACTGGCCGAAATCGGCGCCAAGGAGGCGGCGAAAATGATTCGGGCCCACGGTCTCACTGTCACCGGCTTGTGCCGCGGCGGCATGTTTCCGGCAAGCGACAGGCAGGGCAGGCAGGCGGCAATCGAGGACAATCTGCGCGCCATCGAGGACGCTGCCACGCTGCAGGCCAAGTGCCTTGTGCTGGTGGTGGGCGGGCTTCCGACCGGGTCGAAAGATCTCGCCGGCGCGCGCGAGCAGGTGCGCGACGGCATTGGCGCCGTGCTCGGCCATGCCCGTGGCTGCGGCGTGCCGCTCGCGATCGAGCCGCTGCACCCGATGTATGCCGCCGACCGCGCCTGCGTCAACACCCTCGCTCAGGCCAACGATCTGTGCGACGAGCTGGGGGAGGGGCTGGGACTGGCGGTCGACCTTTATCATGTCTGGTGGGATCCGCGACTGAAGGCGGAAATTGAACGCGGCGGCGGTAAGCGCCTGCTCGCTTTCCATATCTGCGATTGGCTGGTGCCGACCACCGACCTGCTGTTCGACCGCGGCATGATGGGCGACGGCGTTATCGATATTCCCCTCATCCGATCCTGGGTCGAGGCCGCCGGTTACCGCGGCTTCCACGAAGTCGAGATTTTCTCCGCCAACAACTGGTGGCGGCGAGATCCGGACGAGGTTCTCGCCGTCTGCCGCGAACGGCACCAGCGCTTTTGCTAACCTCCGAATACACGTCGCAATTGCCGTACAGCGCATAGCACACCAAGCTGCCTGGCGCCTACGCGGTTTCGATAGCAAAACGGTAATGTTTGTAGTTGTCGCGTCATGCCGCGATCATGGTCTGCTCATGAGAAGCGCCATCAATGTCTGGAAAAATCGGTAGCGCCATTCCGCCGTGTTGCTCTACGTGGCTGCTTTGGCCGACAACCCGACCGTCGCAGGGTATTTGATGAGCGACAGCACGAGTTTGTGTTGAAATCCAAAATGCGACCCTCGGCGCTGTGGAGCTACTGCAGGTGCTCTTCTTCCTCTCTCGCACCCATAAAATGATCGTTCTACGTTGCGCGCGGACCCGGTTGTCCCGCGCGGTCAAACCGGTCCCAATGTGAAGCTAGTCCGGTTAGATTTGGCTTCTTACCGTAGCAAATGTGCTTTTAGCCATGCAACTGCTCACAAAAGTACAAGTCTGCAAGCTCCTCAAAATTTCACCCCGCTGCCTCGCACTATGGGTTGCGCAGGAGAAGTTTCCGCCTGCACAGCGCATTGGACGAAAGAATTTTTGGACACGCGCAGCCGTCGAACGCTGGAAGACGCTGCTCTTCAGCGCACAAGAAAACTGGACACCCGGCAGCGCGACTCGTCCTGCAGGGTGATAGGGTGTCCTTGCGAAATTGGTCCCCTCCCGGTGCTCTATCAGGAGGCCACATATAGGGCTCTCACCTCCAAGCCATCTTTCCCGCCACCGTTGCGGTTCGGACAGCGTCGGACTCCGTGCGCTACCAGTTGCGGATAACGCTCGGCCAGCCGGGCGATCAATTCGGATTTAGTCATTCTGGACGGTGGTCGTAAAGGACATAAACGACTGGCGAACCCACCTTGAAAGAGCGGTGAGGTGGACCGATACCCTCCCGTAGTTGTCGTTTCATTTTTCGCCCCAGCATGAGCGTTGCGTTGGCGCGGGGGAAGCCGCGCAGGGCGTAGCCCGAAGCGGATTTCCCCGCGCGGCGTCGGTTAGAACGGCTCATCCTTCCCCGCAGCTTTGCGCCTGCTCTGCTCGCGCGCCTTGATGCGCGATTTCGCCGTCGCGCTGCTGTGGTGGAACCGATAGGACTCGTTGCCCGTCTCCACGATGTGGCAGTGATGTGTCAGGCGATCGAGCAGCGCGGTCGTCATCTTGGCATCGCCAAAGACGCTCGGCCACTCGGCGAAGGTGAGGTTGGTCGTGATCATCACGCTGGTATGCTCGTAGAGTTTGGACAGCAGGTGGAACAGCACCGCGCCGCCAGCCTGGCTGAAGGGCAAATAGCCCAGTTCATCGAGAATGACCAGGTCCATTCGCATCAGGCCAAACGCCAACGGGCCGGCTTTGCCGGCGGCTTTCTCCTGCTCCAGCAAATTGGCCAAGTCGACGGTCGAGTAGAAGCGCACCCGTTTGCCTGATTCGAGTACCAGTTCCACGGCGACCAGGACCGCTTCCAGCCCGTATTGGGGCACGGCGGCCAGCGCCTTCCAGTCGCGCTGGAGAATTTTCACGAAGTAAAAGCGGATTCCGCAGTAGCAGATGCGCAAGGTGTTGGCCGACCAGTGATCGACGTTGCGCCGGCGCAGGAAGTAAGCTTCAAGCTCCTGCTCGCTGATGTCCTCCGGCTCCTTATTGCCGTAGAACTCGCAGAGCATGCGCAGGGCCCGGCTGTACGCCTCCTGGGTACGGCCAGCCTTGCCGTTGAGCGCAAGGGCGTTGATTGATTTTTGATACCAGTCTGTCATCATGACGACTCTCCTCGGTAAATGATGCAAGCCCGCCGCGACGCGGCGGTCCGAGGAGAATAAAGATGATCAGGTCAAGCCAGAATCACGCGGCTCGCCTGCAATCGAAAGAGGGACTACTTCAGTGCCTGCTACATGCTGCCGCGGAGCTGCTTACTTGAACCCATACGTACAGATGTCCTAGGGCCTGTTGACATTCAAGTAAGCCAGACGAAGGTACAGACCAGATGCAAGAAGGCCATGTAGCTGCGAGCGAGCTTTTCGTAACGGGTGGCAATGCGCCGAAAATGTTTGATGCGTGCGAAGAAGCGCTCGATCAGATTGCGATCCTTGTACAGATGCATATCGTAGACCCTGAGTTCCTTTCGGTTGGAACGCGGCGGGATGACCGCTCGGGCACCGCTGGCCTGGATGCGCTGGACCAAAGCATCGGCGTCGTAGCCCTTGTCGGCGATGACCGCATCGGTCCGGATGCCGGCGATCTGACCTGCGCTCAGGATCAGTCGCAGCGGGTTGCCCAAAGCATCCACTGCAGTGTGCACTTTGGTGCTCAGTCCGCCTCGCCAGTGCCCGATCGCTTGCACGCCTTTTTTTTGGCAGCACCGGCCGAATGCTGGTGCGCACGCACGATGGTACTGTCCAGAAACAGTTCTTCAAAGTCCGCATCCTCGGCCAGTCCTGCAAATACCCTTTCCCAAACCCCGTTGTTTGACCAGCGACCGAAGCGCGTGTACACGCTATTCCAACGCCCGAATTGGGCAGGCAGATCGCGCCACGGACTGCCGGTGCGCGCGATCCACAGCACTGCCTCGATGAACAGCCGGTTGTCCTTGCCAGTGCGTCCCGGATCACTGGCTTTACCGGGTAACATCGACTCCAAGCGCTGCCACTGGTCATCACGCAACCATCGACTAACCATCCTGACCTCCCGCAAATATCAGGATGTAAACAGATTTCGGCCAAAGTTAACAGCCCCCACCGATAGAATATTGAATGTCAACATGCCCTAAGCAATTTCGATGATTTCGTCGTTATGCGATATTTTGCGTTAGCCCGGACCGCGTAATGTAGTTACAAGGACACATTGTTGTCTGTTGATTGAACCGGCTGTGGCGACACCTTGTGATACGTTGACCGGGGACGTGGTGGAGACTGCAATTCACAACTGCGTTCGCGCAAAATGATGTTGCCCTCCGATCTAATTGCCGCCGTCTATTTCCAGAAAGATAGTCCGATGAAAGCTGTGTTATGCAAACACTACGGTTCGCCATCTGACCTCGTGGTCGAGGACGTACCTTCCCTGAAGGCGGGTTTTGAGCAGGTAGTAATCGCCGTTCATGCCTGCGGCGTTAATTTTGCGGATACGTTGATTATTCAAGGCAAATACCAGATAAAACCGGCGATGCCTTTTTCGCCCGGTGGCGAAGTCTCGGGTATTATCAAGGAGGTTGGTGCAGGTGTAACGCGCTTCAAACCAGGGGACCGTGTGATCGCTGTCACTACGTGGGGAGGTTTTGCTGAGGAGGCGGCGGCGGACGCCGCGCGCACGATTCATCTACCAGAGGGGATGAATTTCAATACCGCGTCGGCGCTTGTGCTTACCTATGGAACTTCTCACCATGCTTTGAAGGATAGGGCTGAATTGAAATCGGGGGAGACTTTGCTTGTGCTAGGCGCCGCCGGCGGGGTCGGTCTGGCAGCGATAGAAGTTGGCAAGGTCATAGGGGCACGCGTTATAGCGGCTGCGTCTAGCGATGAAAAGCTGGCATTTTGCAGCGAGCATGGCGCCAACGAAGTGATTAACTATGCTCGGGAGGACTTGCGTGGTCGAATAAGAGAATTGACCGGCGGGCGTGGCGTGGATGTGGTGTACGACCCGGTTGGCGGTGATTACAGCGAGCCCGCGCTGCGCAGCATGGCTTGGCGAGGTCGTTTTCTCGTAGTGGGATTCGCGGCCGGGCGAATTCCAAATATCCCGCTCAATCTACCGTTCATTAAAGGTAGTTCCGTCGTTGGTGTTCTCTGGGGTGCATTCACCCACCTTGAACCTCAACGCAATGAAGAGAGCCTGCAGGAACTTCTCACGTGGGTCAAACAAGGAAAGCTCAAGCCCTACATCGCCGCCACCTATCCTCTTGAGCGGGCGGCTGATGCTCTGCATAATCTTATGAATCGCAGCGTCAAAGGCAAAATAGTGCTTACCACAGGACGATGAATGGTCAAGCCGGTGTCACCGGAAATGTCCGCATTTTGTATTGCGGGTGATCTTGGTGACTAGGTAGTGCTTGGTCAAAAGAGGCCAAGCACCTTTAATGATAAGGCTTCCAAGGGTTATTGTTGCGACGAAGATTTTTGCGCGGCCGTGGTATTGAGGGGCTATTGGCAGGTACTGGCGAGTTGAGGAGGCGTATAAGGGGAAATCTTTGTTGTCGATTGCCACCGATTTGAGGCGGATAAATATTCTTCGTGAGGCCAAAAGTCGGTGCACCATTTGCGCGTTAAAACGTTACTTGAGGGGGAGCACATCTGGTGACGATTCGACAGAGGATGCAGGCGATGCGAGTAGTGCGGAATTCTCAGTGCGTATTCCACTCAAGATGACCGACGATTCCGGTCGAAGGTGACCGGAGATTCCGGTCGAACGTGACCGGCGTGAAAGGGGGGTCAGCGCTGTTTCGGTTTTATACAATGATCGGTCACGTTGGGTCAATTTATTTCTCGTGGGTCCGGTGTTAACGCGCTCGAAGTGCATGGGTTGGACCTGGGTCCGGATCACGGCATCGACGGGTTCAAGCGCTATGTTGCATTAGCCGTGGCGGCAAGAAATATCCACCGCATCGACGCGCTACTGTGGCAGCAGGAGCAAGAGCGTGCGAAGAGAAAGAGAAAATATTCTGATCGCGACACTACCTACAAGCTCGCCGCCTAACGCTGGCGAGCGCGCCTCAAAAACGAGTGGGATTTCAGCAATCATAGAGTGCGTTCGTCCGGAATTGGAAATTTTGCCTCAGAGAACCGCATGTCTAGTGGTGCATGAGATTTGATCACGAAAAATGCGCCGAGCGCGGCAAAATTGGGCCCGCCTATTTGTTGAAAACAGGGGTTTTCTGGCAGGCACTAGGTAGCACGGCTGCGGAAAGCTGGTGTTCTTAACCGCGCTGGCCCTCCAGAGGCTTATTGGGTGTCCATTTCAAAAGATGTTGGCCAACCGTCACCACGTCGCCATGCTGATTGGTAACCTCCACCTTTGCCCACGTGCGCCGAGCGTCTGTATCGATCTTTTCAACGGTGTAGGTCACGGTAATGGTATCGCCGAGGAATACCGGTTTTAGAAACCGTACTCTGTCATAGCCTAAAGAAACCGCGGTTTCATCTATACCGCGTGCCACGGATCGATCGATCAGCATGGTAGAGGTCGTCGACATGAATCCAATGAGGAGTACACCGTGGACGATACGCTTGCCGTAGATTGTTCCCTTCATGTGCTCTTCATTGACATGGTTAACCGAAAGATCGCCCGTAATGCCGGCGAACAGATAGACGTCGCTTTCCGAGACCGTCTTTGAGAATTTCACCTGTTCTCCGAGGGAAACATAAAGGTCTTTCATAGCGCTACCCTTTCTATTAGAAACAAAGTAATTGACTTTGAGGAGAAATGGAGGGTTTCAGCCTTATACTGTTTTGGCCTTTGCGTGCGGCTCTGTATGCGCTAGCACCGCCCCTTCCGCTTGCAACTTTGCGATCTCTGCCGCTGAATATCCGAGTTCCGCCAAAATTTCGCACGTTTGTGCACCCACTGGCTGAGGCGCGAGCCGCACCTCCGGCGACTTACCGTCGTACTTGACCGGATGGCTGAGCAGCGTGATCGGTGTGCCTGTTGCGCCAGGAACGGTGACGAAGCTTTGGTTGTGTATGACCTGCGGATCCTTTATCACGCTGAGGTAGTCGTTTACTGGCCCGTGCCAGATCTTGTGATGCGTCAGAATCTTCATCCATTCGGCATTTGACTTGTCCTTTAGGGCATTCGCCACGAGCTCGTTGATTTCATCCCGACGATCATATTCGTCCGCGCCCTTGAAACCAGCAATGTGGGGCGCCAACAGCGCTTCGGCGAGGACGTTGAGGCTGGTGAGAGATATCGCCAAATGTCCGTCGGCGGTCGGAAAAATGCCGTAGGGTGCCGAGAAATACCAGCCAGCGCTGAATTTGCTGGGAGTAACCGAATCAGGCCGTGCCCCGTTCAGAAAGCACGTAAACGATTCATTCTGCAAGTCAATTGCGGCAGATAGGAGGTTCACGTCGATCCGACATCCCTGACCGCTTGTGGCACGCCGGAACAAGGCCGCCAGGATGGCCATCGCGAGCAGTGCCGCCCCATGATGATCCGCTGCTGAAACGCCAACCGGACGGGGACCTGTCTCCTTGGTTCCCGTGATCGCAGCAAGTCCCGACATCGCCTGGATAATCAGGTCCTGCCCCGGCTTGTCCGCATATGGCCCGTCCGCGCCGAAACCGGAAGCCGCGGCAAATATCACCGTGGGATTGTGCTCGATGATTTGACTATAGCCGAGGCCCAGCTTATCCATTACGCCAGGGCGAAAGTTTTCGCACACTACATCGGCTGCTCGCGTGAGGCGTTTGGCGATTTCTAGCCCGCCAGGCGATTTTAGATCGACGGCGAGACTGCGCTTGTTCCTGTTGCCCAAGAGGAACAACATCGTCTGTCCATCGACGGTCTTCGAGTTCACGCCGCCCCATTTACGCTGAAATGCGCCCTCTATTGGCTCGACTGCGATGACGTCTGCGCCGAGGTCGCCTAGGATTTGCATTGCTACCGGTCCGAGCAGGAAATGGTTGAAGCTCACCACTCGAATGCCCTTTAGGAAGTTCATTTCTTCTCCTGACAATTGGCTAATTTGCATTGTATCCGGCCAGAATGTTGCCAATCTGCAGGAAACGGGAGTGCTCGCGGACTACTTTTGAGACAAGCGGCCTTGGGGCTTCCTAGCCGTTCTTTTGTACTAGCGGCCGACAAACCGGGCAGGCCGCTTTTCGACAAACGCAGCCATTCCCTCTATTTGATCCTCGGTGCCAAACGCTAACGCCAACATCTTTCGTTCGAATACCAGTCCTGTGGAGAGGGTGCTCTCATCGACCATGCGTATCGCCTCTTTGGCGAAGCGGATTGCGAGTGGCGCCTTGGTGGCGATCAATTCGGCGATGTCCAAGGATCTTTCGAGAACCTGCTCCGGTGGAACGACCTCCGTCACAAGTCCGGCGCGCAGTGCGGTCTGAGCATCGATTGGCTGGCCTGTCATGATCATACTCATTGCAAGTCCTTGGCCGACCAGTCTGATCAATCTTTGCGTCGCGCCGTCACCTGGGAAAATACCCAGATTGATTTCCGGCTGACCGAACTTCGCTGTGTCACCCGCAATTATGAAATCCGCGAGCATGGCAAGTTCATTGCCTCCGCCGAAGGCTAAGCCATTGACTGCGGCAATAACCGGCTTCGGACAATGTTCGACTATGGCCCAGTTGCGGCACCGCGACGGATCGTTCAGCACCGCGATGCCGCGGGCGACCATCTCCTTAACATCTGCGCCGCCTGAAAATACCTGTTCGTTGCCAGTCAATACTACGCAGCGAATTTTGGCGTCGTCGATCGCTTGGGTAAAGGCAGTAGCGAGTTCGCCGATCAAAGTGCAACTGAGCGCATTGCGTGCTTCGGGACGATTCAGCGTTACTTGCATGACGCCCGGACGCGGAAGGGATGGTACGATGAGTTTCATTGTTCTCTTGGCCTTCCTTGGATATGGCGACGACAAGCTGTCAAATTACTCAAGCCACTCATTTTTCTGAAATTTAGGGCTTCCGAGCACATAGACGATGAAAGCGCTTTCACATTCTAGGCTACACCTGGGCGACTTGCACGTCAATTGGTATCTTAGGGCCTGTTGACATTCAAGTAAGCCAGACGAAGGTACAGACCAGATGCAAGAAGGCCATGTAGCTGCGAGCGAGCTTTTCGTAACGGGTGGCAATGCGCCGAAAATGTTTGATGCGTGCGAAGAAGCGCTCGATCAGATTGCGATCCTTGTACAGATGCATATCGTAGACCCTGAGTTCCTTTCGGTTGGAACGCGGCGGGATGACCGCTCGGGCACCGCTGGCCTGGATGCGCTGGACCAAAGCATCGGCGTCGTAGCCCTTGTCGGCGATGACCGCATCGGTCCGGATGCCGGCGATCTGACCTGCGCTCAGGATCAGTCGCAGCGGGTTGCCCAAAGCATCCACTGCAGTGTGCACTTTGGTGCTCAGTCCGCCTCGCCAGTGCCCGATCGCTTGCACGCCTTTTTTTTGGCAGCACCGGCCGAATGCTGGTGCGCACGCACGATGGTACTGTCCAGAAACAGTTCTTCAAAGTCCGCATCCTCGGCCAGTCCTGCAAATACCCTTTCCCAAACCCCGTTGTTTGACCAGCGACCGAAGCGCGTGTACACGCTATTCCAACGCCCGAATTGGGCAGGCAGATCGCGCCACGGACTGCCGGTGCGCGCGATCCACAGCACTGCCTCGATGAACAGCCGGTTGTCCTTGCCAGTGCGTCCCGGATCACTGGCTTTACCGGGTAACATCGACTCCAAGCGCTGCCACTGGTCATCACACAACCATCGACGAACCATCCTGACCTCCCGCAAATATCAGGATGTAAACAGATTTCGGCCAAAGTTAACAGCCCCCAGCGGCAATATATTGAATGTCAACAGCCCCTAGAAATCGGCCGAAAACTAATTATGACTTGAAAAGTCACTGCGTCAGCGCATATAGTGAAATTTTCTCTTTGAGAAAACGCTTCCGAAAAAATGCAATCAGGGCGGACAAAGCTTAGCGATGTGGCGTTGCGCGCAGGCGTATCGCTTGCGACGGCATCGCGATGCATCAATCACCCGGCCAAGGTCAGCCCGAAGCTGCGGGAGCGGGTGATGCGAGCGCTGCAAGAACTCGCCTACGTGGTCAACGGGCGGGCGCGGGCGCTTGTGACCGCCCGATCCTGCAGCATAGGAGCGATAGTCCCGACGCTGAACATCTCGATATTCGCGAGTGCGGCAGAATTGTTGCAGCGGCGCCTTGGCGATGCAGGCTACACGCTGATGCTCGCGAGTTCGGCCTACGATCCGTTGCTAGAACTCGCGCAGGTCAAGGCTTTCCTGGAGCATGGCATTGACGGCATAGTATTGGTTGGCGCAGAGCACGACGCAAAGGTATTTGAACTTCTGGAATCAAGCGCCACGCCGTTCATACTCACCTACACTTATTCGCCCGATTCCAAATACCTTTGCGTCGGTTTTGATAACTACAAGTCCGCGTACCGCGTGACGGAATACATAATTGGCCTGGGTCATCGCCGGATTGGCTTGATCATGAGCCCTACTAAATGGAATGATCGTGTGGCCCAGCGCCTCCTAGGCATCCGGACAGCGCTGGCCGATCAGTCAATATTGGCGCTGACAGAGAATGTGCTTGACGTTCCTTATTCGATTTCGAAAGGCCGGTCCGCATTAAGGCGTCTCATGTCCAGCGCGGAACCTCCGACTGCCATCATTTGCACCAACGATGTTTTCGGTGTCAGTGCACTTATCGAATGCAAAGCACTTGGAATTGAAGTGCCCAAGCGCGTTTCGATCGTTGGTTTCGACGATCTGGAACTGGCAGCGGAGGTCGAACCTGGTCTTACGACATGCCAAATTCCGATTCAGGAGATGACCGACCGGGTGGTCGATTATTTGCTCAGTTGCATTTCCGGCAGACCGGTCCTGCATTCTGTCGAACTGGCGACGAAAATTATTATCCGCGGGTCGACTGGACGCCCTGGATAGAACACTTGTACGGACGTTTAGCTCTTTTTGGCTGCGTCAGGCAATATGCGCCGCAATGCATTGTGGCGGCAAGAATCTACGTCGGTAACCGGCAGCGGGTGCTCTAGCTTATCCAGCTAGCCAGATCCTCGCCGCGACCGGAAGTTGTGGTGGCCGAGGAGCTGGCACGAGGTATCGATATTTGAAAGTTGCGGTAGCCATTACGCTAGGACTATCCAGAGCGCGACAAAAATTATGACCGTAACATTGTGATGCACCGAGCCCATCCAGAAGGCTATTTCATGGCCAGACTGGGGGATCTGTGAGGGAGCGGGCATTACCGATGTAGTGCCGTCATCACAATTTCGGCGGTTAGGGCACGGCAAGTTTTTATGCATGAAGGCGTTCGAGCACGAACGCGCCTGGTGGATTCAGAAGCCATAGAGCCGCGCCGGATTGTCGACCAGGATTTTGCGCCGCGTGGCCTCGTCGTCGGCCCATTCGAGCAGCAGATCAAGCATGGTTGCGCTCGACGGCTGCGGGTTCTGATTCGGGTGTGGCCAGTTGCTCGCCCATAGGCAGCGTTCCGGATTGGCCTTTACCAACGCCTTGGCCAGCGTGCCTACATCCGCGTAATGCGGTGGGCCGAGCTTGGAAGTTTCGTAAGGCGCCGAGAGTTTCACCCAGCAGCGCCCGCTGGCTAGCAATCCGAGCAGGGATTTGAAACCCGGATGGTCGGTGCCGACCGGTTCCATGAATTTGCCGTTGTGATCGATCACCAGATCACAGGGCAGCCTGCGCAGGACGGTTTCATATTGCGTCAGGTTGCGCCCGTCCAGCTGCAACTGAATGTGCCAGCCGTAAGCCGCGACCCGCGCGGCCATCGCCTCCAGCGTTTCCCAGCCGAGCACGCCTCCGGGAAACATGTAATAACGCAGTCCGCGCGCTCCGGCGCGAGTCAGTCGCTCGAGTTCCGCATCGCCCACCTCCGGCTTAACCACGACGACGCAGCGCGCGCTCGCGCCCATTGTGGTCACCGCCTCCAGCGTGCAGCTGTTGTCGAGTCCGTAGCCGCTGGGCTGCACCACGACGACACGCTCCAGACCCAGCTGCTTCTGCACCTCGCGATACGCCGACACCGGCGCGTGCGGGGACTTGAACGCGGCGGTCGGCGCATGCGCGAAGCGGTCGTCGTAAATGTGCATATGGGTGTCGCACGCGCCTGCCGGCGCTTTGAGCAGGGGTGTGCGCATTTACGCTTTCCTCAGGCGATCGATCCGTGTGGCGCTTGCTGCGTTGACCGCCCCTTCGGGCGCACGGCCCTGGATGATTTCGGCCGCCTGCGCCACCGTATCGAGCGATTGATGCTCTATCGATTCCGGGGTCAGCCCTGCCAGGTGCGGCGTCGCGATCACTTTCGGATGGCGCGCAAGCGCGGGCGTCGGCATCTGGTCGGGCGCGCGGCCCACGTCCATCGCGCAGCCGGCGAGATGGCCCGAGTCCAGCGCCTGCTGCAGCGCTTTTTCGTCCACCAGATTGCCGCGCGAAGCGTTGATGAAAAACGCGCCCGGTTTCATCTTTGCAAACGCCTGTGCGTTCATCAGGTTCTCGGTCGCTTCGGTCGCGAGCGCAAGGCAGACGACGAAATCGGATTGCGCAAGCAGCCCCGGCAGGTCGAGCTGAATCAGGGCGGCGTGATCCATCCTGGCATGCGGATCGCATACCAGCACGCGCATGCCCACGGCGAGACCCAGCTCGCACTGATAGCGGCCGATCTGCCCGTAGCCGATCACCCCCAGTGTGGCGCCGCGCAGCTGGCGCCCCATGGGGGCGGCAGGCACCGTACCCGTGTGATAGATCGCATTCGTGGCGCAGATAGTGCGGCCTAGCGCTATCATCGCACCGACGTTCCACTCGGCCACCGAGGCGACGAAGCCGGCGCTCGCCTGGGTCACAAGTACCCCCATCTCGCTTGCGACCGCAACATCGACGTTGCGGATATCGATGGCACAGCGCGAGAACGCCACCAGGTCGGGCGAGTTGCGGAACAGCGCTGCCTCGCCCGGGGTCTGACGGTAGGAAACGATCAATTCGCAGCCTCGCGCAGCCTCGATCAACTCCTGCGTGGAGAGTTCGCGTCCGGTGCTGTTGAAGCGCAGCTCGCCCAGCGCCTGAAGCCCCGCCACCGCCTTGTCGCCGTAGTAGTTCTTCAGCGCTTCCGGCGGGTGGGTAAGAAAAATTCTGGCCATGTTTGCGCTCAAATTGGTTGATAAAAAAGATCTTCCAACAGATCAGGCCTTGTCCAGGCCCGGCATGGAGAAGCCGGCCTGCTTGAGCCCGGCGATGAGCGCCTTCGACTGTTCGGCGTTCACTTCCACCAGGGGCGGACGCACCGTGGCCCAGCCCGGATGTCCGCTCCAATGCGCTATCGCATGCTTCATCGCCGGGATCATGGGATATTTCTGGAACACGCTGCGCAGCGTGTCGAGGCCCGCCTGCAGTTTGTCGGCATCAGCTGATTGCCAATTGGCGTACAAGTTGTGGATCGCGGCGGGATTGACGTTGGCGGTGGCGCTGATGCAGCCCTTGCCGCCGTTGCGCAGGCCGGCAAGCAGGAAGGTCTCGCTCCCGGGGAACACGTCGAAGCCATCCTTGGCAAAGGCGTCCAGCGTCGCCTTGGTATTGTTCCAGTCGCCAGACGAGTCCTTGGTGCCGGCGATGTTCTTCGGGTAGGCCTTCAACAGGCGCTCGATCAGCTTCAGGCTGATCGGCACCTGGGTTACCTGCGGAATGTGATAAAGGTAGATCTGCAATCGCGCATCGGCTACGCGCTCGACGATCTCGGCGTAGTTGCGGAACAAGCCCTCGTCGGACACACTCTTGTAGTAGAACGGCGGCAGCATCAGCGCGCCGGCGCAGCCCAGCTTCACCGCATGCGCCGTAAGGCGCACCGAGTCGGTAATCGCGCAGCAGCCGGTGCCGGGCATCATGCGCGCCGGATCGACGCCGGCTGCCACCAGTTGGTCCAGCAATTCCATGCGCTCGCTCACGGCGAGCGAATTCGCCTCCGAATTGGTGCCGAACACCGCCAGGCCGACGTTGTTCGCGACCAGCCACTTGCACTGGCGCACGAAGCGCTCGGTGTCGGGGGTAAGATCGGCTTTGAACGGGGTGACAACGGGGGATAGTACCCCGGTGATGCATTGCGTCATGTTGACTTCTCCAGCTCGCGTTGAACTCGAAGAGGGGGCGCGGTGCTGCCGCGCACGATCAGACTGAATTGCAACTGCGTCAGCGGCACTACCGGCTGGGCCTCGACGCAGCCGAGCAGATATTCGGCCGCGCGCGTGCCGATCTCGTCGGCAGGCAGGCGCATGGTGGTGAGCGGCGGATTGAGATGCGCCGAAAATTCGGCGTCGTTGATGCCCGCGATGGATAAATCGCGCGGCACGGCGAGGCCCATGCGCACGGCTTCGCTCAAGGCGCCGAAAGCGAGGCTGTCGGTGCCGCAGATCACGGCCGTGGGCCGGGGCCGCTCCTGCATCAGGGTGCGCAGCGCCAGTTCTCCCTCGACGATCTTGTACGGACGCTCAGTCACCCGCACCCGCGGCGGCGGCAAGCCGCGTCCGGCGAGCGCTTCATGGATGCCTGCGACTCTTTCCGCAGCGCGGTCGCTGCGCGCGCCAACCTGAGCGATCACGCCGAATTGCGTGTGCCCCAAGTCGAGCAGATAGGTCGCGAGCGCGCGGCCGATTTCGTGGTTGTCAAAGCCGATGCTCGGGCGCGCCGCGTCGACGACCCAAGTGGTAACGAAGGGGATGTTCTTCGCTTGCAGCAATTCGTATATTTCGGGCACGTGATTTCCACCCACCAGCATCACGCCTGCCACCCCGTGCGCCGCCAGCGCCTTGACTTGGCGCAATTCCTCCGCGGGATCGTAGTTGGAACTTGCGAGGAGCAGCGTGTACCCGGCTTCCGCCAGCCGCCGCTGCAGCGCCTCAATGCCGAGCGCGAAGTTGACGTTCTCTAGCGTCGGAATTACGGCACCGATGGTGCGGGAACGCTGCGAGGCGAGCGCGCGCGCCGCCGCGTGCGGCGTATAGCTCAGCTGGGAGGCCGTCGCCAGCACGCGCTCACGCAAGCCTGCCGCGACCGCGCGGTTGCCGTTGAGCACGCGCGATACGGTGGCGACGGACACTTCCGCGGCCCGGGCCACGTCGCGCACCGTCACCGAATTCGAGCTGGGCCGTGGCATGCGCTTCTTCTGCTGTGGCATCTGTTCCAAACGATGCTCAGGCGGTCGCGCCAGCGGATCCAGCCCGGCGCAAGAAATCGAAATTGCAACGCGCCCACCCGCTGCAGCTGCAGCGGGTGGGCGCGTTGCGAGATAGTGCACTTCGAATTTGAAGTCGCGCAGTCAGAGGGGGCTCCAGTTTTTGAATATTGGCTAGTGAGCGGTGTTACTCATTCAATTTTGGCGGGATCGCCGGAGAATTCCATCGGCGTGAAGAAACCGCCGTGAAACTGCGCGGAGACCTCGTTTTCCACCTTGCCTTGCGCCAGGATCTCCGCCGCGTAGATTTCCGAATCGTCCTGCGGCCGGTAGCCCAGGAACTTGACGTTGGTGTTGTCCCATCGATTGCGCAGATTGTTGGACACGCCGTAGACCACCACGAAGTGGTAGTCCGGATAGTCGATGCAGCGCTCGACCAGCTGCACCATGTCGCGATGACTGATCCAGGTTAGGAGTTGGCGCGTGATGTCCGGGCGGTCGGGATTGCGGAAGGTGCCGATGCGCAGGCAGGCGACCGACATTCCGTGCTTGTCGGCGTACAGGCGACCGAGCGCCTCGCCGAATACCTTGGACACGCCGTAGCGCGTGTCCGGCCGCGGCTGCACCTGGTCGTCGATGAAGCGCTCGCGCCGGTGAAAACCCACCGCATGGTTGGAACTGGCGAACACCACGCGCTTCACGCCCGCGCGCC
>Ga0307375_10000556_pt1 | contig 46015 bp, 49 predicted proteins | sample TR1MG_FD_202531 | JGI IMG/M metagenome (GOLD analysis project Ga0307375, IMG submission 202531) | Soil microbial communities from Risofladan, Vaasa, Finland - TR-1 | ecosystem: Environmental > Terrestrial > Soil > Coastal area > Acid sulfate soil | place: Finland: Risofladan, Vaasa | collected...
CGGATCCGAGTTTAGGCCAGTAGCTCAATTGGTAGAGCGTCGGTCTCCAAAACCGAAGGTTGGGGGTTCGATTCCCTCCTGGCCTGCCATACGTCCTTATTAAGGTGTGCGCGTGGTCATGGTAGAAAAGTTAAAACTGACCGCAGCCATGATGTTGTTGGTGGCCGGAGTGGTCGGATATTACGTCTTGGCGCAGGACCCCGAGCTGTGGCGCGTGTTGGCGTTGCTCGCGGGAGCGGCGCTTGCGGTCGCTGTCGTCATGCAAACCTCTGCGGGGCGCTCCGGGTGGATGTTCGTCAAAGAGGCGCGCGTTGAACTGAGCAAGGTCATTTGGCCTACGCGCAAGGAAACCGTGCAGACGACGCTCGTGGTGATCCTTCTTGTGATCGTGATCGCGCTTTTCTTATGGATTGTAGACCTAGGGTTGATTAAGGGCGTTAGTATGTTGACCGGGAGGTCCTGATCCAATGACGATGCGATGGTATGTGGTCCATGCTTTTTCGGGCTTTGAAAAGCAGGTGCAAAGAGCCCTGAAAGAGCACATCGCCCGCGCAGGTATGCAGGAGTTGTTTGGCGAAATCCTGGTGCCGACCGAAGAAGTGGTGGAAATGAAGGGCGGGCAGCGTCGCACGAGCGAACGGAAGTTCTTTCCGGGCTATGTGTTGGTACGCATGGAGATGACCGACGAATCGTGGCATCTCGTCAAGGCCGTACCCAAAGTCAGCGGATTCATAGGCGGTTCGGGGACTAAGCCCACGCCCATTACGGATAAGGAAGCGGAAACGATTCTGCGCCAAGTGCAAGACGGCGTGGAAAAACCGCGGCCGAAGTTTTCGTTTACGAGCGGCGAGCAAGTGCGCGTCATCGACGGTCCGTTTCTGGACTTTAATGGAACGGTCGAGGATGTGAACTACGAAAAGAGCAAGCTCAAGGTCTCTGTGTCGATTTTTGGAAGACAGACGCCCGTCGAACTGGATTTTAGTCAGGTAGAGAAGGCCTAAGCGCCTTATCGCCATCATCGAAGGGGGAGCCGCGAGGCGCTTGTACCCCGTATAAGGAGCCGTCATGGCAAAGAAGATCGACGCCTACATCAAGTTGCAGGTGCCTGCGACTAAGGCTACCCCGGGACCACCGATCGGGCCCGCGTTGGGTCAGCGCGGTTTGAATATCATGGAGTTTTGTAAGGCCTTTAACGCGCGTACGCAAGGCATCGAAGAAGGGCTGCCGATTCCGGTCGTGATCACAGCGTATAGCGATAAGAGCTTTACCTTCGTCACGAAGACGCCTCCGGCCAGCATTCTTTTGAAGAAGGCGGCGGGTATCACAAGCGGAAGCAAGACCCCGCATACGCATAAGGTCGGTCGAGTGACGCGTGCGCAGTTAGAAGACATAGCGCGCGTCAAGATGCCCGATTTGAACACCACCGACCTCGAAGCCGCGGTCCGCTTGATTGCGGGGAGCGCGCGCAGCATGGGTCTTGAAACGGAGGGCGTCTAAATGGCCGAGATCGTGAAAGGCGGGAAACGCCTCCGTGCCATAGGGCCGCTCGTGGATCGGACCCGACTCTATGGTTTGGACGAGGCGCTAGCGCTCTTGAAGAAGACGGCGACCGCGAAGTTTGACGAGTCGGTCGATGTGTCGGTCAACCTCGGGATCGATCCGCGGAAGTCAGACCAGAACGTTCGGGGCTCCGCGGTGATGCCGCGCGGCACGGGTAAGACCGTGCGCGTAGCGGTGTTTGCCGAAGGGGAAGCGGCCGTCGCGGCCCGTAAGGCCGGCGCCGATATCGTGGGCTTTCAGGACCTAGCCGATCAAGTGAAGGCCGGTAAGCTCGATTTTGATGTGGTGATAGCGACGCCCGAGGCGATGCGGATCGTAGGCCAGTTAGGCCAGATCTTGGGTCCTCGCGGGCTGATGCCAAACCCCAAGGTCGGGACGGTGACGCCGAACGCGGCCAAGGCGGTGGAGAATGCGAAGGCCGGGCAAGTGCAATATCGGGCGGATAAGGCCGGTATCGTGCATTGCGCGATCGGCAAGGTCTCGTTTAGCGAAGAGGCATTGAAGGAGAACCTGCTTGCGCTGGTAGCCGCTCTTTACAAGGCGAAGCCTACGGCCGCGAAAGGGATTTACATCAAGCGCGTGACCTTGTCTGCGACCATGGGCTTAGGCGTGCGCGTCGACCAGGGTTCTCTAGCACAGTAAGTGTCAAGGTGGGACCGCTCGCATGCGAGCGGATGTCGAAGACCGCCGGTGCGGTAACGCTTAAATGTAAGGAAGCCGGCGTAGATGGTGTCCGAGGCCTTTAAAGCCGCGTGATCACCGGCCCCTGTGAGGGGGTAGTGAAGGAGGTGATTCGTTGAGTTTAAATCTTGAGCAGAAAAAGGCGGTCGTAGCCGAAGTCTCTGCCGCTATTTCCGGGGCGGAAGCGGCCATTATCGCGGAGTACCGTGGCCTTACGGTGGCACAGATGACGACTCTACGCGCGCAGGCGCGTGCGGCCGGTGTCTACATCAGGGTCGTCAAAAACAGCCTCGTGCGGCGCGTCGTGGCAGGATCCTCATTCGCCTGCCTGGACGGCCATCTGAAGGGGCCGCTCACTTTTGCGGCGTCGTCGGATCCCGTGGCGGTAGCCAAGGTACTAAGCGAGTTCGCGCGCGCCAACGATAAGTTGGTGATCAAGGTCGGCGCTATGGACGGTGTGCTCATGACGGGCGAGCAAGTGCAGGCCTTGGCGATGTTGCCAAGCCGCGAAGTCTTGCTGGCTATGTTGATGCGCACCATGCAGGCACCGGCCACCCGTTTCGTGCAGACACTAAACGAAGTGCCGGCTCGGTTCGTGCGGACCTTGGCTGCCATACGAGACAAGGCGCAAGGCTAGCTTGCGATTTATTGGGCTTTAAAGGTTAAATTTTTCAGGAGAAATGCATCATGGCGGTATCTAAAGAAGAAATCTTGAACTCCATTGCGAACATGTCCGTTTTGGACCTGTCTGTGCTTATCAAGGAAATGGAAGAGAAGTTTGGCGTTTCCGCCGCAGCTGCGGCGGTAGCCGTGGCCGCCCCTGGCGCCGCCGCTGCCGCGCCGGCTGCGGAGAAGGACAGCTTCGATGTCGTCTTGTCTGGCATCGGCGAAAATAAGGTCGGCGTCATCAAGGCGGTTCGCGCGCTCACGAGCTTGGGCTTGAAAGAGGCCAAGGACTTGGTTGAATCCGCTCCCGCCACCGTGAAGGAAGGCGTAGCCAAGGGCGAAGCGGAGTCCATGAAGAAGCAGCTGGAAGAGGCTGGTGCCAAGGTCGAACTGAAGTAAGGGTAGATTCATTGCCCAAAAGCCGTGGCGGCAGGATGATCGTCAGGACAGGCTAGTGAAAACTGGCCTGTCCGTCTTTGTTTGTCGTTCCGTGTATGCGGGACAACTTGAGCTGAGGAACCTATGAGCTATTCATTCACCGAGAAAAAGCGCATCCGCAAAAGTTTTGGCAAGCGGCCAAGCCTTTTGCAAGTTCCCTATTTGCTCGCCACGCAGAAAGAGTCGTACCAAGGCTTTTTGCAGGCCGACGTGGAGCGCACACAGCGGGTCGATCAAGGCCTGCAAGCGGCCTTCAAATCCGTGTTTCCGATCGAATCCTATAATGGCACGGCAGCGCTCGAGTTCGTGAGTTATCGGCTCGGCACCCCCTTGTTCGACGTGAAGGAGTGTCAGCAGCGCGGTCTGATCTATGCCGCGCCCCTGCGCGTGTTATTGCGTCTTGTGGTGTTCGCCAAAGATGAAGTCACGGGCACCAAGTCCGTGCGCGACATTAAAGAGCAGGAGGTCTACCTAGGCGAGATCCCGCTCATGACGGATAACGGGACCTTCATCATCAACGGCACGGAGCGCGTGATCGTCTCCCAGCTGCATAGGTCGCCTGGCGTATTTTTTGATCACGATTATGGCAAGACCCATTCCTCCGGAAAATTGCTTTTTTCCGCAAGGATTATTCCGTATCGCGGGTCCTGGCTCGATTTCGAGTTCGATCCTAAGGATTTCCTCTATGTGCGCATAGATCGGCGCCGCAAATTGCCGGCGACGACGCTGTTGCGCGCCCTGGGCATGAGCAGCCAGGATATCTTGCAGACATTCTTCGAGATGGACACCTTCGTCCTGGCCGACGGCCACGTCCGGCTCAAATTGATTCCGCAAAGGCTGCGCGGCGATCAGGCCGATTTCGACATCTGTTCGCCTGCAGGCGAGGTGATCGTCAAGAAGGATCAGCGTATCACCGCGCGTCACATTCGCGACATCGATAAGGCGAAGATGGCGGAGTTGCTGATCCCCCCGGAGAATGTCATCACCTTCTTGGCCGGACGCCCGTTGGGCGAGGACGTCATCGACGCTACGACCGGCGAATTGATCGCGCAAGCCAACGAGATCGTCACCGCGGATCTCATTCAAAAGCTGTTGGCCGCCGGGATCAAGGAGATCAACACCCTCTACACCAACGAGCTCGACCGCGGTTCCTATGTCTCGGATACCTTGAGGATCGACTCCACGCGCGACGCGCTCGAGGCTCAGATCGAAATTTATCGCATGATGCGCCCGGGCGAGCCGCCGACCCGAGAGGCCGCTCAGAATCTATTTTCGAGCCTCTTTTTTAGCCTAGATCGCTACGACCTCTCGGCGGTCGGCCGCATGAAGTTCAACCGACGCTTGTCGCGCGGAACCGATGAGGGGCCGGGCATCTTGAGTCGCGAAGACATCATCGACGTCATGAAGATCTTGATCGGCTTGAAGAACGGCCAAGGCGAGATCGATGACATCGATCACCTCGGCAACCGGCGCGTGCGCTCGGTAGGCGAGTTGGCCGAGAATCAGTTCCGTATTGGCCTTGTGCGCGTGGAGCGCGCGGTCAAGGAGCGTTTGAGCCTCGCGGAATCCGAGAATCTGATGCCCCAGGAGCTCATCAACGCGAAGCCGGTCTCCGCGGTGATCAAGGAGTTCTTCGGTTCAAGCCAGCTTTCGCAGTTCATGGATCAGACCAATCCCTTGTCCGAGGTCACCCATAAGCGGCGCGTCTCGGCCCTTGGGCCGGGTGGTCTTACCCGCGAGCGCGCCGGCTTCGAAGTGCGCGACGTCCATCCCACGCATTATGGTCGCGTCTGTCCGATCGAGACGCCGGAAGGCCCGAACATCGGCCTGATCAATTCGCTCGCGGTCTATGCGCGGACGAACGAGTACGGCTTTTTAGAGACGCCCTACCGGAAGGTGCTCGATGGGAAAGTGACCGACAAGATCGAGTATCTGTCGGCCATCGAGGAAGGGAAGTTCGTGATCGCCCAGGCGAACGCCGCGGTCGATGACGGCGGGCACTTTACCGACGATATGGTGTCTTGCCGACACCGCAACGAGTTTACTCTGTCGGCGGTCTCCAAGGTCGATTACATAGACGTCGCGCCCGCACAGATCGTGTCGGTCGCGGCCTCCTTGATCCCGTTTCTAGAGCATGACGATGCGAACCGCGCGTTGATGGGTTCGAACATGCAGCGCCAGGCGGTACCCACGTTGCGTGCCGAAAAGCCGCTCGTCGGGACCGGAATGGAGCGGACCGTGGCGGTGGACTCCGGGGTTGCGGTCACGGCACGTCGTGGCGGCCGAGTGGATTCGGTCGACGCGAGCCGCATTGTGGTGCGCGTCAACGACGATGAGACCGAAGCCGACAAGGCGGGTGTCGATATTTATAATCTCATCAAATACACGCGATCCAACCAGAACACGAATATCAATCAGAAGCCGCTTGTGCGCGTAGGCGACATGATCGCGCGCGGGGATGTCCTTGCGGACGGACCCTCGACCGACATGGGAGAGCTTGCGCTGGGTCGGAATATCCTCATCGCGTTCATGCCTTGGAATGGGTATAACTTCGAGGACTCCATCCTTATTTCGGAGCGGGTCGTTGAAGACGATACCTTTACCACGATCCATATCGAGGAACTCTCGACGGTCTCGCGGGATACCAAGCTCGGGCCCGAAGAGATCACTCGGGATATCCCGAACGTCGGCGAAGGCGCGCTTGGCAAGTTAGACGAATCGGGCATCATTTATATCGGGGCCGAGGTCAACCCGGGCGATATCCTCGTGGGCAAGGTCACGCCGAAGGGCGAGACGCAGCTCACCCCCGAAGAAAAGCTATTGCGCGCGATCTTTGGTGAGAAGGCCTCGGACGTCAAGGATAGCTCTTTGCGGCTTCCGTCCGGCATGTCGGGCACCGTGATCGACGTGCAGGTGTTTACCCGTGATGGCGTCGATAAGGATGCGCGCGCCCGTCAGAACGAAGAGCAGGCCCTGATCGGTATCCGCAAGGACCTAAACGACCAGTACCGCATTGTTGAGAACGATGCCTTCGGTCGTATCGAGAAATTGCTCGTGGGCCACGTCGCCGAAGGGGGACCGCGCGGACTTAAGGCCAAGGATAAGGTCACCAAGACCTATCTCGACGACCTGCCGCATTCGCATTGGTTCGAGATCCGCATGCGCGACGAGGAAGTCAGTGAAGCGGTCGAGGCGATTCGCGACCAGCTGGCGCAACAGAAGATCGAGTTCGACGCCAAGCTCGAAGAGAAGCGCCAGAAGCTCACTTCCGGCGACGACCTTCCGCCTGGCGTGTTGAAGATGGTAAAGGTTTATGTGGCCGTGAAGCGCAGGCTCCAACCGGGCGACAAGATGGCGGGCCGGCACGGTAATAAGGGCGTCATCTCGCGCATCGTGCCCGTGGAAGACATGCCTTATATGGCGGATGGGACTTCGATCGACATCGTCTTGAATCCGCTTGGCGTACCGTCGCGCATGAACGTGGGCCAGGTCTTGGAGACCCATTTGGGTTGGGTGGCGCGCGGACTGGGCGATAAGATCGATATCCTTTTGAAGCAGCACGCGGCGGTAAGTGAACTGCGCGCGTTTCTAGACAAGGTCTATAACAGCAGCGGCCAGAAGGAGGATCTTGACAGTCTGAACGATCAAGAGATTCTGCATCTGGCGTCCAACCTCGTGAAGGGCGTGCCTATGGCGACCCCGGTATTCGACGGGGCGACGGAAGAGGAGATCATGGACCTTCTGGAGCTTGCGGGCTTGCCGCGCACGGGGCAGACCACATTGTTCGATGGGCGTACCGGAGAGGTGTTCGATCGCGCCATCACGGTCGGCTACATGTATATGTTGAAGCTCAACCACTTGGTGGACGACAAGATGCACGCTCGGTCGACCGGACCTTACAGCCTCGTGACCCAACAGCCGCTGGGCGGTAAGGCGCAGTCGGGTGGTCAGCGCTTCGGAGAGATGGAGGTGTGGGCGCTTGAGGCCTATGGGGCGGCGTACACCCTTCAGGAAATGCTTACCGTGAAGTCAGACGACGTGACCGGCCGTACCAAGATGTTTGAAAACATAGTGAAGGGCGACCATAAGATGGAGGCGGGTATGCCCGAGTCGTTTAACGTGCTCATAAAGGAGATCCGGTCGCTTGGTATCGACATTGAGCTAGACCAGAGCTAATCGTGGCGCGACATCTGATCGAAACGAGAGGCCGCGCGGCGGCCGCGTTGAGGAGATCGACTTGAAAGACTTATTTAATTTATTTAAGCAAGCCAGCAAGACTGAAGACTTTGATTCCATTCGGATTGGGCTCGCGTCCCCCGACAAGATCCGCTCCTGGTCTTTCGGGGAGGTCAAAAAGCCCGAGACGATCAATTATCGGACGTTTAAGCCCGAGCGGGACGGACTGTTTTGCGCGAAGATATTCGGGCCCATCAAGGATTACGAGTGCCTGTGCGGAAAGTATAAGCGGCTCAAGCACCGCGGCGTGATATGCGAAAAGTGCGGCGTCGAAGTCACGCTTTCCAAGGTACGCCGGGAACGCATGGGGCATATTGAGCTGGCAAGCCCCGTCGCGCATATCTGGTTCTTGAAGTCCCTGCCCTCGCGTATGGGGCTCGTGCTCGATATGACCTTGCGCGATATCGAGCGGGTCTTGTATTTCGAGGCCTACGTCGTGGTCGATCCGGGCATGACCCCGCTCGAGCGCAGCCAGCTTTTGTCCGAGGACGCCTATCTCGAGGCGATCGAGCAATATGGCGACGAATTCGATGCGCGCATGGGCGCGGAGGCCGTACGCGATTTGCTGCGTGCGATCGATTTGGCCGGCGAAGCGGCGAAGCTCCGTGAGGAGCTGGGCGCTACGACCTCGGAGACCAAGATCAAGAAGCTTGCGAAGCGGCTTAAGGTCATTGAGGCGTTCTTGCATTCGGGTAATCGCCCCGAGTGGATGGTGATCGAGATCTTGCCGGTGTTGCCGCCCGAATTGCGCCCGCTCGTGCCCTTGGACGGCGGACGTTTCGCGACCTCCGATCTGAACGATTTGTACCGTCGGGTCATCAATCGCAACAATCGTTTGAAGCGTCTATTAGACCTCAATGCGCCAGACATCATCGTGCGCAACGAGAAGCGCATGTTGCAGGAGGCGGTAGACGCGCTGCTCGACAATGGTCGGCGCGGCAAGGCGATCACGGGCGCCAACAAGCGCCAGTTGAAGTCTTTGGCCGACATGATCAAGGGCAAGCAAGGCCGGTTCCGTCAGAACCTTCTCGGCAAGCGCGTGGATTATTCGGGCCGCTCCGTGATCGTAGTCGGGCCTGCCTTAAAGCTTCATCAGTGCGGACTTCCGAAGAAGATGGCGCTTGAGCTGTTCAAGCCCTTCATCTTCAGTAAGCTCGAAATGCGCGGACTCGCCACGACGATTAAGGCCGCCAAGAAGATGGTCGAACAGGCCAGTCCCGAGGTGTGGGACATCTTGGAGGAGGTCATCCGCGAACATCCCGTGCTCCTGAACCGGGCCCCGACTTTGCATCGGCTCGGCATCCAGGCGTTCGAGCCTGTGCTCGTGGAAGGCAAAGCCATTCAGCTCCACCCGTTGGTATGCGCGCCCTATAACGCGGACTTCGATGGAGATCAGATGGCGGTGCACGTGCCGCTCTCCTTGGAGGCCCAGCTCGAGGCGCGCAGCCTCATGATGTCCTCCAATAACATTCTTTCGCCCGCGAACGGCGAGCCGATCATCGTGCCGTCGCAGGATATCGTCTTGGGGCTTTATTACATGACCCGCACGCGCATCAATGCGCTAGGCGAGGGCAAGGTATTCGCGGACGTGGCCGAGGTTCATCGGGCGTATGAGGGTCGTAAGGTAGCCCTCCACGCGCGGTGTCGCGTTCGTATCCCCGAGGTCCTTTTTGATGAGGAGGGCAAGAAGGTCAGGACCGTCAAGCTGATCGAGACGACCGTGGGCCGCGCCCTTTTGTCCGATCTTTTGCCGGAAGGCTTGCCGTTTTCGCTCGTCAATCGCGACCTGAAGAAGAAAACGATCTCGGAGCTCATCAATGCCTGTTATCGGCAGGTGGGCTTGAAGGAGACCGTGATCTTCGCCGATCAGCTGATGTATACGGGCTTCGCCTTCGCGGCGCGTGCCGGTATTTCGATCGGCGTAAACGACATGGTCACCCCCGCCGAGAAGAGCAAGATCATCGGGGACGCCGAGGCCGAGGTGCGCGGTATCCAGACCCAGTACGCGTCTGGACTGTTAACGGACGGCGAACGCTATAACAAGGTGGTGGATATTTGGACGCACACGAGTGAGCGCGTCGCCAAATCCATGATGGACAAGCTCGGGGTCGAGGATGTCGTAGACAGTAGCGGCAAGACCGTCACCCAGGCCTCGTTCAATTCTATCTACATGATGGCGGATTCCGGCGCGCGCGGTAGCGCGGCCCAGATCCGCCAGCTCGCCGGGATGCGCGGCCTCATGGCCAAGCCTGACGGCTCCATCATCGAGACGCCGATCACCGCCAATTTCCGCGAAGGTCTGAACGTGCTCCAGTACTTCATCTCGACCCATGGAGCGCGAAAGGGTCTTGCGGATACGGCCTTGAAGACCGCGAATTCCGGTTACCTCACCCGGCGCCTGGTGGATGTGTGCCAGGACTTGGTCGTCACCGACACGGACTGCGGTACGCAGACCGGTATTCGTAAGAGCGTACTCGTCGAAGGGGGCGAGGTGGTCGTACCCTTGCGTGAAAGCGTATTGGGACGAGTCGTGATAGGGGATGTGATCGATCCGGCCGATAGCTCCGTGCTCGTGCCGCACAACACGCTTTTAGACGAGCGTAAGGTGCGTCTGCTCGAGGAGCGCAGCATCGATCAGGTGATCGTGCGTTCGCCGGTCACCTGTGAAACCCGTTATGGCATCTGCGCCTTGTGTTACGGTCGCGACCTGGGTCGTGGCCATCTGGTCAACCAGGGCGAGGCCGTGGGCGTGATTGCGGCCCAGAGTATCGGCGAACCGGGCACGCAGCTCACCATGCGCACCTTCCATATCGGCGGCGCGGCCTCGCGCGCCATGGCCGTAAGCGGGATCGAGATCAAGTCGAACGGGTCGATTCGCTTCAATAACTTAAAGCTTATCCGGCATGCGAGCGGCAACAACGTCGCGGTGTCTCGTTCGGGTGAACTCGTGGTGCAAGATGACCATGGGCGTGATCGTGAGCGTTACAAGGTGCCTTACGGCGCCATTTTGAACGTAAGCGAAGGCGACAAGGTCAAGGCGGGTCGGGCGGTCGCCAATTGGGATCCGCATACGCACCCCATCATCACCGAGGTGGCCGGTACGGTCGCGTTCACAGACCTCATTGACGGCGTGACCGTCAACAAGCAGACCGACGAGATCACCGGGCTTAGCACCTATGTGGTCTTGGACCCGAAGCACCGCTCGGGCGCCAAGGACATCCGTCCGATGATCGCGCTGTGGGATGACAAGGGTAAGGGCCTCTTCATTCCGGGTACCGACATTCCCGCGAAATACATGCTCCCGCCAGGGGCCATCATTACCGTGGAAGACGGCTTGAAGGTCGGCGTGGGCGACGTGCTCGCGCGTATCCCGCAGGAGACCTCCAAGACCCGCGACATCACAGGCGGTCTACCGCGCGTGGCCGAGCTGTTCGAGGCCCGTAAGGCCAAAGATCACGCCATTCTCGCGGAAACCAGCGGTGTGGTGTCGTTCGGCAAGGATACCAAGGGCAAGCAGCGGCTGCTGATCACCGATAAGGCCGGCGACGAACACGAATATTTGATCCCCAAAGGCCGGCATATCATGGTCTTTGAAGGAGAAACCGTGGAACAGGGCGAGCCCATTGTCGACGGGCCGCCGGTGTCGTCGGATATTCTGCGCCTCCTGGGCGTCGAGGCCATGGCCAACTTTATCGTAGACGAGGTGCAAGACGTCTATCGTCTGCAGGGCGTGAAGATCAACGATAAGCATATCGAGGTCATCGTGCGGCAGATGTTGCGCAAGGTGCGCATCATAGACGCGGGCGACACCCAGTTCCTTCCAGGAGAGCAGGCGGAGCGAGCCCGCCTCTTGGATGCCAATGAGGCGGCAGAAGCGGCTGGTAAGCGTCTGGCGACCGCAGAGCGGCTGCTGTTGGGTATCACCAAGGCCTCGCTTGCCACCGAGTCCTTTATTTCGGCTGCGTCCTTCCAGGAGACCACGCGCGTCTTGACCGAGGCCGCCATCAGCGGCAAGCGGGATCGGCTGCGCGGCCTGAAGGAGAATGTCATCGTAGGTCGCTTGATCCCGGCAGGAAGCGGGCTTGCGCACCATCAAGAACGCAAGCGCAAGCGTGCGGATGACAAGGATGAAGCCACGGCCCTGCGTGAGGCGCTTTTGCCCACGCCGGAAAAGACTGACAACGGCGATAAGGCGGCGTCCGCCTAAAAACGGGCTCTAGCCGCCCCGGCTTGACAGGGGCGGCTAGAATGCCTAAAATCGCGCACCTTTGAAGCCAGGCCCGTTTGTGCATAGGGGTCTTGGCTTAGTGTTTGCATCGGAGCTAGCAATGCCCACGATTAATCAGCTTGTCCGTAAGCCGCGCGTACAGCCGCATAAGAAGACGACTGTCCCGGCCTTGAACGCTTGCCCTCAAAAGCGCGGCGTCTGTACCCGTGTTTATACGACGACGCCCAAAAAGCCGAACTCCGCGTTGCGCAAGGTCGCCCGCGTGCGTTTGACGAATGGCTATGAGGTAACGAGCTATATTGGTGGTGAGGGCCATAATCTCCAAGAACATTCGGTAGTCCTGATTCGCGGAGGCCGCGTGAAGGATTTGCCAGGCGTTCGTTATCACACTGTACGTGGATCGCTTGATACCGCGGGCGTCGCCGATCGTAGGCAGGGGCGCTCGAAGTATGGCGCCAAGCGCCCGAAGTCTTAAGCTTAAGAAAGCCTGGGTACGCCGCACTAAAATCGCGGCGTTTTCTCGTTTAATGCTGTGAAGGTTGAGACATGCCAAGAAGAAGAGAAGTTCCGAAACGTCCCACGCGACCCGACCCCAAGTATGGGAGCGAGACGCTTACGAAGTTTATGAGTGTCGTGATGCAAAGCGGCAAGAAGTCGATTGCCGAAAAGATCATTTACGGGGCCTTGGACGTGATCGCCCAACGCAGCAAGGGCGAGCCGCTCACCGTGTTTCAGCAAGCCATAGACAACGCCAAGCCGCTCGTCGAAGTGAAGAGCCGGCGGGTGGGTGGTGCCACATACCAGGTTCCGGTCGAAGTGCGTCCGGGTCGCCAGCTAGCGCTTGCCATGCGCTGGGTCGTCGAGGCCGCCCGTAGCCGTGGAGAGAAGTCCATGGGCGCGCGTCTCGCCGGTGAGCTTATCGATGCCGCGGAGCGTCGCGGAAACGCCGTGAAGAAGCGCGAAGAAGTGCATCGCATGGCGGAAGCCAATAAGGCGTTCTCACATTACCGTTGGTAAAAGTCGTCATTAAACGAATTTAGCGTAAGGATCCGGCCGTGGCTCGTCATATTCCAATTGATCGTTATCGTAACATCGGCATCATGGCTCACATTGATGCGGGCAAGACAACGACTACGGAACGAATCCTGTTTTACACCGGCGTCTCGCATAAGATAGGGGAGGTCCATGAGGGCGCGGCCGTCATGGACTGGATGGAGCAGGAGCAGGAGCGCGGCATTACCATTACGTCCGCTGCGACGACTTGTTTCTGGAAAGGCATGGCGGCGAACTTCCCCGAACATCGCATCAACATCATTGATACCCCCGGGCATGTGGACTTTACGATCGAAGTGGAGCGCTCGTTGCGCGTGCTCGACGGCGCATGCGCGCTGTTTTGCGCGGTAGGCGGCGTCGAGCCTCAGTCCGAGACCGTGTGGCGCCAGGCCAATAAGTACGGCGTACCGCGCGTCGCCTTCGTGAACAAGATGGATCGCGCCGGCGCCAATTTCCTGCGGGTCGTAGAACAGATTCGGGTGCGTCTGGGCGCGGTACCGGTACCGATTCAGTTACCCATCGGTGCCGAGGAGCATTTCCAGGGTGTCGTGGACCTGATCAAGATGAAGGCCATCTTCTGGGACGATGCGACCCAGGGCACGAAGTTCGAAGAGCGCGAGATTCCAGCCGAACTGCGTGCGGAATGCGAGGAGTGGCGGGAGCGTATGGTCGAAGCGGCCGCCGAGGCCAACGAAGTACTCATGGACAAATACCTGGGTGGCGAAACATTGACCATCGAGGAGATCCGGGCCGGCTTGCGCGCGCGGAGCTTGGCTTCGCAGATCGTGGTGACCCTGTGCGGGTCGGCGTTCAAGAATAAGGGTGTCCAGTCGATGTTGGACGCGGTCATCGAGTTCTTGCCGTCGCCGCAGGAAAAGAAGGCGATCGTAGGGCACTTGGATGACAAGGAAGGGACGCTAGCCGAGTGTCCGGCGAACGATACAGCGCCGTTCGCGGCGCTCGCGTTTAAGATCGCGACCGACCCGTTTGTGGGGCAGCTCGTATACTTTCGCGTGTATTCCGGGGTATTGAAGAGCGGCGACTCGGTCTTTAATCCGGTAAAGAGCAAGAAGGAGCGCGTAGGGCGTCTTTTGCAGATGCACGCCAATCACCGCGACGAAATCAAGGACGTGTACGCGGGCGATATCGCAGCAGCCGTAGGGCTCAAGAACGTCACGACGGGCGACACGTTGTGTGATCCCGAACGGATCATTACGCTCGAGCGCATGGAGTTCCCGGAACCCGTGATCTCGCAGGCGGTGGAGCCGAAGACCAAGGTCGATCAAGAAAAGATGGGCGTCGCGCTCGGGCGGCTGGCGCAAGAGGATCCGTCGTTTCGCGTGCGGACCGACGAGGAGTCCGGCCAGACCATCATTTCCGGGATGGGCGAGCTGCATCTCGAGATCATCGTCGATCGCATGAAGCGTGAGTTTGGCGTAGAGGCGACCGTCGGTAAGCCGCAGGTGGCGTATCGCGAGACGATCCGTAAGAAGGTCGAGCATGAGCACAAGTTTGCCAAGCAAAGCGGTGGTCGTGGCCAGTACGGGCATGTGTTTTTACGCATTGAGCCTCAGGAATCCGGTAAGGGTTTTGAGTTCGTCGACGAAATCAAAGGCGGCGTCATCCCGCGGGAATATATTCCGGCGGTGGAGAAGGGCGTGCGCGAGTCCTTGGATCGCGGGATTCAGGCGGGATTTCCGGTTGTGGATGTAAAGGTAAGCCTGTTTTACGGGTCGTACCATGAAGTGGACTCCTCGGAAAACGCCTTTAAGATGGCCGCGAGCATGTGTTTTCGCGAAGGCTGTTTGAAGGCGGACCCGGTGTTGTTGGAGCCCATCATGGCGGTGGAAGTGGTGACGCCCGAGGACTATATGGGCAGCGTGAACGGCGATTTGAGTTCGCGTCGTGGCGTGATCCAGGCCATGGAGGACGTGCCGGCCGGTAAGGTTGTGCGGGCCGAGGTGCCGTTGGCCGAGATGTTCGGGTACGCGACATCCTTGCGTTCGGCAACGCAGGGGCGGGCTACCTACGCGATGGAGTTTAAGCGGTATGCGATAGCACCGAACAATATTGCCGAACAGGTAATCAAGAAAGCTAGCTAAAGAACTAAAACGACCCAGTCTACGAGGTACCCACGGTGTCCAAGGGAAAATTTGAACGCACGAAGCCCCATCTGAATGTGGGCACGATAGGCCATGTCGATCATGGGAAGACCACGCTCACGGCGGCTTTGACCAAGGTTTTGTCGCAGAAGTTCGGGGGCGAGTTCAAGGCCTATGATCAGATCGATAACGCCCCGGAAGAGCGGGCGCGCGGCATCACGATCGCCACGGCCCATGTGGAGTACCAGACGACACAGCGCCACTATGCGCATGTCGACTGCCCGGGCCATGCCGATTACATCAAGAACATGATCACCGGCGCCGCCCAGATGGACGGCGCGATCCTGGTGGTGTCGGCGGCCGACGGCCCCATGCCCCAGACCCGGGAGCATATCCTCTTGGCTCGTCAGGTGGGCGTGCCCTACATTGTCGTGTTCCTGAACAAGGCCGACATGGTCGACGACAAGGAGTTGCTGGAGTTGGTCGAGATGGAGGTCCGTGAGCTCCTCGATCGCTACGAATTCCCGGGCGACAAGACCCCGATCATCATCGGATCGGCCTTAAAGGCCCTGGAAGGGGATACCTCCGAGATCGGCGAGCCCGCCATCTTGAAGCTGGCCGATGCCTTGGATTCCTACATACCGCAACCGGAGCGCGCCATCGATGGCGCCTACCTGATGCCGGTCGAGGACGTGTTCTCGATCTCGGGCCGCGGAACGGTCGTCACCGGTCGTGTCGAGCGTGGTATCGTGAAGGTCGGCGACGAAGTCGAGATCGTGGGCTTGCGTGACACCGTCAAGACCATCGTCACCGGTGTCGAGATGTTCCGTAAGCTCTTGGATCAAGGGCAGGCGGGCGACAACATCGGCGTCTTGCTGCGCGGCACCAAGCGCGAAGACGTGGAGCGCGGCCAGGTCCTCTGTAAGCCGGGCAGCATCAAGCCCCATACCCGCTTCGAGGCCGAGGTCTATGTCTTGAGCAAAGAGGAAGGCGGTCGTCATACGGCGTTCTTCCAGGGCTACCGTCCCCAGTTTTACTTCCGCACGACCGATGTCACAGGGTCATGCGATCTTCCCGCGGGCACCGAAATGGTGATGCCGGGGGACAACGTCAAGCTTGCGATCACGCTCATCAACCCCATCGCCATGGAGGAAGGACTTCGGTTCGCCATTCGCGAAGGGGGCCGTACGGTGGGTGCTGGCGTCGTAGCGAAGATACTCGAGTAGACCATGGCCAATCAGAAGATAAGAATTCGTCTCAAGGCGTTCGATCACAGACTTATCGATCGTTCGGCAATGGAGATCGTGGATACGGCGAAGCGCACGGGCGCGATCGTGAAGGGGCCTATTCCGCTCCCCACGAAGATCGAGCGTTATACGCTTTTGCGGTCGCCGCATGTGGATAAGAGCTCGCGGGATCAGTTCGAGATCCGTACGCACAAGCGCATCATGGATATCATTGAGCCTACCGAGAAAACGGTGGATGCGCTCTTGAAGCTCAATCTCGCGGCCGGTGTGGACGTCGAGATCAAGGTTAGCTAGGAGCGGTCATGGCACTGGGAATCGTTGGAAAGAAAATAGGCATGAGTCGCGTGTTCGCGGCCGATGGGGTCGTGGCCCCCGTGACCGTGGTCGCCGTCGAGCGTAACCATGTCGCACAAATCAAAGAGGTCGTCACCGATGGCTATCGCGCGATCCAGATCGCGGCGGGTCGTCGGCGTCCCTCGCGGGTGACTAAGGCCTTGGCGGGACATTTTGCCAAGGCGAAGATCGAACCCGCCGCCAGTCTCTGGGAGTTTCGCTTAGAGGGCGATGAAGGGACGGGTTTGGAGGTCGGGGCGGAGATTCGCGTGGATATCTTTACCGCAGGCCAGATGGTCGATGTGCAAGGCACGACGATTGGTAAGGGCTTCGCGGGCGTCATCAAACGCCACCATTTTGGCGGCGGTCGCGCCTCGCACGGTAACTCTTTGTCGCATCGTGCGCCGGGCTCTATTGGTCAACGCCAGACCCCGGGACGCGTGTTTCCGGGCAAGAAAATGGCCGGGCATTTGGGCGCCAAGATTCGCACACAGCAGAATTTGGTCATCGTACGGGTGGATGCCGAGCGGAATCTGTTGTTGATCCGCGGCGCGATTCCTGGATCTGCCGGGTCGGATGTCGTCGTACGGCCAGCCGTGAAGGCGCGTAAGGCAGAGGTCAAGAAATCATGAAGATGACAGTGGTGAAGGCGGCGGGCGGCACGGATGAAGTGGATATCGCCGATGCGATGTTCGGCGTTCCGTTCAAGGAGCATCTGATTCATCAGATCGTCGTGGCCTATCAGGCCGGCGGACGCTCGGGCACGCGGGCGCAGAAGAATCGCGCCGCGGTGAGCGGAAGCACCAAGAAGCCGTGGGCGCAAAAGGGCTCCGGTCGGGCGCGCGCCGGTAATATTCGCAGCCCGATTTGGCGTGGCGGCGGCAAGACGTTCGCTGCGACCACGCAGGATTTCAGCCAGAAGGTCAACAAGAAGATGCGGCGCGTCGCGCTGCGGTCGATCATGTCCGAACTCATCCGTCAGGATCGTCTGATCACGGTAGATGAGATGCGGTCTGGACCGAAGACCAAGGATTTCTTGGCGAGTTTGACCGTGTTTGGTATCACGGGTCGTTCGCCCAATGTCTTGATCGTGGCGGACGAGGGTGCCGAGGGCTTGGCGCTGGCGGCGCGCAATCTATATCGCGTCGCGGTGCGGTCCTGTGAACGCATCGATCCCGTCTCTCTGATTTCTCACGAGAAGGTGATCATGACGGTCGCGGCTGTCAAAAAGATCGAGGAGATGCTGGCGTGACAAACGACTTATATGCGGTTTTGCTCGCGCCCCACGTTTCGGAAAAGGCAACGCGAGTAGCCGAGAAGCACAGGCAATTTATCTTCCGGGTACGGAAAGACGCCACGAAGGCCACGGTAAAGGCGGCGGTTGAGAAGCTTTTCAAGGTGGAAGTCGAAGGCGTGCGGATTTCGGTCCTTAAGGGTAAGGTCAAAGGCGGGAAGATTCCGGGGCGGCGTTCTGACGTCAAGAAAGCTTATGTGGCCTTAAAGCCCGGTTTTGATATTCAGTTCGGAACGGGGCAGTAGGGGGAAATATGGCAATCGTGAAGGTAAGGCCGACGTCTGCCGGACGACGCGGACTGGTAAAGGTTTTAAGCCCCGGACTGCATAAGGGCGCGCCGTTTGCGGCCTTGGTGGAGAAGAAGGCCAAGATCGACGGACGTGATAATGCCGGGCGCATATCTATCCGGCATCGCGGCGGTGCGCATAAGCGGCATTACCGCATAGTCGATTTCCGCCGTGACAAAGACGGGATCCCCGCCAAGGTCGAACGCTTCGAGTACGATCCTAACCGCAGCGCCAATATCGCGCTTGTTCTGTATGCGGACGGCGAGCGTCGCTATGTCATTGCCGCCAAAGGGATGGAAGTGGGACAGGAAATGGTGTCCGGGCGAGATGCACCGATTCGGGCCGGCAACTGTCTGCCGCTTCGGAACATACCGGTGGGAACAACCGTGCATTGCGTGGAGCTGAAGGTCGGGCGCGGCGCGCAGATTGGCCGGTCCGCCGGCGCGGCGCTGCAGTATGTTGCACGGGAAGGGGATTATGCCCAGCTGCGTTTGCGGTCTGGGGAAGTACGCAGGGTCCACATCGAGTGTCGTGCGACGGTGGGCGAGGTAGGTAATGCGGAACATTCCTTGCGGAAGCTCGGCAAAGCCGGTGCTTCGCGGTGGCGCGGAATTCGGCCGACCGTGCGTGGTGTGGCAATGAATCCGGTCGACCATCCGCATGGCGGTGGTGAGGGTCGGACTTCAGGGGGCCGTCATCCTGTCAGCCCATGGGGTACGCCTACCAAGGGTTACCGGACTCGGATGAATAAGCGGACGGACGGTATGATTGTCCGTCGTCGATATCAGAAGTAACGGATAGTGTGAGGGCGCACAGTGCCACGTTCGATTAAGAAAGGACCGTTTCTCGACGCCCACCTAGCAAATAAGGTGGGGGAGGCGCAGCGGACAGGTAATAAGAAGCCGATTAAGACCTGGTCGCGTCGCTCGACAATCATGCCGGATTTCATCGGCCTTACGATTGCCATCCATAACGGACGGCAACACGTACCCGTGTTGATTTCAGATAACATGGTAGGCCATAAGCTCGGCGAGTTCGCGGCGACCAGGACCTTTAAGGGTCACACCGCCGACAAGAAAGCCTCAGGGGGCTAACGATGGCGACCAAGGCTATGCTAAAGAACGTCCACGTGTCGCCGCAGAAGGGTAGGCTCGTCGCCGACCTAGTACGCGGTCTGCCTGTGGGGCGCGCGCTCGAGGTGCTCGAGTTTAGTACCAAAAAAGCGGCGCGCATCGTGAAAAAGGTGCTTGAGTCGGCGATCGCGAACGCGGAGAACAACGATGGCGCGGACGTAGACGAGCTCAAGGTGTCCGAGATCCAGATCAATGGCGCCGCGAGCATGAAGCGGTTCCATGCACGCGCCAAGGGCCGCGGCGCGCGGATCTTGAAGCGGACAAGCCATATCACTGTGACGGTCGCATCCGAGAGGGGCAATTAAGATGGGGCAGAAGATCAATCCAATCGGACTGCGGCTCGGTATCGTGCGTGATTGGACGGCTAAATGGTATGCCCATCGGGGCGCCTATGCCGCCAATATGCGCGCTGATGTCGATTTGCGGGCATGGCTTAAGAAGAAGCTTGCGCATGCGGCGGTGAGTTCGGTCGTGATTCAGCGGCCCGCGCAAAGCGTGAGCATTACCATACGCACGGCGCGCCCGGGTATTGTCATCGGTAAGAAGGGTGAGGATATCGAGCGGATGCGCCAAGAGCTCACGAAGCTTGCGGGCTTGCCCGTGCAGCTGAACGTCGAAGAGATTCGTAAGCCCGAGCTTGATGCGACCTTGGTGGCGGAAAATATCGCCCAGCAGCTCGAGAAGCGCATCATGTTTCGGCGCGCGATGAAGCGCTCGGTGACCAATGCCATGCGCTTAGGCGCGCTCGGCGTGAAGATCATGTGCGCGGGCCGTTTGAACGGGGCCGAAATTGCGCGGACCGAATGGTACCGGGAAGGGCGAGTGCCCCTCCATACCTTGCGGGCCGACATTGATTATGGTGTGGCAGAAGCCCATACGACTTACGGCATCATTGGGATCAAGGTCTGGATCTTCAAAGGTGAGATCTATGGGCAGCTGAACGCCGCCGACGCGGAAACGGAGGGGAAGAAGGCGACAGCCTAATTCCGGGACGATATGCTGCAACCAAAAAGAACGAAGTTTCGTAAGCAACACAAGGGTCGCAACCGAGGGCTCGCCTCCAGGGGCAATAAAGTCAGTTTTGGTGAGTTTGGTCTGAAGGCTTTAGGGCGCGGCAGGTTGACTTCGCGCCAAATCGAGGCCGCCCGTCGGGCGCTGACGCGGTCTATCAAGCGTGGTGGTCGGGTATGGATTCGGGTATTCCCGGATAAGCCGATCTCTAAGAAGCCGCTTGAAGTGCGTATGGGTAAGGGTAAGGGGAATCCAGAATATTGGGTTGCGCTCGTTCAGCCCGGCAAGGTGCTCTACGAAATGGAAGGGGTAACCGAGGCGGTAGCGCGCGATGCCTTCAAATTGGCGGCGGCGAAGCTGCCGGTGCAAACCGCGTTTGTCGCGCGGCAGTTGATTTAAGGGGCATTCATGGATCTAAAAGAGATGCGCGCGGCGTCGGCCGCCGAAAAAGGGCAGCAGCTAGAGGCTTTGCGCGAGCGGCAATTTACCTTACGCATGCAGAAGGCGACCGGGCAGCTTAAGGACTCAAGCGAGATTGCCAAGGTGCGGCGAGATATTGCTCGGATGTTGACCATTATGAAGCAGGCTGAGGCATAGTCATGACGGAAACGACGGTAACGAAGTCGGCGCGCACCGTAACGGGTCGGGTGACGAGCAACAAAATGCACAAGACCATCACGGTGCTCATCGAACGGCAGACACCGCACCCCGTTTACGGGAAGTACGTGCGGCGCAGCACGAAAGTGCACGCCCACGATGAGAATAACGAAGGACGCGAGGGCGACCTCGTGGTAGTAGAGCAGTGCCGACCCCTGTCGAAGACGAAGTCCTGGCGGCTGGTGCGGGTATTGGATCGTCCGCCTGCTGTCTAATATCTTTGGTGCGGGCACAAACGATGTTATGATGGCGGGCTTCACAGTGCGCGCCTAACGGAAGGAACACCATGATTCAGATGCAAAGCGTACTGTCCGTCGCGGACAACAGTGGAGCCAAGAAGGTTCAGTGCATTAAGGTGCTTGGGGGATCCAAGCGTCGATATGCCGGGATTGGCGACATCATCAAGATCAGCATCAAGGAAGCCGTGCCGCGTGGGCGCGTGAAGAAGGGCGATGTCTATGATGCCGTTATCGTGCGTACCAAAGTGGGCGTACGGCGGAAAGACGGCACGGTCGTGCGGTTCGATAGCAACGCCGCGGTGTTGTTGAATCCCCAGCACCAGCCCGTGGGTACCCGTATATTTGGGCCCGTGACGCGCGAATTACGCAACGAACGGTTTATGAAAATTATTTCGCTTGCTCCCGAAGTGATATAGGTGCGCCATGCAAAAGATCCGAAAAGGCGATGAGATTGTGGTGCGTGTGGGCAAGGACAAGGGCAAGCGCGGAAGCGTATTGCGGGTCTTTGACGACGGACGCGTATTGGTCGAAAACATTAATCGCGTCAAGCGTCACGTGCGGCCGAACCCCAATAAGAATGTGACGGGCGGCATCATTGAACAAGAAGCGCCGATCGCGGTGTCGAATGTAGCCTTATTCAATAAGGCGGCGGGACGGGGCGAGCGCGTAGGGTTTAAGACATTGGATGACGGTCGCAAAGTGCGCGTATTCAAGCGCAGCGGCGAAGTCGTGGACGCGTAGGGGAAGATGATGGCAAGCAGGCTGCAGGAATTCTACGAGAAAACGGTTCGGCCCGAGCTTATGAGCCGCTTTGGTTACGCCAACGCGATGCAAGTACCGAGGCTCGTGAAGGTAACGCTCAATATGGGCGTAGGCGAGGCCTTGGCCGATAAAAAGATCATCGAGCATGCGGTCTCCGACATGCAGGCGATCAGCGGGCAAAAGGCGATCGTGACGCGCGCCCGCAAGTCGGTGGCGGCGTTTAAGGTGCGCGAGGATTGGCCGATTGGCTGTAAGGTCACCCTGCGCCGGACGCGGATGTACGATTTCCTGGATCGCTTGATCAGTGTCGCGATCCCGCGAGTGCGGGATTTCCGGGGTTTGCCGAGCCGGTCTTTTGATGGCCAAGGTAATTACTCGATGGGTGTGAAAGAGCAGATCATCTTCCCCGAGATCGAGTACGATAAGATCGACGCCGTCCGGGGCATGGACATCACGATTACAACGACGGCGAAGACCGACGAAGAGGCGCAAGCCTTATTGTTGGCCTTCAAGTTCCCGATTCGGACCTAAGGGGCGGATATGGCAAAGAAGTCAAAGATTTTACGCAACGAGCAGCGGATTGCGATCGTCGCGAAGTTTGCAAAGCGGCGCGCCGAACTGAAGGTGGCGTCCGTGAATATGCGCCTACCTGAAGAGGAACGGCAGCTCGCGATCGCGGCTTTAGCAAAACAGCCGCGTAACGCATGCCCGGTGCGCGTGCGCAACCGGTGTTATATGACCGGTCGCTCGCGTGGGTATTATCGGAAGTTTGGTTTAGGGCGGAACAAGTTGCGCGAAATGATGATGCGTGGCGAGGTTCCTGGTGTTGTGAAGGCGAGCTGGTAGGTGATAAAGAGATGATGACCGATCCGATTGCGGACATGTTGACCCGCATCCGTAACGCCCAGGCAGCTGAGAAAGTCAGCGTGAAGATGGCGGCTTCCAAGCCCAAGGCTGCGCTGGCTAAGATTTTGAAGGATGAAGGATACGTGGCCGACTTCCGTATCGTAGCGGGCGTCAAACCCGAGCTCGAGATCGAGTTGAAGTATTATGCGGGGCGGCCTGTCATTGCGCGGATCGACCGCGTGAGTCGTGGCGGCCGTCGCGTCTATCGCGGTCATGATGCGTTGCCCTCCGTGGAAGGCGGTTTGGGGGTGGCGATCGTGTCGACCTCAAAGGGCATGATGACGGATCGGTCGGCGCGTAAAGCGGGTCTCGGCGGCGAGATCGTGTGCGTCGTCGTTTAAGGAGTCGGACATGTCTCGAGTTGCTAAGAATCCAATCAATCTCCCGTCAGGCGTGGCTATGAGCCGCAATGGCGCGGAGATCGTGATCAAAGGGCCCAAGGGCGAGTTAAAGCATTGCGTCCATGAGCTTGTGGGAGTCGAACAGGAAGGCACGGTCATGCGTTTTGCGCCGACCGATGAAAGTCAGGCCGCAAATGCCTTGTCCGGGACCACGCGTGCGCTCATTCAGAATATGGTGACGGGCGTCACTAAGGGTTTTGAGCGTCGGTTGACCATCATCGGCGTGGGTTATCGCGCGGCCGTTCAAGGGCGCAAGCTCAATCTGACCTTGGGGTTCTCGCACCCGATCGCCTATGACATCCCGGAAGGGATTACCATAGAGGCGCCGAGTCAGACAGAAATTCTTATTAAAGGGGCCGACAAGCAGCGGGTCGGCCAGGTGGCTGCCGAAGTGCGTGGTTACCGTCCTCCCGAGCCCTATAAGGGTAAGGGTGTACGGTATAGCGACGAGGTGGTGGTGAAGAAAGAAGCGAAGAAGAAGTAAGGCGACCATATGAAAGATAAGGTGGCATCACGGAAACGGCGCGCATTCCGGGGCCGTAAGCGGATTGGGGAGTTGGGTGTGCAGAGGCTTTGCATCCATCGGACGCCCCGTCATATGTATGCGCAGGTCATCGGTCCCGATAGCCGCGTGTTAGCGAGCGCGTCTACCGTGGAGCTTGAAGTCCGTAAGGACTTGGCGACCGGCGGAAACGTCAATGCGGCGCGTCTCATAGGGCTTAGAATCGCTGAGAAGGCGAAGGCCGCGGGCGTGGTGAAGGTCGCGTTTGATAGATCGGGGTTTCGTTATCACGGGCGTGTGAAGGCCCTGGCTGACGCGGCACGTGAAGGCGGACTCGAGTTTTAAGGAGGCAAGGTGGCAGGCGGATCGGATTCGGAAGGTTATAGCGATAACCTCCAAGAGAAGCTCATAAGCATTAATCGTGTCGCAAAAGTCGTAAAAGGCGGTCGGCAGTTTGGTTTTGCTGCGCTGACCGTGGTGGGAGACGGCGACGGACGGATTGGGATAGGCCAAGGCAAGGCGCGTGAAGTGCCGGTTGCCGTGCAGAAGGCGATGGACGATGCGCGCCGGAACATGGTGCGGGTCCACTTGAAGAACGGGACTTTGCACTATGGCGTGACCGCGAATCACGGCGCCTCGAAAGTGGTGATGCGGCCGGCATCCGAGGGTACCGGAATCATTGCGGGCGGAGCGATGCGCGCCTTGTTCGAGGTAGCGGGCGTACGGAACGTCTTGGCAAAGTGCCTGGGCTCTACGAATCCGATCAATGTGGTGCGTGCCACGTTGAAGGCGTTGCTCGAAATCAGCAATCCTGCGGAGATCGCCGCGAAGCGCGGCAAGACCGTAGAAGAGATCACGGGCGGCTAGGAGAGATCATGGCAAAGAAGCAGCTTAAGGTCACCTTGGTGCGGAGCATGTTTGGAACGGGTGCTCGCCATCAGGCCTGTGTGCGCGGACTGGGGCTGCGCCGAATGCACCATTGCGTAATGGTGGAAGATAGCGCCGCGACACGCGGCATGGTGCGTCGCATCTCCTTTATGGTGAAATGTGAGGAGGTATCGTGATGCGATTGAATACCATTAAGCCTGAACCCAATAGAACGGCGCCGCGGCGCGTAGGCCGTGGCGGAGGCTCCGGTCTCGGCAAGACCTGCGGTCGTGGACACAAGGGACAGCGCGCGCGAGCGGGCGGTTACCATAAGGTCGGGTTTGAAGGCGGGCAGATGCCTATTCAGCGGCGTTTGCCGAAGTTCGGATTTAACTCTCCGATGGCGGCTGGCACCCATGCGGTGCGCTTGGGCGAGTTGCGCGAATTTGACGGGACCGTGGATCTGGCGGCCTTGAAGGCGGCTAATATCGTCGGGGTCGCGATTACGCGGGCCCGGGTGTTCTTGTCCGGATCCGTGGACAAGGCGCTGGTTCTGCGCGGGATTGCGGTCACCAAGGGCGCACGCGCGGCGATTGAAGCGGCAGGCGGCCGGGTAGAGGACTAATGGCCGGGAAGGATGCGAAACGCCCGGGGACGCTCTCGCCCGGCATGTTGGGTCGATTAAGCGACTTAAAGCAGCGCCTGCTGTTTTTATTGGGCGCGCTGGTGGTGTTTCGCGTGGGGACGCATATCCCGGTGCCCGGTATCAATGGTGCGGCGCTCGCCTCTCTCTTTCAGAGGGCAAGCGGCTCCATCATCGGTATGTTCAATATGTTCTCCGGCGGCGCTTTGCAGCGGCTCTCGGTATTTGCGCTCGGAATCATGCCGTATATCTCGGCTTCGATCGTGATCCAGTTGTTAGGGCCTGTCATCCCGAAGTTAGATGAGCTCCGCAAAGATGGTGGTGAGGCGGGGCGCCGGAAGCTTACCCAATACACGCGCTACGGCACGGTGGTTTTGGCGGCGTTTCAGGGGCTTGGAATCTCGATCGCGCTGGAGCACCAAACGGCCGGCGGGGTCTCGGTGGTCATCAGCCCGGGGCTCGGATTTGAGCTGTTTACGATGATAACGCTCGTGGCCGGGACCATGTTTTTGATGTGGCTTGGCGAGCAGATCACCGAACGCGGAATTGGTAATGGGATCTCCATGATCATCTTCGCTGGGATCGTGGCGGGCCTTCCCCAGGCGATCGGCGGGACTTTGGAACTTGCCAGCAATGGCTCTTTTCAGCCGCTTTTTGTGCTGTTGTTGTTCTTGGTGGCGCTTGGGGTCACGGCCTTCGTGGTCTTTGTGGAGCGTGGGCAACGGCGCGTCACGGTGACCTACGCGAAGCGCCAGCAAGGGCGTAAGGTTTTTGGGGGTCAGACCACCCATCTGCCCTTGAAGGTGAATACGGCGGGTGTGATACCGCCGATTTTTGCCTCAAGTATTATTCTGTTCCCGACCATGGCGGCGAATTGGTTCGGGCAGGCCAAGGGTATGGGGTGGTTGCGCGATATCTCCCAGGCGTTGGCGCCCGGGCAGCCCGTATATTTGATCGTGTTCGCGGTCGCGGTCATGTTCTTTTCGTTCTTTTATACCGCGATGATTATGGACCCTAAGGATACGGCCGATAATCTGAAGAAGTCGGGGGCGTTTATACCCGGCATCAGACCAGGCGAGCAGACTCGGCGCTATATCGATGACGTGATGTCGAGATTGACCTTGTCGGGCGGAATTTATATTACGCTAGTCTCGTTGCTGCCGGAGTTCCTGATCCTGAAGTGGAACGTTCCGTTTTATTTTGGAGGCACGTCCTTGCTGATCATTGTTGTGGTGAGCATGGACTTTATGGCGCAGGTACAGGCCCATTTGATGTCGCATCAGTACGAGAGTTTGCTTAAGAAGGCGAATCTGACCGGCGGAATGAGCGGGCTACCTAAGTAGAGGAAACCATGAAAGTCAGGGCATCAGTGAAGAAATTGTGTCGCAACTGTAAGATCGTGCGGCGAAAAGGGGTGGTACGGATCGTTTGTAGTGAGGCCCGGCATAAACAGCGCCAGGGCTAGGCTTGATCTTTCCGTTTATCTAGGCTAGGCTTTTGCGCTTTTCGGTAGCGAAGAGGCGTTTAGGAGAGAAGGTAAGATGGCCCGTATTGCAGGCATCAATATCCCAAATCACAAGCATGTCGAGATTGGGCTTACGTCCATTTTTGGCATAGGACGACAAAGATCGCGGCAGATTTGCGGGGCGGCTGGGATCGCTACGACCGTGAAGGTTAAAGATCTGACGGACGCGGAGGTGGAGAAGATCCGCCTTGAAGTCGCCAAACACGTCGTTGAAGGCGATTTGCGCCGGACGGTCTCTATGAATATCAAGCGGCTCATGGACATCGGAAGCTATCGGGGCATGCGCCACCGGCGGGGCTTGCCTGTGCGTGGGCAGCAGACTAAGACGAACGCGCGCACCCGGAAGGGACCACGCAAGGGCATACGGAAGTAATGAAAAAGGACATGTATGGCAACTAACGCATCTGCAGCGAGCAAGGTCAAAAAGCGCGTCAAGAAAAACGTCGCTGAAGGCGTTGCGCACATCCAAGCCTCTTTTAATAATACCGTGATCACGATCACCGACCGGCAGGGCAACGTGCTGTCTTGGGCGACCGCGGGGGGTGCCGGTTTTAGGGGCTCCCGCAAGAGTACGCCCTTTGCGGCGCAGGTGGCCTCTGACAAGGCGGGACGGGCGGCGCAGGAGTTTGGTGTGAAGGCGTTGGAGATTCGCGTAAAAGGTCCCGGCCCAGGGCGGGATTCAGCGGTGCGTGCCTTGCATTCCGCCGGCTTTGAAATTAGCAATATCATCGATGTAACCCCTATACCCCATAACGGTTGTCGTCCGGCGAAGCGCCGGCGCGTCTAACTGACGGAGAGAGAAGAATGGCCCGGTATACCGATGCAAAATGCCGCCAATGTCGGCGCGAGGGCGGTAAGCTCTTTCTGAAGGGTGAGAAGTGCTTTACGGACAAGTGCCCGGTGTCCAAGCGGGCCTATCCGCCCGGACAGCACGGGCAAAGACGTAGCCGTCTGTCCGATTACGGGACACAGCTGCGCGAGAAGCAGAAATTACGGCGGATCTACGGGGTACTAGAGGCGCAGTTCGCGAATTATTACGGAGAAGCGGATCGTCGTCACGGTTCGACTGGCGAGAACCTCCTGAAATTGCTGGAGTGCCGCTTGGATAACGTGGTTCACCGTATGGGTTTCGGCGCGTCACGTTCCGAAGCGCGTCAGCTTGTCCGTCATAACGCGGTGCTCGTCAACGGAAAGCGGGTCAATATCCCGGCCTACCAGTTGAATGCGCAGGATGTGATTGAATTGAGCGCGGTGGCGAAAGACCAGTTGCGCGTGAAGGCGGCTTTGGAAGCGGCTGAGCAGCGCGGGTTCCCGGAATGGGTGGAGGTCGATATCAAGGCCATGAAGGGGACGTTCAAAACGATTCCTGAGCGCCGTGACCTGCCAAGCGAAATCAACGAGCAGCTCGTCATCGCCCTGTACTCTAAGTAATTGGCCATAGAGGAACGATATGCAGAATTCGGCAGCAGAATTTCTAAAGCCTCGCAGCGTCGGTGTCCAGACGCTCGGTCCGATGCATGCGCGGATTACGCTTGAGCCGCTAGAGCGCGGTTTTGGTCATACCCTGGGCAATGCGCTTCGGCGGATCTTATTGTCGTCCATGCCGGGATGCGCGGTGACGGAAGTGCGCATCGAAGGGGTTCTGCACGAGTACTCCGCGATCGAAGGCGTTCAGGAGGATGTCATTGACATCCTGCTCAATCTGAAAGGCCTTGCGATGAGGATGGAGGGGCGGGGCGAACTGCGCTTGGCGGTCGATAAGATGGGCCCTGGCGTGGTCACCGCAGCCGACATCAAGGTCGATCAGAATATCGAGGTCGTCGATCCGAATCATATTATCGCGACCTTGACCAAGGCCGTGTCCTTGAAGATGGAGCTGACCGTGGTAGCGGGCCGGGGCTATGAGCCCGTGCCGGCGCGGGCGGTAGACGAGGAGCGGATCTTAGGCGGTATGCAGTTAGACGCCTCGTTTAGCCCGATTCGGCGCGTGTCTTACACGGTTGAGAACGCCCGTGTCGAGCAGCGTACCGATCTCGATAAGCTCGTGCTCGATATCGAAACCAACGGGGCCATTGATCCTGAGACCGCCGTGCGTCGCGCCGCGAATATCTTGCGTGATCAGATGGCGGTGTTCGTGGATCTGGAGAGCAGGGGAAGCGAGGTGCGGGTCGAGGAAGAGCCGGACATCAACCCCATTTTGCTGCGCCCGGTAGACGACCTCGAATTGACGGTGCGTTCGGCCAACTGCTTGAAGGCCGAGAACATATTTTACATCGGGGATTTGGTTCAGAAGAGTGAAATGGATCTTCTGAAGACGCCGAATCTTGGGAAAAAGTCGCTAACGGAGATCAAGGACGTTCTGGCGTCCCATGAGCTGACGTTGGAAATGAGATTAGAAAATTGGCCGCCGGCTTCACTTCGGAATCGGATTCCGGGCGAAGGCTTGGATCGGTAAGAGAGAGGATAGATCCATGCGGCATGGCAAGAGCGGTAGAAAGTTAAATGTGACGAGCGCGCATCGTAAGGCGCTTTTCAAGAATATGGCGACCTCGTTGTTTCGCCATGAGCAGATCGTGACGACGCTGCCGAAGGCGAAGGAATTGCGTCGTGTGGCCGAGCCTTTGATCACCATGGCGAAGACCGCGACCGTGGCGAATCGGCGTCTAGCGTTCGCGCGTTTGGGTGATCGCGAGATCGTGACCAAGCTTTTTGACGAGCTAGGAGTGCGTTATCAGAATCGGCCGGGCGGGTATTTGCGGATATTGAAGGTAGGTCCGCGCCCGGGAGATACGGCGCCCATGGCGGTCGTGCAGCTGATGGATCGTCCCGAGAAGGCAGAAGGCGACGAGCAAGAGAAGACAAAGGTCGCCTAAAGAGCGGATACGCGCCTTGGGCGACTGAAAGAGGGCCGGCATGATGCCGGCCTTTTTTTTGGTTTGCGGGTAGGGCCGAGAGGGCCTTTGCGCGTGGCGTCGTCTTGTCCCTTAAGGCCGATCCCAGGGGGGGCCGTTTAGGGTTCTAATGCGTGTTTGGCTAGAGCGAGGCAGGGCCATGGGCATGGAAGCCTTGAGTGGGGCCAGGCGCCTATTGGTGGTCCGGTTGGACAATATCGGGGACATCATTATGCTGTCTCCGGCTATACGCGCGTTAAAGCGCGCCGCGCCGGATGCGCGCCTCACGCTTATGGTGTCCAAGGCCGGGGTGGCGGCCGCCGGCTTACTGCCGGGGGTCGATGAAGTATTTGTGCACCGCGCGCTGTGGCAGGATGCGCGGGGTGATCTGCCGTTTCGTCCCGCCCGCGAACAACTGCTTATAGAAGAGCTGCGCTCGCGCTCATTTGATGCGGCGTTCATATTTACGAGTGTTTCGCAAAGTCCGTATCCTGCGGCATACGCGTGTTACCACGCAGGCATCCCGATACGGATAGCCCAGTCGCGAGAATTCGGCGGCGCGGTCTTAAGCCACAGCGTGCGACCGCTTCCGGACGATACGCATCAAGTCGACCGTAACCTTCATCTACTCCGCGAAGTCGGCGTGGCGGTCGACGGCTCCGGGGCACAGGCCTTGCGCATCTTTGTGTCCGCTGAAGCCCGGGCCCGTGCGGATGGTTTACTGCGATCGCGCGGCCTGCGTCGAGACATCATCGCGATCGCGCCGGGTGCGACCTATGGCGCGCGCCGCTACCCACTCTCCCGGTACATAGAAGTGGCTACTCACTTGCAGGGTATGGGCCAGAGGCTGGTCGTTTTGGGGGGACCCAAGGATGAGGCTCTTGGGGAAGCCTTGGTGCGTGCCGTCCCAGGCGTGGTTTCGCTGTGTGGGCAGACGAGCTTGGCGGAGCTGGCCGCGATCCTGCATCGATCGCGGGTGTTGATCGCCAATGATTCGGCACCTATGCACATAGGGGATGCGGTGGGCTGCCCGATGGTGATCTTGTATTCTGGTACGGAGCGCGAAGAGGAGTGGCGCCCAAGGGGTGCCATTGCAAGGTTGTTGCGCCGTCCCACCGCCTGCCATCCCTGCTATCGGTCTGAATGCCCCTATGCGTTGGAGTGTTTGGCGATCGCACCTTCTGATGTCGTAGCGGAGGTCATGGCGCTGCTCGGTCAAACCCTGGGGGATGTGGCCGATGGTTGACGCCCACGGCCCGGTGTGGGAGGCCCCGCTCCGGTGGGGGTACGGCCTTATCGGTTTGCGTTACAGGGGCGAGAGCTGGCCCCATGAGCGGAGGCGATCGGGGGGCTGGTGGGAGACTCCAAGGCCTTAAACACCCCATTCTCCGGCCCAGGATCGTTATCGCTTGGCCTGAATTGGCGGCAGCGATTGGTGGGGCTCTATGTTTTAGCGCGGTCTCCCTCGGACACCTTGCGCGGAGGATGCGTTGGCGCGGTTACGCGGCAGGGCGCGCTCTAGCGGCCGCTTATGTGCTCGTGTGCGGATTTGGGTCTTTGGGTATTCCCCGTTAAAATCACGAGATGATCGTCTTACTTACAGATTTTGGGACACGCGATCCTTACGTAGGGCAGGTACACCTCAAGCTTGCGAGACTGGCCCCTCAGGTGCCGGTCATCGACCTTTTTCATGACCTTCCTCATTTTTCTGTAGAGGCGGCCGCCTATCTCGTTAATGCGTATTGTGCCGATCTTCCTGCCGGCGCGATTGTCATGGCGATCGTGGATCCAGGCGTAGGGGGCTCGCGCGACGCCATCGTTTTAAGGTCAGGCGGCTGTTATTATGTGGGGCCCAATAATGGCATTTTCGAGCTCCTGGCAAGGCGTGAGACGATCGAAGGCTGTGAACGTCTTTTCATACCCCCGGGTGCGGCGGCTACGTTCCATGGTCGGGATGTTTTTGCGCCCGCGGCGGCTTTTCTCGCGCAAGGGATAGCCCCCATGGGAGAGACGGTCGAGCTTGCGCGATTCCCGCTGTGGCCGGACGATAATCAGACCATTCTTTATATCGATCACTATGGAAATGCGGTCACTGGCGTGCGGGCGCGGGCGCAACACCAAACCTTGCGCGTGCGTGGCCACATCCTTTCGCGGGCGCGCACCTTCAGCGACCGGCCGATAGGAGAGCCCTTCTTCTATGAGAACTCGAGTGGCCTTTTGGAGATTGCCGCCTATTGCGCATCGGCGGCCGCCGTTCTGGGCCTACATCTCTCCGATCCGTTTGTGCTCGACATAGACGGGAGCGTCGCTTAGCGGAGCGGCCTTTTCGAGGATGTGTTTTAAATAGCGCCCGGTGTGGGATGCCGGGTGAGCGGCGACCTCTTCGGGTGTGCCCGAAGCCATGATGCGCCCACCACCGCTGCCGCCCTCCGGTCCCAGGTCTACGAGATAGTCTGCCGTTTTTATGACATCTAGATTGTGTTCGATGACGACGACCGTATTGCCGCGTTCGGTGAGCGTATGGAGCACGACGAGCAGTTGGCGGATGTCATGAAAATGCAGGCCTGTCGTCGGTTCATCGAGGATATAGAGTGTGCGCCCCGTATCCCTCTTGGAGAGTTCGCGGGCGAGCTTGATCCTCTGTGCTTCGCCGCCCGATAACGTCGTCGCGGATTGGCCGAGCGTGAGGTAAGACAGCCCGACATCGGCCAGGGTCTCGAGCTTTCGGCGTATGGTAGGTACGGCATTAAAGAAGACGACGGCGTCTTCGACGGTCATCTGAAGCACTTCATGGATATTGCGGCCCTTATAGCGTACCTCGAGCGTTTCGCGGTTATAGCGCATGCCCTTGCAGACATCGCATGGGACATACATATCCGGGAGAAAGTGCATTTCGACCTTTACAAGCCCATCACCCTCGCAGGCCTCGCAGCGCCCTCCACGGACATTGAAGGAGAAGCGGCCCGCCCCAAATCCGCGTTCACGCGCCTCTGTCGTCCCCGCGAAGAGTTCGCGCAAGGGCGTGAAAAGCCCCGTATAGGTGGCAGGGTTGGATCGCGGCGTCCGACCGATGGGGCTCTGGTCGATATCGACGACCTTATCAAAGTGGTCTAGACCCTCGATTTTGTTGTGGGCGGCAACATCGAGACGTGTTTTGTTGAGAAGGCTTGCCGCCGCGGTATAAAGGGTGTCGTTGATAAGCGTCGATTTGCCGGAGCCGGATACGCCCGTTACGCAGGTGAAGACGCCGACCGGGATATGGACATCGATATCGCAGAGATTGTGGCCGCGCGCGCCGCGAATGACGATTTCTCGATCCCCTGTGCGTCGCTTGTTGGGTATGGCGATTCGTTCAGTACCCTTTAGGTATCGGCCTGTGAGGGATTCGGGATTGTTCATGATGTCGGCCGGCGTCCCTTGTGCGACGATCCGCCCGCCATGGACGCCTGCGCCAGGGCCCACATCGATGACGTGGTCGGCGGCCAGGATCGCCTCCTCGTCATGCTCGACTACGATGACGGTGTTTCCCATGTCGCGCAATGTTTGAAGGGTGGATAGCAGGCGCCCATTGTCTCGCTGGTGTAGCCCGATGGAGGGCTCGTCTAGGACGTACATGACGCCCACGAGGCCCGCACCGATTTGAGAGGCGAGTCGAATGCGTTGCGCTTCGCCGCCCGAGAGGGTCTCTGCGGATCGGGCGAGCGTGAGGTAATCGAGGCCTACGTTCACTAGAAATTTCAGGCGTGCGGCGATTTCATGGATGATTTTGGCGGCGATCGCGCCACGCTGTCCGGGAAGCAGGAGGTGCTCGAAGAAGGCGTAGGCCTCATGTATCGAAAGTCCCGTGACTTCATGGATGGGTCGATCCGCAACAAATACGTTGCGCGCCTCTTCACGGAGTCGGCTCCCCTGGCAGGTCTCGCACGCCTGGGCTCCGATAAAACGGGCGAGTTCATCGCGTACGCTCGCCGACTCGGTCTCCCGGTAACGCCTCTCCATGTTGGGTATGACGCCCTCGAACGGGTGCTTGCGGCGATGTCGGCGCCCGCGATCGACATAGGTAAACGTAATGCTCTCTTCACCACTGCCATGGAGGATGATGTTCCGGACCTTTTTGGGGAGGCTCTCAAAAGGCGCATCAATATCTACGTCATAATGTTTGGCAAGCGATTCAAGTAACTGAAAATAGAAGGGGTTGCGACGGTCCCAGCCGCGAATGGCCCCGGCTGGAAGGCTGAGCGTCGGATCTTGTACCAGGCGTTCCGGGTCGAAGAATTGGCGTACCCCCAGCCCATCACAGGCCGGGCACGCCCCGGCTGGGTTATTGAACGAGAAGATCCTCGGCTCGAGCTCGGCTAGGCTAAATCCGCAGTGTGGGCAGGCGTAACGGGCGGAAAAAAGGATTTCGGACGGTGTTTCCCCCTCGGCGGGCATGGTCACGAGGCGCACGAGCCCTTCAGACAGCGAAAGCGCGTTTTCGAACGATTCGGCAAGCCGTGCCTCTTGGCCCGGGCGCAAGACTAGGCGGTCGACGACCACTTCTATCGTGTGCTTCTGGGTCTTGGTGAGCGGCGGCGTATCCTCGAGTTCGACGACGCGCCCGTCGATGCGCGCGCGGACATAACCGCGCGCCTTAAGCTCCTCTAGCTTATTGAGCGCCTCGCCCTTACGGCCTGATATGACAGGCGCTAGGATCATGGCCTTGGTCCCCGCGGGTAGCCCTATGGCCTCGTCAACCATTTGTGAGATAGTTTTTGCGTCCAACGCCGCCCCATGGACGGGGCAGCGGGGTTCGCCTACGCGTGCGTATAAAAGGCGCAGGTAGTCATAAATTTCCGTGACCGTTCCAACGGTTGATCGGGGGTTATGGGACGTACTCTTTTGCTCTATGGAAATCGCAGGCGAGAGGCCCTCGATTAAGTCGACATCGGGCTTGGCCATAAGCGACAGAAACTGCCGCGCGTAGGCAGATAGGGATTCTACGTAGCGGCGTTGGCCTTCGGCATAGAGCGTATCGAAGGCCAATGACGATTTGCCGGAGCCAGAAAGCCCGGTAATGACCACGAGACGATCCCGTGGTATGTCCACGTCGAGGTTTTTGAGGTTGTGCGTACGCACGCCTCGTAGGCGAATGAGATCCATAGAATTTCGAACCGGAGTAAATCGAGTACTATACGGTGCTCTATAGGTCCAAGGCAAAGAAAGAGCGGGGTAAAGGGGGGTTTGGTGGGGATACGGGTAAGGTCGCGGGGATCACAACGTCCCCTTGAGGTCGTTTTATAGGGGTGGTGCCCCATATTGGGCCTTCTGAAAGCCGTGCGCGCTGCCGGGTGTTCGACGCAAGGCGTATAGAGGTTCGTTTCCCTACCGGAAAACGGAAGCCCCTAACTCTATCCAATCCAGTTTGTCTGACATAGACTAGCCATGGTTCGGTTGCGGGCCACAGGCGGGCTCGTGTGGCCGTTTATGAGATAATAGGCCGTTTAGGGCGAGGGGAGATTATGGCGCGAGGAATCAATAAGGTTATTTTGGTGGGAAATCTTGGGAAAGATCCTGAGATTCGCTATATCCCCAATGGCGGCGCAGTAGCCAATTTAAACATTGCAACATCCGAATCCTGGAAGGACAAGACGACCGGCGAGAAGCAGGAGCGTACCGAGTGGCATCGCGTCGTGTTTTTTGGGAAATTGGCCGAGATCGCTAATGAATATTTAAAGAAAGGCGCCCAGATTTACGTTGAGGGACGTCTTCAAACCCGTAAATGGCAAGATAAGGGCGGGCAAGATCGCTACACGACCGAAATTGTGGGGAGCGACCTTCAGATGTTGGGCGGTCGCGGGGCGGGTGGTATGGCGGATGGACCGCCGGGTACGCCGTACGATGCTTCGCGAGGCTCGGAAGGAGGGCATGAGTCATCCTCTTCCGCGCCCCCCTTTAAGGGCGGCGCGGAAGACTTTGATGACGACATTCCGTTCTAGGGAACACCTCCACTAAATAGGTAAATAAAACCCCCGGTAGCCCATGCGCTCCGGGGGTTTTTTGTTGTTTACATGATCGTTAACATACAGCGGCCTTGTGGGCTTCGACTGTCGTCACCTTGGTGACTGGCACCGTGTCTTTACCGCCACCCACCCCTGTAGCGTTTTCTCTGAGATCCCGGGCGGTCTGGGCAATGGAGACAGCCCCTAGCACCAATTGCACGGCTTGGGTGCGATACTCCGTCGTAATAAAGAGGCTTAAGCCTGATATGTTTTGACCTGTCAACTACTGGTATGGGTTTTCTTTTGTCTTTTCGCTCCTTTTGTCCGTAAGTCTTTAAGTCAAGGCACGAGCGGCTGTTAACGACGGTCGATCACTCTGATATACGCGGGTTGGATACCGCCTGACTTCGGCTCAAAGTGGAGCTGCCTCGCTCTAAAATCGAGGGTCACCGAGTCAAATCGGTGCCTCATAGGCTGATCGAGGATTCTCCCACCGGGCCACTCCTGCCCTGATATAAAGACTCACGTCTCATGGTTAATGGTCAATAGTTTACCAATCGCAATGACATTTATAGTATACTCGAAGTATTATGTCATAAGTGGGTTACCGAACCTCCGTCTGAACGGCACAGGCCATGGCCCACAGGAAGCCCGTGAGCTCGCGGGCGATGGCCGTACACACCTGGACTTTGAGCTTGCCGGTCCGCATCAGGTGTTGATAACGGCCGCAGAGTCGCTTTTGGGCCTTCCAGGCGACCGCTTGCACGGGATCACTGGTGTTCTGGGCCCGCCGCTCTAGATGCGCAGTCTTGCGGGCGGGGAAGCGGTAGCACCAGGCGGCCTCGGTGAGCACCCGTCGGACGTGGCCGTTTCCGGTCTTGGTAATGCCACCGCGGCGGGTGGTGGCGCCGCTCGAGGATTCGGAGGGCACGAGCCCCAGATAGCTCATGAGTTGGCGTGGGGAATCGAACCGGGCGAGGTCCCCAATCTCGGCCACGACCGTGAGCGCGGTAATGAGTTGCACGCCGCGCAGCGCCATCAAGGCACGCACGACCGGAGCCAGCGAGAAATGGTCCAAGACGCGCACCATCTCGGCTTCCAAGGCCGCCACCCGCGAAGACAAGTGTGCCACGGTATCGACATACTCCTGGAAGACGATCTGCTGGACGGCCGCCTCGAACTTGAGGGTCATGAGCCAGCGCGTATGCGCCTCGGTCCACTTAGGTCTTTCCCGAGGCGTAGAGACGACCGTGGCGCAGGAGAAAGGCGCCCAAGCGCTGTTTGGCTTAGGCGAAGAGGGCCTTGGTGTCTTCCCGGGCGCGGGTGAGGTCTCGCACGGCCTCTTGTTCCGGTCCTGGGACTTAAGACCGCCGTGAGTTCGCCGGCGCGATGGAGGCTAAGCGAGCGATTCGCTATCCCGCCGGTCGGTCTTCACCCGGTCGCCCGGTTTGGTGGGAATGAGCGAGGGGGCGACGACCATACAGTCATGGCCGATATGGGTCAGCTGACGAAAGATCCCATAGCCACAGGGACCGGCCTCGTAACAAAAGGATAAGACTTCTCCGCTAGGCCAGGAGGATTTCGTCTATAAAGAGCTTGGGCGATTGTCGAAAGATCTGGAGCCTGACCGGTATTGCCTGCGTCGGGCCGCCCGATCGGGGCAAACCGGCCTCTGTGAGCGCCTAAACCATAAGCGAATCCCTGCTAGTCATACGCTGTTAATATGGGTCCTAGTTCAGAAAATAAACTCTCGGCGACCCACTCTTTAAGTCTTACAAAAAAATACAGTATCCACATTATTCCGGAACTCAACACCTCTCTTTCTTCTCTGTTTCTGGCTTTCTGCTCCCAACCGGCTTGATTCCATATAGTTATATACAATCTACGGATGCGCCAGGGCGCCACCTTTATAAGTACATGGTAATTTTTATACATAGTGGAATAGAAATTAGTTCTGTTCGATAAAAAAAAGCGATAGGTTTTATCGAATATTTATAGAGACATAAAGTCTTTCTGCTGTTATAAAGCGATGACAATAAATCCTTATATGAAAGGGAGGAATTATGGCTGGCACGCAAAATGTTCGATGTAATTGGCAAAAAGGGGCGGCTGGAATCGTTCTAGGCGCGATCGTCTTTTTGTGCGGTGCGCATCCCGCGATGGCAGCTATAAAAGGGATGGGGAGCGATAGTGCTGCTGCAGCTCTAACGCAGATCGCAAAGGAACTCGCTCCCGCTAAGCCGTTTTTTGTGACGAGTATTGGCAAGTGGATTGCGCCGCTTATGTATATTGGCTCGTTTGCTTTGCTGGCTAATGGCCTGATGCACCTGGATCCGGCCCGCAAAAAGGCTAGCGAGTTTGGTGTCGGAATCATCACGGCGACCGCGGGTCTCATGTGGTGGCCATTTCTGATTGCTATGATAGTTGTGCAGGGACTAGGGCCGCTCACCAATTTTGTGACAGGGTTGGCGGGTATGTATGCCTTCTTCTTTATTGCCCTGGGATTTACCCAGATCTTTCATGTGGAGTCTCGGCATACGCTAGGCGCGGTTGCTATCTTTATTGGTTGGCTCACCGGTGTTTACGCCTACTACTTTCTCACCCTAGCCGCGCCGACGGGGGGCACATGGATGTATCACTTCACGATTGCCTTGGTCTGGTTCATTGCTATGAACCTTGCAGGGTTGCTTATGCAAAAACGTATGAATGAACGCGTCGTTGGTTGGGTCGTCACATTTGCGGCCGTCTACACCTTCGCGATACCGGGCATTCTCTGGTCCATGGCGCCAGGCCACCAGGGACCCTTTTAACTATCATAAGGAGTAAGGAAGATGATTCCTTGGACATTAGTAGGGATTGCCGTTGCGGGTTGGGTTGTAGCCGTCACGATTTGGCTTGCCGATTCGTAGGGAGGAGAACCGCAGTCCAGGCGAGCGGGGAAGAAAAGGTAGTCCAGCGAGGACGGACTGCATTGAGCGCCTAAAGGAATAATACATAGCGACAAGGCGGTGATCCGCCCGTGAATGGGGAAGACTCTTCGCCATTCACGGGCTTTGTTTTGTGTGTTCGCCTCCACGAGTGCTTTGGTCTAGGCGGACCCCTGCCGGCGCGCCAGGCCCGAGGAATGTGGCCCATGGGGCTTGGCGTTTTGAGCGAGAACTCATAGGTCTCTATATGGTTGGCGCGGGAAGGCTGCGCTTTCACCGGGTCTTTAAGGGAGGGGAGTGGCCCCGTGGTTCATGCCGGAGGTGGCTGGTTTTGGCGCAAGGTCTTATGAATCAAGTCGTCGTCGTGGTAGCCGGTCGCGCCAACTGTCGAATTGGGGATTGCGCTTAAGCTCATTGCGCGAGAGGAAGCCGCTGTCCTTTTATTGTCGACCCACGTCCGGGTTTTACGAGACGGGATAGGTATGCTGACTGCGACTGAGGGAGCGGCGGGCCGGCTATAAAAATGTCACTGGAAACCGTTCCAAATTGACAACTCGCATCATGTCGATCCGGTGTTGGTGTCGCTACTGGGTCGGCTGCTGATCGGGGTGGACGAAAAGCCGGACTTGGCAAACCAACGTCGCTTGCCATTCGAGTTTGGTTAGGATGAGCGTACAAATGATAACGCTGAACTTTTGACCGCTCATCTAAGGTTTGTTTGTCTCCTTTGAAAAGGTCATGGTTTTGTGGTGTCGTCAAAACCGGCGACACGACGGATTTTTGGCGTTTAAGTCGGATTTCTGGACTTTATCAGGGATGACAAGCGGATATCCGGGGTTTGCCATGGGCGGAATCGGTGGCGCGGCGTCATGCCCCGACGCGATGAGGCATCCGTGTACCGTTTCGCCGCTCAAGGGCATCATGGATATTCGATATGGGCCGGGAATCCGACATGGCTTAAGGTTATCTCCGACGGGGATATTCCGGGCGCTTTGGTTATTGCGCCGTTTACACCATGGTGATCCGCGTCACGTGTGCCTCTCTTAAGGCTCGAGGACGGTTACGGATCGTGAATATTCTGAGCGAAAGTTCGCGGTCCATTGGTTTTGGGGAGGGGCCGATATTAAAGGGGGCTGTACCGTGCTGGGCGGTTTATAATGGCGCCGGGGCGAAATGTCGCCCCGTGAGATCCGGGGCTGCACCCCCGGGTAACCGAGCGGGAACCGCGCGTATGGCGTCCTGGAAATATGGTCTGCGGCAACCCGGCGTCAAGGCCGTCTTGCTTGCGGCGCTCTTGTTTGGGGCGAGCACTCCTCTTGCGAAGACGCTTCTGGGCAATGTCGGCCCATGGATGCTTGCGGGGTTGCTCTATCTGGGCTCGGGACTGGGGCTTTCGCTCTATCGGGGGATTGTGCGCGCCCCTGCGCTACCTATTCCACGACGGGAGCGGGCTTGGCTTGGTGCGGCGATCGTCGCGGGCGGCATTGCGGCACCGGCGCTGCTAATGTTTGGGCTTCGTGGCATGCGCGCCTCCGACGCTTCACTTCTGTTGAATGCCGAAGGGGTCTTTACCACGCTGCTCGCCTGGTTTGTCTTTCGGGAGAATTTTGATCGGCGGGTATTATTGGGTATGGGGGCTATCGTCGCGGGGGCATGGGCGCTGAGCGGACCCGGCTCGCACCAGGCTGTGCATGCAGGACCTCTGTTCTTGGTTCTGGGTGCGTGCGCCATGTGGGCCCTTGATAATAACTTGATGCGCCAAGTCTCGTTGGCCGAACCCACGCGGGTCGCGGCCCTGAAAGGGCTGGTGGCCGGAACCGTAAACTTAAGTATCGCGCTCATGCTCGGGGCCGCGATGCCGCCTACGCTCGTGGCGTTTGCCGGTCTCGCTATGGGTGGCCTGGCTTACGGCGCGAGCCTCGCGCTTTTCGTCGTGGGTCTGCGTCATCTCGGTACGGCCCGTACCGGCGCCTATTTCTCTGTAGCACCTTTTTTTGGGGCGCTCGTCGCGATCGTGTTCCTGAAAGAGCCTTTGAGTTGGCCGATCATGGCGGCCGGGGCGCTCATGGCCCTTGGGGTGTGGTTGCATTTGACGGAGCATCACAGTCACATGCATAGCCATCAGGCGCTCGAACACGATCACGAGCATGTGCATGATCTGCACCATCAACACGCTCATGAATCCCCTGTCCCGCCCGGCACTCGCCACCGACACAGGCATAGGCATGCATTAATGACCCATGAGCACGCGCATTTTCCGGATGCGCATCATCGTCACGATCATCCGGAGGGCGAGTAAAGTCGGGGTCGGCCTGGAATGGGTGCGACGAACAGGCGTTCTTAAGGGGAGGCCGATAACGCGGACGCGCCGGCTTCGGCCACTTGGGCGTCCTGCTGCGATTGCACGCCCGATACACCGATGGCGCCAATCACTTTACCGCCGATTACGAGCGGAATCCCACCCTCTAATGGCGTCACATTAGACATGCCCAGGGTGCGTAGTTTCACCCCACCTTGCGCTATCGCATCCTCGAATATCTTGGATGGTCGCTTGAAACTGGCCGCCGTCTCGGCTTTCTGTTGGGCCACGAGAATGGATCCGATTTGGGTATGATCCATTTTGTGTAACATGACCAAACGGGCGCCGGTATCCACAATCGCGATGGCAACCGGCCAGTGATGAGCGGCAGCTTCTTTCTCCGCCGCCGTCATTATCATCTTGGCTTGTTCTAGGGTGATATTGACCCCATACTCCAGTATGGATTGGTTGTTGGTCGAAACGAAATGGGTCATGCTAACGAGTCCTGTGATTTTTATGAAAGATCATGCGGTAAGCTACCACAACGGTATATTCGGAGCGACTGTGCGATTGGGCGTACCTGAGAATAAAAGGGATATTCCCCGTGGCGTTCGATATTCGATGTCCTGAGGGCGCCCCCCGACCTAGAAGCGCGGCGGACCACGCGGCCCCGCCATAAGGCGTTTGCGCATGTAGCCCTTAAACGAATCAAGGTTTGTTTCCTTATTCCCTTCGGTCTACCCGATTCGAGGCATAGAGTCTCCTGCATGAACGGCCACCCGCACATATAGATATTCGGCTTTCTCGGGCACCCTCATCGATATTGGTGAAGGAGGTCCATGATGCCGTACGCGCCGGAACGTGCGGCGCGCCGGTCCAAACAAGCGTACCTGATGGCTTGCGCGCCATGCGCCATCAAAGACCGGTCAGTCTTTGAGTGCCCCGCTTGCCACAATAAACGATGCCATCACCACAATTATCATGGAAATCAGGACCAAAATGCTCGCGATCATGAGCAATATCATGAAGACCGCGCCCAAAACCCGGACAAAAGGGAGTGGCCCAAGGGCTTTTACCAAGAACGTCATCGCGCCGACCGCGAAGCCAAGCGTTACCCCGACACCGATCCCTATGAGAATCAAAAGAGGAATTAACAAAAGATAGCGCCGATTGCCTGTACGGAAACTGCGCAAACCCACCCGCAAGGCGTTGGATGCGGAGAGCTCAAAGCGCGCCGCGCTCGCGAAGGTGAGCCCCACGGTGTTGGATATCATCAAGACCACAAGCACTATGGCCACAAGAACCAATGGAGGTACGAAACCGCCGTGGGTCCAAATAAAAGGGTGCTGAGGTTGTCCTGTGGCCCGTAAGCCGCCCTCTCGCAGCGACCCTACAAGAAGCCCGTCTAGCCCTAAGGCTATGACCTGCCATGCAATAATGAGTAACCAGACTTCGCCCCGTCGAAAGGCCCACACGAGATCCTTCACTCCCGCCGGCCTTCCGTCTGCTAGGTTGGCGAGACTGCGCATCATCCCGATTTCCATGAATAAGACGGCGATGCCAAATCCGAACTCGCCAAGCAGGTCCTTCCACGTAAACGAGGACCACATCGCCATTGATCCCGATGACATCGGGGTCTTAGGTGAGGGGAAGATACCGAATGCTTGGAGCATCGCCGTGGCGATGATTATGATAAGCGCTATCAGAAGGACCTCCCCTATCAGGAGGCCGCGTCCCCGCCAAAAGATCTCTAATCCTGACTTTATAGCCTGCTTGGGACCGCCCGATCCGGATGCGCTGAGCTCTGTCAATGTCGTATTCACCATACCGCCTCCCTTTTCTTCTTATGTTGACCATGCAAGACCGAAACAGAAACCGTTCCTTCCCATAGCCTAGCTTACGCAGCCCCCCTCCACCAGGAAGACCATGGCCTAAAAGCCACTGAAAAATCCTTCAAGATAAGGTGTCCATGTGGCCTTCAGGGGTCCACTTTTTACCGATTACGCCCTCATTGACACAAAATGGAACAGGGGCTAATCGGGAAGAGGGATTCATCCAGGTCCTCGGGGTATCGCCTCTTTGGTGGCCGCCGACATCAAAAGGCCCGCGCGTCCCGGGGCGTATGGGGGTATTTGGGAAGGGTCCTCCGGATCCTGTGGGGATCGGCATGCATGGGATGTATGTAAAAGGCGCCGCCCACCCATAAGAATACTTTCTTCCGTACGTTCGAGCCTATTGGGCTAAACGCGGCTGATCGTTAGGGGAGGCGATGATCCGCTCTGAGCCACTGCTCCATGACGTCCGCAGGCATGGGCTTGCCATAATAATACCCCTGTATTTCGTCGCACTGGGCCTTGCGTAGGAAGGCCAGTTGCTCCTCCGTTTCGACACCCTCGGCCATGACGGTATGGCCCAAGCTGTGCCCAAGCGTAATAATGACAGTGGCAATGGCGGCATCGTCGCTATTGTAGGTAATATCGCGCACAAAGGACTGATCGATCTTTAATGTATTGATGGGGAAGCGCCTCAGATAATTCAGGCTCGAATAGCCGGTACCGAAGTCATCAATGGCAAGATGCAGGCCCATGTCGTGCAGGGCCTTTAGGGTCTCGATGGCCTTTTCCATATCTTCCATCAGTATGCTCTCCGTGACTTCGAGTTCCAGGTATTCCGGAGTCGCATCAAGGCCTGTGTCCTTTAAGACCCTCGCCACCAGGGCGGACAGGTCGCGCTCCCGGAATTGACGACCAGAGAGATTTACGGCAACGCGCAGGGCCGGGAGCCCCAGGTTTTGCCAAGCACGGCTCTGTTGGCATGCCGTGCGCAAGACCCATTCGCCAACGGGGACAATCAAGCCGCTTTCTTCGGCGATCGAAATAAAGAGATCGGGCGCGATGAGGCCTCTTTCGGGATGTTGCCAGCGAATGAGCGCCTCGGCTCCCACTACGCGACCGCTGCGGAGGTCCATTTGCGGTTGGTAGTGGAGCACGAACTCCCCGTTGTCGAGGGCGTGGCGCAACCCGTTTTCGATAGCGCGACGCTCGGTAATTTGGGCGCTCATGCTAGCGGCGTAAAATTGGAAGGTATTCTTACCTGCCTGTTTGGCCTTGTACATGGCCACATCGGCGTTTCGTAGGAGATCTTCGCGGTCCAGATCATCAAATGGATAGACAGTGATGCCGATGCTCGCCGTCACATACATTTCGTGACCATGGGCGAGGAAGGGTCGAGCTACGGCCGCCAGGAGTCTTTCGGCAATGTTTATGATGGAATGTACGGATGTAATGTCCTGAACAAGAACCGTAAATTCATCCCCGCCTTGCCGCGCCACGAGATCTTCGCTACGGACGATCAGATCCTCTTGACGCAGCGTGGTGGTAAGCCGCCGAGCCATTTCTTTAAGCAAAAGGTCGCCATATTCATGGCCCAAGGCGTCGTTGATATTCTTAAATCCATCTAGATCCAAAAAGAGGATAGCGATCAATGTTTCGTTGTGCGTCGCATGGGCCATGGCGCGACTCAGTATCTCGTGGAATAAGGCGCGATTGGGGAGTCCCGTTAGGGCGTCATGGGTGGCCTGGTGGCGCAGTCTGGCTTCGAATTGCTTACGTTCCGTAATGTCCTGAATAATAGCCACAAAGACCGGGCTGCCGCCGTGGGCGGAGAGATGCAGGCGCGCCTCGACCGGGTAGGAGCTGCCGTCCTTGCGTCGATGCTCACTTTCCAATGTAATAAATTCGACCTCGCCGCGCCTTAAAGGGGCAATAAGATCGGCAAAATCTTCGGGCGAGAGGCGGAACTTGAGGTCAAGAGGCCTGAGATATTGCAATTCCTCGAACGAGTAACCGAGGTTGCGCCGCGCGCCGGCGTTTGCGTAGAGAAACTGCAGTGTATTGGCATCGAACATGTAAATTTCGTTCGCGGACTCGTCTAGAATCTGGGCAAGGCGGTTTTGCCTATCCTCATGGTGTTTGCGGGACGTGATGTCTTCCACGAGCAGCACAATGTAATCGAGGCTTTGGTCGGCGTGACGCACGGCGCGAACCGCCACATGCGCGTAAACGGGGCGACCCGTTTTATGGATATAGGTTTTATCAAAGATGGATTCGTTGAGTTCCCCGGATTGAAGCTTATCCCAGATCGACGCGCTATGCGCCCTATCGTCGGGGTGCGTGATGTCAGGCCATGTGCGTTGCAGGAGTTCCGCGCGCGCATAACCGAGCATGGCGCAAAACGCATCGTTGACCTCTATCCAGTCTTGGGTAGAGTTGGTGGCGACCATACCGACCATCGCGCGCTCGAAGTACGCCCGAAAATGCTGTTCGCTGTGCGCGAGGTCCTGCTGTGCTTGTCGCCGTTGTTGCTCGCGGTCTATGGTCTCGAGGGCAAAGGCCACGTCACTCGCCATATCCTCAAGGATATCGACCATGTCCTTGTCAAAGGCGTCACGTTGCGTGTGATAGACGTTGAGAAGCGCAAAGGGCTTTCCGCCCCGCGGAATCGGAAACGAGCCGCTTGAGCAAAATCCGTGGCGTTCGGCTTCCATGCGCCAAGGCCGTGTCACGTCGCTTGTCGGCAAATCGTTGATCATGATCGGGCGATTTTCTCGAAAGGCGATGCCGCAGGGCCCTTGGCCTTCGGGAACGTCCGCGCGCGCGGAAACCACAAGATTTGTGAGGTAGTCAAGACCGCTCCCGTAACAGGCTAGTGGCCGGATCCGATCATCATCGCCCGAGGCGGTACCGATCCAAGCCATGGTGACCCCGCCTAGATTGACGGCAATCTGACAGACCAAAGTCAAAAGGGTCGGTTCATCTTCGATATGCCGAATCGCCTGATTTAGGGCGCTCAACGCCTGATAGAGCTTGGCCAGTCGGGCAATGCGGGCCTCTGCCCGTTGTTCGCGGCCGGTCATGAGGGTCGCTTTTGTCTGTGGTCGGGGAGTTCGCGTGGAGGGAGATCGACGAAACAACAGGAAACGTCATCCCATTTTGCGTAAAGGGGCCGCTCTTTAAGGCAGCGTATGGGCCAGGAACGGGGATCGCTCGTAGATCGCGTGGGAGGGGCGTCATGACGGCTGGAGATGACGGGGGCCGCGCGATCACTCAAGGTTTCGTGTGCCCCGTAATCTCTCAGTCGTTTGGCA
>Ga0307375_10000558_pt1 | contig 45580 bp, 43 predicted proteins | sample TR1MG_FD_202531 | JGI IMG/M metagenome (GOLD analysis project Ga0307375, IMG submission 202531) | Soil microbial communities from Risofladan, Vaasa, Finland - TR-1 | ecosystem: Environmental > Terrestrial > Soil > Coastal area > Acid sulfate soil | place: Finland: Risofladan, Vaasa | collected...
CGACCTTGGTGGGTAATATTGCGTTAAGCACCACTGAACAAGCTTCCGCTACAGAAGATGTGACGCGTAATCTTGAAGAGATTTCCGCCGTGAAGGAACAAAATGAAGCAGGTATCCAGAATGTGGGAAGAATGGCGGAGGAAGTCGCAAACATTGCCACTGAACTTCAGAATGTGGTTGGCCAATTCAAGTATTGAGTAATTTTTTAAGTTCGGAAGAGTAATCAAGAATAATATTTTCGAAAAATCTTATTCTTAAAACTTAAGTTCACATATTGCCTGCTTATCATGCGAGCATATTTTAGACCCGATATTTCCGGATCATTGCAACTTTTCCTGCGCAAACGCAAGCTGCCCTTCAGTTAGCACGCGGTTAATAACTTCGGGGGCGATGGGCGCGATGGTATGATGCCGGGCGTTAACAGCGGATAGCCAACGAACTGCATGAACCTACTCAAATCCCTTGCCACGATCAGTAGCCTGACCCTGGTCTCGCGCATACTCGCGTTCGCTCGCGACATACTGATCGCCAGGATATTCGGTGCGGGCATGGCGACCGATGCGTTCTTCGTTGCCTTCAAGCTACCCAACCTGTTGCGCCGGTTGTTCGCGGAGGGCGCCTTCTCCCAGGCGTTCGTGCCGATTTTTGGCGAGTACAGGAACCGCCGCGGGCATGAAGAAACCCAATTGCTGGCCGATCACGTCACCACCATGCTGGCGATCATTCTGTTTGCGGTGACGCTGATCGGCATCATCGCCGCGCCGATACTGGTCTACATCAGTGCGCCCGGCTTCCTCAAGGATACCGCGAAGTTCGACCTGACCGTGCAATTGCTGCGCATCACCACTCCATACATCTTTTTCATCTCGTTGGTTGCAGTGTCGGCAGGTATCCTCAATACCTATAACAAGTTCTGGGTGCCGGCGTTTGCCCCCATTCTGCTCAACCTGTGTTTCATCGGTGCCGCACTGTGGCTGGCGCCGTATTTACATCCGCCCATCCTGGCGCTGGCCTGGGCGGTGTTTATCGCCGGCGTGGTGCAACTGGCGTTCCAGATTCCCTTCCTTAAAAAGATCGGCATGCTGCCGCGCATCCGCTTCAGTCTAAAAGATGCGGGGATGCGCCGCGTCATCAGGAAGATGGGGCCGGCGGTATTTGGCGTGTCCATCGCGCAGATCAGCCTGATCATCAACACCATCTTCGCCTCGTTCCTGGTGGCCGGCAGCGTGTCCTGGCTGTATTACGCGGACCGGCTGATGGAATTTCCCTCGGGAATTTTAGGCGTGGCGTTGGGTGCCATCCTGCTACCGTCGCTTTCCAAGTGCCATGCGGATAACAACTTGGCGGAATATTCCAGGCTGCTGGACTGGGGCCTGCGCCTGACCATCATGCTGGCCCTGCCCGCCGCGCTGGCGCTGGGCATGATCGCGGTGCCGCTATTGTCCACATTCTTTGAGCGTGGCGCGTTTGATGCGCACGATGTGCTGATGACCAGTTACGCGGTGATCGGTTACAGCGTCGGTCTGATCGGCATCATTCTGGTAAAGATTCTGGCGCCGGGTTTCTATGCCAAACAGGACATCAGGACCCCGGTGAAGATCGGTATCGTCACCCTGATCGCGACCCAGGCCATGAACGCGCTGTTCATCGGCTGGATACACCACGCTGGCCTGGCCCTGTCGATCGGGCTCGGCGCCTGCCTGAATTCCTCGATTCTGTTTTATTACCTGCGCAAACGCGGTATCTACCAGCCCGAGCCGGGCTGGGCGAAATTCTGCTTCAGGGTCGGTATCGCAGTGGCGGCGCTGGGGATCACGTTGTGGTTCGGCATGGGCAGCCAGCAAAGCTGGCTGAGCAGTTCAGGCTGGCCGCGCATCCTGCGCTTGTCCGAACTGGTGGCTGGCGGGGTGCTGGTTTATTTTGCGGTGTTACTTGCGCTGGGTTTTCGCCCCCGGGATTTTTCCAAACAGGCTATACACTAACGGCGGTTCTGTCGGATTATTTATCGGCGAGTATGCGGAACCGCAAATCGAGTTTATCCTGAACCTGCAGCGCGCCGCCAAACACCGAGAGCGGCGTGATGCCAAAATCGCTCTGCTTGAAAGACATGTTGCCTGCGACTGAAATTCCGTCCGGAACAGACTCAAATTGCGCGGGAACTTCAAAGCTGCTCGTCACGCCATGCAGCGTGATCGTGACCTTCAAATCCGGATGGCCGGCATCTGCCAGGGCGACATGAATCAGCGCGTAGGGAAAATGTTTCGCGTCCAGTGTTTTGCTCAGCATGTTGTGGCGCGTGCCTTCGATATCCCGCTGCGAAGGTTGCGTGTCGAACCCCGCGTTGATGCGCAGCCGGGGATCATCCACGATGAGCGTGCCGAGCGGAACATACAGGTCGGCCACCCCCAGGCTGGGCGAGACGTAACCGGCCACATCCCGGCTGGCAATAATATGGTCATGTCCCAGGGCTGAAAGCAGGCCGGCGCGGCGGACTTTGATGGTGACGAGCGAATGAGACGAGTCTACCCGCAGGACTTTTTTTCCGTGCGCTTCAAGCTGCTGGTAAAAGGCCGCAGGAAAATTATCCGGCGCTGCCGGGTTTGCTGTCTGGTTGGGTGCAAGTGCAGCGGCTGCACTGGTCGCAATCCCGATAAAGAGCAGCCCGATCATGGCGGGGATTCGGCTTCCGGTATCAAGTTTAGCGGACATGTCAGTGGTCACTCGGTCGGAGCCGGCTCTTGCATCGCTTTGGCAACAGCTGCCCGGTTCAGATGCGGGGCGAACAGTTCGATGAAGTCGTAAGTATAACCGCGCAGGTATTCGTTCTTGCGTATCGCGATCCGGGTGATGCTGGGCTTGAACAGGTGTTCCGCATCGATCATGCGCAGCTGTTTGTCGCGTTCCGGAATGAATGCCATCTTGGCCAGTATGCCGATACCCAGACCGAGCTCCACATAGGTCTTGATCACGTCCGCATCGATTGCGGTCAGCGCGATATTCGGCTGAATATCGGCTGCTGCGAACGCCGCGTTGATCTTGTTGCGACCGGCGAACGCGAAGTCGTAGGTGACGATCGGATATTTTGCGACCTTTGCCAGCGTCAGTTTCTTCTCCGCCAGCAACGGGTGGTTCAGCGGGGCAATCACGCAATGGTTCCACTCGTAGCAGGGCAACGTGACCAGTTCGTCATACAGCGCCAAACTTTCTGTGGCGATGCCGATGTCGGCCTCGCCGTTCAGCACCTGTTCGGCGATCTGCGTCGGGCTGCCCTGGTGCAGGCCCAGCTTCACCATGGGATAGCGCTTGATGAACTGCTTGACGGTGGGCGGCAGGGCGTAGCGCGCCTGCGTGTGCGTGGTGGCAATCGTCAGGCTGCCGCTGTTTTTCGAGTGGAATTCCTCGGCGACCTGCTTGAGGTTGCCGGCATCCTGCAACATGCGCTGGGCTATGGCCAGCACCGCTTTGCCGGGCTCGGTGACGGCCATGATGCGCTTGCCGTTGCGCACGAAGATTTCGATACCCAGTTCTTCCTCCAATAATCGGATCTGTTTACTGATACCGGGCTGCGACGTGTACAGCGCGGCGGCGGCCTCGGAAATATTCAGCCCCTGGCGCACGATCTCGTTGAAAAAACGTAACTGCTGCAAGTTCATGGCATCGTACCAATATAATAATAAGTTATAAGATATTATCATAAAAGTATTTATTGATATAAGGAGTGAAGCCTAGAATCTGCCTCATTGATTTAAGCGGGTGGTAGCGATGAACTGGACGTATACATTATCCGGCCTTCTGGTTGGGCTGATCGTCGGCATAACCGGGGTGGGTGGTGGGTCGTTGATGACGCCGCTGCTGGTGTTGTTATTCGGCGTTTCACCGGCCACTGCGGTCGGTACCGATCTGCTCTTTGCCTCGCTAACCAAGACACTGGGCGGGTGGGTCAACGGGCGGCGCGGTATGGTGGAGTGGAAGGTGGCGGGTCTGCTCAGTCTGGGCAGTTTGCCGGCCGCAGTGATCACGCTCGTTCTACTGAAATATCTGGCGCTGGACAAAAACACACTGGGCAGCCTGGTGACCGGGATGTTGAGCGTGGCGCTGTTGCTCACCGCTGCCGCGCTGTTGTTCAGGTCCAGGATCAAACAGTTCGCACAGCGCAACGATGGCACGGTGTGCGGGTTGCATCGTCGTTATCTGTCCGCCGCGACGGTCGTTACCGGCATCGTGGTCGGAACGCTGGTGACGCTTTCATCGGTGGGTGCCGGGGTGCTCGGTACGGTAGCGCTGATGTTCCTGTATCCGCGTATGCCGCCAGCGAAGGTGGTTGGCACGGACATTGTTCATGCCGTGCCGCTGACCGCGGTTGCAGGACTCGGTCATCTGGCGTTGGGCACGGTAGACCTGGTATTGCTCGGCAGTCTGCTGATGGGTTCCTGGCCAGGCATCTATATCGGCAGCCACCTGAGTGCCCGAATGCCGGAGAAAGTATTGCGGCCGGTGCTGGTCACCATGCTGCTGGCTATCGGTTGCAGGATGGTGTTCGTATAACCGGCAAGAAAAATCCAAGTAATTTTCAGAAAATTTAAAGCAAGGAAAACCATATGTACCGTTACGATAATTTTGATCATCAGATTACCGGCCAACGCATTGCGCAGTTTGGCGACCAGGTACGCCGGCGCCTGTCCGGCGAGCTGACCGAAGACGAATTCCGCATCCTGCGCCTGCACAACGGGCTGTACCTGCAGGTCCATGCCTACATGCTGCGTGTTGCCGTGCCTTACGGTTTGCTGAGCGCCAAACAGTTGCGCATGCTTGCAACCATCTCGCGCAAGTACGACCGGGACTACGGGCATTTTTCCACGCGCCAGAATGTTCAGTTCAACTGGATCAAACTGGAAGATGCACCCGCTATTCTGGCCGACCTGGCCAGTGTGGAAATGCATGCCAACCAGACCTCCGGAAATTGCATACGCAATATCACCTGCGACGAGTTTGCCGGTGTGGCAGGTGATGAGATCGTGGATCCGCGTCCCTATGCGGAGATTTTGCGCCAGTGGAGCACCTTCCATCCCGAGTTTGCCTATTTGCCGCGCAAATTCAAGATCGCGATCACCGGTGCAAGTGCAGACCGCGCGGCGACAGCGGTGCACGATATCGGTCTGTCTGCGGTAAAGAATGCGCAGGGTGAAGTCGGATTTCGCGTGCTGGTCGGCGGCGGCCTGGGACGCACACCTATTCTGGGCGCTGAGATTTGCGATTTCGTGCCATGGCAGCATGTGATCACCTATATCGAGTCCATCGTGCGCGTATACAACGAATATGGCCGTCGCGACAATCTGTACAAGTCGCGCATCAAGATATTGGTGAAGGCGATCGGTATCGACGAATTCAGGCGCCGCGTGGAAGCCGACTGGCAATACACCAGGGACGGCCCGTGCACGATCACGACCGCGGAGTTGAGTCGTGTCGCGGCATTCTTTACCGCGCCAGATTATGAGCAACTGCCGGAACACAATGCAGCGATGGCTGCACAAATAAGCGAAAGCCGGGCCTTCTCCAACTGGGTGCAGCGCAACGTCAAGTCGCACAGGGTGCCGGGTTATGCCGCGGTGGTGTTGTCGCTGAAGAAAACCGGCATCGCGCCCGGTGATGCAACAGCCGTGCAGATGGATGCGGCGGCAGAACTGGCAGAGCGTTTCAGCTACGGCGAATTGCGCGTCACACATATGCAGAATCTGGTGCTGGCTGATGTCAAACAGTCAGACCTGTTCGATTTGTGGCTGGCCGCCAGGGAACTGGGCATGGCCACGCCCAACATCGGCCTGCTGACCGACATCATCTGCTGCCCGGGAGGGGATTTCTGCTCGCTTGCAAACGCGCGTTCCATCCCGCTGGCCAAGGCGATCGCCGAGCGCTTCGACAACCTTGATTTTCAACATGACATCGGCGAGATCGAGCTGAACATGTCGGGCTGCATGAACGCCTGCGGACATCATCATGTCGGCAACATCGGCATACTCGGTGTGGATAAGGACGGCGAAGAGTGGTACCAGGTGTCGATCGGCGGTGCACAGGGCAATGACAGCAGCCTGGGCAAGGTGATCGGGCGTTCCTTCACCTTTGCGCAAACACCTGAGGTGATCGGCCGCTTGCTGGAAGTGTATGTGCGTGAACGTTTTTCCGACGAGCGCTTCATCGATACCGTGCGCCGTATTGGCCCCAAACCGTTCAAGGATCATGTCTACGCGGCTCCGGTAAAGGATGACGCAGCACTGGCTGGCGTGGAATACCGCCTGATGGCGTCGGGCGCAATCCATGACGCACCTTTATATGCAGCGGGGATTTAAGACATGATCATCAAAAACAAAACGATAGCCACTGACGACTGGACCGTGCTGCGCCTTGATGAAAGCGACAGCCCGCATGACGTTGCCGTGCCGAACGGAAAAATCATCGTACCGTTGAAAGTGTGGCAGGCACAGAGCGATGCACTGCGAGCACGCACCGCGCTGGGCGTGTGGCTGGCCAGCGATGAGCGCGCCGAAGAGCTGAAAAATGATCTGGCTATGTTTTCGGTAATTGCGGTTGATTTTTCGAAATTTTCCGATGGGCGCTGCTATACGATCGCCCGTCATTTGCGTATCAGGCTGGGATATACAGGTGAGTTGCGCGCAATCGGTGACGTGTTGCGCGACCAGATGTTCTACATGCAGCGGGTCGGTTTCGATGCGTTTGCCACACGGCTCGACAAGGACATCGGAGCGGCATTGAAGGGGTTGAACGACTTTTCAGTTACCTATCAGGCGTCATCGGATGAAAGATTGCCGTTGTTTCGTCGTGTACAACGCGGAGGCGGATTATGAGTGCATTGGACCAGAAAATTGAACAGGTGCGGGCTGTGCTTTACGCAGCAGTCCGTGATTTCCCCCCGGTTGCATTTGCCAACAGCCTGGGTGCGGAAGACATGGTGCTGACCGATATTATTGCCCGTAACCATCTGGACATCGGGATGTTCAGCCTGGATACCGGACGCTTGCCGGATGAAACTTACAACCTGATGCACAAGATCGAGAACTTTTACGATTTACAACTACAGGTGTATTTCCCTGATCACGCATTGGTGGAGAGATACATTGCACAAAACGGGGTGAACGGATTTTACGAAAGTATCGAGGCCCGCAAAGCGTGCTGTTTCGCGCGCAAGGTTGAACCGCTGCGCCGCGCACTGTCCGGCAAGGGGGCGTGGGTGACCGGGCTGCGCCGCGACCAGGCGGTGACGCGCGGCACGCTGGAAGTTTCCGCCCGGGATGTCGACAACGGCCTGCAGAAATTCAACCCGTTGCTGGACTGGACCAACAAGGACGTGTGGGCGTACATCCGGCAGCACGATGTTCCCTACAACAAGTTGCACGATCAGTTCTATCCCAGTCTGGGTTGCGCGCCTTGCACCCGCTCGGTCACGCCCGGGGAAGATATCCGTTCCGGTCGCTGGTGGTGGGAAAACCCCGAAAACAAGGAATGTGGTTTGCATGCAAACCACAATTCAGCAGGGGCGCGCGAAGCGCGTGTTTTCGGGGTTTTGGCGCAGACTTATGTCGGGAGCGAAGCGAGCGACGTTAGTCGTAGCCAAAACTTCGACAGCAAGGAATGCGGTTTGCATGTCAGCCACAACAGCGAAATTGCGCACGGTACAGGCGTTTCCGCTCAAACAAGTGACGAGCGAAGTGCGGAGCTTATCTGAACCGAAACAGACACTACGGGATAAATTATGGAACTGATCGAGAAAGACAGCATGACTGCACACACCTTCACCCATCTGGATGCGCTGGAAAGCGAATCCATACACATCATGCGCGAGGTCGCGGCGGAGTGCAAAAATCCCGCGCTGCTGTTTTCCGGCGGCAAGGATTCCATCGTGATGCTGCGCCTCGCGGAGAAAGCGTTTCGCCCGGCGAGGTTTCCGTTCCCGCTGGTACATATCGATACCGAACACAACTTCCCCGAGGTCATCGCATTTCGCGACAAGCGTGCCGCGGAACTGGGCGAACGGCTGATCGTGCGCTCACTGGAAGACTCGATCAGCAGGGGCACTGTGGTGCTGAAGAATGCGCTGCAAAGCCGCAACGTGTTCCAGTCGGTGACGTTGCTGGAGACCATCGCAGAATTTGGCTTCGATGCCTGCATGGGCGGTGCGCGGCGCGACGAGGAAAAGTCGCGCGCCAAGGAACGCATCTTTTCGTTTCGCGACGAGTTCGGCCAGTGGGACCCGAAGAACCAGCGCCCGGAATTATGGGACATCTACAACACCCGCGTGCATCCCGGCGAGAACATCCGCGTGTTCCCTATCAGCAACTGGACGGAAATGGATATCTGGCAATACATAGAGCGCGAGCAACTGGAGATCCCCAACATCTATTTCGCGCATGAGCGCGAGGTGATCGAACGTTCCGGCGGCCTGATGCCGGTGAGTCACCTGGTGCGGCCGCAACCCGGCGAGAAGGTGGTCAGGAAGACCGTGCGCTTCCGCACGGTCGGCGATATCACCTGCACCTGCCCCGTGCAGTCATCCGCCGCAAACGCGCTGGAGATCATCGAGGAAACAGCGGTCACGCGCATCACCGAACGCGGCGCGACACGCATGGACGACCAGACTTCGGACGCTTCGATGGAGCTGCGAAAAAAAGAAGGATACTTTTGATATGAGCAACACCACACAGTTACTGAGATTCATCACCGCAGGCAGCGTGGACGACGGCAAGAGCACGCTGATCGGCCGGTTGTTGCACGATTCCAAATCGATCTTCGAGGATCAGTTCTCCGCCATTTCAATGACCAGCGCAAAGCGCGGCATGGCTGCGGTGGATTTTTCCCTGCTGACCGACGGGCTGCAGGCGGAGCGCGAGCAGGGCATCACGATTGATGTTGCCTACCGTTATTTTGCAACGCCCAGGCGCAAGTTCATCAGCGGCGATACACCCGGGCATGAGCAATACACCCGCAACATGGTGACTGCGGCGAGCACCGCCAACCTGGTGGTCATCCTGGTCGATGCACGCAAGGGCGTGCTGGTGCAGACCCGTCGCCACACCTATCTGGCGAGTCTGGTTGGCATCCCGCACATCGTGCTGGCGGTCAACAAAATGGATATGGTGGATTATTCGGAAGCGCGCTTCAGCGAGATTTGCGCGAAATACCTGAAGTTCGCCGCACAGCTCGGACTGACCGATATCACCTGCATCCCGCTATCGGCATTGGTGGGCGACATGCTGGTGGAGCGCGGCGACAACATGGACTGGTATCAGGGTACGACGCTGATGAACCTGCTGGACAACATCGTGATTGACCATGATGTGAACACCACCGACTTTCGTTATCCGGTGCAATGGGTGTGCCGCCCGCAAACCGGTGAATACCATGATTTCAGGGGTTTCATGGGACGCATCGAGGCGGGCGAGGTTGCTGTCGGCGACGAGATCACCGTGCTGCCTGCGGGCCGCAGCACCCGGGTGAAGGAGATTGTGACCTACGACGGCAATCTGCAGCGCGCCTGTGCGCCGCAATCCGTGACCCTGACGCTGGAAGACGAGATCGACATTTCACGCGGCGACATGTTCGTGCGAAACGGAGTTAGGCCAATAGTAGCGAAAGAGTTTGCGGCAATGCTGTGCTGGCTGGCTGAGACCCCGCTGGACAAAAACCGCAAGTATCTGGTCAAGCATACCACCCGCACCGCGAAGTGCCAGTTCTCGGCCATAGACTATCGGGTTGACGTGAACACGCTGGAACGGCATGCCACCGATACCCTGCACATGAACGACATCGCACATGTGGCAATCAAGGTACAGCAGCCGCTGGTGTTCGACAGCTATTTGACAGACCGTGCAACCGGCAGTTTTATCGTGATCGACGAGACGACCAACAATACCGTTGCGGCGGGGATGATAGCCTGAATCCATAGCGCACTAACATATAAACCGCTTATCGATTGCCAGCCAGACAGGCGCTTGCCGAACCAAAAGAGTCGGGCGAACTTGTATGTTCCGGTGGACCATGAAATGGATGGTTATGGCGATTTCTTGCAACGCTGATCCGACTTTGGTTTATTCGTGCTGGATCGCAGCTTTCGACTTGCTTCTGGATCAATCAGGAAGTGAAACTAGGTTGGCTTCAGGAGCGCCTTTGGTTTTCTGCCTGGCGATGCCGGGGGAGAATACCCGGCGACCCGGTAAATTGTTCCCTCGGATTTCTTGCCCTTGTGAAACCTGATTGATTTGCATGCCACAATCTCATGAGAAGCAGTAAGATCCGCCAACTGCAAGCGCACGGAAGCAAGCGATATGCCGGTAGCCACAGCGATCTCCTTGTCGAGTTGTTCGCCATGCATCTTCATGTATTTGAGGATTTCATTCATAAGTGCTGCATGATGACACAATTCGGGTTTTGATGAACGGCTGCTTTTAGATCGGTTTGCGGCCATTCTGCATCCTGCCCGTCACATTCGGCTTTTCTGCCGATTGCAGCTGTTCGGCTTTACCTGCTTAAAGTGCAGATTTCGAAGCGTTGCGGTAACCCGATTGCCATATCAATTCCGGGAAGAGGCCATCCGCGAAAGGCTGCTCTCTCGCTTGCAGGCCGGGGTTCAAAATGGAGTTTGTGAAGCGCTGCTTTTGTCACTCACCAGCAATTAATTTTCCCGACACATATGGCTATGGCCGCCGCTTCATGGATAGCGTTAACTTGAATGTGGCTACCGGGTCATCACCCTGATCATGCAGGGTCGCGACGACCACCACCATTGTTTCAACCCGTTCATCCGATGCTGCAGCACGGGCGACCAGATGCGCAATCTCGTTTCCCTGGCCACAGGAAAAATCCACGTCGCCTTCGGCGCGTTTATGAAACTCGGCGCTGAAGTTTCTGAAAATCAGCGATATGTTCCCGGGTTGCTGTTTGATCAGGTGCATGGCCAGCGCACCGACAGCACAGTCTGCGCCAACGCCGAGCGCACCAAAGTACATCGATCCAAGATGATTTCTGGTTCTTCTTCGCAACGGAATTTTGACCATCACCCGCTCGTTCGAAATCTCCAGCACGGAAGGTCTGACATACAGCATCATCGGAATTTTGGCGAAACCAAACAGCCGCAGGCCCAGCGTGGCCATCGCCGTTTCCGGGATCAATTTTCGAGTCCAGTTTTTGATGGCAGCTCCGTCGAATTAGTGGAAATAATCACGGTCGCACCGTGCCGGTCGGTTAACGGAATTCAAACCCGGTAAGCGATTGTCGCATAACTGCCGTCTGTACTTGAAATTGGGCCGGTTACGACTGGCGAGTGCCAAGTCCGCTGTTCAAGCTGCGCAACGCCGGCGTAGTGTGCTATCTTTCATTCCATCTGAACTGACGAAGCAAATCCCGATGCCATGAGTTTGTTTGCCCTGATTGCCGCGCTGTTACTGGAACAGCTCCAACCGCTTTCTTCGCGGAAATATCTGTATGGCTGGCTGTCCGCCTACGTGCAGTTTTTTCAGCATCATTTCAATGCCGGGCAGCGCAAGCATGGCATGATTGCCTGGTTGGTGGCGGTGCTGCCGCTGTTGGCGGCTGTCATGGTGGCGTATTGGCTGTTGTATCGCGTTCATCCGCTTCTTGCCTGGGCGTTCAACGTGCTGGTGCTTTATCTCACCATGGGTTTCAGGCAGTTCAGCCATTATTTCACCGATATTCACCTGGCATTGCGGATGGACCGGCTGGACGAGGCACGCAATCTGCTGTCGCGTTGGCGCGGCAGGCCGTCCCACGAATTGAATGCCGAAGAAGTGGCGCGCGTCACGATCGAACAGGCGCTGATTGCATCTCACCGCTACGTGTTCGGCGTAATCGTATGGTTCGTGCTGTTCAGCGCGCTGGGTATGGGCGGTGCAACGGGCGCGTTGCTTTATCGGCTGGCTTTATTCCTTCGCACGCAATGGAATGCCGGGGACAACAGGGTGGAGGGCAGCGCCACGGTGGATGCATCACCGGAGATTTCCTACCGGGATGAGCAGCCTGGGCCGGACGAGTTTGGCAGCTTCGCGCGAATCACGTTCTACATCCTGGAATGGTTGCCGGTCCGCTTGACTGCAATGACCTTTGCGGTCGTTGGGGATTTTGAAGACACCATTTATTGCTGGCGAAACCAGGCGTCAAAATGGCCTGACTACGAAACCGGCATCTTGCTGGCCAGCGGTGCGGGTGCATTGGGGGTGCGTCTGGGTATGCCGATACCGCAGGGCGGTTTGCTGGAGGACAGGGCAGAATTGGGTACGGGCGATGATGCCGATCCCGATTCCATGCAAAGTGCCGTCGGCCTGGTATGGCGTTCGGTGGTGCTCTGGCTGATCATGCTGTTGCTGCTTTCGATGGCCAGTCTGATCGGCTAATTATTCGGCAGGGCGGGATTGGTGCAAGTCATTCTGGTTCGGCATCAAAAACTCACTCGCCGGCATAGCGTGGCTCGCTGAACAGCAATAGAAAAGGGCGGGAAACCCGCCCTTTTGCTTTATTGCCCGCTGCTTGATAAACAGGCCTTGCCCGGCCAAAGCGGCAAATTACAGGCTGGAAGCGATGGCTGCGATCGTCACCGACAGCGCGGTCAGCCAACCAAGATTGCCGATAAATTTGGTGTCATCCTCCGACAGTTTTTCGTGATTCTTGATTTTGGTGTTGATCCGTTCCAATTCGCTTTGCAATTCTTTCAAGTTCTTTTGCTGGGCCTGCAACTCTTTCAGCTTTTCCTGTTGCACGATTCTCAAGTTCTTGGTGTCCAAATGGTCTTCCATGACATATCTCTCCTGAAAAGTATATTTATAAAGTTACTAAGCCTGCTCGGCAAATAATACTACAATATAAGTACCAAACAACAGCAAATCGTTTCAAAAGGTTGTGATTTTGCGCGGCTATGAATAGTGTGTATTAATCAGTGCGGTACAGGTTTGCCATGGGGTGTGCCTTGGGCCCCAATCCCGATTTGATTGATATGCTTTGTTCCGCCCGCCAACCAATGTCTGGCCAGATAATGTAGTACCCGATCCCGCATCGAAATTCTGCCGGTTTAGCGATCATGTCTGGTTCGGGCGTGGCTGTTAAGCAACAAGTGGTTACCGTGCTGCCGTACAATCCGCATATGCAGACACAACCCTTTTCCACTCTTACCCCGGATATCGTTCTTGATGCCTTGGACGACATCGGCTTGCATGGCGACGGGCGAATGCTTGCCCTCAACAGCTATGAAAATCGGGTTTATCAGACGGGTATGGAGGCCGGCCCCCCGCTGGTGGCCAAATTCTATCGGCCCGGGCGCTGGTCAGACGCCGAGATTCTGGAAGAGCACGCCTTTGTCGCGACGCTGGCAGAACGCGAGATCCCGGTCGTGCCGGCGCTGGAAGTCAATGGCAACACGTTGCACAATTTCAACGGCTTTCGCTTTTCCGTGTTTACCAGGCACGGGGGCCGGGCTCCCGAGCTGGATAACCGCGATACGCTGGAATGGATGGGGCGTTTCATCGGCCGCATCCATGCCGTCGGCGCGCTGCAATCCTACCGTTATCGCCCCGCGCTGGACATGGCGAGTTTCGGTATGGAGCCGAGCGTGTTCCTGCTGGAACACAACTTCATTCCGGCCGAGTTGGTGGATGTCTATCGCGGCGTGGTTGCGCAGGCACTGGATGGTGTGCGGCGTTGCTATGATCGCGCCGGTAACGTAAAGATAATTCGTTTGCATGGCGACTGCCATGTAGGCAATGTGCTGTGGACCGATGCGGGGCCGCACTTCGTTGATTTCGACGACAGCCGCATGGGGCCGGCGATCCAGGATCTGTGGATGCTGCTATCCGGCGAACGCGCAGACATGGTGCGCCAGTTTGCCGATCTGATGGCAGGCTACGAGGATTTCTTCGATATCAACCCCAGCGAGTTGCATCTGGTTGAAGCCCTGCGCACCCTGCGATTGGTCCATTACGCCGCGTGGATTGCGCGGCGCTGGGATGATCCCGCTTTTACGGTTGCCTTTCCCTGGTTCAATACGCAACGCTACTGGCAGGACCGTATACTGGAATTGCGCGAGCAGATTGCATTGATGGATGAACCGCCCTTGTTGGTTTAGGAAAACGCTGAATGTCCGACGAAACCGAAACCATCATCGCCGCCACGCAACGCTGGCTGGAGAAAGCCGTAATCGGCCTCAACCTGTGCCCGTTTGCCAAGGCTGTGCACGTGAAAAAACAGATACGCTACGTGGTTAGTTCGGCGGCGTCGCCGGAGGCGTTGCTGGAGGACTTGATGGACGAGTTGCGCACGCTCCAGGATGCCGATCCCGACAAAATCGACACCACGCTGCTGATCCATCCGTATGTGCTCGGCGATTTTCTGGATTTCAATGAATTTCTGGATACCGTCGATATCGCGGTTGCGGAGCCGGAATTCAACGATGAATTCCAGGTCGCCAGTCTGCACCCGCAGTATCAGTTTGCCGGCACGGCGCCGGACGACATCGAGAATTACCCCAACCGTTCACCTTACCCGACGTTGCACCTGTTGCGCGAAGCAAGCATGGACCGTGCCGTGGCGGCCTTCCCGGATGCCGAGCAGATCGTCGATCGCAATGTCGAGACGATGGAACAGCTGGGCCATGAAGGATGGAAGCGTTTGGGGTTGGACGTATAGCAGCGGCAACGACGCGCCCGGTTGCTACTTGTGCGCGGCAATCTGCTGAAACAACTCCAGCCTGCGCGCATTGATCTTTCCTTCCGCAACCGCATTGCGCAGTGCGCAGCCCGGTTCATGTCCGTGGCGGCAATCGTGAAAGCGGCACTGGCCGAGATATTGGGCGAACTCGACGAAGCCCTGTTCTATTCCGCCGAAGCTCAGATGATGCAGGCCGAATGCCTGTACGCCGGGGCAGTCGATCAGCCTGGTATTTGAATCTATCGTGTACATACGGGCGTGGGTGGTGGTGTGTTTGCCGGAATCCAGCACCGTTGAAATCTCGCGGGTGGCGGCCTGGGCGTCGGGTAGCAGCGCGTTGATCAGCGTGGATTTGCCCATGCCGGATTGGCCGACCAGCACGCTGGTGTGGCCGGCCAGATACGGGCGCAACGCGGCCACATCCTGCTTGGCGCTGAGTTCCAGCACACGGTAGCCGATCGCCGCATAGGGAATGAGTCGTTTGCGCGCGGCAGCCGCGGCATCGGACAGATCGCACTTGTTCAGCACGATCAACACCTCCAGCTTCTGGTCGAAAGCCGCAACCATGCAGCGCGCCAGCAATTCGTCGCTGAACGAGGGTTCGGCGGCCACCACCACGATGATTTGCGTGACGTTCGCGGCGATCAGTTTTTCGCGGAACGCATCGGAGCGATGCAACAGCGAGCGGCGCGGTGCGATGCGTTCGATTACAGCCTGTGCGCCGCTGCCGTCCCCGCTAGATGCGTTTGCTGTGCGCCTGATTTGGACGATATCACCGCATGCCGCCTCGCTTTTTTTTCCGCGTGTCAGGCAGGCTATTTCGCTGCCGTCACCCATCCTGACCAGATATTGGCGGCCGAATGCGGCAATGATCTGGCCCGATTCAAATTCATCGACGCTCACCCGTTGCCGCCTTGTCTCACCATCGAACTGGAATCGGGACTGGGCATCAAATCTTGAACAGTGCGTCCACTTTCACGGCGCAGATGAAGTCGTTTTCCGACAGGCCGTGGACAGAGTGGGTGGTATATTCCACCCGGCAACTGTTATAGGTGACGGTAATTTCGGGATGGTGATCCTCGGTGTGTGACAGCCATGCGAGCGCATTCACGAATGCGATGGTCTGGTAATAATTCTTGAAATGGTATGTTTTGCTGATCAGGTGATCGTAGCGTCGCCAGCCTTGGATTTGCAGCATCAAACTGTCGGCTTCCGCATTCGAGAGCGGCGGTGTGCCGGTTTCGCAAGGTTTGCAGTGCCTGCCGGTCAAGTCACTCGCTTTGCTCATGGCTGCCTCACTTGAATTTGTAGAAGGTGTTCAAATACGCAGCAAGATCCTGCGTTTCCTGCTTAGTGAAGTGCGCGTTGACATTGCCGCTGCACATGCCGATCTGCTCGATCAATCCTGCCGGGGTGTTTCGTTTGCGATCAATACGGGTGAATATCTTGTTGCCGTCACCGCCCATGATCTGGTTATGGCATCGGTTGCAATTGTATTGCGCGAATATTTTTTCTCCGGTCTGGGGATTTCCGTCCGGAAAAGGGTTGGCCGATGCGGCAGTTGCAGCGCCGAGCAGCATCATTGCCGGAAAAATCAGGGTTGCGATCAGTTTCATATGGTTCTCCTTGTCATGGATCAAAGTCAGATTGGCGCGGATTGCAGGTGGGAGATACGCACCATGGCCGGAGGGTGCGAATCGTAAAATTTGGAATAAAGCGGATCGGGGGTCAATGTCGCCGAGTTGTCCTGGTACAGCTTGACCAGCGCGCTGACCAGGTCGGCCGCATCGGTCTGCTTTGCGGCATACGCGTCAGCTTCGAATTCATGTTTGCGCGAGTAGGCCGACATGACCGGCCCGAGCAGGAAGCTGAAAATCGGCAGCACCATGAAAAGCAGCAGCAGCGCGAGCGCCGTCGACCGTGTGGTAACACCCAGGCCATGATAGAACCAGGTGGTTTGCATCAGCACGCCGAGCAGCCACAGGAACGCCAGGCTCAGCGCAAAGGTGAAAATGATGCGTTTCATTACATGGCGGCGCTTGAAATGGCCCAGTTCATGCGCCAGTACCGCCTCGACTTCATTGATGCTCAGGCGTTCCAGCAGGGTGTCGAAAAACACGATGCGCTTGGTTTTGCCGAAGCCGGTGAAGTAGGCGTTGCCGTGGGCGCTGCGCTTCGAGCCGTCCATCACGAACAATCCCTGCGCGATGAATCCGCAGCGCTTGAGCAGGGATTCGATGCGTGCTTTCATCACATCGTCCTGCAGCGGAGAAAATTTATTGAACAGCGGCGCGATGAATGTCGGAAAGATAAACTGGACGAATAACATGAATGCCATCCACACCAGCCACACATACAGCCACCAGTAACTACCCATGCGCCCCATCAGCCACAACACGATGAACAGAAGCGGCAGGCCTAGTACAGCGCCGATCAGTATGCCTTTCAGCGCATCCAGCAGGTACAGCTTGAATGTCATTTTGTTGAAGCCGAAGCGCGCCTCGATGACGAAGGTGCGATAGATATTGAACGGGGCCTCCAGCAGCGAGTACAGCACCAGCACCGCGACGATGGCGGCCATGCCTTGCATGATCGGTGTGCTGAACCAGCCATTGCACTGGCCGGCGATGAACTGGATGCCGCCGCCCAGCGTGAATGCCAGCAACAACGCGGCATCGAACAGCGTTCCCAGCATGTCGAATCGCGTTTTCGCCGATGTATAGTCGGCCGCTTTTTGGTGCTCGCCTATCCGGACTGTTTCATGGAATGCGTCCGGCACAGCGGCACGGTGCGCAGCGATATAGGCGAGATGGCGGCGCGCCAGCCACAGTTTGGCCAGGGTGGTCACCGTTACCGCGGCAATGAAGATCAGGGTGAATTGCATTGCTGTCATATGAATATGGATTGTTATATCTAGTGTTCGCAACAGGCGTGGTTGTGACACAATACACGTCACACCGTTCAATATCAGTTACACGAATTATGGCACAAAATCAAAATTACCTTATCTGGATAGACATGGAAATGACCGGCCTGCTGCCGGATACCGACCGCGTGATCGAGGTCGCGCTGGTGATCACCGACAATAATCTGGAAACGATCGCCGAGGCCCCGGTGCTGGTGTTGCATCAGCCGGACAGCGTGCTGGACGGCATGGATGCATGGAACAAATCCACCCACGCCAAATCCGGGCTGATCGACAAGGTAAAAGCCTCCACACTGAACGAGGCCATGGTCGAGGAACAAATGCTCGAGTTCCTGAAGGAATACGTTCCGACCCGCACCTCCCCGATGTGCGGCAACTCGATCTGCCAGGACAGGCGCTTCCTGGCGCGCTGGATGCCCAAGTTCGAGGATTATTTTCATTACCGCAATCTCGACGTGAGCACCCTCAAGGAACTGGCCAAGCGCTGGAAACCGGACATGGCACAGGGTGTCAAAAAGCACGGCAAGCACGAAGCGCTAGCCGATATCTATGAATCCATCAGCGAGATGAAGCATTACCGGGAACATTTCATCAAGCTTTGAAGCGGCGTTGCACAGCACGGTTTGTCAGAACGCCAGGCACGATCGGAGGTAACGATGACCAAGACTACACCTGTTGCGCCCATTCCACCCGAGAACGACCAGGCCCAGATAGTCGAACGCCCGGACGGCTTTTACTGGCAGGACACGGAGCTCGGGCAGGAGTTCGGCCCTTTTGCCACGCGGGCAGAGGCGGTGCAGGACATGGAAGGGCTGAACGACAACAGCATTGAAGAAGGCGAGTCGCTGGAAGATGCCGAAGACGAGATCGGCATTTCCGTCTGGATAGATCCCGAAACCGGCGAACCGGCAGAAGACGTTTCAATCCGCCATAGCGACGACTAACAAACCTTCCGCACTCCCGATACTAGCGGCTCCAGGTAACGCGCAACAGATTCTGGTCCGGATTGTAGTGAAAATCCAGTTCACCCTGATAGGCATGGTGCAACGCTTCACCGATGCCGCGCGCCAAATGAATGTCGGTGGTAGTCACCAGCGTACCCTGCTTGGTCTTCTCAATATCCATGATCCGCTGCATCGGGTGTCCCGCTTTTTCTTGCGTTTCCCGGTGCTTTATCAGCTGAAAGATTTCCTGTTCGTGCTGGTTGAAAAATTCCCCGGACACAGTGACGTAGCCAGCCGGAAAATGATCGTGAATGCGATGGCAGGCAGGGCAGGTTGTCTGATGCGCATCCTTGGGTTTTGCCAGCCACTGCCAGCGCCCGGCCTGAAACACCGCGCCGCAGTCCGTGCAGACCGTCGGTTCGGAAAGTTTGCCCCTGGCTTTGTAGCTGTCCATCAGCGTTTCCAGCGGTAACCGGTCGCGGCGGATAGGGTGAAAGCCAGCCGGGTGTGTCTGATTATTCATGATAGCCCCCATGATAAAAGTTCAATTGCAAACATCCAGCCAGCATTCAAGAATCTGTTTCTGGTATCAGCAATATGAACTTAAATTTTCAAAATTCAAGCGATTTATAAATGATGGATTTACTCGGGTATGTGAACCCGGGGCGCCGCGTGATGATGGTCCAGGGTCATTCGGCGCAGGGCGGGGGAGCGTTTCAGTCCGGCAATTGCTGCAGGTCTATGTCGGCTTTCCATAATTGTGAAATCACCAGCCCGGTCGTGTCCGACCTGGCGCTGCTCCAGAATCGCTGTGTACCCTCTCGACTTTCGGTCGACAGCAGGTTGGCGCTTGCCAGCCTGCGGCGCAGTTCGCGTGCGATCGCCGCGGAGGGATCGATGACGGTGACCGTCGCTCCGGCAATCTCCCGGATCAGCGCGGCGAGGAACGGGTAGTGCGTGCAACCCAGCACCAGGGTGTCTGCTCCCTGGTTCAACAAGGGCAGGACATATTGTCCGACCAATGCGCGGGTCTTGTCATCCCGCAGCTTGCCCGCTTCCACCTGTTCAACCAGTCCAGGACAGGCCTGCATCAGTATTTTTACATTGGCACCAAAGCGTTCGTGCAGTTTTGCAAAATTGTCGCTGGTGATGGTCCTGCTGGTTGCCAGCACACCGATCACGCCGGATCGGGTATGCGCGGCAGCCGGTTTGACGGCGGGCTCCATGGCAATGATGGGTAGCGGGAATCTTGCGCGCAGCGTCTTGATTGCCACGCCGGTTGCGGTGTTGCAGGCCACGACTATGGCCTTGGCGTGCCGGCTGACCAGGAATTCGGCAATCGCGATCGATCTTGCCTCGATCACGTGAGCGGGTTTGTCGCCATACGGCGCATGGCCGGAATCGGCTACGTAGAGCAGGTCTTCGTTTGGCAGTTCGCGGCGGATCTCGTGCAGCACCGACAAGCCGCCCACGCCTGAATCGAAAACCCCGATGGGATTTTTTTCATTCATTATTTTCTGATTGAGGTTGAGTGCTGTCCACTAAAGACACGAAAAGCAAGAAAATATTTCACGACACAATACTATCAAACCCGGCTGCCAGGAAAGCAGGGCAAAGGTATTTGGTAGTACCGGTAGCCAGCCCAATTTTTCGTGCTTTTCGTGTCTTTCGTGGATCATGTTTCTTGCGTTCTGCATTCCCGCTTCAGCGCACGCGCCGGTGTCCCGACTTCGGGTGCTCCGGCTCATGGTGGCCCGATACCTGGCAGGCGCGGCGATAGGCCAGCAGGGTTTTTTGGGCATTCCCCATCACGCTGTCGCGCGAATAGCCGCCTGTTTCGTCCGCTGTGCCAAACGGGTATCCGGCCAGCAGTTCCATGCCTTCGCTCGCGTGCTGCGCGGTGTAAATGTGAAACAGGCCCTGCTCCACGGCCTCGACGATGTCGCGTTCCAGCATCAGGTGGTGGCGGTTGCGCTGCGGGATCAGCACGCCCTGGTTGCCGTCCAGTCCGGCTGTCGAGCAAATGCGAAAGTAGCCCTCGATCTTTTCATTGATGCCGCCAACCGGTAATACTTCGCCGTGCTGGTTAACTGCGCCGGTCACCGCGATGCCCTGCTTGAGCGGCCGGCCGGACAGCGACGAGAGCAACACATAAAGTTCGGCACAGGAAGCGGAGTCGCCCTCCACGCCGTGATATTCCTGTTCGAACACGATGGATGCGTTAAGCGCGAGCGGCGCGTTTTGGGCAAACAGCGCGGACAGATAGTGCTGCAGGATCAGCACACCCTTGTCGTGGATCGGTCCGGACAGCTCCACCTCGCGTTCGATGTTGAGCAGGCCTTCCTCGCCGGCAAAGGTTCGCGCCGTGACGCGCACCGGGAAACCGAAACGGTAATCCCCCAGGTCTATCTGGGTCAGCGCGTTGAGCTGGCCGGTTTTCTCGCCATGCAACGTGATCAGCACATCGCCCTCGACGATCGATTGTTGCATGCGCTGGTCGGGATAATCGTGGCGCAGGGTGCGCGCACGGATTGCCGCCTCGACATCCTTTACATCGACTACGGGTGCCTTGGCCAGACGGCCTGCACGGGCGCTGCACAGTGCGGCGCTTTCCATCACCAGCGCCTCGGTGCCGGCGAAGATCGCGCTTTGGCGCGACTGGTCATCCACTTCACGGTGCCCTTCCTCGATCAGGCGCGCCACGGCGGCGGCAGAAAAATGCGGCAGTCCGAAATCGCGGCAGATGTGTGCGACGAAGATCGCCGAAGCGTGACGGGTCTCGGCGCTCGACGAAAAACTTTCGGCAAAGTCCACCTTGACGCGGAAGCGGCGCGCAAACTCCGGGTCGCCCTCCTGCAATTCGTAATATTGTTCGCGCGAGCCGATCATGATGATCTTGGTCTCGATGTCCACCGCCTCCGGCATCAGCGAGACAGTCGCGATCGGCGCGAACGCGGTGCCCGGCTCTTCGATCTGCAGCCTGCCGCTGCGCAGGAAGCGCCGCAGTTTTTCCCACACCAGCGGGTCGGCCAGCAGGTCGCGCAGATGCAGCATCAGGAAGCCGCCGTGCGCGCGGTGCAGGCTGCCGGCGCGGATGCGCGAGAAATCGGTCATCAGCACATCGCTTTCGGTCTGGTATTCGATGCTGCCGAACAGCGAGCGGTACAGCGGGTTATCCTCGATGATCACCGGCGCGCCGTGCAGGCCGTCGTTGTCCACCACCAGGTTGACCCGGTAGCGCGACAGAACCATGGCCAATGCTTCGCGCCTGATTTCCTCATCACTATCGGAAACCTTGAACAGTTCCAGATTCTCGAGCACATCATGTTCGACCTGGTCCAGATATGTGCCGAGCTTGACTGCATCCTTGATCTGCTTTTTCAGCCCGGCACGGATATCATGAAGTTCGTGATCCAGCAGCGGTTTCACCACCTGGCGGCGCAGCGCTGCCAGCGCCTCGTTCATCACCCGTTCCATCGGACGGGTTTTGTCGAAATAGCGGGCGATTTCGGCGCGCAGTTCCTGCTCGGCCAGCGCGATCCCGGCGCGGCGTCCCTTGGGCAGGGCGAGCACCTCGTCCTCGGTGTAGGCGCGCCCCTTCTTGCCGAGCAGCGTGAAAAGTATGTGTCCTGTCTCGCGGTGCATGGTAAAGCTGCGCGCTTCGGCAAACGACTCGAGTGCCGCGTAGGCCCTGGTTTCTTCCGTCTTGTAGGTCTTTTCGATGCGCTCGCTTTCGGCCTTGAAATCTTGCCCGTCCAGCTGCCGGGGTATTTCCTTCTGCAGCGATTTCGTCAGCTGTGCCATGAATTGGCGCAGCAACCGTCCCTGGCCGGCAGGCAGGCGCAGCGCGCGCGGTCTTTCCGGCGCATCGAAGTTGTGCAGGTAGCACAGGTCGGGCGGCACGGCTTTGCTTGCGGCAGTCGTTTGCATCGCCTGCCTGAGCAGCGAAGAACGCCCGCTGCCGACCTCGCCCAGCACAAACAGGTTGTAATCCGGTTGATCCATCCCGAGCCCGAAGTGTGCGGCCGCTTCCGCGCGCGCCTGCCCGATCCACGGCAGCGCTTGCCCCACCAGATCGGACGTGTCGGCGAAACCCAGCGTATCGGGAGAGATGGTGAGGCGAAGTTCGGCGGGGGTCAGTTTTTGAATGGGCATTTTTTAATCACGGAGATGCGGGGGATTTCACCAATTGTAACCATTAACCCGGTAAAAGCAGTTGCAACTTGTCTGTGAAACTTATAGCCGGCCACCCGTAGGAACGGCTAGTCCAACCTGTGGGCTTTAACCAGCTCGGCCATCTGTGCGGCATCTCGGTGCCCGCTGCTACCCAGTCCCTCGATGACACTCGCTTGATTTTGCGCGGGCTGGTTCTGGCTCACTTTCCATTTGCCGGTCAGCCTGGTGATAGCGATCTCGAAACCGACGATGGCTGCCAGCAATTTGTCGGTGTACTCGTGCGGCGCGTCCGACACGGCCCATGGCCGGGCAAAGCCGGCTTCATTGTGCGTGGTCAGGGCTTCGAGCTGGGCGCGTACCCAGACCGCATCATCGATCACGCGCAGCGTGCCGTAAGCATGGGCGACCGCGTAATTCCAGGTGGGCACGACCTTGCCGGTTTCCATTTTTGTCGCGTACCACGACGGGGTGATATAGCTGTCCGGGCCGTGGAATATCGCCAGCACCTCAACATCTTTTGCAAAATCACGCCACAGCGGATTGGCGCGTGCCACGTGGCCGCGCAAAGTGCCTAACGGCGCGGGCTCATCCGCGAGGTGCATCGGAATGTGATTCGCTTCGAGCCCGCCGGAAGATAGCGTGACCAGAGTCGCCAGGGGGCTCGCGCGCATCAGTTCGTGCATGACTTCGATACGCGGTTCTTCGAAATGTTTGGGGGTGTACATGGATGTGCATTATAAAGCTGTTCGCCCTGAGTGATTTAAGGTGACCTTAGCTAAAATCAAAGTCGCGGGGTGCGGCCGCGCACGCCGATTACTTTCTTTGTACGGCCAAAGAAAGTAATCAAAGAAACGCCGCCCCGGTTTGCCGCCGCTACGCGGTGCCCTGCGTTGCTCGACTGCTCAGGCGGCTGCGGAACTCGCGCTACGCGCTCAGACAGTCCTCGCCGAAACCCCCTGACCAGCCTGCGCTACTCGGCGGCTCTCAGGGGATGAAAGTAAAAATAAAAATCGGAGATCGTAGGGTGGGCACGTTGTGCCCACTATCTGTTCAATTGCCGCGTGGGCACAAAATCGTGCCCACCTTACTTAGCTGCTTTCGACACGTTCCGGTCATTCAACATTACAGAAAGCAGTCTGTCGTGTCGCTTTCATTAAAACAGACTCAGCCCTATAAAAGTTTCACTTACCAGAATCTTGGATATCTTCCACTAAAATCTGATGACTAAAGGCTTTATAGGTTTTTTATATCTGCCTTTTCAATCTTTACACTATTTTTATTTGGTACTCCCTACCATTCGCGTCCTGTAGTTCTTACAAGGTGGAATCGAATGGACTGGATATATCTACTGCTGACCTTGGCCTTCTTCGGCCTGAGCGTCTTATTAATTCTCGGCATTGAAAAACTGGGGAAAACATCATGACCGGATTTTACATTCTGGGCGGCATCGTCGCCCTTGGGTTGATGGTTTATCTCTTCATTGCTTTGCTTAAACCGGAGTTATTCTGATGATTAACGGATATGTTCAAATCGCCCTATATCTGGGTGTGCTACTGGCATTGGTCAAGCCTGTTGGCTGGTACATGGCGCGAATCTACGAGGGCAAACTGCCTGCGCTGGTGCGCTGGATGGCACCACTCGAAAATCTTTACTACCGCCTGTGCGGCGTAGACGCCAAGCAGGAGATGCGCTGGACGCAATACGCGCTGGCAATTTTGTGGTTCAGCCTGCTAGGCGTGCTGGCGGTGTATGGTTTGCAGCGCTTGCAAGGCTTGCTGCCGCTGAATCCGCAAGGTTTCGGCGCAGTCACCGCTGATTCCTCTTTCAACACGGCGATCAGCTTCGTCACCAATACCAATTGGCAGGGCTATGGCGGCGAAACCACGATGAGCTACCTTACGCAGATGCTGGGTCTCGGGGTGCAGAACTTTCTCTCCGCCGCCGCAGGCATGGCTGTGGTCATCGCGCTGATTCGTGGCTTTGCACGTCATACGGTAGAGACCATCGGCAACTTCTGGGTGGATATGACCCGCAGCATTATCTATATCCTGCTGCCGCTTTCAGTCGTGCTGGCGCTGGTGCTGGTCAGCCAGGGCGTAGTGCAGAATTTCTCGGCATACCCTAACGTGCCGCTGGTGGAAAGCACGAGCTACGATCAGCCGAAACTGGACGCTGCCGGTAATCCACTGAAGGACGCTGCTGGCAATGCCGTGACCGAAAAAATGATGGTAAAAGAACAGACCATCGCCATGGGGCCGGCCGCTTCGCAGATCGCCATCAAACAACTGGGCACAAATGGCGGCGGCTTCTTCAATGTCAATTCGGCTCACCCCTTGGAGAATCCCACGCCATTTTCCAATTTTCTGGAGATGCTGGCCATCCTGTTGATACCCGCCGGGCTGTGCTACACCTTCGGCAGCATGGTGGGCGACACGCGCCAGGGCTGGGCGATACTTGCAGCCATGACGGTGGTCTTCGTCGGCTTCCTCGCCGTTGCGGAATACCAAGAGCTGCAAGGCAATCCCGCGCTCACCGCATTGGGTGTTGACCAGAACGCTTCCACCACGCAATCCGGCGGCAACATGGAAGGCAAGGAAACGCGCTTCGGCATCGTCAACTCCGCCTTGTGGGCCACGGCTACGGCCGCCGCATCCAATGGTTCAGTGAATAGCATGCATGACTCGTACACCCCGCTGGGCGGCCTCGTGCCGATGTTCATGATACAGACCGGCGAGGTGGTGTTCGGCGGCGTCGGTTCCGGCCTTTACGGCATGCTGGTTTTTGCCGTGATTGCGGTGTTCCTCGCCGGGCTGATGATAGGCCGCACCCCGGACTATCTGGGCAAGAAGATCGAGGCGTTCGACATAAAGATGGCTTCGCTGGTGATCCTGCTCCCGCCGCTGCTGCTGCTCGGCGGCGTGGCGCTGGCACTAATGACGGACGCAGGCAAAGCGGCCATCTTCAATCCCGGTGCGCATGGCTACTCGGAAGTGCTGTACGCCCTCTCGTCGGCGGTGGGCAACAATGGCAGCGCGTTCGCCGGGCTAGGTGCGAACACGCCGTTCTACAACACGTTGCTTAGCATCGCCATGTTTTTTGGTCGCTTCTGGCTGATGATCCCGGTGCTGGCGCTGGCCGGTTCGCTGGCAGCCAAAAAACGCATGCCCGCCAGCGTGGGCAGCATGGCGACGCATACCCCGATGTTCATCATATTGCTGATCGGCACGGTGCTTCTGGTTGGTGTGCTGTGCTATGTGCCGGCGCTGGCGCTGGGGCCGATGATCGAACACCTGAACATGATTAGTGCGCATTAGGAGATTCACATGACAAGCAAAGCAATTTCATTTCCCCTGTTTGAGCGTGACATCGTCAAACAGGCCGTGGTGGACTCATTCAAAAAACTAAGCCCTCAGCAACAGATGAAGAACCCGGTGATGTTTGTGGTGTGGGTCGGCAGCATATTGACGACGCTGTTGTTCATCCAGTCTCTGGGCGGGCACGGCGAAGCGCCGGGCGGCTTCATCCTGGCAATCACACTGTGGCTGTGGTTCACCGTGCTGTTCTCCAACTTCGCCGAAGCGATCGCCGAAGGCCGCAGCCGCGCCCAGGCGGCCTCCATGCGCAAGGCCAAACGCGACGTTCAGGCCAAGAAACTGACCCATCCGCAATATGGTGAAAAGTATGCTCTGGTGCCTGGCTCCGATTTGCGCAAGGATGATGTGGTGCTGGTTGAGACGGGCGATTTCATTCCAGGTGATGGGGAGGTAATCGAAGGCGTCGCATCGGTGGACGAAAGCGCCATCACCGGCGAGAGCGCGCCAGTGATACGCGAATCCGGCGGCGACTTTAACGCGGTAACCGGTGGTACACGGGTGCTATCCGACTGGCTGGTGGTGCGCATCACCGCTAATCCCGGCGAGGCCTTCCTTGATCGCATGATTGCGATGGTGGAAGGCGCCAAGCGCCAGAAGACACCCAACGAAATCGCGCTCACCATCCTGCTGGTGGCGATGACACTGATCTTTTTGCTCGCCACCGTCACGCTGTTGCCGTTCTCGATCTACAGCGTCGAAACATCTGGAGCGGGGCAGCCGGTCAGCATTACCGTGCTGGTAGCGCTGCTGGTGTGCCTGATCCCCACAACCATCGGTGGCCTGCTGTCGGCCATCGGCGTGGCAGGCATGGGGCGCATGTTGCAGAAGAACGTGATCGCAACGAGCGGGCGTGCTGTGGAAGCGGCGGGTGATGTGGATGTGCTGCTGCTGGACAAGACCGGCACCATCACGCTGGGCAATCGCCAGGCCAGCAACTTCCTATATGCCGGCGGGGTGACCGCGGCTGAGCTGGCTGATGCTGCACAGCTCGCCTCTCTGGCTGACGAAACCCCTGAAGGGCGGAGTATCGTAGTGCTGGCCAAGGAGAAGTTTGGCCTGCGCGAACGCGATATTCATGCGCTGGGCGCGAGCTTTATACCATTTAGCGCACAGACGCGCATGAGCGGCGTCAACTTGCCGCCTCCCTCAGGGAGAACAAATGAAGCACCTCGCCAGATTCGAAAAGGTGCGGCAGATGCAATCCGTAATCATGTTATTAGCCTGGGCGGAAGCTTTCCTGCCGAGGTGAACACCATCGTGGACAATGTCGCCCGTCGCGGTAGCACGCCTCTGGTGGTGGCGGATGGAGTGAAAGTACTCGGCGTGATCGAGCTAAAGGACATCGTCAAGGGCGGGATCAAGGAACGCTTTGCCGAACTGCGCCGTATGGGCATCAAGACCATCATGATTACTGGCGATAACCGTCTTACTGCTGCTGCAATTGCAGCCGAGGCGGGGGTAGATGACTTCCTTGCCGAAGCAACACCCGAGGCGAAGCTCAAACTGATCCGAGAGCATCAGGCGCAAGGTCGGTTGGTTGCGATGACCGGCGATGGCACCAATGATGCACCAGCACTGGCGCAGGCCGATGTCGCAGTGGCGATGAACACCGGTACGCAGGCAGCCAAGGAAGCCGGCAATATGGTGGATCTGGACTCCAACCCCACCAAGCTGATCGAGATCGTCGAGACCGGCAAGCAAATGCTAATGACGCGTGGCGCGTTGACCACCTTCAGTATCGCCAATGATGTGGCCAAGTATTTTGCAATCATCCCTGCAGCTTTCGTGACCACTTATCCGGCACTCGGTGCACTCAACATCATGGGGCTGGCAACACCCTCAAGCGCGATATTATCTGCTGTAATTTTTAACGCGCTGGTCATCATCGCCCTCGTTCCGCTGGCACTCAAAGGTGTGAAATACCGCGCTATCGGAGCGAACGTGCTGCTGCGCAACAACCTGCTGATCTATGGGTTGGGGGGGATCGTCGTTCCGTTCATCGGTATCAAGCTGATCGACATGTTGCTTGTTGCCATGAACTTGGCTTAATCAAAAACTAAATTCATGCCACAGAGATCACAGAGGACACGAGATTACACAGGTATCGCATATTTCTCATGTTGACCTGACTGGTCACCAAAATTCACATCAAAAAATTTGTTTTTAATTTCTTTGTGAATTCTGTGTTCCCTGTGACTAACAGTTTTTTTAGGTTTTAAGAAAGGAAATGTCATGTTGAAAGAACTACGTCCCGCTGTGATCAGCTTCCTGTTGCTCACGCTGCTTACCGGAATCGCCTATCCTCTCGTCGTGACAGGCATTTCCCAAGGATTGATGCCAGTGCAGGCCAATGGCAGCTTGATCATCAAAGACGGCAAGCCGATTGGCTCGAGCCTAATCGGCCAGTCGTTCTCTGCCCCCAAGTATTTCTGGGGCCGCCCATCGGCGACCGGGCCTGTACCATACAACGCTGGCGCTTCCAGTGGCTCAAACTTGGGGCCAACCAACCCGGCGTTGATAGATGCGGTGAAAGCCAGAGTACAAGCCCTGCGCGATGCCGATCCCGGCAATCAGCAGCCGGTGCCGGTTGACTTGGTGACCTCTTCCGCCAGTGGGCTGGATCCGCACATCAGTCCGGCTGCGGCGGAATACCAGCTTGATCGCGTGGCGCGGGTGCGCAACATCAATCCGGATATGGTGCACAAGCTGGTGGCGGAACATACTGAAGGTCGCCAGTTCGGCATTCTGGGCGAACCTCGGGTAAATGTGCTGGAACTGAATCTGGCGTTGGACGCTGTAACCGGCACACACTAAAGCTTATACTTTGCGCACCGAATAACTCACTGAAAATCCTCATGCTGATTAATTGCGTTGCCTACCAGAATGGTACCAAGCTCGCCGAACCATCCATTGAGGATATTAGCGAATATCTTAAACAACCGGACTGTTTCATCTGGGTTGCGTTGCGCGATGCGACCGATGCCGAGCTTGATAAAATGCAGGAAGAATTCGGGCTACACGATCTGGCGGTCGAAGACGCCCGGCATGGGCACCAACGCCCCAAGATCGAGGAGTACGGTGAAACATTGTTCGTGGTGATGCACCTGGTAGAGGTTGAACATCCCGAACTTACAGTCGGTGAAGTCAGCATTTTCGCCGGGCGAAATTTTATCCTTTCCGTTCGCAACCGCAGCAGCCGAAGCTTGCTCGGCGTGCGCGAACGCTGCGAACGCGAGCCGGATTTGTTGCGGCTGGGATCGGGGTTCGTGCTCTATGCGTTGATGGACGCCGTGGTAGATCTCTACTTTCCGGTGATAGATGAGCTGGAGTCACAATTGGAGTCCATTGAGGAACGCCTGTTTAACAAGGGTGCTGCCCCCACCAACATTGAGCAACTATATGTACTTAAGCGCAAGGTCGTGGTACTCAAACATGCAGTCACACCGATGATGGAAGCCACTGGAAAGCTGTACGGCGGGCGCGTACCGCAGGTCTGTACCACCACCCAGAATTATTTCCGTGATGTTTATGACCACCTTTCGCGCATCAACGCCACGATAGACGCGATGCGCGACACTATCACCACCGCGATCCTGGTCAGCCAGTCCACGGTGGCCATCGAACAGAACGTCATCAACAAACAACTGGCCGCGTGGGCGGCGATCTTCGCCATCGCTACCGTTTTCACGGGCATCTGGGGCATGAATTTCAGGCTCATGCCTGAACTGCAATGGGATTTTGGCTACCCTGTTGCACTGCTCGTCATTATTGCAGTCTGCGGCTTTCTTTACCTGCGCTTCAAGCGCTTTGACTGGCTATAACTTTCCCAAGAAGAAATGATGGCTGACCAACGCCCCGATCCGGATACCTTGCTTGAAAAAGTGCAGCGCGCCGAAGCCAAGCGCCGTCGCGGCCGACTGAAGATTTTCTTTGGCGCCTCCGCCGGCGTTGGTAAAACCTTTGGCATGTTGCTGGCTGCACATGAACGGCGTGCCGAAGGGCTGGATATATTGGCTGGCTATGTGGAGACGCACAAGCGTGCCGAGACAGAGCAGCTATTGGAAGGACTGGAAATACTGCCGCCGCGCATGGTGGAATACCGTGGTACGCAAGTACGCGAGTTTGATTTGGATGCTGCACTCAAGCGTCATCCGGCACTGATCCTGGTGGACGAATTGGCGCATACCAATGCACCAGGTTCGCGCCATCTCAAGCGCTGGCAGGATGTCGAGGAATTGCTGGAGGCCGGGATCGACGTATATACCACGATCAACGTCCAGCACATCGAAAGCCTCAACGACGTGGTTTCGCAAATTACCGGCATCCCAGTATGGGAAACCGTGCCCGACGCGGTGCTGGAGGGTGCAAATGAAATCGAGTTGATCGATCTTCCCCCAGACGAGTTGTTGCTGCGACTGAAGGAAGGCAAGGTCTATTTGCCCCAGCAGGCTGAACGAGCGGCGCAGAATTTTTTCCGCAAGGGAAACCTGATCGCGCTGCGCGAACTTGCGTTGCGTCGCACTGCAGATCGTGTCGATGCGCAGATGCGCGACTACCGGGAAGACCATGCCATCCAAAAGGTTTGGCAAGTGAAAGAACGGATGTTGGTCTGTATCGGGCCGGGCAGTAACGCGGAGAACTTGGTTCGTGCAGCATATCGCCTGGCGCAGTTGCTGAAGGCAGAGTGGATTGTGTTGTATGTCGAGACGGCAAAGCTCCAGCATCTTTCCAAGGAGCAGCGTGACGCTGTATTGCGCACACTAAAGCTGGCCGAGGAACTGGGTGCGGAGACGGTGACGCTGGGAGGCAGCAAGCTGTCCGAGGAAGTGATTTCATATGCCCGCACCCGCAATGTCACCCGCATCGTGCTGGGCAAGCCGACACGGTCTGGTTGGAAACGCTGGCTGCTTGGGTCGCTGGTTGACATCATCGTCCGTCAAGCTGGTGATATAAACATTCATGTGGTGGGCAAGGAATCCGATTTCCTTTCGCAGACGAGGGAGAACCCCTATTTTTCGCGCAGCCGCTTATATCTTGGGCTTGCATCCGAAGAACACCGCCCGCTGGTCAAGTGGCGCGCGGGCTACCTGTGGGCAGTTGTTGCGACGGCAATCTGCACCGCGATAGCCTGGCTCATGCTTGGCCATTTCGATCTGGCCAACCTGATCATGGTTTACCTGTTGGGCGTGGTGGCGGTCGCTGCGCGTTACGGGCGCGGCCCATCGGTGCTCAGCTCGTTCCTGAGCGTGGTGTTATTTGATTTCTGTTTCGTGCCGCCACGATTCAGCTTTGCCGTTTCGGATACACAGTACCTGATTACTTTCGCCGTCATGTTGCTGGTCGCACTGGTGATCAGCAGCATGACGGCAAGCACCCGCCACCAGGCCAAGATAGCCGGCCAACGCGAGCGTCGCATCGCATCACTTTATGCGATGAGCCGCGAACTGACTGCGACACGCGGTGAGGAAAATATCGTGCGCATTGCGGTCAAGCATGTGGCGGAGGTGTTCGAAGCGCAGGCAGTGGTATTACTGCCTAATGATACGGGACGCATCGTTTATCCCAAAGCCGAGGGGTCTGCGCAATCCTGTCATGGCAGCGACCTGAGCGTGGCGCAATGGGTGTATGACCACGGACAGATGGCTGGACAAGGTACGGACACCCTGCCAGGCGGCGAGATGATTTACCTTCCACTGAAAGCTTCTTCGGGGATGATGGGCGTGTTGGTCTTGTTGCCGCTCAATCCGGCGAGAATCGCACTGCCTGAGCAACAGCGATTGCTGGAAACCTTTACCAGCCAGATCGCGCTGGCGCTGGAGAGGGTCAATCTGTCCGCGGAAGCACACAATGCACAGTTGAAAATGGAAACGGAGCAGTTACGCAATGCATTATTTTCGGCGATTTCGCATGACTTGCGCACGCCACTTGCAGCGATCGTGGGCGCATCCAGCAGTTTGGTTCAAGACGACGACAAGCTCGACGATCATACGCGTCATGAACTCAGTTTGACCATATATGACGAGGCCTTACGAATGGCCGGACTGGCCAACAACCTGCTGGATATGGCGCGGCTTGAGGCAGGTGCTGTCGTGCTTAACCGGCAATGGCAACCACTGGAAGAGGTGATCGGTGGCGCGTTGGCAGGACTAGCTGCGCGCTTGGACCATCATCTAGTAAACGTTAAGCTGCCTAAAGACTTGCCTTTGGTCGAAATAGACAGCCTGTTGATCGAGCGGGTGTTTGCGAACCTGCTGGAAAACGCGGTGAAATACACTCCGCCCGGAACCCCCATCGAAATTTCTGCCACAACCGGATCGAACGAATTGGTGGTGATCGTTTCCGATCAGGGCTGGGGAATTCCGGCTGGCGAAGAAAAGCGAATATTCGAAAAATTCTATCGGGTCACCAGCGAAGGCAATCAGGGCGGGGCGGGTCTAGGCCTGACAATTTGCCGATCCATCGTGGAGGCGCACGGTGGACGGATATGGGCAGATAATCTGCCGACCGGCGGCGCAGCTTTCCATTTCACATTGCCATTGACCGAGTCGCCGTTGATCGAGCATGAAGAAACCGTTCCCTCATGAATAATTCCGCCACCATCATCGTCATCGAAGACGAGGCGCAGATACGGCGCTTCCTGCGGGCTTCCCTGGCATCGGAAGGCTATCATGTGATCGAAGCGGAGAACGGAAAACAGGGACTAACTGAAGCAGCAACACGCAAGCCTGACCTGCTTATTCTTGATCTCGGCCTGCCCGATATGGATGGAGTAGAAGTGGTCAAAGGAGTACGCGCGTGGTCTTCTGTTCCTATCATCATCTTGTCCGCACGGTCGCAAGGAAGCGACAAAATTTCTGCCTTGGATGCGGGTGCAGATGATTATCTGGTCAAACCATTCGACGTAGGCGAATTGCTTGCACGGATACGCGTGGCCTTACGTCATTTGTCTTCTGCTGCGAATGGGGAAGAAGGTGTATTTTTGGTGGACGTATTGAAAGTAGACATGATTCATCGCAAGGTCACGGTAAGTAATTCAGAAGTTCATCTCACCCCAATTGAATACCGCTTGTTGACCGTTCTGGTAAAGCACGCTGGCAAGGTGTTGACGCACCGCTTGTTGCTCAAGGAAGTTTGGGGGCCGAGCTACGTGGAGCACACCCACTACCTGCGCATCTATATGCGCATCTTGCGCCACAAAATTGAGAAAGACCCGGCTCGTCCGCGTTTTCTGCTGACGGAAGTTGGAGTGGGTTACAGGCTGGCTGCTGTTTGAAAGGCACCCAATATACTATCTGCTGAAACTATCACGAAGATACTGAGTGCTATGGAGGCTTTACTCTCTTCAATAATGTACAAATCTAATAATTAGAGGAATTATTCGACTGTCTGCTTGTGGCACGTAGCTGTCTGTCGAGGCAGGTAATAGCCTATCGGAAAACTGAACTTGGCGCTTTGCATTCTGCCTGCGCGGCAGTTTTGTTTGGTGGGCAACTTGTTGCCCACCTGATTTTAAGGTTTTGGATTTTGCTTTACATCCCCTGAGCGCCGCCGAGTAGCGGAGGCTGGTCAGGGGATTTCGGCGAGGACTGTCTGAGCACGCAGTGCGAGTTCCGCAGCCGCCTGATCAGTCGAGCAACGCAGGGAACCGCGCAGCGGCGGCAAACCGGGGGCGCCTTCTTTGGGTTACCTTTCTTGGCAAGACAAGAAAGGTAACTGGCGTGCGGGGCCACACCCCGCGACTTTGAAGTTGGATTTTGAAGTTGGTCATTCATCCTTCGACAGGCTGATGGAACAACTAGCCATTCGACTAAGCTGTCAAAATACGACAGCCAAGTCGCTGGTTATCAGCACGAACGGCTTATTTATTTCTTCGCGCCCATCTCCAACGCCCTCAACCTGCCTTGCTCCAATTCAGCAGCATCCGGTTCCACCAGCCAGCCGTGCAGATTGTCCATCACCAGATCGGTCAGTGCGTGCATCCAGTCGTTGCGTTCGTTGAGGCAGGGGATGTAGTGATACTCGCCACCGCCGGTGCGCTGGAAATCATTCTTGCCTTCTATCGCGATTTCTTCCAGCGTTTCCAGGCAATCGGCGACGAAGCCGGGACAGACCACGTCCACGCGTTTGGTTTTTTGCTTGCCGAGTTCGACCAGTGTGGTGGTGGTATAGGGCTTGATCCATTCCGTCTTGCCGAAGCGCGACTGGAAGCTGACCGTGTATTGTTCTTGCTTGAGGCCAAGTTGCTGTGCCAGCAGGCGTCCGGTCTTGTGGCATTCGCAGTGGTAAAAGTCGCCTTTGTCCAGCGTGTATTGGGGCACGCCGTGGAAGCTCATCACCAGCTTTTCCGGGCGGCCGTTTTTCATCCAGTAGTCATTGATGTTGCCGGCCAATGCCTTGATGTAGCCGGGGTTGTCGTGAAAATTCCGGATCGTTCGTATGGCCGGCATGCTGCGCATTTTCTGCATCGCGGCGAATACCAGATCAAACACGGTGGCGGTGGAACTGGCCGCATATTGCGGATACATCGGCACGACCAGGATGCGCCGGCAATTCTGTTCCCTGAGTTTCTGCATCGCACCGGCAATGGACGGTTTTCCGTAACTCATCGCGTAATCCACCACGAACGGCGCCCTGGTGCGCTGGCTCAGGTAGCCCTGCAACAGCGCCGTTTGCTTCGCGGTGTGTACGCGCAACGGCGAGCCTTCCGGCATCCAGATCAATGCATATTTTGCGGCGGATCTCTTCGGGCGGATGTTGAGGATGATGCCATTGAGGATCAGCCACCATATCGCCCTGGGGATTTCCACCACGCGCGGATCGCTGAGGAATTCTTTCAGGTAGGGACGCACAGCCTTGGCTGTCGGCGCATCGGGCGTGCCGAGGTTGACCAGCAGGATGCCGGTCTTGGCAGGTGTGCCGTGCGCAAATGAAGGTTCAGTCTGGTAGCTCATGGATATGTTCCTTAAAGATGCCGGGACTAATGCTGGGAAAGCGCGTTGCCGAGCAGGCGCGCGGTGATGTCCACGATCGGGATGACGCGCTCATAGTCCATGCGTTTCGGGCCGACTACGGCGAGCGTGCCGACGACCCGGCCATCCGCTGAGTACGGCGCGGTGATCACGCTGCACTCGTCCAGCGAGGCCAGCCCGGATTCGCTGCCGACAAAGATATGGATACCCTGTCCGCGGCGGCCCGCTTCGAGCAGCTGCAGCAGCTCGGTTTTTTTCTCGAACAGGCTGAACAGTCCGCGCAGGCGGTTCATGTCTGCGGACAGGTCCTCGACATCCAGCAGATTGTGCTCGCCGCTGATGACATAGTCTCCGGCCTGCTTTGCCTCCGCCGCATCGCCCGCGGCCAGTGCCGCAGCCATCAGCGCGCTCATGTCTTGGTGCAGTTGCCGCAATTCGCCGCGCAGCCGGTCGCGGATCTGCGAGAAGCTGCAACCGATATAGTTCTGGTTGAGGAAATTGCCCGCCTCGGTGAGTTGCGACTGGGTGTAATCGCGTTCCAGCGACAGCACGCGGTTCTCGACCTCGCCGTCCGGCATCACGATGATCAGCAGCACCCGTTTTTCGCCGAGGCGCAGGAATTCGATCTGGCGCACCGTGATCGCGCTGCGTTTCACCGTGGCGACCACGCCCGCGAAGTGGGTCAGTTCCGAGAGTATGTTCGAGGCCTGCGCGATCAGCCGCGACGGGTTGTCAGGCTGCAATTTGTATTCCAGCTGGCGCACGTGCTCGCTGTCCAGGGGTTTGGTGGTCAACATGGTGTCGATAAACAAGCGGTAGGCCAAAGCAGTCGGGATACGGCCTGCCGAGGTGTGCGGGCTGCTGACCAGACCGATGTCTTCCAGTTCCGACATCACGTTGCGGATGGTAGCCGAACTGACCTCCAGGCCGGAATGCTGGAGCAGCGCGCGCGAGCCGACCGGTTGGCCGTCGCTGATGTAGCGTGCCACCAGGGTTTTGAGCAGAATTTGGGCGCGTTCGTTGAGCATGGGCGGATTCTACCATTGGCAGCGCGGGGCTCAACCCGTCTTTGCGGCTGCCGCGGGGGCAATTAATCGGCGGTATCGGTGTTGGTACACCGCACAGACAGGCGCTTTCAACCGGTACCTAGCACGAATTTACGGATTGATGTGGGCGATAAGTTTTCTATAAAATTGAACTTTGGATATTCAAGGCTATCAGTGACGCTTCACTTAAACAGAAGGGAGTTATGGATGTTGCGCGCAATTTTTTCATTTGGTCTGGTAATCGGATTCTGCAGCCTGGCCGTGAACACGGCTTACGCGGAAACCCCCGGCGACATACTGGCGGCGCTAAAAGCAGAGGCGTCGGCTACACCGGGCTTTCAGGGATTCTCGGCCGAGCGCGGCAAGAGTTTCTATCGCAACAAGGGAAAACATGATCTGAGCTGTTCTTCCTGCCATACCGACAATCCTGCCGCGGAAGGCAAGCATGCCGAGACCGGCAAGCTTATCAAGCCGTTTGCCCCGGCCGCGAATCCGGAGCGATTCACCGACATGAAGAAAGTAAAAAAATGGTTCAGGCGCAATTGCAACGATGTGCTCGACCGGGAATGCACTGCCCAGGAAAAGGGTGACCTGCTCACCTACCTGCTTACCGTAACGAAATAGAGACCCATGATGATCAATACAAGAAAATTTTCCCGTACGCTCGGCTTGGGCGTGATGGTGATGGTGGCAATGATGTATGTTGCCCACGTTTCAAATGCCCGTGCTGACGATGACGATGATGAAGACAGCGGGCACCGGCCGGCGATCGTTGACGCAAAATGGGCCTCCGAGTGCAGCGCCTGCCATGTGGCCTATCCGGCACGCTACCTTCCCGCCGACTCATGGCGCGCGATCATGGCCGGGCTGGACAAGCATTTTGGCAGCAACGCCAGTCTCGATCCCGCAACCGCGAAGGAAATAACGGCTTATCTGGAAAAGAATGCAAGCACCAGAAGGCATCAATCGGGCAAGCCGGTGTTGCGCATCACTGAAACCCGCTGGTGGAGATCGGAACACCGGGAAGTTGCCGCACGGCACTGGAAAAATCCCAAGGTCAAGAGCCGTGCAGATTGCCAAGCATGCCATACCACCGCTGACAGGGGAGATTTCAGCGAACGGCATGTCAAGTTTCCCCGCTAGAAAGCACACACCATGACTCAACGTATCCTGGTCTGGGACGTACCCACGCGGGTTTTTCACTGGCTGCAGGCACTGGCTTTCGGCGGCGCATACCTGCTGGCATTTTCGGAGCGTTTTCGCGATTATCACGATACGCTCGGCTATATCCTGCTTGGTTTGCTGGTGTTCAGGTTGTTGTGGGGGTTTGTCGGCACCGGCTATGCGCGGTTCAGTTCCTTCCTGTTCAAGCCGCGTGAAATCCTGGCCTATATGCGTTCGATGTTCAACAGCAAGCCGGGTCATTACCTGGGCCACAATCCGGTCGGCAGTTTGTCAGTGTGGCTGCTGCTGGCGCTGGGTTTATTTATTTGCGTAACCGGGGTGATGTCGCTGCAGGATGATGCGAGTGACCAGGTGATTTATCTGCACGGGCTGGCGACAAAAATCATGCTGGGTGTGATTTTTCTGCACCTGGTCGGGGTGCTGCTGAGCAGTTTTCTGCATCGCGAAAACCTGGTGCGTTCGATGATTACCGGATATAAATCCGCACAGACGGGGGAAGGTATCAGGGAGGCTTATCTATGGGTGGGACTACTGATGGTGCTGGCAGTTGTGATATTCTGGTTCACCTATGCGCATAAACCGCTTGGATAATACCGGCATATAAGCCGGATGGTTTGTGCCCGTGAGAACAACCAGCTTAAAGGGGCTATGGATGGAATACAGTATCAAGGTTGTAAATGCGGTTGCCGGGATCTTTCTTGCGATCTTTTCAGGGGGAGTATACGCAGATACCGTGGCTGCAAATGTTGTGCTGCCTCCGGCCGGTGGCTTTTATACCAATAACGCCCAGTTCTTGGGATCAGGCCGGTTGAATTCATCGAGCTATTTGCTGGCTGCGAATGACGGTAATGCAGCCCAGAGCCGGGCCGACGGGACGCCGGAAGCGCCGCCAGTAAAATTCGAACCGCCGCTGATGTCGGAAAGAAAGCTCCATCAATATCTGGGCCTGGGCACCGTGCTGTTCGCAGGATTGACGATGCTCGCCGCACCGGGAGAAGCTTGCGAAAACAACTGCCCGCCTGCTTCGCAGCTGCCGCCCAGGGAGACATCGGGTACCACCCACACCCGGTTGGCCCGCACTACCGCAGCCCTGGCCGCCGCCACGGTAATAACCGGGCTGCTGTTTCACTGGGATGACTTCCATCTGGATGACGGTTTCTCCGACCCGGACAATCAGCATGTGATGCTGGCTGGTACGGGTGCAATGCTGATGCTGTATGCGGTCAACAAGTCGGCAAAATCCTCGGTACCAACCAGCCATGCGGGCATCGCCGAACTTGGCGCGGCGTTGATGCTGGTCGGCATCAAATTGACCTGGTAGCGGGGGCGCGATGATGCATAGAAAATGGAAAATATCCGCGTTGCTGGCGCTTGTTCTGGTTATGGGCTGCGCCGGTGCAGGCGCAGCAGAATCTTCGCTGAGTGATAACTTTTTATTATGGCTGTTTGATTTTCAGCGTACCAATGGCGTGAAACCTGTTACCGACAAGCATTACCAGGAAGAGTGCGGGGCGTGCCACTTTGCCTATCAACCGGGTTTGTTGCCGGCAAAATCCTGGGAAGCGCTGCTGACCGACCAGGCATTGCGCGATCATTTCGGGGTCAACGCCCAGCTCGATGATGAAACGCTGAAAGACATCCGCGATTACGCAATCAGCAATTCGGCGGAAAAGTCATGGTACAAACGGTCGCGCAAGATTGCGGCTGCCACCGAGCACGGCCCGACGCCGCTGCGTATCACCGGACTGCGTTATATTGTCCGCACCCATCACGATATCCCGGAAAAAATGATCACGGGCAACAAGGATGTGAAGTCGCTGAGCTTCTGCGACAAGTGCCACACCCAGGCCGCGAAAGGCATCTATGATGCGGATACCGTGAATATTCCGCACTATCCGAACTGGGACGGCTGGTTCAACAAGCCGTAGTCCGTCCCGAACCGTCAGGGTTGACAGTCGCCAACCCTGACCCTACATTGCGTTTCCTTTTTTGATTCGCGCAAACCCCACATGAAGCCCAGAGTTCTACTACTTGTGTTTGCATGCGTTCTCGGCGGATGCGGCAAGGGAACTGCCCCATCAACCATAAACGAGCCCGCCAATACTGATCCTGTCAAAATCGAACAACCAGTCCTTACACTGGTGGTCGGTTCGCTCGCATCCGATAGCGGTAATATTTACAGCGGTGAAATTCGTGCTCGCCACGAGACGCAGCTGGGTTTTCGCATCGGCGGGAAGATCATCGCGCGCCTGGTGGATGCGGGCGCGCGGGTCAGGGCGGGACAGGTGCTGGCGCGACTCGATCCCGCGGATTCCAGCCTGCAGGCGAGCTCGGCGCAGGCGCAATACCAGTTGGCTGTCGCGGATACGGAACGCTATCGCGAATTGCGCAGCAAGGGATTCGTCAGCCAATCTGCCCTGGATGCAAAAGAAGCCACCCTGAAAGCTGCCGCCGCGCAGGCCGGATTGACCGGCAACCAGACCGCATACACGGTGTTGCGCGCCGACCATGATGGCGTGATCGCCGCAACCCTGGCGGAGGTCGGCCAGGTGGTTGGTGCCGGGCAGCCGGTGCTGCTGCTGGCGCAGGACGGCGAGCGCGAAGTGGCGATTGCAATACCCGAAACGGAATTTGCCGGTCTTAAAATCGGCATGCCAGCCGACGTGACACTGTGGTCGGAAAATAACCGCGGGAAATACTTCAAGGGACGCCTGCGCGAGTTGTCTCCGTCCGCGGATCCGGCCAGCCGTACCTACGCGGCGCGGGTGGCATTGATCGGACCCGCGAAGGCGGCGGAATTGGGCATGACGGCACAGGTTCAATTCAACAGCCATTCCGGGCACGAGCAATTCATCATCCCGTTGACGGCGATATTCCAGCAGGGCGACCAGGCGGCAGTGTGGGTTGTTGCCGCGGATCGCAGTGTCAGTTTGCGCCCGGTAAAAGTTGCAGCCTATCGCGACAACGGCGCGGTGATCGCCAGTGGCTTGACGGCGGGCGAGCGCATTGTCGGCGCTGGGGTGCACAAGCTGCACGAGGGCGAAAAGATACGCATCATCGAGGGCGAATTCGCCAGCGGTAGCGCGCAATGAAGGGGCCCAATCTCTCAGCGTGGTCGCTGAATCACCAGCAAATGGTGTTGTATCTGATCATCGTGCTGACGGCGGCGGGAGTGATCTCCTATTTCAATCTGGGCCGTGCAGAAGATCCGGACTTTACCTTCAAGGTGATGGTGGTGCGCACCCTGTGGCCGGGCGCGACGGCGCAGGAGGTCGAGCTCGAACTGACTGATCGCATCGAAAAGAAATTGCAGGAAACACCGTGGGTGGATGTGCTGCGCTCGGCTTCCAAGCCCGGCGAATCGCTGGTGTTCGTGGTGCTCAAGGATTACACGCCCAAGACGGCAGTGCCGGAAGCATGGCGGCAGGTGCGCAAAAAACTCGACGACATCCGCGATACCCTGCCATCCGGCGTGCGGGGCCCTTACCCAAATGATGAATTCGGCGATGTGCTGGTCAACATCTACGCGCTGACCGGAGACGGTTTCGATCTGAGCGCGCTGCGCCGCTATGCGGATCGTATCGCGATTGATCTGAAGCAGGTTCCCGACGTCAGGCGCGTCGAGCTGATCGGCGTGCAGGACGAAAAGATCTACGTTGACGTGTCGCCCAATCGACTCGCGAGTCTGGCGATCACGCCGCAGCAGGTGGCCGAGGCGCTGCGCAAACAGAATGCAGTAAATCCTGCCGGGTTCATCGATACGGATAGCGACCGCATCCGCATGCGCGTGAGCGGTGCTTTCGACAGCGTCGCGCGGGTGCGCAATACCGATCTGCTGGTGAACGGTCGGCACTTCCGGCTTGGCGACATCGCCAAGGTGAGCCGGGGGCTGGCCGATCCGCCCAGCCCGCGGATGCATGTGGGCGGTCTGCCCGCGATCGGTATCGGCGTGATCATGGACAAGGGCGGCAATGTGATCGATCTGGGCAACAACCTGGACCGGGCGATGAAGAAAATTGCAGCCGAGCTTCCGGCCGGAGTGGATGTTCACGTTGTCGCCAATCAGCCCGCTGTGGTGAAAGGTTCGATCTCCCTGTTCCAGCGCTCGCTGACCGAGGCGGTGCTGATCGTGCTGGCGGTGTCGTTTCTGAGCCTGGGCTGGCGCACCGGCACGGTGGTGGCATTGTCCATTCCGCTGGTGCTGGCGATCACTTTTTTCCTGATGAAACTGTTCGGCATCGACCTGCAGCGCATCTCGCTGGGTGCGCTGGTGATCGCACTCGGACTGCTGGTTGATGACGCGATCATTGCGGTGGAAATGATGGTGGTGAAAATGGAACAGGGCTGGGACCGGTTCAAGGCCGCCACGTTTGCCTATACCTCGACCGCCTTCCCGATGCTGACCGGCACCCTGATTACCGCCGCCGCATTCACCCCGGTGGGTTTTTCCAAGTCGGCGGCCAGCGAATACACCATCTCGATTTTTCAGGTGGTCACCATCGCGCTGCTGGTGTCGTGGGTTGTTGCGGTGGTGTTCACGCCCTACCTCGGTTACAAATTGCTGGACCCGAAAAAACTTATCGCGCAGGCGCAGAAACACGGGCCGGATATCTACGCCACGCCGTTCTATCTGCGTCTGCGCGGGTTGGTGGAATGGTGTCTGCGCAACCGCTGGAAAGTGATAATCGCGACCATCCTGATCTTTGTGCTGTCCATCGTGGCGTTCGGCAAGTTCGTGCAGCAGCAGTTCTTCCCCGCCGCCAGCCGGCTGGAGCTGATGGTCGATGTATGGTTGCCGCAGGGCGCGTCGCTCAAGGCTACCGAACATGAAGTGGAGCGCATCGAGAAGCTGCTCAAGGGTGATCCAGACATTGCTTCTTCCTCTTCCTACATCGGCAACGGCGCACCGCGTTATTTCCTGTCGCTCGACCAGCAATTGTATGCCGACAACTTTGCGCAGTTCGTGATCGTCACCAAGGGGCTGAAGCAGCGCGAGGAGCTCAAACGCCGTCTGGAGGCCAGATTCGCCGGGCCGGATTACGCGCCTGTGCGGGTGCGCGTGTCGCGGCTGGAAAATGGACCGCCGGTCGGTTATCCGGTGCAGTTCCGGGTGATGGGCGAGGACTTGACCAAGCTGCGGAAAATCTCCGGGCAGGTTGCGGACATGATGCGCGCCAACAAGCATTTGCAAAACGTCAATTTTGACTGGAACGAAAAAATCAAAAGTATCCGCGTCGAAGTGAACCAGGCGCGCGCACGCCAGCTCGGCACGTCCAGCCAGGAAATCTCCCAGGCGCTGCAAGGCTGGCTGAATGGCGAGACACTGACCCAATACCGCGAAGGTGACCAGCTGATCGACGTGGTGTGGCGCGGCAGCAGTTGCGACACGTTACCGGCGAAGCCGGCCGATTGCGGGAGCGGCTGCCAATCCGCCCCATCGGTGAACGGGGAAAAATCGCAAAGCTGCCGGGGCGGATTGGCAGATGCCCGCTCGCTGGAGCACTTGTCCGATCTCGATATTCCGTTGCCGGGCGGTCGTCATGTGCCGCTGGCACAGCTTGCCAAACTGGTTCCGGAACAGGAGGAGGGTTTGATCTGGCGGCGCAACCGCCTGCCCACCATGACGGTGCGTGCCGACATGACTGATGAGACGCTGCAACCCGCAACGATTTCCAAGCAACTCAACGCACAGTTCGACGCGTTACGCGCCAAACTGCCGATCGGCTACCGCATCGAAATGGGCGGCAGCATCGAGGAGTCCGCCAAGAATCAAACGGCCATCATGAAAGTGATGCCGCTGATGCTGGTCGGCGTATTCACGCTGTTGATGGTCCAGTTGCAGAGCATCAGCCGCAGCGTGATCGTGTTCCTGACCGCGCCGCTCGGACTGATCGGTGTGACGCTGGCACTGCTGATATTCCGCGTGCCGTTCGGCTTCGTCGCCAATCTCGGCTTCATCGCGCTGGCGGGCATGATCATGCGCAACGCGGTGATACTGGTGGACCAGATACGCCAGGATGAAGAAGAAGGAAAATCGCAGTGGCAGGCCATCGTCAGCTCCACCGTGCGGCGCTTCCGGCCCATCATGCTGACCGCATCCGCGGCGATACTCGCGATGATTCCGCTGACCCGCCAGGTATTCTGGGGGCCGATGGCCGTGTCCATCATGGGCGGCCTGGTTGTCGCGACCCTGCTGACCTGTTTGTTCCTGCCGGCGCTGTACGCGGCGTGGTTCAGGGTGAAAGAGGAATGACCCCCGGGACCTACGCGCAGTAATAATACCGCAGGCCATCACTGGGCTGTTGCTCGAAGGCCGCCGAATTTAAATGCATTTCTGGTGTTCACAATATGAGCGATTCCCGCCATTTTTATCGCGACCTGCCGGTACTCGAGAAATTTTTGGATGCGGTTGAGACCAGGCATCATGTGTCTGTTCCCGGGGACTGGTGGGTTGTGATTGCCGATGTGGCCGGCTCGACCAAGGCGATCCAGGACGGAGATTACAAGAAGGTCAATACCGTCGGCGTGGCCTGCATCGCGGCCGTGGTCAATGTGGATCGCAGCATCGATATCCCGTTTGCATTCGGTGGTGATGGCGCAACTTTTGCCGTTCCGGACATGTTCCTGGCACGCATCATTCCTGCCTTGCGCGGTGCGCAAAAATTGTCCCGCCTCGGTTTTGGTCTGGACCTGCGTGTGGGTCTGGTGCAGGTAAGTGATCTGACGCGGCAGGATTTCTGGGTGGACCTGGCAAAAGTTCGCGTTTCTCCCCACATGACGCAGTCGGCCCTGTCCGGACGAGGCTGGAGCGAAGCAGAAAGACGCGTTAAAACACCGGATGCCGAGGGTGTCCTGATGGTGCGGGAAGATGAAGGTCCGGCTGAAGCGAATTTTGAAGGTTTCGAATGCCGCTGGAAGAATGTTCCCAATTTCAATGGGCACAAACTTTCCCTGCTGGTGACCGCGATGTCGGGCGAACCCAATGTCAATCACGATATTTATCAGGCTGTCTCGGAGAAAATTCATGCCATCTACGGGGAGGTGGAAAGCTATCACCCTTTAAGGCCCGATCGCATGCGCATGGCCCTGAATCCGCGGTCATTAAGCCATGAGTGGCGTGTCAGGAGCGGAAATTTGTCCCGGATGAAACGGTTGGGTTATTTCGTGCATATGCTGTTCCTGAACCTGGCGGGTATGTATCTGTTCAAGCACAACATCGATACCAGAGAAGTGAAATGGAGCCATTACCGCAACGACATGGTCGACAATAGCGACTTCCGCAAGTTTGACGGCGTGTTGCGCATGGTCATGGATGGAAATGACACGCAGGCTGCGGAACTGGAACAATATCTTCAGTCACAATTCATGGCCGGCCGGCTGGTGTACGGAATGTATAAATCGCGGGCGGCGCTGGTGACTTGTCTGGTGCAATCCTACAACGGCAATCATATGCATTTTGTGGATGGCAGCGATGGGGGTTATGCGCTGGCTGCACGGGGGCTCAAGCAACAACTGAAATCATTGCGGACAAAAAATATCATCGCCGATACGGCGGTTTAACCGACTTTTTAACCTATTGGAATGCGTGAGAATGACAGTTTATTCCGCCCGCATTGGCTTCCGGTATTCATGGTTTGCTGACTAGCGCAGCCAGTTCCGGTTCGCTGAAACCCGCCGCGCGCCGCGCTTCCAGATTGAACGGGCCGCGCATTACCGGCGCCCAATATTCGACTGCGAGGCGCGCATAGGTTGCGACCGGTTCCATGCCGCGCTGCTCGCACAGCCAGTTGTACCAGCGGTTGCCGATCGCGACATGGCCGATCTCGTCGCGCAGGATAATATCCAGTATCTTGGCGGCGGCCAGGTCCCCGGCCTGGGCAAGTTTGGCGCGAACCTGCGGCGTGGCATCCAGCCCGCGCGCTTCCATGGTGCGAGGCACCAGCGCAATGCGCGCGAGAACGTCGTGTTGCGTTTTAGCGGCCATCTCCCACAGGCTGTTGTGCGCGGGGAAATCACCATACGCGTATCCCAGGCTTTGCAGATGCCCGCACAACAGCGAGAAATGCAGCGCCTCCTCATCCGCCACTTTCAGCCAGTCCGCGTAATACTCGCGCGGCATGTCGGCAAACCGCCAAGTCGCATCCAGCGCGAGATTGATTGCATTGAACTCGATATGTGCCAGCGCGTGAATCAATATTGCGCGGCCTTCCGGCGTGATCATCGAACGGCGCCTGACCGACAG
>Ga0307375_10000559_pt1 | contig 45564 bp, 36 predicted proteins | sample TR1MG_FD_202531 | JGI IMG/M metagenome (GOLD analysis project Ga0307375, IMG submission 202531) | Soil microbial communities from Risofladan, Vaasa, Finland - TR-1 | ecosystem: Environmental > Terrestrial > Soil > Coastal area > Acid sulfate soil | place: Finland: Risofladan, Vaasa | collected...
AGGTCGTTTGTGATAGAGGGCTTGCCATCGGTCATGGCCTGGATGCTGTAGCGGCGACGCGAGAGCCAGGAGACCCCGATGGATTCGCCCTTAGAACCCCCTGTCTTTAGACATGGGGAGGTTTAGACGGTTTAAATCTCGAAAATTCCCTTATCCAATCCTAGAATGCCTATGGCTGTTTGGTGGGCAGACCGGCCTCACGGGGCGTATTCACCCCTATTTTGCAACAAAAATATGCGGGAAGGATTTCCTTGGGCGGCAAATCGGCTATCCTTAAGGCTAATCTGGCGTGATCGGTTGGAGGAGGGGCGCGCACGGGTGGTCTGTGGGCCGTTGTAAGGGCGGGACCACGGTCTTAGTCGCGCCTAGATCATGTCAGTCGGCGTTTGCGTATCGGGTTCCAGTCGCGCGTGTCGGTGACGGTGGGCATCAGGGTAGCTGTGGGGATCGTGACGACGACCGGTTTCCGCCGTGGTTCGGACGGGATCAGTTAAGCCCGTGACCGTTATGGCCGTTCGGTCGGGATTGTCCGCCATTGCCCCCGGTTGAGCTTGCTTACTACGGGCTGGCACTCCGGAAGGATGCTATCTTTACGGATGCCTTATCGTTGGCCGGGTAGCCGGATGCTGATTGTGCTATTCGGTGACCCACACTAGGAGTCTCTGCATATGAATGATCAATCGGTCAATATAGAAGTGACGCACAAGGCTTTCAGTGTCGAGCTGACCTCGGCGGCCTCCCGCGCATTAGATGCGCGAAGCGAGCCGCTGGTTGTGGAAATGGAGCTTTTCTTCAGCTGTCTTGTGCGTAAACGTCTGCGCTGGGGTAAACAGGTCCCGACCGAGGTCGGGACGCTTTCGGGGGTACCCCACGCGAAACTGCAGGTCTGGTTTCATCCGGTAATGGCCCAGCACTGCGACCTACCGGACAATGACGATCTTTCGGCCCTACCACTAATGGACTTTCCGTTGGCACGTAAGGAGGCGTTTACGCCGCGCTGGCTGCATTTGGATTACCACGGCGGGGAATTTCGCGGCGATTTTGGTTGGTAGGGAGCGGGCTATACAGGCGGGTTGCGTTGGTGTCTGGGGGTGCGCACATTCAGACACCGAACCACCCTCATGCCTCGGGGTTTCGATACCGGGTGGCGTTTGTATTCCCCGCAGACGCCGCGGGCGTCTCGTCCCGCGTTCGGGCGTAGTGTTTTCGCGAGGGCTTCTTCAGCCCCTAATAAAGCCCGCGCATGGGGCGCTTCCGGGCGGACGAGTTATTACGGGGACTCCAATATCTCCCATCTGGCATAGCACTCCGCAAGCGCTTTTTCAGTCTCGGCAAGGCGCGTTATGACGCCGGCGATTTGCGTCTTGTCCTGTTCATAGAAACGGGAATCGGCAATGGTCGCTTGGAGTACGCGCTGCTCTTGTTCGAGCGTCTCAATGCGAAGTGGCAGTTCTTCGATCTCCCGCTGCTCCTTGTAGGGGCGCTTGCGACGGGCCACAGGCGGTGGTTGTTGTATGGGTGGTGCTTCGGGCTTGGCCGGGGAGGTCGGGGCCTTGGGTTGTGGGGGAGCGGACGCTGCGCCCCGGTCTACGTGGGCACGCCAATCGCTGTAACCGCCGACATACTCATGTACCGCGCCGTGACCATCAAATACCCAGGTGCTGGTGGCGACATTGTCGACAAAGGCGCGGTCATGGCTTACGAGTAGCAGCGTCCCCTGAAAATCCATGAGCGTTTCTTCGAGCAATTCCAGGGTGTCAGCATCTAGATCATTGGTCGGTTCATCCAAAACCAGAAGATTGGCCGGTTTCGCGAAGAGGCGGGCTAACAATAGCCGATTACGCTCGCCGCCCGAGAGCATGCTCACAGGAGAGCGTAGCCGCTCCGGTGGAAAGAGGAATTTGCGCAAATAGCCGGTCACGTGCTGTGTTTGGCCCCCGACCGTGACACTGAGTTTGCCCCCACCTACGCTATCCATCACGGTGGCGGTCGGATCAAGCTGCTCACGTTGCTGATCGAAATAGGCGGCCTCTAGCTTGGTGCCGCGGCGAAGCGTGCCGCCAGTGGGCTGCAAGTCACCGAGGAGCGCCCGTAGCAGCGTGGACTTACCGACCCCATTGGGTCCAATGAGCGCAATCCGATCGCCACGCTGCACCTTTGCGGAGAAGTCGCGCACTATGGTCGTGTCACCATAGGAGAGCTCAAGGTGCTCGGCCTCAAAGACGAGTTTGCCGGAGGTGTCGGCTTGGCTTAGACGCATGTCTGCGCGTCCGATCCGTTCCCGGCGATCGCGGCGCTCGCGGCGCATGGCCTCAAGGGCCCGTACGCGTCCCTCGTTACGGGTGCGTCGAGCCTTGATACCTTGGCGAATCCAGGCCTCCTCTTCAGAGAGGCGTTTGTCGAAAAGGGCATTACGTGTCTCTTCGGCGGCGAGCTCATCGGCTTTGCGACGCAGGTAGTCATCATAGGTCCCGGGCCAAGAACTGAGCGTGCCGCGGTCGAGCTCGATGATGCGGGTGGCGAGTCGTCGCAAGAACGCCCGATCATGGCTGACAAAGAGTACGGCCCCACTAAAGCTGGCGAGATAGTTCTCGAGCCAGAGGATCGCCTCAATATCGAGGTGGTTTGTCGGTTCGTCCAAAAGCAGAAGGTCAGGTTCAGACACCAAGGCCCGGGCCAGCATGACGCGCCGGCGCCAACCCCCTGACAGTTCCACCATTCTGGCATGCGCATCAAGCTTCAGTTCGGTGATGACGGTACTCACGCGTTGTTGGAGCCGCCAACCATCGTGGCTATCCAACTCGTGTTGTAATACCCCCATTCGTTCGATGACCTCAGGTTCTGGCGTCGCCGTGAGGAGCGAGGTAAGGGATTCATATTCTGCTAGCGCCTTGCCGAGCGCCGCGAGCCCGCCGGCTACGACCTCATAGACGGTCTCGGTCCCATCCACGGCGACTTCTTGGTCAAGGGTAGCGATGCGCAGGCCGGACTGGATGACCCGCTGACCGCTGTCGGGCTTTATGGCCCCGCTGATGATGCGCAGTAGCGAGGACTTGCCTTCGCCGTTGCGGCCGATCAGGCAAACTCGTTCACCGCTCTCAATCGAGAGCGCGGCATGGTCTAGCAAGGGATGGTGGCCGTAGGCCAGCCCGACATCGTCGAGACGAAGTAATGGCATAAACTTAAGGTATGTACGGTACTGGGAAGTAGCTCACGGGGGTATAATCGCAGGTCCGGTATCAGAGGGCAATCTCCCCTAGGGGCCGCCTACGTACCCCGATGGGAACCCAGCCAGGAGGTCATGTGCTAGATCTGTACTATTGGACGACACCTAACGGTCATAAAATCACGATTTTTCTTGAGGAAGCAGGCCTTCCCTACCACCTTATCCCGGTCAATATCGGGAAGGGTGACCAATTCAAGCCGGAGTTTCTGGCGATCGCTCCCAATAACCGCATACCCGCGATCGTCGATCAGGATGCGGAAGGGGGACCCTTTAGTCTTTTTGAATCAGGGGCGATCCTCCAATATCTCGCCGAAAAGACCGGGCAGTTTATTCCGAGCGACAAGCGCAGTCGTTATGTAACCTTGCAATGGCTCTATTGGCAGATGTCCGGTTTAGGGCCCATGGCCGGCCAAAACCATCACTTTGCGCACTACGCCCCGGAGCCTATTGTCTATGCGATAGATCGCTATGTCCAAGAAACGGCGCGCCTGTATGGTGTTTTGGATCGCCGCCTAGCCGAGGTCGCCTTTGTTAATGGCGAGGGTTATTCGATTGCCGATATTGCGTGCTACCCGTGGATTGTGCCCCACGAGGCCCAACAACAGGATCTAGCGGACTTTCCACACCTAGAGCGGTGGTTTACCACGATAGCCGAGCGTCCAGCGGTAAAGCGTGCCTATGCCATTGCCGCGCACATCAGAGAGGGCGGGGCACTCGATGACGAGGCTCGTCGTCACCTCTTCGGCCCCAATCCATCCAAGTGATGCAGGATGTCGTCCCGCCGGGGGCAGTTAAGCACGGCTTCCCTGGAGGAAGGTGATGTTAGCGCGTATTGGGAATGTGTTGTGGTTCGTTCTGGGAGGCGCCGTTATGGGCCTTGCGTGGTGGTGCGCGGGCGTTCTCGCGCTCATATCGGTGATCGGCATTCCGTGGGCACGGGCATGCTTCGTGATCGGACAGTTTACCTTCTTTCCCTTTGGCAAGGAGGCGGTGAGCAGGCGGGCGGTCAAGACGCGGGGCGATGTCGGTACTGGGTTTTGGGGGCTGATCGGCAATGTTGTGTGGTTCGTTTTCGCGGGGTTGTGGCTCGCCCTCGGGCACCTCGGAGCAGCGCTTGCCAATTTTATCACGATTATCGGCATCCCCTTCGGTATCCAGCACCTGAAGCTTGCGGGTATAGCGCTCGCCCCCATAGGGCTCACTGTGGTATCGAAGCGCTAGCTTGGCGTTGCGTGAATGCATGCACGCGGCACGCATTTTTGCGAAAGGCCGTTGCTGGGATGCCCTGAGGATTTCTCCTGTGAGGTTGCCCCCGCCCTTGTTGAATCAGAGGGGTCTGCGGGGGCGGGCAAGGCCCGCCCCATGCCAGCGCCATTTTCTAAAACCAAAGGCTGTTCGCACGATAGCTAGCCTAGCCGCGAACACCCAAGCGGTTTCAGAATACGGGCACGAGTTGATAACCCTGGGCTTGATATCCGATGGCCGAAATGAAGCCATTGCCGACGGGGTGCACGCCGGCCATGATGTCGCTCGGCGGGATATCTACCCCGAACTTCAACGCGACCCCGCAGGCCTCAAAACGCACACCCATGTGATCAAGCATCCTGACGGCCTTTTGAGCATGCGCCACCGCCGCACGTTCCGTGTACGGAATACCACGCATGTCCTTGGTTAAGAACGCCACTCCGTGGCCAATGACGACAACGACGAGGCGGGTTTTAACTCCTTGCTTCACCATGCCGGTCTCGGTTAGTCCAACGACCTTCAGGACATGGGCGAGCGCATTGGGACTTTTGACGTTGATTAAGAAAACGGCTTTCGCGGTATGTACGCCCCGAAGTGCATGAGCATCGTTTAGGGGTGCGGCCTGGACAGTGGCTGAGTACATGCCACCCATGATTAGCGCGGCACATAGAAGAAAAAGGGACTTTACGCCGTTCATCGTGTATATCCTCTGGCAGTTAGGTAAAGGAGTGATTCGTTAATGGTGACCGGCATTGGCAACCTCAAGAATGTGCTGAGCCAGATATGGTCTCACGATCGAAGGGCCTGGCCTTTGGGTGCGACAGCTAGAATTGGCGGTCACCCCATTCCTAACTATGCGAGAAGCCCGTGTTTGTCAAGAACCCCCTGGAATAGCTAGTTGCTGAAGAGTGCTCAGCCGGGAAGCGTGTCCGAAGGCCATGAACTGCGCCCGCCGAGCCTAGACGGCTATGGCATAAGTAGTTCACTATCTTAAGTTAGCTAGTCGGCCCATTAGCGGACGGGCCGCGCGGCCTCGCCGATGGCCCCGCGGCCGTCCTCGGGGCTCGCGTAGCTCGTCGCACCAACTGCAAAATGTCTTCACGGTGCGCGGGTTTCGGGTGTGAAATAGCAGGGCGGCTGACATTCTGAGAGGTATAGGAGTGAAGATTTTAGTGACCGGTGGTGCAGGCTATATCGGCTCACACACCTGTGTTGCATTGATGACGGCAGGGCATGAGGTGGTCCTTTGGGACAATCTCTGTAATAGCAGCCCGCAGGTGATTGATCGTATAGCGGGGATTACCGGCAAGCGCCCGACGCTTCTCGTGGGCGATGTGCGTGATCGGGCGGCCATGGGGGCCCTTTTTGGGGTCCATCATTTTGATGCGGTGATCCATTTTGCGGGCTTGAAGGCGGTCGGTGAGTCGGTCCATAAGCCCTTGTTGTATTATGACAACAACGTACACGGCACCTTGGTGCTGTTAGAAACGATGCACGAGGCCGGTGTTAGGTCTTTGGTCTTCTCCTCCTCAGCCACTGTGTATGGCGATCCCGCCACTGTTCCAATTCGTGAGGATTTCCCGTGCAGCGCCACTAACGCTTATGGGCGATCGAAGCTGATCATCGAGGACATGTTGGCGGACCTCGTTATCGCGGAACCGGATTGGCGGGTGGCACGGCTACGGTATTTCAATCCGGTAGGGGCGCACGAGAGTGGAACGATAGGCGAGAATCCGCGCGGTACACCGAATAACCTCATGCCCTATATTTGCCAGGTAGCAGTAGGCCACTTGCGGCAGTTGCATATTTTCGGGGGGGATTATCCGACGCGTGATGGCACCGGCGTACGTGATTACATCCATGTCATGGATCTTGCCTTGGGCCATGTTGCCGCGCTGGACTATCTCGATCGAAACCCTGGCACGTTGACCGTGAACCTCGGGACCGGACAGGGATATTCCGTGCTCGAAATGGTAGCGGCGTTCGCGAGCGTATCGGGGCGCCCGGTCCCCTATGTGATCGAGGCCCGTCGGGCGGGCGATATCGCCGAATGTTGGGCCGATCCTGCGCTGGCCAGTCGCCTTTTGGGCTGGAGCGCGCAGTATGGTTTGGAGCGCATGTGCCAGGATGCGTGGCGTTGGCAGCAGCAAAATCCCGATGGCTACACTTAAAAAGTGCGCACGCGCAATGCGGCCTGTGCGCCGAACAGCCACAGGGCCAGGATCGGATGTTGGCCATTCCGTCGGGGCTAGCTCACCGGCGACTCTCAGGGCCACCGGTTCTAGCGCATCACTAGTGAGACCAGGGTTGCAGCATAAAGGTCTGGTATTCGACACGCTCCATGTCCTTATCCAACCAAACCAGACCGATCAATACCGACACCAGTAATGAGATCGAGAACCCGAAGCCGTAGAAATAGAGGCCGAGGTGGGTGCTGATGATTGAAAGCACAAGGTTCAGGCCGAAAAAGATGACGGTGAGCCAAACGACTCGGGCGCGCCTATCGAGATAGAAGAAGATGTTGAGGATACCCATAAGGACTACCTGTAGCCCCGCGCCGACGACGTCAATCTTAAAAAGCGGAATATACAATAGCGAAATGCCGAGAAATCGAAGTACCGCAGGCCCAATGACAAAAGCGACAATTGTTGCCAATGACTGAATCTTGATGATGTCGAAGATACCCGTTTTGGCGCTCGTTACCATGCCATTGCGCATGTTGCGGATATGGGAAAGGCTGCCGCCTTCCCGTACTGCATCATAGAACTGATCGTAGTAGTCGACGAAGTCGGTTTCGACTCGCATCAGGAAGACGGCCATGCCTGGGATAATCGAAAGATATGCGAGAAAGATGGGCAAATCATAGATCGCGGATGCGCGCAGTGGCCCAATCACCGCTTGGCTGGTCTGGGGCGTAAACCAGAATACGATCTTGTCGGCCCATATGCCTGCGTTATAGAAGAACCCGCACGCCAGGAGCGAAGCGTACATTTGGCCGCGTTTCAGGAAATCAAAGGCCAAGAACTGCCGCGACGGATAGCTTCTGTATATGACCGCCAGCAGCCCCACGAATAGCAAAAATTGCCCTAAAAAGAACGCGAACAAAAGCCCGACGAGGCCGAACGGGCGCAACAGAAGGCCGACACTCAGGGCCACTCCGTAGCCAACCACGAACGCGGAGATGATGGCCCGGTAATGCTTAAGGCCGGTGAGCATGACGGTTATGACCCAAACGCCGGTCAGTAAGCAGAAAAGCGCGCTCATAAGGAGTCTGTAGAGGGCCCCGGTCCCCTCAAAAAGAAAAAGGGTAGCGGTGCCAGACAACACAAAGCCGCTACCCATCGCGGCGACGAGGAGCCCATTTAGGTTAGGCAGCACCAGGTCATGCTCGCGTGCAAACAGACGGTCCGACACATACCGAGTGAATGCGAGCTGCCATATCCCAGAAAAAATCAGGCTGCCTGCGATAAGGTAGGTGACCGACGTTTCAAATTGGCTCACCAAGTTGGGTGGAAACACATGGTTGGTGCTAAGGATACCTAGAAGCACCACGCCCAGTATGGAGATGACCCAGGGACCAGCGCCTATGATGCCAGCGTAGGAGTAGGCGCGAATGAGACCAAAATAGTCGTCGTGACGGAGGAGTTTGCGTAGCTCAAATCCAATACCAGCCATGGCATATCCTTAAGTGGAAGCAGAAAGACAGAGAGTTATCGTCATGTTTTGGGGGCAATCGGTAGGTCGGATGCCTCGTGAGCCTGCTGATAGAGCGCCCGGTAACGGCTAAACATGAGCGTGTCCGTGTAAAAGCGTTCGACTCGATCAATGGCGGCACGCTGCGCATTACGCCAACGCTCAGGGTCTCGCAATAGTGCAACGGCGGCGACTCCCAAGGCCTTGGGGTCGGCAATGCCGGCGATATCGCCAGCCGCCCCATAGGTGTCGTCGCCCTCGCCGAATATCAGGCGACGACAGGCACCTACGTCTGTACAGACCGCGGGTACACCGGCGGCGAAACCCTCGAGCAGCACAAGTGGCAGGCCCTCGCTTATGGAGCTTAAGACGAGCAGATGAACTTGCGGCAGAATGTCCGTGGTCCGCTGGAAGCCCATGAACTGGATATGTTGGTTAAGGTCGAGGCTATCGACTAGGCTACGGCACTCGGCAACGTAGTCGGGATCCTCTTCTTCGGGCCCTACTATCCAGCCAACAGCCTTGGGGATCGCGTTTACGACAGCCCGCATAGATCGAATAAAAGTCTTGATGTCCTTAATGGGGGTAACCCGCCCGAGAAGACAAAGAACGGGCGCGGACAAATCGTCCTGGCGCTGCCCGTGCAGTGCAGCGAACGGGGCGATAGACACGCCGTTGGGGATAATAGAGCAGCGTTCTGGTTTTGCCCCATCGTCAAATTGTCTAGCCTGTGCCTCCGGGAACAGCGATATGATGGTGTCAGACGCGTCATAGCACATTCTACCGACTGATTCGAAGAACGCTATCCATAATTCGCGCAAATAGCTGATCTCGCTGGGGTCACGCTCCAGGCGACTACGTCGGTCCGCAACCCAGGTGGCGTTGAAGAGATCGATGCGCCGCTCCTTGGTGTAAATGCCGTGTTCGCTCAGGATCAGGGGTCGCTTCGTGTGCCAGTGCAGCAGGCTTCCTAAAGTACCGGCATAGCCCGTGGAGACGGAATGGTAGACGCGGCCCGGTATGAGGTTTTTGGCGATCCGGGCGAGCTTCCAGATCGGCGAGTGCATGTTCCGCACGGTCCAAAAATAATCCACGAATGAGGGGTCAGTGCACCGTGTCTGGTACATCTCTGTGATGTATTCCCAGCTGTCTAGGCCGTAGAGGAACTCCTCTTGCGGTATGCCGTTCTTCGGGTCAAAAAAGAAGTCGATATTCCGCAGCCGATCTGGTAGCGATGAGGTGTTTGGGTCACGCAAGGAGGCATGGATGTCGTGTAGACAGCGGCTGGTTCCGGGATTGCGTCGCGGAGTCTCGATAGGCGGCATGTCGGTCTGCGAAAAGAGGTAATGAGTCTCCAGGTGGACAAGGTTTTCCGGGAACTCATACTTCACGGCCCCGTAATCCTCCGGACGACTACCGAGAAAGACAGCAGCAAACCGGTATTCCGGCATTCCCCGCATGAGTTGATTTACCCAGGTTGAGACCCCGCCGCTAATGTAAGGGAACGTCCCTTCCAAAAGAAGTACGATATCTGCGGATTCTGCTTTGGGGAAATTGTCGCTCATGATGTTTTGGCCCAGAAGCGCACAACGGGGCCAATGCTGGGCATGTCAAGAAGTGACGGGAAGTCGCTGGCCAAGTGTCTTAGGGCGAGAAAGTCGCCGACGCGAAAGCGAACCTCCGCAAAATAAGGGAGGATCTGAGCAGGTGCTGCGTTAAGGCTGAGCGCATTCTCGAAATGTTCGCGCGCCTCCATATTGCGATCTTCCATCATCGCGATGCGACCCATGAGGATATGAAGCGTGGCGTCATTAGGTCGCAGGAGTATGGCGGCATGGGCATGCTCTTTTGCGTGGCGAATGGCAAGGGTGCGCAAATGATCACGAGACAGGTCCTGATAAATAAGTTCCCAATAAAGAAACGCAAGACGCTTCTCAAAACTACTAAGGTCGGCCCTCGGCGGAAGGTTTTCGCGCTCATCCAAGGTGTCTTTGATTACCTCCGCGAGCCGGCCTTCACGTTGGTCAAGCAATCCAAAGGCTAGCAAACGGAGGTCCTCCTCCGGGTGCTGGAGTGCCGCACGCACGAGCGGAGAGGTTTGGCGCGAGGCCCGTGGATCGAGCGCTAGTAGCGCGCGCACGCCACGTTTTGTGCCAGGTTCCTTGGCACGTATGATCGCCCATGCGCCGCCAGCGCCCATGTGGATATTGCGTGCACGCATCTCCACACCGAAGGGAGGAATGGTGATCGTTTGTGGTTCGGCAACCATTGTCTGGCGATTCAGGCGAGTGATTATGGTGGCGACGCTAATGGCGACAATGAGGCCAAGGAACGGCACGGTCGCAATCAGGATGACAAAGAACCATGAGGTTCGTTGGTTCCGGTAGGGAAAGGGCAGCAACAGTGCTATCGGCTTCGCGAGAAGGACGGCGATCAGACCGTTTGCGATAAACGCATAAAGGAGCAATGTCCCCGCCGGTATGCCAGAGAATGGGGTGCTGAGCCCTGCCAGTGAAGGGTGGCTCAATAAATAGTGGGCCAAATCACGCAGCATACTGGGGGTCCAACAAATCGGTGAGCATCGGGACGATGTCGTCTGCCCCAATCTCCTGGATACGAGTCGGTATGTGGTCCGTGTCGATGCCCTCAAAATGGTCCTTTAGCTGACTTTTGATCCTATGCGTATAGCCGGCGGCCACGGCCTTGCTACTAAATGGCATAAGCGTGACAAGCGCGACCGTGTCGCCCACTGTCGTCTGCCAGATTTCGTCGAGCCCGCGCGATAGGCTGCTCAGATCCGCCAGGATATTCTCACGCAGGGGATTGTCCGCTAGAAATAAGACCACCAAGCTGCTGGGAATACCTAACTCGCGCGATGTGCGCCAAAGTTTGACGATTTCCGCCGCGAATCGGGGCGGGCAGGCCGGGATCGCCTCGACGATGCTATGGGCGGTCCTTAGCGCATAGGCATCGTCTGCGAAATAGGCGAGCAGGACGCTGATGGCGAGCAGATTTTCCTCGTTAAGGAACAAAAACGGCATTGTGGCAACGACGAGAATGCCGAGCAATGTTCCCTCGGATGTGTGTATCGGGGCGACCACGAGATAGGCGCTTTGCTCGCCTTCGGTGAGAGAGCTGGCTGGCCAGTAGGCCGTACGATGCCCCTCTAGACATTTGGCGACCAGAATGTCCTTTGTTTTTAGGACGAACTCTTGGCCAATGGCGGCGCATGCCGTGGGGTCGATCACATTATTGGTGACGCTGTAGATCGCAGCTTGCTCGAAGCCGCCATGATAGGCGGCGATATGCAGGAGGCGAGTAGCCGCGTCGCCCGCCAGGGTCGCGGGGTGCTCGGCGAGGAGTTGGCGTAGGTCAAGCAGCGAATTGCGTAGCGTCACGGGTTTGCTAATGACGCTTTGCTCCAGCCGGTCATGAGACAGGCGCGTCATATGTAACGTACGAGTAAGGCCTTCTAGTTGCTCTTTTGCGTAATCGCTCATTTGTTCGGAGCGGCGCAGACGCAAGATCCAGAGGGACCCATATTCGCCGGTAATCAATGTCAGGATGATGCCGCCAAGGAATTGACCATCGGGAATGCGGTGGAGATGGAGGGACGGGAGTCCATAGCGCGCGGCGACAAAAGCACCGATGAGCACGGCGACGGACAGAACCGCTGGCCCAAGCCCATAGCGCAAGCCGACAAGGACGGGCGCAAGCCAGAGCCATGGGAAGGTGGCCTTAACAGAAAACGGGTCGTGCGGGCTTACCAAAGCCATAAGTCCCAAGGCGATACAGGGAATAACAAAGCCTTCTATCCAAGCTCTGGAATTAGCCTTCGGACTTAAATATTTTGCGAGTATCACGGCGTAAGCCTACCGACCATGGCGTTTATCGTATCTTGGGCCAAAACACCTACGCTCTCACGCGGTGAGCCGCTGCGGCTACCCGTGGCAGTCCAGATGATTTGACCAGTACGAACGCTGATCACGTTTAGAGTCACGGCAACTGCCGGTTGCCCATCAAGGCCAATAGTGTAGCGCCACTCCTGGACCGCACCTTCGACCAGATAGCGCGCACCCATGCTCTGGGCCTTAGCGAGAATCGCGTCCGGGTTCGGCGATGCTGCTAATGGTAGGCCGGTTTGTGCCGGTGCGTTTATGGTGACGGTGTCTGTCATGCCCTGGGCATGGAGTAGGCTTGCGGTCATGGAGGCCGCGCGCTCGCCAGCACCTGGGGTAGTCATAGTTAGAGAACGGCGCGACTACCCAGCGGGCGTCCTGCGCGAGTTGTGGCGGGCTGCTGCTCTGGAGGGCAGTACCCGCACAGGCCGATAAAGAGGCAAATGCTAGCATAAGAGATACACGGCGGAAGAGTTTCATGACTGTCTCCTAGGGTTTAAAGTAATAGGCATAACGGATACCCAAGTATTGTTCGCGGTTCTCGATTCCCGCCCCTCCTTGACCGCGGGTGTAGTATGCCGCGAGATGGTCGAAACCGAATACGGGTGTTGCGATTCCGACTGTGAGGCTGTACCCCGCATGCGTAACACTATTTTCGAATACGGAGACATCGAGAAACGGCCGGAAATCCGGCGAGTAGTCGCGCAGATAGCTTTCCCCGAAGTGGGCGTCTATCCCGCCCTGAACGTAGCTTTGCGGAACAAAGAAGCCGACACCGCTCGTGCCTGTAGGTAGTAACGGCGCAAGCTGCGCCGGGAGATTTTGTGCGCCCTGGTAGTGAGCCGCCGAGAGCCCGGTACCGATTGTGAGATCAGGATACCCAAGACGCAGTTTGTGGTCGTAGCCTAAGGCGAATATTGCCCCGGTCGCGAGCGCCCCACCACCTTGAGCGGTAAGGTCACGGTAGGCAATTTCCGTGCCGATAGTGTCGCGCACCGTGAATGTCTCTGTATCGCTGATGCGGATACCGCTTTTGACGCCCCCAATGTACAGAGACGGCAGGTCGTCTGCGCGGGTTTGATAAAATGCACGTACGCTTGGCGTGTTATCTGGCCAGAGCTTCTTCTGCCAGCTTATGCTGCCATAAGCGAAGCGGGTGATAGCGGAACGATCGCCCACCGTCAGATCATAGGTGCCGGATGCGCGCAGGAGCCCAAGAGTGATCTGACCAGATCGATCAAACCGCGGCATTTTCCCCATATAATTTGGGTTGGTCTGGGTTTGTAAATGATTGTCTGTCTGCGCCATCAGGGTCGTGCTCGGTGTTAGCATATGCCGAACGGAGAGTTCCTCCATGACGTCATGGAATCCAAGGCTGTCAAAGTACTGGAGGCGGGCCTCAACGCGGTCGGATTGACTAAGGACCAGGTCCCGATATTGGTGGGCTAACGCCGAATCAAAGGGACTGTCATTAAGGCTTGCGAACGCGAGCGATGCGGCTTGTCGCGGCTGGCCGACGCGGTCTGCGGCAGTGACGCGGTCGCTACGGGGAAGGGTCAGGCTATTTTGCGTAAGGAGTGTGCGTAGCGTCATGCCGTCATGACCGGCCAGGGCGACTGCAGAGCGCGCCCAGGAAGGTCGGTGTTCCTGTGCGCCATAGCTATGCAGTACTTGTTCGGCCAGCGCATAGTCGCCTTGATTGAGGGCGTAGCCTAATACGACGTCGCGGTCGGCGCTTGTGCGCGGGTTTGCGGCGAGCGCTGCCATAAGCGGTAGGCTCTCCTCTGCAGTACCCAGGTTTGCCACGAAGCGCGCGCGCCAACGGAGATCACGGTGCGGATGTTTGCTGGGTGGCTGGTGTAGAAACAGGGCAAAGGCATGCCGCCTTACGGTGATCGCAAGCCCGGGCCGGCCGTCTTTGTCCAGGGCATCTGCGTAGGACAACAGTAAGGAGAGGTTGCGGGGGTCGTCTCGCAAGAGCGCTTTTAGGTAAGGCAACGCCATGCGCGGGTTATTGAGCGAAAGAAAGCCCAGGGCATAGGGAAGCCAGAGCGTGCGGTCCGAGTCCACAGTCCGTGCCCACCGGGGAAGAGCGGCAGCCAATTCAGGCGCACTCCCAGTATCCACCAGAAACCAGAGGTAGGACCTTAGAATGGCGTGGTTTTGGGGAAAGCGCTTCATCGCGGAACGGTAGGCGGCTTCGGCTTGTGCGGTCTGCCGTGTGACGACCCAGTAATGCGCGTAGCCCGTCCAGTAATAGGGGTTGTCGGAAAGGAGCGGCAGGTCCTTTGCGGGGATATTCTCGAAGGTCTTTATGAGGAGCGCGTGCGAGTGGGTCTGCTCGGCGATACTGAGCATCGCAAAAAAGAAAAACGGCTCATGGTAGCGGCTAAATCCGACAGTGGCTATAAGGTAGGCCCTATGCGGGTGCGTATATTCATAAAGCAGGACCATATGGGCGAGGTCATTATTCGTTGCCGCGCCCTGCGCATACAGCGTGTGTGCCGCCTGCAAAGCGACCGGGAAGTCTTGATGGGACCATGCCAGTTCCCCCAACGTATGATAGTAGGCGAGGTTGCTGGTGGGGACCTTATTTCTATATCGGGCGAGGAGGCGGAATGCCTTGTCGGTGTGTCCACCACGATAATAGATAGACGCCTCGGCGAGCAGGATGCGCGCACTTACCCCATAACGTTGACGGTATTCATGTAGCGAGGCCAGTTCCTGTTGCACGGCCCCGACACTATTTTCAAGGACGATGATCTCCCAAAGATAACGCCGTCGCGGGACCCTCCTCATAGCCTCCTTGAGCCATATGATGGCGCGCCGGGGGCGGCCCTCCAGCTGGTAAAGGGCGCTTATTTCCATAATGAGGGCAGGGGAGTTCGGATGCCGCTTTAGCTGGAGGGTGAGCAATTGCGCGGTCTTCGCATAGGCCGACAGGCCGCTTGCCAGCGCGAGCGCCGGTTTCTCGTAACGCCCCTGACCGTGAAGCGCAAGATAAGATATCTCCCGCAGAGCCAGGCGTTCATGCCCTAGCCACAACGCGGTCTTGGCGAGCCGCTCATGCCAGAGGATATCACTGGGCCGACTCTCGACGGCCGCCAATGCCACACCGCAGGCGCGACGCACATGCCGAGCATTAAGAAATACCTGGTAGGCAATGGTGTAGTCGCGTTGGTTATAGGGCGTATGGGGCCGCGGTATGGTCGGATAGGTATCGGCATGAGATTCCGGTGCACGCGTTTTGTGCGCACCCACCGGACACCACGCCATGATGGCCATCATGATGGCCGGTGCAAGCACCCCTTTACGACGCAAAGTGGGGCGGCTGTTCGTCATGGCATCCGCACCAGGAGTTTTGCGTAATGGGCGGCGATGTAGGGCTTATTTGCCGCGCGCGCAAGCGTAACCAAATAACGGAGTACGGAGGCTTGGGCACCGAGATTACCGAGGTGATGCTGGGCCTCAGAGATTGCGAGCACCACGTCGTTGTGGCTTTGCAAAATTCGCAGAGCAGTCAAGAAATATCGGGTCTGCTCCGGTACGGTTGCAGCCGAGGCCTGGGCCGTAAAGTAGAGTCGCGCCGCCTCTCGCGGGTGGCCAAGACCCAGGGCCGCAGCCCCGGCAAGCGCATAAAATGTAGCGCGCTGGCCGCTATTTTGAATGGCAAGGTCTTCGTAGATGGCGACTGCGGTTTTCTCTTCATGAAGGGCTATCGCCTCACGCGCCAAGCCCTTCAGCGCCGAGCCTCTGGCATTCGTGCGGAGTTGGGAAATCAGAACGCCTAAGGTGTGCTCGTCTTGAAGGCGCTGTGGGCTGCCCTCGGGGTAAGAGTAGGCGATAGCGAGTAGGTCGCTATAGTAGAGCCAGCGTGCGCGAGTTTCATAAGGTGCTGGTAACGATGCCACAAACATTGGCCGGAGAATCTGTAAGGCGGCGGTGTAGTGCCCCGTTTGGATTTCGCGTTTGGCGAGAAGTAACCAGAACGCCGTGGTGTGCGGGTTGTGGGCCACGGCTCTCAGAAAGTAGATGTCAACGGATGGCGTGTGGGAATGCGTCATGCGCTTTAAGAAAGACTGCGGATCGAAAAGAAGCGCCAGCGTCAGCACGATACCAAGCCCAAGCCCCACGACGAGCGCGGGGCGCGCAAGGCGCTCGCGGACAGGGTTAGTGGCAGGTGATGGCGAAGTGGCCATGGTTGGCGCTCAGCTGGTAAGTCATAAGGGTTCCGGTGCGTAGGCCCCGCAACGGCTTGTGGTGAGCGACGAGGGAACAGCTACGCATATTGGCCAAGCGGAAGCGAAGCGGTACGTTGCCCTTCAGGGCAAAATGCAGGTCGTGCCCCTGATAGTAGGCATCGGTGATGGCGGCATTGGCGTCGTGCAAGAACGCGACCTGTGGCCGTTTTTGCGTAAGGCTAATACGAACGGCGGAAAGCGGCGCGATATGAATATAACGAACGTCGCCGTGGCGATCAAAGCCTGCGATTCCCGCTGTGCCTATGAGCTGTGGATAGCCGAGTTTGGTCGGAATCCGAAACTCCTGGAGCGCGCCAGCGTTACTTATGAGCCAGCCATGCGTCGAGCGGGCGACTACCACGTGATTGAAGTCCATGGCGATGCGCGCAAAGTGGGAAGGAAATACCGGATCTGTCCGTTGCTTCATGGCCCACGCAAGGACTATGCGTAAGGCGTGCAGGCCCCCAGCTCGGGCCCCCGAATAGAAGTGGTAATAAACATCAAGAGGCTTCAGGCGCCGGGGGGTATCAGTCAACTTAAAGGTTTGGAGGACGCGTACATAGCCGTAGTAGTAAGGACTCGTCCAGTCGTGGGTATAGACATTTTCGTCCTGCATGGGCGCGTAGACCTGGAAATAGCGCCCCTTGAATATCCCTAGCCCCCTGACCTTGGTCAAAAAAGGCTCGGCATCGGTTGCCGTGGCACCACCACCATTCAAATTCAGGACGTGGTCTTTGTAGGTCAACCCCAAGACTTCGGCATTCGGATCGCAATCTCCAGACCACTGGACGAGGCTAACGGATTTCCCAGGCGGCGCGATGTGGGTGTTGATCCAGTGGTCGGCCCAGCCGATTTCCTTTTCGGGGCTAAAGCGCGTGTAGCCGGGAACTGCCAGTGCATAGCCATAGAGCAGATGGCCATTTTTTTGGCTCGCCTTTTGGCCCATGAGCGCGGGATTGTTCTCTAGGGCCGGCCAGTCAAAAGGATGAGAGAAGGTGTGTGATCCAATCTCGACCCAAGGGAGCGCGGACATGCGCTGCGCAATTTGGATCAATTGCGGCGCTTCATGCGGGAATAACCCGTGTGGTGTGTAGTAGGAGACAATGAAAGAGGCGGATGTGGGAATCCGGTATTTCTCCAGGATTTGCTTTAAGATCACTTCCCCCGCGTACTGGTCGCGGTAGGCATAGATCCAGCTCTTGTTCGCAAAGCCATCGCCGTCGATCTGTGACATCAGCATGCGCCGGCCGCTTTCGGTTGTGGTGTCCGGGACCGGCATGGCTGGCAGGCGCAGGGCCTTGGCAAAGAAGCGGAACGGGTTCAGGACCCAAGCGGCTGAGCTCGAATTGTTCGGGCCGGAAATCGCCCCTAAGTACGTTACGACGTCCGGTGATAGGGCGTAACCGCCCCAGGGTGTGATGCCGGCGATGTCCTCTTTTTGGCCGTGGGGATCGCGCAAGGTGAGAAGGGCTTGCCCTTGGGTCAAAGTCAGCGGCAGAAAGTTATCAGGGGCGGCTGGCGTAGGGCGAGTCTCGAACCCCATGTAGCGGGGGTTGGCAAAGGCCACCCGGCTCGGGGTAAATCCCAGCGGAATGGGTCCGGCGGTCAGACCGAGTTTCTGCAAACGAGCGGCATCAGGGGAAAAGCCGAAGTTTCCCAAAATCGCAACCGGGACCCCGTCGTGCATTTGCTTGCGGAGCCACTGGTAGAGTAGGGCGCCTTGGGGAATGTGGTTGTTCTCAAACCAGGTGACGATGCCGGCGTAGCGCCCCGTCAGCGTCCCTTGAGGGAGGCCATCTGCCACATTAACGATGCGTGTGCTATAGCCCAAATAATTGAGCGGCATCGCCGCATACCAATTGAGGGAGGTGTGTTGGACGTCTTGGTCGCCGCTGTAGAGCATAAGGATCGTGCGTGGTATGACGGTGATGGATCCCACCCCGAGCATCGTGAGCGTGTTATTGGTGACCCAAGGTATCATCCCTAAGGCTTTTATTCGCTCGGCGTCGGCGACCGCTTTGGCCCTTTCGTTAGGCGGTAGGTAGTCGACGGCGATCACCGGGATATCCATGTGCTGTACCTGCTTTAGTCGGGCAATCAGTTGCAGGCGTGTGGATTCTGGTACCGCTACGTAGCGACCGGATTTTTGATCCCAACCGTCAAACAAGGATTCGGCGACTACCGCGGTCACCAGCTTGTGAACGGTGGGAAGGATTGGAAACCCGCGGTTTAGAATGAGTGCCGCATCGGGGTGAGACGTCTTGATGTCGGAAATGAGCCGAATAAGCCCCTGTTCTTGTAGTCGGCGCCCGGCCGGGGTCTTGACGACCTGACGATAAGAATCGAGGTTATCGAGAAAAAATCCCCGATAACCCCGCTTCCACAGTGGCTCAAGTACGTTTTGGAGGTAATAGTGCCGACATACACTACTCGATTCATCTAGGATTACGGTATGCCAAGTCACATCGCGACCTAGGGCGCAACTCGCCGGAAAGCCCGGAGTGGCGGATGGGTGAATGATTTCCCCTATGCTTGTGTAAGCAAATGCAAGCCGACCTTCGCGATCAAACTTCTGGGGTGACAGGGAGCTTGTCGGTTGCACGACAACCCATCGGAAGGCCTTTAAGGTGTGGCGTGGCGGATTGTTGCCATAGTAGAAAGCGACTGTAGGGCCGTGTGCGTTTGCCAACAGGGGTGCCGCAAGCGCGACCACAATCCCGATAAGCCCCAGTAGGCGCCCAAGTTTCCGGTGTCGTCTTGCCCCAGAAAGAGCGGTATGAAAAACATTCAAGGTTGGAGCTGGCATGACACCCACATCTCAGCCTGAGCGAGCCAGCATGTGCTCGCTAACCATTGTCTCGGGACACAGACGAGGGGGCGTACCATTCTTCCCAAAAAGCACGGGAAGAACACTACCAACCCACACCCATTCGGCGCGTTATGGTGCTTCCTTGATGGTTTCAGCGACCGCGCACAGGCCACCCCGACCTGTGTTGGTATGCGCATCGGTCGCGATCCCGCATCGTTAGGCATGCGATCCTAAATTGAGTAACGAAACGAGAATCATATCCATCGCCAGTAGACTACAGTGCCGTTAGTCGGCTGTCTAGTGCCTGTCGGCGGAATGTTTTGAGGGTCATCTTGTCATAAAACGTTGATCTCTACGCCGGAAATGGATTGTGCCCCGCAAGTTTGCAAATGGCTTTTCGGTATGAAGGACGGACTCATTATGCTGCCGCCTGCAGCCCCGTTCGCAGCGCTGCTCCTCGAGCAGGCCCATGTTGAGGGCGCGGTTGTCTTCGAGCTAGGCGTCATGGGTCTCGACGCAGAGGGCCGGGACGAGCCTAAGACAGGACTCGGTATGAGGGCAGATGCGCACGGACCCGGGTTCGGCGCTTGATCTCCTCGTTTAACCTAATCCCACAGTTTGCTTGGCTGTGGTTAGACGAGGTTGGCCGGTCCTTGCCCCGGCCAGTACATCGAGTATCCTCCGCGAAGATCTGCCATCACCGTAAATGACGACCGGCTTGCTCATCTGCGCGTAAACATCTTCATTTTTAATGAGCTCAAGGGCCTTGTTGACTATATTAGGCCGTTCAGCCCCGACAAGGACGGATACCCCCGCCTCTATGCCTTCCACACGTTCCGTGGTGTCTCTCATGACTATTACCGGCTTCCCCATAAAGGCCGCCTCTTCCTGTATACCACCACTGTCTGTCAGTACGAGGTAGCATTTACTCATAAGCCATATTAGATATGGGTATTCAAGCGGTTCTATGAGGAAAACACCCTTCTGGTTTCCAAGTATTCTGTTTACTGGCTCTCTTACATTGGGATTCAAATGCACAGGATAAACTATCTGCGCATCGCTGTTTTTTTCTACTATTTCCTTCAGGGCACTGCATATGTTTTCAAAACCGTCACCGAAGTTTTCCCTTCTATGCCCCGTCACTAATATTATCTTTTTTGAAAAATCTAGAAAACTGAAAAAATCACTATATGCCGCTACGCCGCTGTTTCCTATCACGTTCAATCCCAGCAGCAGCGCGTCTATTGAGGTGTTGCCGACCACGAAAACATTTTTCCTTATCCCTTCTTCGTACAGGTTGTCCTTTGATGTGGTGCTGGGCGCAAAGTGGTAATCGGCAATGCGGCTTACAAGTACCCTGTTCATCTCTTCGGGAAAAGGGGAGTACTTGTCTCGGCTCCTCAAGCCCGCTTCCACGTGCGCCACTGGTATTTTTGCATAAAACGAGGCCAGGGCTCCGGCAAAAGAGGTCGTAGTATCTCCCTGCACGATTGTAATGTCCGGAGCTTCCTTCCTAAGCACCGGGGCTATCTTCTTAACTATGTCGCCAGTTAGATCGAACAACGTCTGTCCTGGCGTCATAAGTTCAAGATCGTAGTCAACGCCGAGCCCGAAAAAATCAGCGACCTGATAGAACATTTGCTTATGCTGGCCGGTTGTGCACACCTTCACGTCAAAAACATCGTGTTTTTTAGCTTCCAGAATAAGCGGGGCTAGCTTGATGACCTCTGGACGCGTGCCGAGAATAAATAAAAGTTTTATATTTACCTCGTCCCCTTTATTCGCGGAAATGCATGAGTAATGCTTAATGATGGGTTCGTACATTCATGGACTCCGCCGTAAGTTCGTAATAAGCCCGCTGGTCGAGCGGCATCGGCTTTTTCTGTCGATTGAGGGCTTTGTTGACTGCCTTCCATAGGTATATTCTAGATACGGTGGATTCGCTAGTCGTCTTGTATAAAATAGGGAACAATTGTGCGTATAAGTCCGGATAAAATACCGATAGGCTAGAATGCTTCCTATCCGCATCAATGATAGCCCAGTCGAAATCCTTCCTGCGGCCGTCATAAAGGTTCCCAATTATTGCAGCCTTGAGTGACTTGCGGACTTTTTCGTAATAGTCATAAAGGGCCTTGTTCTTCTTGATACCCATTACGCGGATCAGTCGCAAGAAGGCCGTTATTCCCCCGTAATCTTCGCAATTATCCATAAGATATTCTTCATCGGTATCCGGCAACGCTCTCACTAACCCGGTATCCCCGTTACGGAGGTAGGGAATTATATACGCCACGTCCTTTAATTTTGGAAAAATGTGCTTAAGGAGACCGATATCCCCCGTTTTACGGTAATACCGGTATACCAGCGTAAGGAAGGTCCCGGCATAAGCATCGGCCGAATCATAGCTATTTGTCGGTTTTTCGGCACAGCCTGACACCGACATCCAGTAATCGTACATAGAACCACTAAGACCGAATCTGTCGTCATAGTTAAGATGATTGTAGTACCATAATATATAATTACCCACGTCCTTATTGTGGGTGCCCTTGCTAAGGTCATATATAGCTACGATATTTACGGTATAAGGCTCTACAAAGTAATCTCGGCTACCTCCTGGTTTAATTTTGTAGAACCCGCTCCATAGCGTCAGGGCAGGGTTATAGCATTTTGTATCGGCGGCGCTTGCGCCGGTAGTGAGCAGGCTAATGGACAGTGCCACTAGCAACACCTTCAAAATGTAGTACCGCCGCATCTCTATCACCTATAAACGTTAAGTAATAGTAATTAGCTCCATCGACCAGAGTATACGTGTCACTTTGCTTTGGCCTTGCCACCATGGTTTTCGGGAGAGCCACAGTAATAGCCTTTAAACCCTCTTTGTTCTGTATTGACAGCGTCAAGCCGCCACCCATGATCGATGTAAAATCATACGTGGTCTTCTGGAGCCTGCGAATGAACTTGGCAAAGTAAAGCATCGGCTCTACTATCAGGCTCCCTTCATTTTGCCGCTTCTCCAAATAGCCAGTAAAATCCGTCATATCCTTCAGGTAGTTGTATGACCATATGTCGTACGGGTGCGAGTACCAGAGCCTTATCACCCGGTTGTTTACGCAGTAATCAACCAAATTCTTCTGCCATTTAAAAGCCTCGGCATTAGATATGTTGCTCTTTCGGAACTCGTAAAGGGATGAGACATCGCCGTATACGGTCACAGGAAAGGCAATAACATTATTGGAGAGAAGCTTTCCCTTCCAGAACATCAGGGTGGGTCCGGAGCCCACGTTCCCGTCATAGTAGGTGGCTATCATGCCGAGCTTGTCGAGAATCTGAGTCGAGACCGGCTGCGGGAATACTCCCTGTGATGGCATATACTCTCTTATCCTATACCCCGTAATGCTTTGTAGGCATTCATTATTCTCCCTGATATACCTAGTCATCTGCGGTTCCTTGAACTGGCCGCTCTGGATGTGCCTGTACCACCAGTTATGAGCCATACCGCCATCGGTTCCTATCGTTCCATAGTCCATAAGCTGTTTTATTAAAGGCCGATTTTTCCCACAGGCGTCCACGCCCCTACCGTCACCTCGCACGTTTTCCCAGTTCCCGGCGGACACGTCGAGCGACATTTTTAAATTCTTTCTTAAGATGCCGTTCTTAATCATGTAGGGCACGGATTTTCTGACAAGATAATTTTCAATGTGCCAGTTTATGACCATGCCACCTTTTCCGTAAGGCGTGTACATGAGGTGCGGGATCTTCACCACGTTAAAAAGGAACATCCGCAGCAGTGACTTCAGTAACAGCCCGTCAGAGGCATAGGCACTGAGGTATCCAAGTGGCAAATCCACATAGAGTACATGCCCCTTGCCGTAGGGCTTAAGGACTATCGCAGGGAATGTTTTGTGGTCCTTCGTAACGCCGTACGCGTAAACATACTTGTTGTTTATGGGCAGTCCTGAGGTAACCGCCATGGGAAATGTGAGAGGGCCGTATTGATAGCCGCTCAGAAAGCCGTCCATAGTATTGCCTTCCGGAACCTGAAGAAACGCTGCACTACTTGGGTTTTTAAATTTTAGACGGGCTTCAACGAAAGGCCTTGCGTCGCCATGTTCCCTGAAAAGTACGTAATTCAGGCCGATGATATTGGAGAACAACCCGCTCTTTAAATACTTCACCGGGGCTTTTGAGTGCTTGGTTCCGGCGTTGTAGACAACTGCAATATTACCGCCGTGCTTAAGGTAGTTTTTTGTCCATAAGGCCATATCCTCCGGAAGGTTTTGTGCCGCGTAATCCGGAAATATGATAGCCGGGATATTTGTGCTGAGCGAGGAGGGATCGTAGGTCGCTAGCTTGTCATAACTCATTGCCTCGAAGGGAATGCCTCTTTCCTGCAACACTGTTTCATAAGCCGATAAGATCGACCTACCGTAGCTGCCGGTAGACGAGTCGTATACGAGCAGAACCCGGATGGTCTTGACCCTCTGGAAAGCGTGGTACTTGTTTACTTGCTTAAAACTGTACAAACCCACAGCCGTAGCGGCTAAAACCAGAACCAATATAAGAAACAGCTGTGCAAGTATCTTTTTCATTTATGTACACCGAGTCAAATGACTACGCCGGCACCCTCTGTGGAAGCAAAGCCGTAAATTTTAACGTTTTCTCCAAGCGATATATGCCGTTTGGAGATGACCGATTTAATTCCGCCCGACATCCCCACCTCGGCGCCCTTTAGAAAAATCGCTTTCTGGGAGAAAATGTTGCCCAAAACCTTCACGTTTCCCCTAATTGTTATATCGGATTCAGAGATAATGCTGCCGGTTATGAGCACTTCCTTTGCGCCGGAGTCAATCGTAATCTTGCCGTCCGTTTTTATGCTTCCGTTAATCGTACATCTATCGGTAATCACTAACTCGCCGATTGTTATCAGATCTCCGTTTATCTCGGTAGGCTTATCGAACTTTAAGCTATCGGTGTGTATCTTTCCGGAATAGTCGAGCACCATTGTGGCCTCTTCCGTTTCGTCCACGGGCAACGCGGGCCGGACGTCATTTGTAGGCGTACATACGGGATTCCCGTAAAGGCGCTTGAATGTACAATCCCTGGACAAAGCAATGGCCCCTCCCGCTGTCGTGCTTATTCCCAGATTACTGCCACGGCCAGCGTTTATGGAGCCCTCGGCGTCGAGCCATCTTACCACCCTGGTATTTCTGCCCACGTTAACGTTTTTATCCACCGCAGCCGCACGAAGCACGTTATTGTTGCCAAAGTCGGCATCACCCAGAACGTATACCTCTCTGGAAAAGTTGTTATTGCGGCCGGCCGTCAGATCCCCACGTACTAGGAGTATGGACTTAAAATCCGTGTCATAGGAATCTGTCTTAAAATCGCCGCCGAATGACTTGATGGTTTCGAGCCCTGATGACAATTGCACTTTAGTTCTCTCGCTGCCAGCGGTCTCTCCAGGAATGTAGCTGTGCATGAGCCTGCGGAATGATTGTGCGAAATATCGCGCATCCTTAGAATAATCCATTTCTATAGACAGCGGCTTATCATCCTTAGGGAAGAATAGCTCATACAGGCCAGGGATAAACGGGGCAAAGAGGAACCCGAAAAATATCGCTACCAGCACGCCGATATTCATGTTTCGTCCACCTCCGTCGCTTCCGTCGTCCTATATCTTTGGGTTTTTATCCAATTGACGTCCCTTCCGCTTATCAAGTCTATTAGCGATTCAATAAAACCGTAGGAGATGTGCCACATATTGAAGATGAAGACCAAGAAAAAGAACGGCAGTAATCGAACACGGTACGAAGTCCTGTCTAGGTATACCCCTGCGCCGATCTGATAGAACGGCGAAAAACTTCCGAAAAGTACGTATATGCCGACCAGTATGTATATGATAACGTAGTTCACCAGGTTCATCGCGCCGAGAAAAAACAGCGCTAAGGAGTCCGCTATTGCTATCAAGAATATAAATGGCACCAGGTAGGTGAAGAGCAGCAAGGCGCCGTCCAGTTTCTGCCAAAATTTCAAGTATTTCGTCCGTATCAACGGGAAAAGGTACTTGAAGAGAACCATATTATGGCCACGTGACCATCTTGTTATCTGCCTGGCCCGTACGCTCCACTCCTCAGGTGCTTCCTCGTAGCACTCAAGTCGATTGGCGTAAGCCACCTCCCAGCCCCTAATGACAAGATTAAAGGTAAGGTCGGTGTCCTCCGCGAGCACGGCTTCGTCAAAGCCTCCGAGCGAAAGAACGAGGTCTTTCCGAAAGCCGCCAACCGTCCCGCCGTATTGGGCGATAAGCCCGAGATTATATCTTGCCTGCTGGTCGACCTGATAGCCGCCGGTTCTCTCCAGATCGAGAATGCGCGTCAACAGGTTGGTGCCCGTATTAATAAGCATAACCCTTCCCATAACGCTGCCGACCCGGGGATTTTTGAAACCCATTGCGAGGGCCCTTACCATGCCTTTCGTGGGTAGGTAATCCGAATCAAAAACGAGCACGATACTACCTTCTGCTATTTCAAGTGCCTCGTTAAGTGCTGGAACCTTACCTCTTTTTGAGGAGCTATCTCGGTGAACAGGCTTTATCGTGGTCGGATGGGCAGAGGAGTATGAGTCCAGTATCTCTTTTGTTCTATCGCTCGAATTGTCGTTTACTGGGATGATTTCCATCCTATCCATAGGATAATCTGACAGCATAAGCATGCTGAGAACTTGATTGGCGGTCTTCTCTTCGTTGTGCATCGGCACTAACACCGATACGAACGGCAGATCAGAGTCCATTATATCTTGGTAATAGAGCTTCTGTTCGTTGAGTAGCCGATTCATCGTAAAAATAATGTGTCTGACGGTGTAAACCGTCATGACAAATATCACGAACAACATATAGATTTTGAGAATTACAATAAAGGCTAAAAGAGCCATTGTCCCTTACCGTCGCTATTAATGTTTTTTCTAGATACTGCGCTGAGATAGTAGGAATAAATACCCACTATGTAAATAAAATCGATAAGCGGCCCGAAGGCGAAAAACAAGCTGGCCATGAATACGTACGAAAACCTTTCCAGGACGTATAGGAACAGAATATACCTAACGAGCGAAAATGCTATTGAATAAAGCAAGGTTGCGATTGTAACCAGCAACTTAAGAAACAGGTTTGATCGGAGCGGTACCAAGGCAATGGCTAGCACAAATGGGATGACAAGCCATATGGCAACCTCGGTTTTTATGTACAGGTCAGAAAACAGGTTTATGTCGTACGGAAAATCCAGTGGCACAAGCGCAAAGAAGGTCGCAGATATGGCGTTTATGGACAGTATGTAGAACACGTAAAGCATTATAGGAGAAGCTTTGTTGAGTATGATAATCAGCGACATTATGAGCAAAGCAAAAGAGACTATAAAGAAAACAAAATAAAACATCGGCGTGTGGTAGAATGCCGCCATATGCACTATGTATAGGTCGAAGAAGACAAAGTGGCTCTTTATTACTTGTACGGTACTGGCCGCGCTAAAGTACCTGTACAGAACAAACCGGGTTATCTTCCCCATGTAGTAGGTAATATACGGATACATGAAGAACACCGCCACAACGGGAAGAAGCAACACGACCAATTCAATGAGGGCGGAATTCCTTGAAATAGATTCCTTTCTGTATGATCTATGGTAATAAATGGACTCTTTTATCATCGCCACTCTTCTCGTTGTATTTTAGAACTTCTTGAATATGCTTAAATCGATACCCGTGGCTTTATAGTTTTGCTCGACGTCGATGTACTCCAGTTTTCCGATGATGCCAAAATCTCGCTTAAGCCATATCCTCTCTTTTAGTTCCACGTCAACAGCCTTATAGTTGACATCGGACTGCTGGGCTTGTGGGAGATAAGTGGTTAGATACGCCTCCCGGCCTACTGTCACGTTAAGATACGTCCTTTGCCAGTAACGCCTGCCGTAACCTATGGAGTAAAGGCTGGACCATGAACCGACGTTACCCGGATCGCTTATAGTCCTGATAAGCCTGTATGTGAATATCCAGTCTTTATAGTAATAAGTTGGCCCGGTGGATATTAGATAATTCACATTAGCACCGTTATACTTCAAATAGCCCCCGCCGAGCTCCCAGTCCAGGCTCTTATCGGAAAGAAACAGATAATGAAAATTGTTGTCCACCCTGAATTGCGGAAGGAATGTATAGTTTGTGCCGCTCGATATATCCGAGTATGTGTAGAAGCGAGGCGTCCATACCGAGTAGACCCCCGCGATTCCAAGGAAACCAGATCCCTCCAGCGTTCTATCGGTTTGAATAGCCTGAAGGAAATAATTGAACTGTTTGTTGGAGTTATTATAAAATTTTACGGAATACACGTGCCACTGTCCGTACGTGTTATGAGGTTGCAGATAATAGTATGAGACGTTAGCGTCTATCCGGTAGTTATCGGTAGTGTTCTGTGGCGGTTTTGCAGCAACACCGGCCGCTGATGCTGCACCGCAAAATAAAGTTGCGCCTAAAGTGGTGGCGAGGGCCAGCCTAAGTGCAAAGGCGGCCATTTTCTTTAGGATCGCGCGATTGCCCAGGTTTAGGCGTTTTTCGATTGCATGAATCATTAGTGGTTTTCCGTTGGGAAGTTGGGATTGGATTGTATGTAAGGTAGGCAAAGATGGACCCCAACCCTCGGACAAAATCTCCGGATCCTTAAGCGGATGATCCGCTGGGTTAATCAAGCGGTTTGTCCTAAGGGGCACCCCAGCATAGGTCCGCCACGGTGTCTGTCGATTGAGCGATTGATGGCGTCTGCCATGATTAGGGAAATCGAAGGTTTTGGCAAAAGAGGCGCGCGCTTTGGGAATCGTTTTGTCGTTCTGCGCGCACAGCGAGGCCTTGGGATGTACCTCCGCGTCTTTGACGCTGCGCCAAGGGCGCTCCAGAAACACGCTGTCCGGCCACCGCCCCTTGTCGCTATGCTGATGCCGATTTTGTGACACTCCAGAACGCTTAAGGCCCGCTTTACTAGGGAACTGTGCCCCAATCTCCGTTGAATAATTCAGGCGCCCATGGCGCACTGTGGGTGTCCCCAAGGCGTCGACACAGAAGCCCGCCACCGTGGTGGTTGAGGGTCGTCTGGATCGGACCGCACGGCTCGCCCCATCCCTGATGGCGACGGGATCACAAAGGCCCTGGCGCATGGGGATATGGGTCACGCCCGTTCCGCGGGACGCATAGCGGCACCTGATACGATGGGGGCGCGTGACATCGAAACCCCGCAAAAAGGTGGGAAAGGCGCGCTGACCCTGACCCGGAATACGGGCCTTACGCTTGCGGGACACGGCCTCGAGACCCATGAGTCGCTCGACGCGTTTGTGGTTTACGAACCGACACTCTTGTTCTAGCGCATCCCACGGCCTCTGGGAGCCCGGGAAGGGGTACTGGCGAGAGATATCATCGAGATGGCGCATCAGTGGCAGATCGTCGTTTGAGACCAGAAACCCACGAGGAGAGTCGACCGTGGAGCGCGCCACTACGAGAAGTTCGCACTGGCCGGTCACGGGCAGTTCGGGATGGTGGGATTCGATCCGGTAGGGCCGCTCGGCAGGGATCGTTTGCCGAGCACCGCTGCCAAGAAATCCTTGTTGACTGTCAGGTATCCGATCTTGGCCAACAAGGTCGCGCGGTCCTACGTAGGCTTGGCGCAGGCAGCGCCCCTGCCAAAGAGGGTCGCGGGCTGATCGATCAATTGCCGACGCCATTGCGTGACCTGATTGGGAGGGACTTGATGCTTGGCTGCGGTCTCGTGGATCGTTTTTCACCCGCTGGAGCCGCTAAAGCCACCTTGGTCTTGAACTGCGGGGCGTGGTTATGACGCATTCTGTCCATGGTATCCCGCTCCTTGTAGCGCCACCGTAAGGGGGATGTCGAGCTAAGCCAGTGTCTAAGAATTGGATCCATTTCTGTTTTGGTTCGCGTACTGATTGTAGCTTCGGTTCGCTCCCTTAAGGCATGCGAGCCCAACTTCGTAACGAAACAACGATTACGTCCATGTTCGCTAGACTACCGTACCATTGGTCGCCTGTCTAGTGCCGTTGGGCGGAATGAGTCAGGATCGTCTTGTCATAAAGAGCCCAGCTCTGTGTCGGTAATGCCTGTTCCGGCATGCCGGTCGAATTCCGGTCAATGGTGACAATGGTGCGCTTGTCGGCAGGAGCACTGTTTGGGCGGCCTCCATGGTTTGCTAGCAGGCGGGCTCTGCTTAGGGGCGCAGGGGTGTGCCTGGACCGATTGGGCGCCACGATTTGCGAGTGGTCATTGCCCTGTGTTGCGTATCCTTATCGATAGGGCCCCACAACGGGCCTGGTAGTGATTGTTTGGACAAGCAGCTGTCATATTGGCCTGTGGTGGCGGCAAAATGGGACGTGAGGCACGGTCTTGGTGCGTTGCCCCTTGTGATTTAGGTCGGTAGTGGGACGTGTCGGTGTCTCAAAAGACCCTCACATTCCTAGGAAGCGGTCCGGGCGTGCTAAAATGGCGCCTCGTTCCGACATGGTATAGAGGCCCTCATAAGTGTCCCATGACCCCATCCCCCAGCGCACGGATACGTGAAATTCCCTACAACTACACCTCCTTTTCCGATCGTGAGATCGTTACGCGTTTTCTCGGCCCGGGGATGTGGGATGTATTAAATGAGCTACGGTCGGCGCGGGTAACCGGCCGTTCGGCGCGCATGCTCTTTGAAGTTTTGGGTGACATGTGGGTTGTGACTCGCAACCCCTTTATCCAGGATGACTTGCTAAAGCACGGTGAGCGGCTGGCCTCACTCGTGAGCGCGTTACATCACCGTCTAGACCAGATCGTGGCGCGTGCTCATGGCAATAGTGGCGCTGTGGCGCTCGCCACCGCCGCGCGGTCGGCGGTACAGGCCTTCGAGGAACGTTTTCCCAAGGAGCACGCACAACGCAAGAAGGCCCTGCGGGTGCTGTCGCGAGTTACGCGCCGCGATAATATCGATTTTAGCGGCTATGCTCGTGTCGCCCACGTGACTGACGCCACAGACTGGCGGGTCGAGTTGCCTTTTGTCGTCATTAGCCCGGATACCGAAGATGAGGTCATGGGGATCGTTCAAGGCTGTATAGATCTCGGGCTCACCATCATCCCGAGGGGAGGCGGAACAGGTTACACCGGGGGTGCTATCCCGCTCTTTGCGGATACCGCGATTATTAATACCGAGAAGCTCGATACGCTCGGCGGGGTCATCCTTCAGGAACTCCCCGGCGTGGACACGGCTGTGGCTACGATCCGGGCCGGGGCAGGTGTTGTCACCTTGAGGGTGACCGAGGTGGCGGAACAAGAGGGCCTCTCGTTCGCGGTGGATCCGACGTCTCAAGACGCCTCGACCATTGGCGGTAATGTTGCCATGAATGCGGGCGGCAAGAAGGCCGTGTTGTGGGGGACGACGCTCGACAACCTCGTCTCATGGCGCATGGTGACGCCGAGTGCCGAATGGTTGCATGTCGAGCGCGTGAATCACAATCTTGGCAAGATTCATGAGCAAGACGAGGTCGTTTTTCGTATTACGCGCTATCGCGCCAACGGCAAGACCTTAAGTGCCCCTATCGAAACATTGCGTATCCCAGGGCGCAGTCTGCGCAAGGAGGGGCTCGGCAAGGATGTCACAGATAAATTCCTGTCAGGACTTCCGGGCGTCCAAAAGGAAGGCTGTGATGGCTTTATCACCTCGGCGGTATTTATTCTTCACAAGAAACCAGAGCATGTTCGCACGGTTTGCCTCGAGTTCTTTGGCACTGACCTCCGGCAGGCGGTTTCGGCGATTACCGAGATCAAGGGCTATCCCGAGGCCCACCCCGGGGTCGTGCTAGCCGGCCTCGAACATTTAGACGAACGCTATCTGCGGGCGGTTCACTACAGTACCAAGGCGCCACGTCGGGAACGTCCCAAGATGGTCCTTTTGTGCGATATAGCGGGCGCGGATGACCGATTGGTGGGCGAGGCCGCCGCTACTATTGTTCGGATAGCGAACGGCCGTGGCGGCGAAGGTCATATTGCGGTCAGTGCTGAGGCGCGCCGACATTTCTGGGCGGACCGCGCCAAGACCGCAGCGATTGCAGCACATACCAATGCCTTCAAAATCAATGAAGATGTGGTGATCCCCATAGAGCGCCTCGCGGATTATAGCGAGGGGATAGAGCGCATCAATATCGAGCAATCTTTGGCTAACAAGTTACGCGCGGTACAGGCCATCTTAACCTATCTAGGCGGAGCGATGGTCGAACTGCGCGCCGTGCCGGATTACGAGGCGAGTGCGGAAAATACGGCCATTATTGCCGCCAAAGTGGCGGCTGCGACGTCCCAGTTGAGGGTCGTTGCGACGCGCTGGTCGGAAATCCTAGCGCGCCTTGATAGCCCGATTGCGGAGTGCGCGGATATTCTCGGCACTGAGACGGGAGACCCAGGCCAGTCTTCGGCACCGTTGCTGACGCGACTTTTGCGTCGTGAGTTGCGGGTCTCCTATCGCTTGGAGGTGGGGCGGGTTTTGCAGGATATTTTCGGAGGCCATGAGATGGAGCCCGTGCGGCGACGTTTTGAGGCGATCCATGCCGAGGTTCTAGCGAGCCGATTATTCGTGGCCCTCCATATGCATGCGGGCGACGGTAACGTGCATACCAATATCCCTGTTAATTCCAATGATTATGAAATGATGCACGAGGCTGATCGCATTGTGGAGCGAGTCATGCATCTAGCGGTAAGCCTTGGCGGAGTCATATCTGGCGAGCATGGCATCGGCATCACGAAGATGCGTTATCTGGGGTTGGAAGCGGTCAAGGCTTTTGGCGATTACAAGATGCGTATCGATCCCGATGGCCACTTCAATCGCGGAAAGCTGTTGGCCGGATCGGGGCTGGAACGCGCCTATACGCCATCGCTTCGTCTTGTTTCCCAAGAGGCGATCATATTGGAGCGGAGTGAGCTGGGCGCGCTAAACGATGCGATACGCAACTGCCTACGCTGCGGAAAGTGCAAGCCGGTATGTACGACCCATGTGCCACGCGCCAATTTGCTCTATTCGCCACGTAACAAGATATTGGCGACGGGCCTTATAATCGAGGCCTTTTTATACGAAGAGCAGACGAGGCGCGGTATATCATTACACCATTTTGATGGAATGAACGACATCGCGGATCATTGTACGATTTGCCATAAATGCGAAGCGCCGTGTCCCGTAGATATCGATTTTGGCGATGTCTCAATTCGGATGCGCGGGATTTTGCGTGCGCACGGACATAAGCGAATGAATTGGGGCACGCGGGCCTCGATGGCCTTTTTGAACGCCACCGATCCGGGCACGATTCGCATGCTTCGCAAGGTGTTGATCGAGTGGGGTTATCGGGCGCAGCGCTTGGGGCATGAGATTGTCGCGCGGATCCCAGGTGCGCTGTCTTCCGTGCGACCATCGGCCACTACCGGGGAGACGCCACGCCCGGCTCAGGTCATTCAGTTTTTCGCAAAGCCGATGCCAAGCGGCGTGCCCAAACAAACGATGCGCGCCTTATTGGGCGTCGAGGACACGAAGACGGTTCCGATCCTCCGTGATCCACGCAAGGTCGATGAGGATTCGGATGCCGTGTTCTATTTTCCGGGGTGTGGATCCGAGCGTCTTTTTAGCCAAGTAGGGCTCGCAACCTTGGCGATGCTCTATGAGACAGGCGCGCAGGTGGTATTGCCCCCTGGGTATCTGTGCTGCGGTTATCCGCAGACCGCCTCAGGCGATGATGCCAAGGGTCGACAGATCACCACGGATAATCGCGTTCTATTCCACAGGGTCGCCAATACCCTGAACTATCTGGATATCAAGACCGTCATCGTATCGTGTGGCACGTGCATGGATCAGCTCCTGAAATATGAGTTTGAGCAGATCTTTCCGGGGTGTCGACTCCTGGATATTCACGAATATTTGATGGAAAAGAACGTCCGCCTGGAGGCCGTAGACGGGGTTCGGTATATGTACCACGACCCCTGCCACACGCCCATGAAGACCTATAATCCGGTGACCGTGGCGAGCACCCTGGTAGGTAAGGCGGTCTTGCTGTCGGATCGCTGTTGCGGGGAGGCTGGAACCTTCGCTGTGGCGCGCCCGGATATTGCCAGCCAAGTACGGTTCCGTAAAGAAGAAGAGCTGCATAAGGGGGTTCGCCAACTGACGGGACAGGATGTGGCGGCCCCGGAAGTCGTCAAGATTCTGACCTCCTGCCCGGCGTGCCTTCAAGGGCTCGACCGATATCGAGAGGGTACGGGCCTCGATGCCGATTATATTGTCGTTGAGCTTGCCAACAAATATTTGGGTGCCGGATGGGCGCTGCGATTCGCCGATAAGGCAAAAGATGGTGGTATCGAGCGGGTCTTGTTGTAGCGGGTGACAGCCTGATTGGCGCTGGTGCCGGGAGCAAAAAGATCCGGCGCCCCAGCGGGGGCGCCGGATTCACCCTTTAAGGGAGGGTAACGACGATATAGAGGCTTTCCTTGCCGCGACGTACCAGGACCGGGATCGGGGTGGCGGCAGGTAGAGTTGCCACGATATGGCGCATCTGGCTTGGTGTTGTCACGGAATCGCCAGCGATTTGTTGGATAACCATACCCGGCGCAATACCGGCGTCTTGGGCGGGACCTGCGTCCACGCTCAAGACGACGACCCCGTGGTGAATCGCCATGTCCTTCAGGGCTTCGTGGGTAAGCGGGCCCACCTCCATGCGCAGGCGCGGGATGTGCACATTTTTGCTGGGGGCAGTCTCAAGATTCTTAGGTAATGCCCCGACACGCACAGAAATGGTGAGCGCCCGGCCGTGGCGCATGATGCCGACTGGGACATGCTCGCCCGGCTGGGTGTTGCCGACTAAGGGCGGGAGCTGCCCTACGCTGTAGACGGGTTTGTTGTCATAGGTGATGATGACGTCGCCTGGCTTCAGTCCCGCCTTAGCGGCCGGACCGTTATGGGCTAGCCCCGCAATGAGGGCACCGACCGGCTCTTTGAGACGCATGGCTTGGGCCATCTCGGCGCTGACGCCCTGAACATCTACGCCCAACCACCCAAAGCGAATGGCTTGGTGGTTTTGAAGTGCATGGACCACGCGCATTGCGGTGTTTATGGGGATGGAGAAGGACAATCCCATGTAGCCGCCGCTACTCGTATAAATCTGATCGTTTATGCCGATGACTTGCCCTTGCATATTAAATAGCGGCCCACCCGAGTTGCCGGGATTGATCGGGACATCGCTCTGGATGAAGGGAATATACTCGTCGTCAGAGAGTGGTCGGTCGAGGGCGCTGACAACGCCCTGGGTGACGGTGTTGTAAAAGCCAAATGGCGCACCAACCGCGAGCAGCCATTGTCCGACCTGCATTTTGTCGGAGTCGCCCAACGGCGCTACCGGCAAATTATGGCCGTCGATTTTGAGCAGCGCCGTATCGTAGCGCACGGACAGGCCAATGAGCTTGGCTTTGTAGACGTGGTGGTTAGATAGGCCCACCACGATGTGGTCCGCGCCGCGCACAACGTGGGCGGCTGTCACGATATAGCCGGTGGGGGTTATGATGAATCCAGAACCCAGCGACTCTACCTTTTCCTTTTGCGCGGGCCCTTGGTTAGGCCCTGAGAAGAAGTGCCGGAAGAATGGATAGAACGGCGAATTCGGCGGCAAAGGATTCGCGGGCATCTGGCTATGGACCATCTTGGTGCTGGTGCTGCTGATGTTCACGACGGCAGGGCCGTACTGCTGAACGATAGGCGTGAAATCGGGAAGCCCGACCACGGGCGCCGCGAACGCTCCTTGACTGACGAGCGCTCCGTAGAGTCCCGCTGTCAAAAGAACTGTTCCCCACCGACGTCGGTATGGTCGGTCTTTCAAATGACCCATGTCGATCTCCTCATGAAATGATTATTTAGGCCGATTTATTCACGCCTAGCTAAGACCGCTAGACCCTATGTGTCGCGGACATCTGAACCTTGTCTGACCCATTATCCTTTTGCGGGAAGGCCGATCTCTCATACGCACGTAAAGGCTTTGAGCATCAAATATGCCTAGTTGTTCCCGGCCACGAGAAAAAGTTGTACCTCATGGCGCCCATGATACCCCGGGGCCTATGGATGCCCCAAGCGTTTCGAGCCAAGTCCCCCAAAGCCCCCCAAGGGCGTGGGCTTACTGGAGGCGCGCTTGGCTCTGTCGAGGGAGCCCCCTGAGTGGCGCGTAGCTCACCAAGCGCTGATGGGGGCTCAGGGTAAAGGCTCGGTCCGGGGCCAGGGATCGCCTAACGCGACACACGTATTCGCGGGGCCCCATGCGTCTTGCCGCTCTATTTCCATAACACACCTTAAAGATCGTAGGACAAAGTCGGTACGGGCAGCTATCCTTGCAGGATCATGACGCAGACGCCAATACGCAAGCGGTCTCGCACGGCAAGCAACGCCACGAAACGCGCGCGGCTCCGGTTGGCCAAAATGCTAGCCTTTGGCCTGCTCGTCGGCGCAGGCCTCCTCTATGCCCTTGCCCGCTTCTTGGCCCCCCAATATCCCTGGCTTCGTTACGTGGCCGCGTTTAGCCAAGCGGCTATGGTCGGTGCCCTGGCGGATTGGTTTGCGGTCGTAGCGCTGTTTCGTTACCCCCTGGGAATCAAGCTACCCCACACAGCGATCATTCCCAACAACAAAGACCGCATTGCGGATAATCTCGGGGAGTTTATTCAGACCCGCTTCCTATCTGCGGACAAGGTGTTGGAAGGGATCCGCGCCTTAACGCCTGGGCGACGCCTGGCGAAATGGCTGGCCCGTCCAAAGAACACGCAGCGCTTACTTCGCTACGCACGCCTTGGTGCCGCCCAGCTTGTCGGAACCCTCGATCACGAGCGGGTGCGGGCCTTTGTCAAAGAGACCCTGACGACTCAATTGGCGGCCTTGGACGCCAGTACGCTGGCATCCCAGATATTGAGCCTGTTGGGCAGGAATCGGCGGCACCAGTGGCTGCTCGATGAAGCCCTGACGCAACTTAACCAATTTCTTCAACATGATGACGTGCGTGATGCGCTGGTTCGAGCCATCGCAGAACATATGGAATTTGTCCCGTCTACCCTCCATCTTGATGAGCGCCTTGGACGGGCCATTTTACAGCGGCTATACGAGGCTTTTCAGACCATACTTCAGGCAGTTCGAGACGACTATGAGCATGTGTTGAGACGCCGCTTCGATGAAGTGCTCGCGGATATGAGCGATCGGTTGATGAATGACCCGGTGCTTCGTGCCCGCGTGCAACTTATGCAAGTCGAAATCATCCATAACCCCGAAACGGAAAAGGTTATGGAACGTCTTTGGGGGGAACTGCACCGCTGGATGGGCCAGCAACTGCGGGAGCCGAACGGCCTTTTGTCTGCACGGCTGGATGCCCTCATCCACGAACTCGTGCGGTCTTTTACGGCGCGGCCCTATTTCCAGGACTGGATCGACAGCCAGTGTTTTCGCTACGCACCATCTCTGATAACGAGGTATCGACGGACGGTCGGACTGTTCGTCGCGGCGCAAGTCAAGGCTTGGAATGACGAGTTTATGGTAAGCGAGATAGAACTCAACATAGGGCGAGATCTGCAGTTCATCCGCATCAACGGCGCGCTCGTGGGGGGCTTGGTGGGCCTCATTATTTACGCCGTGACTCAGGTTCTACGCTAGCTCGCAAAGGGCTCGCGGCACACGAGAGTCACAAGACGCGTCGATCTGGCGGTCCGCGCACAGACGCTCATCACGCGACAGGTAGTTTATCCAAGGTGCCACAAATTGTTCAGGCGCAAGTCCAGTAAGCCTAGGGCCGTGTGGGCCGTCGGCGGACGCCAAGGTAATTGCCCAATGGTCAGCGCTTGTTTAGCGCTCGCCAAGGCTACGATACCGAGGACGATAATAAAGATCGCCGAGATGCGATTAATCATAACGAGCGTACGGGAGTGGAGCTGCTTATGAAGTCTCGCGGTGACGAGGCTTAGGATCGTCCACCACAGGAGACAACCCGAAAAGACGCCAACTGTGAGTGAGAGCAACCCAAGCGCGCTGGAGCTGTCTAGTTGCAGCGTAGTAAAAACGACAATAAAAAAGAGAATCGTGAGGGGGTTGGCGAGCGTCAACAAGGCACACGACAGGTAATTCCATACCAAGCCGCGCCCACTGTATCGGCGTTTTGGGGAATAACGCATGGGCCGAAAAAAGATGGCGCGACCACCGAACCACAGGCAAAGAATGCCGGCGCTAATATGAATCCAGAATCGGGCGCTAGCCAGAAAGCTCGAGACGGCGCTTAAGCTCAGGCTTGCCAGGGCTCCGTATAAGGCATCGGCTGTGGCCGCGCCCGCGCCGCTTAATATGCCCGCGAACCGCCCTTGGGCTAGCGTTCTCTGGATTGTCAGTAAACCCACAGGCCCGATGGGGGCGGATGCGATGACGCCTATAATAAGTCCAAAAAGAAACAGTTCCATGCCGCCTCTCAACCTAGCCGCCCAGCTTTGAGTGGCGTTGCGTTGTCGATGCCATACGCCCGCGTTAAGCGCAAACGTCCTAACGAGCGGTGGCCCGGCGTCGAGCAGATAGGTGGTATCCTAATGGGCCAGTGACAGAAAGACCAGATGGGCGATGCTGAGTGATGCGAGCAGGGAATCGGCGCAGAAGTCAAGCTGGTTCCAGGTCGTTGGGCCGGTGTAAAGTGGGCCCCCAATCCGCGTTCGGCCATTATGGGTATGGATATATTTATGGCGAGGCTTGATCCGCAACTCCTTTCGACATGGGCCATTGTGGCGCGTATGGGCAGCATAAACGGCGCTGCCAACGCGTTAAATTTGACTCAGCCGGCGGTTTCCAATCAGCTAAAGCGCCTCCATGATTGGGTGGGTGAGCCGCTCTATCGACGCCACGGGCGCGGTATTACGCCGACGCCGCTTGGGAAACAGCTGCTCCATCTCGCCTTGCAACTCGATGCTGTTCTTCAGGATGTCGAGGCGCTGCGGAGCGATATCGGGGGGCTTATGCGGGGGAGCCTGCTGTTGGCGGCCAGTCAGACGAATGCAGAGTTCCTGCTATTGCCAGCGATAGCGCGTTTTCAAAAACTGTACCCGGCGATCACGGTGCGGCTCCATTCCGGGAACTCAGGGGAGGCGCGTCGGCGCGTCGACGTGGCGGACCTGGTATTCGTAGAAGATGCGGCGCTGGCCGCGAAAGACGCAGGGCTTGTTGCTAAGCCCTTGATTGAAACCGATATTCATTTGCTATTGACGGCAGATCACCCCTTGAACCAACGGGCGCGACACGAACCCGTGAGACTCGCTGAGCTCGGATCTGAACCGGTCGCGTGGCGAGAGCCGGGTTCGGGTACCCGCGAGCGAGTGGAGGCCGCATTTCGCGAGGCTGGTCTGGAGCCCGAGATCCGCTATGAGTTCAGCGGTTCTGCCGCGGTACGCGAGGCGGTGCGCTGGGGGCTAGGCGTGGGTTTTGTGTCAGCGCTTGCGGCAACACCACCGGATCTGTGTTCGCGGACGCTTGCCCCGCCTATCATCCAAGAGCTGTCCGTTATCTATCAAAAACCCTTAAGCCGTCCTGGCGAGGAGTTTTTGACGGTCCTGGGCGAGGTAGTGCGCGAGAGCACGTTGGCAGGCGGAGGAAAGTGCCGCTAGGGCGAGCTCGTTGCCGGCGGTAGGATTTCCCAGGCGAGCGGCGCGGACCCTCACGCTAGCGTAATGGAGGTTAACCTTGCTATCTTTGGCCGTACGCGGTTTGCGCGCGCCGAGATGCTTAACGTTTTAGGGGTCAGGGGCAGTACGATGACAGGAATGTGGTGTCGACGAAGGGATCGCGATGCGTTTTGGCGTCGATGAGACGGGATGGTTGAACGGGGCGCGACATGTAGCGTCCCCAAATTGGGACGCACGTCCGCCTAGCGCGTGCGTTGAGGTGCTCATTATCCACTCTATCAGCTTACCGTCTGGGGTATACGGCGGACCGGATGTTGAGCGATTGTTCATGAATGAGCTTAATGTGGGGAGCCCGCCTACGTACGCCGATCTTAACGGTCTCCGGGTTTCGGCCCATTTTTTTATTCGGCGTGATGGCGAGGTTGTCCAGTTTGTCTCAGTCGCTGATCGGGCCTGGCATGCGGGGGTTTCGCGCTGCGAGGGACGTGAGTGCGTCAATGATTTTTCTGTCGGGATCGAGATGGAGGGCACTGACCACACCCCATTTGAAGAGGCGCAATATGAGACCTTAATAGAGGTCTCGCGGGCGCTCCTGATGCGTTATCCTGTCATTACGGCCAACAGGTTTTATGGTCATGCGGATATAGCCCCGGGACGGAAATCCGACCCGGGGCCCTACTTTGATTGGGATCGCTACCGGATGGCGGTGCGCGGGGCAAGCTCGAGACCTACGGCAAAAGAGGCGGGACAATGACGGTTACCCTGATCATTATTTTGTTTGCATTAGCGCTCGACCGATTTTTTCCAGACCGAGGCCGTATTCGCTGGTTTGCTTGGTATGAAGACTGGGTGCGGTCGGTCGAGCTCCGATTCAATGCCGGCACCAGAGGACAGGGGGTCGCCGCCGTAGTGGTTGTGGCGGGGCCTTTGATTTTGGGCGTGTTTGTCGTCCGCTATGTCTTAAGTCGCATGAGTTATTCGCTTGTCTATATTTTCGATATTCTCGTCTTGTATCTGTGTCTCGACCTGTATCGGTTAGCACGCTCGGCGACTGCGGTGTCGGAGTCGCTGGAGTCGGGAGATCTCCTGACGGCTGCCAGCCACCTGGAGGGTATAGTCGGCAAGACCATGTCGGAGGTGACCGAGTCGTCGATCGCGCAGGCAACGGTGGAGGCGGTCTTGAACCAGACCAATACCCGCGTGATGGCACCGTTGTTTTGGTTCATTCTTCTGGGGCCCGTGGCGATTGTGTTGCAACGTATTGCGGCCTTACTGGATCGGTTATGGGGCCATCGGAGCCCACAGTATGCCGAGTTTGGTTGGGCGGCGGCACACTTAAATGACCTATTGGGTTGGGTGCCGGCGCGAATCACGGCGCTGAGCTATGCCATTATGGGAAGTTTTGAGGATGCCTTGCGCTGCTGGCGACGACAGGCGGGTATGTGGTCAGACATCAATAGTGGGCCGCTGCTGGCTTCGGGTTTCGGCGCCATGCACATGAGCGCTTGTGAGGATTCCGAGGATAATGAGGTCTCCGATCTACGGGTGGGCCAAACATATATCGTCAATCCGGCCGACATCCGACGAGTTGTGGCGCTCCTGTGGCGGGTACTGCTGTTTTGGTTGGCGGTCGCCCTATTGATGGCGGGTGCGCGGTTATTCGGTGTGTTCGGCTAGCTTCATCGTATCCGACATCAGGATCTCCCAACCACGCTTTTTTGCGACGGCGAGCAAGGTGGGGTCGGGGTCGACGGCCACTGGGCGGCTGACCGCCTCGAGTAATGGCAGGTCATTGTGGGAATCGCTGTAGAAGCTGCTGTTTTCCCAACTCAGCTGGTGTTCGGCGACCCACGCATTGACGCGCTCGACCTTGCCTTCCCGAAAGCAGGGGGTCCCTTGAAAGTTACCGGTAAACTGGCCGTTGCGTTCCTCGGGAATGGTGGCGATGAGGTGCGGGACGCCAAGGAGGTCGGCAATCGGGCCGGTAACGAAGCTATTCGTTGCGGTCACGAGGGCCAGTGTGTCGCCACGGTCCCGGTAGCGTTCCAGGACCGAGGGCGCCCAAGATTTGATAATGGGCCTTATGTGTTCTTGGACGAACGTTGCTCGCCATGCCACTAGCTGCGCACGCGGGTAGCGCGTGAGCGGCGCTAGCGCAAACGCCAAAAAGGTCGCTATATCGAGGCGGCCCGCTTTGTAATCATCATAGAATGCGCGATTGACGTGTTCGTAGATCTCCCGATCAACGGCCCCAACCGTAATGAGAAATTGCCCCCACGCATAATCGCTGTCACCGTGAAGTAACGTATTATCCAGATCGAAGAGTGCGAGCGCCAAAATGCCCTCCGGCGTTGCTGTAGGCGGCGAATTCTGTAAAAATGGAGAGTATTCTAATCACCTAACACGTTGTTGTATATGATAGACCATGACGGATATCGCCCCAATGTTGGGATTATTCTGACCAATGTCGACGACCAGGTCCTCTGGGCCCGCCGTTGCCAATGTGATGGGTGGCAATTTCCGCAAGGCGGCATTCAGCGGGAAGAGACTGCGGAGCAAGCGCTCTTCCGAGAGCTTTATGAGGAAGTCGGTCTGGTAAGTGAACAGGTCGAGGTGAGGGGGCGAACCCAGGGGTGGCTACACTACGATATCCCAAGGCAAATGCGCCGCGCGACCGGACCGCGCCGGTTTAAGGGTCAAAAACAGGTGTGGTTTTTATTGCGGCTCAAAGGGGATGATGCCGATGTGCGGCTGGATCTCTCATCTTCGCCTGAGTTCAATGCTTGGCGGTGGGTAGAGTATTGGAGTCCGCTAGAGTCCATTGTGGCATTCAAGCGTGAGGTCTATCAGTTGGCGCTGACGGAGTTGGCCCCATTGCTGGGGCGCTAGTGGACCTCTTACTGAGTCTGAATGACCGATCGATCTACCTCGTTTCCCAGGGCCCGCCTGCCGTCTATTACATCCTGGACCATAAGGCAGGCGGCATCCTTATCAATGCCCCGGCGTTTTCCCCGGCAGTGTGGGGTGCGTTGCAGGATTTAGGCGGCACACGCTTCCTGTTCTTACCGAGCCACTTTGGGGTGCGCGATCTGGCGCTCTGGCGAGCGGCCGGGGTGCAGGTGTTGGCGTTCCAGGAGGAGGTGGCAACGGTCAGTGCGACCGATGTCGATGTGGCGGTCAATAGCCAGCAGAAGCTGACGCGGACGATCGATTTTTTGCCGATGGCTGGGCGCACGCATGGGACTTGCGGGCTACGCCTTAAGAATCTGCCCGGTGTGCTGTTCCTGGGCCCGGCACTTACCCCCGGCCTCTCACGGTGGCCTGAACTTATCGCTCATCCAGATGATTATTCTTACGAAAGCCGCCTCATGGGGGTCTTTGGTTTACGCGATCTCGCCTTTGATTATGTTTTTACCGATCTCTTCGTCCCCGGGGAGACCGCCTTTGGGCCGGGCGCCGATCGCGCTATTCGCGCCCACCTAGACGCGCTGCTCGCCTAGCTTTTATCACGCTACGGTGCTTGTTGGCGATGGCATGCGGACACCAATCGGTATTGGCGACGGTTCATGGACCATCCCCTGATTTGTCCTTTGATGGCTAGTGAGTCTTGAGATGTTTTCATGGCCGCTGGCATCAAGCGGTCGTTAACGCCAGATGCTGGCGCAACACGGCCTGCGCGACCATGCTCATGGCCGTTTTGGTGCGGGCGCAAGATCTCTTGCGAGGCTGGTTTATCGTGTAATAGAACGCTATCGTGGCGTTTATAGTGGTTCCAGTAGCCAGGGCTGTGCGGGCGTAAGCGGCGGTAGCTCTGCTCAGTTGGTTGATCTTGCGCCCTGATCATCCTCTTGATTTACGGGACTGGAATCCCCAAGTCATTAGTTGTTGATGGAATAATGGTTTTAGTTGAGTGGTGGCGGTGTTTGCGCAACGACTCAGTCTGGCGGGATGCCAAAGGGGGTGGACGTGGCGCTTCCGAATCGCACAATCGATCGCTTTAGGGATCGCGCGGCCGGGGGTCGGGCGCTCGTCGAGGAGTTGGCTCGGTATTCCGGAAGATGGGATGCCGTGGTTCTGGCGTTGCCGCGGGGTGGCGTACCGGTCGGATACGAGCTTGCGGTGGCTTTGAACTTGGAGCTTGATGTCCTTGTCGTGCGTAAGCTCGGTGTTCCCGGCCATCGTGAAGTCGCGATGGGTGCGCTGGTTTCAGGTGGGGCGGTGTACCGTAATGAGGATATCATTCGGGCGGCGGGCGTTACTGCGCAGCAGTTCGATGCCGTTGTGTCATCTGAGCGGGCAGAACTGGTGCGCCGCGAGTTATTGTACCGCGGAACGCGGCCACCGGTGGTCGTCGAGGGCCGCATTGTCATTTTAGTAGATGACGGAATCGCGACCGGCGCATCAATGTATGCGGCTGTTTCTGCATTGCGATCGAGCGGGCTGGCGCACGTCGTAGTCGCAGTTCCGGTCGCATCCCCTGATGCCAGGGACTTTCTAGAGCCGGTGGTAGATGAGTTTATTGCCGCCATGAGCCCATCCCCTTTCTACGCGGTGGGTCAGTTCTACGAGAATTTCGAGCAGACGAATGATGACGAAGTGCGCGACCTGCTGGCGCGGGCGGGCAGGAGGGTGTTGGCATGAGCTCGCCCAAGACACCGTTCCTTGCCGTGAGGCAGCTGGCAGAGCGACTCGATGAGTCTGATCGGGATTATGATCACCTCCTCGCAGACGTCGCAGGGCGGCGGTTCGTGCTGCTTGGCGAAGCGACCCATGGAACGAAAGACTTCTACCGCATGCGGGCGGCGATTACCCGTCGGTTGATTGCCGAGCAAGGTTTTGGCGCAGTCGCGATTGAGGGTGATTGGCCGGATGTCTGGCGGGTAAATCGGTATGTGCAGGGTGATGGGGACGACGCCGCCGAATCGGCGCTGAGCGATTTTGCGCGCTTTCCTCGATGGATGTGGCGCAATCAGGAAATGCTGGAGTTTATCGTCTGGTTGCGGTCTCACAACGCGGCGCTACCGCCCGCGCGGCGAACCGGCGTCTATGGCCTTGACCTCTATAGTCTGTATCGTTCCGCAGACGCTGTCATCCGCTATCTTGAGGAGACCGATCCCGATCAAGCCGCGATTGCCCGTAATACTTACGCCGTGTTGGACCATGTACGCGACCCACAGACGTACGGCCTCGAGGCCGCATTCGGTCTGCGCCCAAGTGGGCGGGCGGGGGCCGTTGCACAGTTAGTGCAGTTGCGTAAGGACGCGTCTGATCGGGTACTCCGGGCCGGGCTGGCGGCGGCTGATGAGCGGTTTTTTGCCGAGCGAAACGCCGCAGTGGTCGTGAACGCTGAGGCCTATTATCGCGGCATGTTCGGCCAGCGCACCAATACTTGGAATCTGCGCGATGCGCATATGTTAGACACGCTGCTGGCGCTGTCGCACTACCGCATACAGCGTAGTGGTGAAGGGCGCGTGGTCGTCTGGGCACACAATTCCCACCTCGGAGACGCTCGTGCCACGGAATCCCATAGGCGAGGCGAATGGAATCTGGGCCAACTACTGCGCGAGCAGCGCGGTGCAGAGGCGTTCCTCGTCGGATTTACCACGTATACGGGTTATGTATCCGCCGCTTCTGAGTGGGACGGGGACGTGGAGCACAAATGGGTTCGTCCGGCGCTGAGCGATAGCTGCGAGCACCTGTTCTACAGCTCTCATCTGGATCGCTTCTTCCTGCCTTTGAGTGGCTATCTGGCCGAGCCATTGCGGGAGACGATGTTGGAACGGGCGATCGGGGTGATTTATTTGCCTCAGAGTGAGCGCGCTAGCCATTATTTCGAGGTCTCACTGGCGAGCCAATTCGATGCAGTCTTTCATATCGATGAGACCACTGCGCTTGAGCCTCTGGATATCCCGCAACTTTGGCATGAGCGCGAAATGGCGGAGCCAATAGTGTAGAAGACCGCAAATCGGGGTGAACGGTATGGTGTCCGGACACAGTTCTCATGTCGTTATCCCTTCGCATGACGTCCTCTTGGAAGGTATTTTGATCGCGCCCGATAATGCGCGCGCGATCATCGCCTTTGCGCATGGCAGCGGCAGTAGCCGGTTCAGTAGTCGCAATGGCAAAGTCGCGGATTTCATGAGCCAATCTGGTTTCGCCGTGTTGTTGTTCGATCTGCTTACCGCCCGTGAGCATGCGCGTGATGCCCTAACGGCGGAATATCGCTTCGATTTTCCGCTGCTTGCCAGCCGTCTTACGGATGCGATCGAATGGTTGGGACATGAGACGACTACGATGGCGCTGGATGTCGGGTTGTTCGGGGCCAGTACTGGGGCTGCGGCGGCGTTGATCGCGGCGGCTGCGCGTCCCGAGCTGGTGCGCGCAGTCGTTTCCCGCGGGGGACGGCCCGATCTCGCGGATGAGGCGTTGGGCGCGGTGCGCTGCCCCACCCTGCTTATCGTCGGAGAGCTAGACACGCAGGTAATCGAACTGAATCAACAGGCGGAAAAGAGGCTTGTGGCAACTCATCGGATGGCCATCGTTCCGGGTGCAACACACCTTTTTGAGGAGCCGGGCGCGCTAGCGGCGGTCGCGGAGCTCGCTACTCAACCCATCTCCGCGAGAATCCCCTCGCTTTAGCCATGGGGAGGAAAGCGGGAAGTTGATTTTGACTTAGATTTGCCTTGTATTATATATCACGCATCTGTATAATTAGCAAATGAGCGATTACAC
>Ga0307375_10000560_pt1 | contig 45487 bp, 43 predicted proteins | sample TR1MG_FD_202531 | JGI IMG/M metagenome (GOLD analysis project Ga0307375, IMG submission 202531) | Soil microbial communities from Risofladan, Vaasa, Finland - TR-1 | ecosystem: Environmental > Terrestrial > Soil > Coastal area > Acid sulfate soil | place: Finland: Risofladan, Vaasa | collected...
ATCTGGATTACCTCGAGGACTCGGCATGCGACACCGACATGAACGTGGTGATGCTGGGTAACGGCCACTTCGTCGAAGTGCAGGGCACCGCGGAAGGCCACGCATTCACCCGTGCCGAGATGGATGAACTGCTGGAACTGGCGAAAAGCGGTATCGCCGAGTTGATCGGGATGCAGAAGGCGGTGCTGGAAAAGGACTGACTTATGCAATGCGCGGATGTAGGAGCGGGCCATGCCCGCGATTACATGGTCGCGGGCATGGCCCGCTCCTACACCCTACGTGAAAAATAAGGCCATGCAAAAACTCGTCATCGCTTCCAACAATCCCGGCAAGCTGCGCGAATTCCAGTTCCTGTTGCAGCCGCTCGGTATCGATGTGCTGACCCAGGCGCAACTTGGCATAGAGGAAGCGGAAGAACCGCATGTCACTTTCATCGAGAACGCGCTCGCCAAAGCACGCCATGTCAGCCGCCTGAGCGGGCTGCCGGCACTGGCGGATGATTCCGGCATCTGCGTCACCGCGCTGGGCGGTGCGCCCGGTGTGCTTTCCGCGCGCTATGCCGGATTGCATCCCAGGTCCGATGCACGCAACAACGAAAAACTGCTGCACGACATGCAGGGTGTGGATGACCGCCGCGCCCATTACTATTGCGTGCTGGTGCTGCTGCACCATGCCGACGACCCGCAACCGCTGATTGCGGAGGGCGAATGGCACGGTGAGATCGCGCACGAGGAACGCGGCGACGGCGGTTTCGGATACGACCCGCTGTTCTGGCTGCCGTCACTCAATAAGATGAGCGCGGAATTGTCGCGCGATGAAAAGCACAGCATCAGCCATCGCGGCAAGGCATTGCGGGAATTGCTGGAGAAGCTGAAAGCTTGAACCCGGTTACTGACACCATGAACGGGTGGCGCTGATCCGTTCAACGAATCCGACATCCATGACCACACACCCGCTACAACCCGTCGCCCTTAGATCGCAAGCGGTGAATTTCCAGGCATTGCCGCCGCTGTCGCTGTATATCCACATCCCGTGGTGCGTGCGCAAGTGCCCGTACTGCGACTTCAATTCGCATGAATCGCGCGGTGCCCTGCCGGAACAGGAATACGTTGCCGCATTGATCCGCGATCTGGAGATGGCCCTGCCGCTGGTCTGGGGGCGCAAGGTGTATACGGTGTTCTTCGGCGGCGGCACACCCAGCCTGCTGGGCGGCGAGAGCGTCGCGGAGATATTGCGCAACGTGCGCATGCTGTTGCCGCTGGATCTGGGTGCGGAGATCACGCTTGAGGCCAATCCCGGCACGGTGGAGGCGGCGCGCTTTGCGGCGTATCGCGAGGCGGGGGTGAACCGTTTGTCGATGGGTATCCAGAGTTTCAACGACACGCATCTGCAGGCGCTGGGGCGCATCCACTCCGCCGCTGAAGCGCAACGCGCGATCGAAATCGCCCGGCAGCACTTCGATAATCTCAATCTCGACCTGATGTATGCATTGCCCGGGCAAACACTGGATGAGGCATTGCAGGATGTGAGAACTGCGCTGACGTTCAAGCCGCAGCATCTGTCCTGCTATCACCTGACACTGGAGCCGAACACGCTGTTCTACCATAACCCGCCGTCATTGCCGGACGACGATGCGAGCAGCGACATGCAGCAGCGCATCGAGGAAATGCTGGCCGAAGCCGGTTACCAGCACTACGAGACGTCGGCGTTCGCGCTGCCGAAGCGCCGCGCCCGGCACAATCTCAATTACTGGAAGTTCGGCGATTACCTGGGCATCGGCGCGGGAGCGCACAGCAAGCTGAGCTTTCCCGACAGGATCATCCGCCAGGCGCGCTACAAGCAGCCGCAGGCGTATATGCAGCAAGTCGGCAAAGGCGCGCCGATACAAACTGAAAGCGAGGTTGGCCGCGACGATCTCGGGTTCGAATTCATGATGAATGCGTTGCGCCTGAACGAAGGCTTCGACAGCACGCTGTTCAGCGAGCGCACCAGTTTGTCCCTGCTCGCCATCCAGCGCGAATTGGCAGAGGCAGAAGCGCGCGGGCTGTTGATCAGGACGCTTCGACGCGGTGGGGTGCAACCCTCCGGTGCGGGAGATGCGTCGGAGCAGTTGCTTTATCAAACTGATGATTTCCCCGGTAACGTGGCGCAACTGACTGTTCATCAGCGCATCGCGCCAACGCTGATGGGGCAGCGTTTCCTGAATGATCTGCTGGAAATATTCCTGAAGCGCTAGGCAACCAGCCACCGCGTTCCTAAAAGCTGCGCCCGTCCACCTGTTTGATCTTGAGCGCCGACAGGTCGACATTTTCCAGGCAGCGCGCATTGATGCTGAACATCTCCACCCCATTGTGCGAGCCGGTTCCCATCGGCGCGCAACCGCATATCGCGCAGAAGTGGTGATGGATTGTTTTCTTGCCGAACTGGTAGGTGGAGAGGTTGCTTTCCGGTGTGGTGAAACGTACCTGGGTGCGCGGCACAAACCAGCGCAATGCGCCCAGCCTGCTGCATATCGAACAATTGCACTCCTTTACGCTGTGCAAATCGCCTTCGACTTCAAATGCGATATGACCACAGTGACAGCTACCCTGATAAAGCATGATGTCCCCTCCTGTGATGTTGGTTGAGGATATACCGGCCCGCTAAGAATCTTGCGCTGTTCCGGCCAGCGCGCCGTCAAACCCGCACTGGCGCCAGGCCTCGAATACCGCCACTGCTACCGTGTTGGACAAATTCAGGCTGCGGTTGTCCGGCCGCATCGGCAGGCGCACGCGCTGCCGGGAATCGAACTGGCCGAGCACATCGGCGGGCAGGCCGCGGCTCTCGGGGCCGAATAAAAAAGCATCACCGGATTGATAGCGCAACCGGTAAAAATCTTGCGAACCCTTGGTGGTAAGCGCATACACCCGTGCAGGGTCGAACGCCGACAGGCAGTCATGCAAAGTGTCGTACACGCGCAGGCTGGCAAACTCATGGTAGTCCAATCCGGCACGGACCAGCTGTTTGTCCTCCAGCGTGAAACCGAGCGGTTTGATCAAGTGCAAATGACAGCCGGTATTGGCGCAAAGCCGGATGATATTTCCGGTGTTCGGCGGAATTTCGGGTTGATAGAGAATAACGTGAAACATAAAAAATAGCCGCTAAGTCCTTGTCATCATCGTAAAAAACAGCTAACTTCCGACCCTGTAAAAGTAGCGTCGCAGCAATATCTACGTCAGGGGAGAATTATGGCGCGTCCGGAGAAAGTTCGCTTAGGCGATTTGCTGGTTCAGCAAAAACTGATTTCACAGGAGCAGCTCAAGTTTGCGCTTGAGCAGCAGAAGCGCAGCGGGCGCAAGCTCGGACGTTTGCTGGTGGACAACGCTTTTGTCACCGAAGAAAACATTTCCGAGGCGCTCGGCCGGCAGCTCAACATTCCCTACATCAATCTCAAGTACTTCAATATCAACATCGAATTGGTCCGGATGCTGCAGGAAAGCCAGGCACGGCGCTTCCGCGCGATGATACTGGAGGAGCGCAACGGCATGTTGCTGGTCGGCATGGCCGACCCGACCGACCTGACCGCCTTCGACGAAATCACGCGCATCGTACAGCGTGAAATCGACATCGCGGTGGTCACCGAAGGGCAGTTGTTGGAAAGCATCGACCGCGGATACCGGCGCACCGATGAAATCACCGGGCTGGCGCGCGAGCTGAGCGAGGACATCGGCGACAGCTACGTGGATTTTGGCGCGCTGACCGAGACCGTCGGCACCGAAGAGGCGCCGGTGGTCAGGTTGTTGCAAAGCATGTTTGACGATGCCGCGCAGATCCATGCTTCCGACATTCATATCGAGCCGCAGGAAAGCCGGGTGATGATACGCTTCCGCATCGACGGCGTGCTGCACCTGCAAACCGAAGCCGACAGCAAGATTGCACCGGCTCTGGTGCTGCGCCTGAAGCTGATGTCGGGCCTGGATATTTCCGAAAAAAGACTGCCGCAGGACGGGCGTTTCAATGTGCGGGTGCGCGATCAGGTTGCGGATGTGCGTATCGCCACCTGCCCCACGCAAAACGGCGAATCGGTGGTGATGCGCTTGTTGCGCCAGGATGACGGAATGATCGGTCTGGAAAAACTCGGCATGCCGCCGGAAATGCTCAGGCGCTTTCGCGAAATCTTGCAGCGCAGTAACGGCATGATTCTGGTGACCGGACCGACCGGCAGCGGCAAGACCACTACGCTTTATTCTGCACTGGCCGAGATCAACACCCTCAGCAAGAAAATCATCACGGTGGAAGACCCGGTGGAATACCGTTTGCCCGGCATCAATCAGGTGCAGGTGAACGACAAGATCGAGCTGACTTTTTCGCGCGTTCTGCGTTCCGCATTGCGGCAGGATCCGGATGTGATCCTGATCGGCGAAATGCGCGATGCGGAAACCGCGCAGATCGGTTTGCGCGCCGCGATGACCGGCCACCTGGTGTTTTCCACCATGCACACCCGCGATGCCGCAGGCACATTGTTCCGTTTTGTTGATATGGGTGTGCCGCGTTTCATGGTGGCTTCCTCGGTGCAGGCAGTGCTCGCGCAACGCCTGCTGCGCCGTGTGTGTGAAAGCTGCAGTGAGCCGCACATACCCACGCCCCAGGAAATTATATGGATGGAGCTGGAAGGCGTGTCGCGCGAACAATTGCATGATTTAAAGCATGGGCGGGGTTGCTCGCATTGCAACGGGACCGGTTATCGCGGCCGTATGGGTGTGTATGAAATGCTGGAAATGAACCATGAAATGGTCGAGGCGGCGGGGCATGAAAGCGCCACCCAGTTCTTGCATGTTGCGAGTGAACATCTGAAAGGCAAGACGATGCTGGATCATGCCATTAAAGAAATGAAGCAGGGGAATACCACGGTAGCCGAAGTGATGGCCATCAGTAATCGGTTAGAGGATTAACGTGGCGCTGTTTGCTTACAAGGGTCGCGACGGCCGGGGTGATCTGGTGCAGGGCACGCTGGATGGCGACGACAGCAGTTTTGTTGCCGGCCAGTTGATGAATACCGGGATTACCCCGGTGGAAATCACCCGGTTTCGCGGCCTGCTTGCCGGCGCAACCGGAAAGCAGGGCTGGTTAAAACGCCAGCTTACCGAAAAGCCGATCAGCCCGATGGACCTGATCCTGTTCAGCCGCCAGATGTACACCTTGCTCAAGGCCGGCGTACCCATCATGCGCGCGCTGGCGGGTTTGCAGGAGTCAGCGCAGAGTCCCGCTTTTGTGCTGCTGCTCCAGGACCTGCGCGAAAGCCTGGACAGCGGGCGTGAGCTCAGCACCGCGTTGCGCCGCCATCCCAAGGTGTTCTCTCCGTTCTATGTCAGCATGGTGCAGGTCGGCGAAATGACCGGCATGCTGGATGAGACATTCATCCGGTTGTTCGACTATCTCGAATTCGAGCGCGATATGCGCGAGCGCGTCCAATCCGCGATGCGCTACCCCAGTTTCGTGATTGCGGCGATGGGGATTGCCCTGGTGATCATCAACCTGTTCGTGATTCCCGCTTTTGCCAAGGTATACGCAGGATTTCATGCAGAGCTGCCGATGGTCACCAAAATGCTGATCGGCTTCTCCGGTTTCATGGTGAATTATTGGCTGCTGATGCTGGCGATATTGTTCGCGGCAATCATGGGCCTGCGCTTCTACATCAACACCCCGGACGGCCGTTTCAAGTGGGACAGGTACAAGTTCAAGCTGCCGGTGGTCGGGATCATCATTCTCAAAGCCACGCTGTCGCGCTTTGCGCGCGGCATGGCACTGTCATTCAAGAGCGGGATGCCGATCCTGCAGGGCATGAACGTGGTCAGCCTAGTGGTGGATAATGAATTCATGCGCACTCGCATCGAACAGATGCGCGATGGCGTGGAACGCGGCGAGAGCATCCTGCGCACCGCGGTCGCCGCCGGCGTATTCAATCCGGTGGTGCTGCAGATGATTGCCGTCGGTGAGGAAAGCGGCGACATGGACGGCATGATGTTTGAGGTCGCCGATATGTACGAACGCGAAGTGAAATACGACGTGGCCAGCCTCAGCGCCAAGATCGAGCCCATCCTGATCGTAGTGCTCGGCATCATGGTATTGATCCTGGCCCTGGGCGTGTTCCTGCCGATGTGGGATCTGGGCAGGGCGGCGTTGCACCAATGAGCGAACAATATGCAGATGCAAGATACAAGGTACAAGACTCAAGATTCAATCCTTGCACCTTGAGTCTTGGATCGGATGAAACTCCTAGCCATTCGACTAGGCGAGAAAATAACGCTCGACAAGTCGCTGGTTATTGCACCTCAAAAGGATTTACCCTGCTCGAACTGGTCATCGTCATTGCGATTATTGTGACCTTGATGGGGCTGTTCATGAAACGTTTCATGTTCTACCAGGAACAGGCCGAGAAGACCGCCATGGTACAGGTGGTGGGGGCGATACAAAGCGCGCTGGTCATGCAATTTGGTGAGATACAGACTCGCGGCAAGCCATCGGACGTGGCTGCGCTGTCACAGGACAACCCGATGAACTGGCTGCAAAGAAAGCCGCGCAATTACGCCGGTGAATTTTATGATCCCACCCCTTTGGCGGTGGCGCCGGGCAGCTGGATGTTCGATCTCAAGACGCGCGACCTGATCTATGTGCTGGGCGAGAGCAACTATTTCAAGCCGGGCAAAGACGGCAGGAAATGGATACGCTTCCATGTCGTCGCGAATTACACGGCTTCACGCCTGCCCTCATTGCAACAGGCGCCTCCCGAATTGACCGGATTGCTGTTCGAGCCGGTCGAGCCCTATTCGTGGTTTTGATTTAAAAACCATGCTCACTCAATCCGTTAAATCACTGTTGTGGGAAGACCTGGCGATATTCCTGCTGTTTACCGCCATGCTCGGTATCCTGCTGGGATTGTTGCTGATTTTCAGGCCGGGAACCGTGGAGCGACTTGGCCGTAGCGCAAACCGCTGGATTTCGACCCGGCATATCAATCGCTGGCTGGATCGCAGCATCAGCATCGAACATTGGCTTTATCATCATCACCGCGCAACCGGGGTCGTCATTGTCGCCGGGGCGAGCTATATCCTGGTTTATTTCGGCATGCTGTTCGACAGGGCGTACGAGCTGCAGCGTCTGGGCGGGCGGCTTCCGGCCCGACTGCTGGCTAGCCTGCTCGATGCGCTGGTGCTGGGCTCGCTGCTCGGCGGCGCGGTCGCGCTGATCGCCGGGCTGTTCCTGTGGTTGCGTCCCAGCATGTTGCGCGGCATGGAGGAGCAGGCAAACCGGTGGGTGTCTTCGCGACGCGCCACCAGGGTGCTGGATGTGCCGCACGACGAGGTGGATCGTTTTGTCGCGCGCCATGCGCAACGGGTGGGCTGGATGCTGCTGGTGGCCAGCATTTACCTGTTTTTTCTGATGTTCCGCTGGTTGGTCTGAAGCGACCGCCGGTCGGCTGGGGCTTGCGTTTAGATCAGGCTTCGTTTAGTGTAATGTCTGCCTGTAAAAATTCTTGCTGCGGCAACGAGTTATCGGGTGAATTAAAAGTTCTACAACAACTCGGGGCTGCGGCCTCAACTACAGGAGATTTATCGAATGAAAAAGCAAGCGGGTTTTACATTGATCGAACTGATCATGGTGATCGTGATTCTGGGTATTTTGGCCGCGACTGCGTTGCCGAAGTTTGTTGATTTGTCCACTGACGCAAAGCAAGCGGCGCTGACCGGATTGGCTGCTGCAGTTACATCAGGTGCGAACATTAACTTTGCGCAGAGAACGCTGCGGGGCACGACCGCTGGTATTCCGACATCGGGCGTAGCATGTACCAACAGCATGTTTGCAAATTTTGTCGATGCATCGACAGATGTAAGTGCGGCTAACTATACTGTGGTGGGGACAGCTCCGAGCTGCACCATTAACTACAACCCTGCAAAAGCCGGCGTTACCGCTGCAGCCGTTGTTGTTCCGGCTATCAATTGATTTCGGATTGCATGGTTGGGAATTGACAAAAGGAGGCTTCGGGCCTCCTTTGTTATATCAGACGATGCGGTTACTGATACATTGCGCGCGGTCTGAATCCATTTCCAAGAGCATATCGAGCATGTGTTCCCATTCCAGCCAAATTCAAGCGATCAGGGGAATTACTGTTTTCCGTTTGCGCGCCGGAAATCTTCAGCGCGGATTCACATTGATCGAATTGATCATGGTGATGGTCATGGTCGGTATCCTGGCAGTATTCGTCGCACCGCGTTTATTCGACGCAAATGTATTCAAGTCGCGCGGCTTTGCCGACCAGGTTCAGGCCACGTTGCGCTACGCACAGAAGGAAGCCATTGCACAACACCGCAATGTTTGCGTAGCAATGACTGCCAGCGCAATAAGCCTGAAAATTGCCAGTCTCGATGGTGCAGCGAGTGCTTGTGATACAAACCTGGTGCTACCCGGGCAATCCACCAATATAATCAGTGCGCCATCCGCTTCGATCACGCTTTCTCCTGCTACATCCTTCAATTTTGACGCCCTTGGCTCGACCACGGCGCAGCAGATTTTTACCGTCAGCGGCGCAACCAACAATATCGTTGTGGAGGCCCAGACCGGCTATGTGCACTCGCCATAGACAACTCGGCATCAGCCTGATCGAGCTGATCATGTTCATCGTGATCGTCAGCGTCGCCGTGGCGGGCATATTGCTGGTGCTGAATGTGACGACCAAAAGCAGCGCCGACCCGCTGGTGCACAAGCAGGCACTGGCAATCGCCGAATCGCTGCTCGAGGAAGTCGAGCTGATGCCGTTCACGTTTTGCGACCCGAACGATCCGAATGCGGCCAGTGCGGTCAGCGCGGCAGACTGTTCGCCGGGGATGGACGAGAACAAGGGCGGAGCGGCCTTGACATCGCCGACCCCCGGCACTGAAACGCGCTATTCGTCAACCGACCCTTTCGACAACGTGGCCGATTACGGCAATTTCAGCATGCCCGCCGGCGCGATCATGGATATTACCGGCAACAATATCGGGTTGGCCGGGTACAGCGCCGGCATTGCGATAAACCGTGGCGCGCTGGCGGGCCTGCCGGCCGATGCCGCGCTGCTGATCACCGTGACCGTGACCGGCCCGGACAATCTGCCGGTGGTGCTGGAAGGCATCCGCACCCGCTATTCGCCGAATCCATGATGATGAACAGGTTCAAGATACAAGGTGCAAGGTACAAGGCAAAGGGGCCAAGATTTTCCCAGCGCGGCTTTACGCTGGTTGAAATGATCATGGTGATCGTGATCACCGGCATCATCGGCGGCATGGTCGCGGTGTTCCTCAAGGCGCCGATACAGCAGTATATGGACGTGTCGCGCCGCGCCGACATGACCGACATCGCCGATACCGCGTTGCGCCGCATCGGGCGCGATGTGCGCCTCGCGTTGCCGAACAGCGTGCAGGTCCATACTTCGGGATCCGGCACCAGCACTGTCTATTATCTGGATTTCCTTGAGACAACCGGCGGCGGGCGTTATCGCCGGGACGTTGGCGGCAGCAACGACATACTGGATTTCACCAAGCCCGATTCTTCGTTCGAGGTGCTGGGTGCGATGCCCGCTTTTTCAGCCGGCGACCAGGTGGTGGTGTACAACCTGGGCATTTCCGGCGCGGATGCCTATGCCGGAGACAATCGCTCCTCCTGGGTTTCGACCGCTGCCCCGATTGTGAACATCGCGCCGTTCCAGTTTCCGTTCGACTCTCCCAGCGCGCGTTTCCAGATCGTGCACGAGCAGGTGCGCTACATCTGCAATCCGGTCGCGCATACCCTGACGCGCTACAGTTTGGGCACCGCGATCGTTGCACCCAGTGCAACCGTTCCCGGCGTGGTCGGCTCACTGTTGGCCAACAATGTCAGTAGCTGCCGTTTTGCCTATGACGCTTTCGTGGTTGCGCAGCGTGCCGGTCTGGTCACGATGAATCTCGGCATCACCGAGAGCGGCGAGACGGTCACGCTGTACAGCGCAGACCATGTGAGCAATGTGCCATGAATAAATTCAGATACAAGGCTCAAGGTGCAAGGTGCAAGGTGCAAGGAAATTTTCCTCAACCTTTCACCTCGCATTTTGCCCGCGGCTTCAGCCTGATTTCGGCGATCTTCCTGCTGGTGGTGATCGCGGCGCTGGGCACCTTTGCGGTCACGCTTTCGACCTCGCAGCAGCAAAGTGCCGCGCTGGATGTGCTGGGTTCGCGCGCATACCAGGCCGCGCGCGCCGGAATCGAGTGGGGTGCATACCAGGCGCTGCAGAACAATTCCTGTGCGAACACGACCACGCTGGCCCCGATGCCGAATACCCTGGCAACTTTTTCGGTCACGGTGGCTTGCACCAGTTCGGCAGCATCCGAAGCGAGCGCAACGGTCACCATGTACCAGCTGACCTCGACGGCAAAGCAAGGCACACCGGCAACGCCGAATTATGTCGAGCGCCAGATGAGTGTGACGATTTCGAAGTAGGGGTGGGGAGTCAAAATGAAGCGAGCAAATCATAGTTTTGGGATATTGGGCATGATTGCGATGGCGGTGTTTGCGCAGGGCGCGCTCGCCGCTGTCTGCATCAGTCAGAGCAACGGTAACTGGGGTGATCGAAACATCTGGAGTTGCGGGCACGTTCCGGGCAATGCCGACACGGCGGTGATCGCCAATGGTACAACGGTTACACTCAATCGCAATTACACCGTCGGGATCCTGATCATAGATGCCGGCGGCATCATCAACGACAATGGCAACAACCTGACCGTCAATGGCAGCATCACGGTCAACGGTGCGTTCGGGATCCAGAATTCAGGCAATCAGGGGATGCTGATATCAGCCGGCAACAATGCCGTGATTTCCGGCACCGGGACATTCTTCGATACCACACTGCGACTGAATGCTGCTGCAACCATCGCTGCCGGCAGCAACCTCACCTCCGATGGCATGGCTCTGATCGACACCAACGGCAAAAACCTGACCATAAACGGCACGGTAACCGGCACGAATAGCGCGAATGGTAACGGCAACGGCGGCGCATCGGGCACTACCATCATTGATGTCAATGGCGCATCCACGGTGACCATTTCCGCGACCGGCGTGCTCAATGCTTCCGGCGCGATGATCATGCTGAACAATTCGACCAGCGCGGTGATAAACAACGGAACCGCGACACTCGCGGCGATCGAGTCGGTCACAGGCGGGACATGGACTCAGGGAGCCAGCTCGGCTTTGACCATGGCGCAAAACACCGGAAATTGGGCGGGTAACTTGAATGCTTCTGCCACCGGGAATACCGTTACCTATGGCACTGGTGTGGCGCCGATCATTCCGGTGAGCAGCACCTACTACAATCTTTTCGGCCCTACCTGTGCCCAAGTTGCCGGGTTGACCATCTTGGGTACCGGGCCGTCGTGCGCGCCGCTGGCTTACTACCACATGGATGAAGCGAGTTGGAACGGCACGGCCAATCAGGTGCTGGACAGTTCCGGCAACGGGAACAACGCCCAGTCCTTCAATAGCGCCAGCACCGACGGCACAACGCCGGCCATCGCCGGCAACCCGGGAACCTGCCGCTATGGGGTATTCGACAACGGTACTACCATCACACAGGGATATGTCCAGACGCCGCTTCCTAACCTGACCAGTAATTTCACCGTCACTGCCTGGATCAGGACCACCAACGCCGCCGCGAGCGGACAGCGTATCCTGATCGACGACCAGAACAACACCGGTGGTTATGGAATCAGCCTGGGCGATGGCGGGACAGGAACCATCAGGTTCTACTCACGAGGCATTACACCTGTCATTCTGGATTCTACTTATCAAATCGCAAATAACGCTTGGTATTTTGTTGCCGCCGTTGCCGACATAACGAACCGAAAACGAACTATCTACGTGTATAGCGCTGCAGGAGCACTCCTTGCCAGCACCAGCGATGCCGCGGCTTTTACCGGCACATGGGGAACCGATGCCGGCCCGGTGTCAATCGGCGGTGAGACGAATGCTTCAGGGGAATCGCCGGCATCTTTCCATTTTCGTGGCAACATCGATGAAGTGAGTGTGTATCCGGCGGCACTCAGTCAAACTGCGCTGGCCGCGATTGCCACGCAGACGCATGTCTGTGCATTTTCTGCACCAAACCACCTTGAAATCGATCATCCATCCGGCACCGGCCTGACCTGTACTCCGAGCACGCTGACGATCAAGGCCTGCGCAGACGCTGCTTGCACCACAGCCTATACCGGCGGGGTGACCGGTACCCTGAGTTCCACCGGTTCACCGATGGTGAACTGGTCCGGGGGCAGCGGCTTTTCCATTCCCGCCGGCAGCGGCACGGTCACCAAGGATGTGCAGGTCACCACGCCTGGGTCGACCCTATTTTCCGCGGCCAGTTCTCCGGTTGCTGCTGCGGCCACAACCTGCAACTTCGGTGCGCCGAGTTGTACTTTCATATCATCCGATTCGGGTTTTCTGGTCAGTGCGCCCAATCACATTGCGGAAAGTTCGTCCACGCTCACTGTCCAGGCCGTGAAAAAAGCGGACAACAGCCTGGCGTGCGTGCCGGCATTTGCCAATACCAGCAAGAGCGTCAACCTCAAGTGTGCCTACAGCAATCCAGCAACCGGCACGCTCCCGGTGCGGGTCGGCGGCGCTGCGCTGAATGCATCGGGCAGTGCGACTGCAGTCTGCGATGGGGCAGGCGCAAATGTCACGCTGACCTTCGATGCGACCGGTACCGCCACGCCGACGCTGCAATATGCCGATGTGGGACAGATGAACGTCAGCGCCGCGTACACCGGCACAGCGGGTTCGCTGGATGCGGGGCTGAGCATGATCGGTACGGGTTCCTTTATTGTTGCGCCCGCTTCCTTTTCGTTCAGCAGCCTTCCTGCGGGTCCGATCAAGGCGGGCAATCCGTTCAGCGCAACCGTGACTGCCCTGAATGCGCTCGGCAATACCACCCCCAATTTCGGCAAGGAAACCTCACCTGGCCCCGCGGGCGTGACGCTGACCAGCACGCTGGTTTCCCCGGCGGGCGGGGCGAATCCGACGCCGGGCAATAACGTGGTTCCCGGAACGGAATTTGGTGCAGGCGGAATGGTGAATGATGCCAACGGCGTCGCGACGGTGAACAATCTGAGCTGGGGCGAAGTCGGGAGCATTTCACTGCTGGCAACGTTGACCAATCCCTACGGCTATCTAGGTACTGCGACCACCCCCACCAAGGATGCACTCAACAACCTCCTGATCGCTACCGGGACCAGTGCGACGGTCGGTGCGTTCATACCCGAACATTTTGATACTGCCGTGGTTGCGACGGCCACGACCCCGATGCCTTGCCCAACCAGTTCCTGTCCGGCTTTGTACAATGGATTCGTATACTCCGGTCAACCGTTCAGTATGCAGGTGACCGCAAAAAATCTGGCGGGCGGTACGACAAGCAATTATCACAGCGCGTATGGCTTGTCGAACAACGTCAATATCAGCGCATGGGATGCGCTGGGCAGCTTGGTAACCCAGAATCCGGGCAGCGGTACGCTGGCGATCAACCCGATGCTTTCCACCGCGTTCAATCACGGGGTAGGCACGACGAGCACGCAAACCTATACCTTCGCCACTTCGCCAACGGCTCCCACCAATATATTCCTGCGGGCCGCGGATGCGGTGAACCCATCGGTGACTTCGCTGCGCCCCATCCCTTCAGCTTCGGTCGAGGGCGGGGTTCAGGTGGTGAGCGGGAAGGTAAAGGTATCCAATGCGCATGGCTCTGAGACGCTGGATCTGCCGATGAACGCGAGTATCCAGTATTACGACGGCACATTCTGGCGAACCAGCCTTACCGACAGCGTGACCAACCTGACGCTCAGCCTGTCCAACTACCAGCGCAAGACCGGCGCTTGGACGACTACGCCATCACCGGCAAGCGGGCAGGTCGTTGCCGGGATATTGAAGTTCATACTCTCCGCGCCAACTGGTGGCGGTACGGGCAGCGTGGATGTGAGTATCAGCGCACCAGGCTACCTCCTTGCCGGCAGCAATGGAGCCGGGGTCAACCCGAGCAAACCCGGGCGCGCCACATTTGGCGTGTACAAGGGTTCGAGCGAGTTTATTTACCAGCGTGAAGATTACTGATGTGCTTTTTCGGTTATCGCTTTCCGGTTTAGTCCAAATAACACAGCAGCACCAACTGCATCATGGATATAATCGGCAACCGATGTAACGGGCAAATTGCGCCTGATGAAGTATTTACAAATTCGCGAAGGGAATGCCGTTTGGCAGGGGTAAGGAGTATAAAAAGTCATTGACTCCAGTGGGTTATTGAATTACTTTCGCGTTAATTATGAAAATACCGTCATTTTCCACCTTGATCAAGCCAAAAAGCCACGATGCGGACTGGTTTTCCGTCAGCTTTGGCGAGCATGGAATTTATCTGGCAACAATCAGGCTTGCAGGTGCGATGCCGAGCGTGGTGCGCTGCGAATTTCGCGAGACTGGCACGATAACCGCCGATGCGCTGGAAAAGCTGCATCACATGAAAGATTTCGACGATCACCGCATCACGACGCTGTTGGCACCCGGCGAATACCAGATGTTGCTGGTTGATGCACCCAACGTCCCCACCGACGAGATGAAGACGGCGGTCCGCTGGAAGATCAAGGACGGTCTGAACTACCACATCGACGATGCCACCGTGGACATGGTGCGTATCCCGGCCAGCAAATACGCCTCGGGGCGTCCGCAAACCCTGTATGCGATCGCGGCGGCGAATCGCGTCATTCAGGAGCGCATCAGGCTGTTCGATGACGCGAAGATCAGGCTGGACGTGATCGATATTCCCGAGATGGCGCAGCGCAATATCGCCGCGCTGTTCGAGCGCGATGATCGCGCGCTGGCCATGCTGGCATTCGATGACTATGGGGGCCTGATGACGTTTACCGCAGGCGGCGAATTGTATCTGTCGCGCCGCATCGAAATCAGTGCCGGACAATTGCTGGATGCCGATGAGGATCTGCGCCGGCAATACCGGGATCGCGTAGAAACCGAGTTGCATCGCTCGCTGGATTATTTCGACCGCCAGTACAACCAGTTGGCGGTCGACATGGTGCTGGTTTGTGTGCCGGACAAGACCGGCCTGGTGGAATTTCTGGATTCCGAACTCGATACCAAAGTGCAGAAACTGGACCTGTCGCAGGTGATGGACATCAGCGCCGTGCCTGAGCTCGCAGACAGTGAATTCGTTGCGCACGCGTTGACGACACTGGGTGCGGCACTGCGCCAGGAAAGCCGCGTGCTATGATGAAAACCCATAAAATCTACTGCGCAATTCGACAGCAGCGTTGCGAGGTGCTCGCTCCTCGCCTATCTGTAAGATATGTCTCTTTCGCTGCGCTCCTTGCTCCTTGCTCTCGAAGTGGCGGCTGCGACACGTTACTGGCGAAGCCAGCCGATTGCGGGAGCAGCCGCCAGTTGCCCCTCCCGCACCGGATGCTTCGCAACACCGTGTCAAGGCAACCTCGCTACGATTTTCTGAGATTTTCATGAGCCAGCAGATCAATCTGTTCAACCCGATTTTCATGAAGCAGCGCAAGTATTTCTCGCTGCTGACGATGGTGCAGGCATTGGGCATGATCATCGCGGGCTCGCTGATTTTTTATGGCTATGCGGTTTATCAGGTGGGTCAACTCCGGAAGCAAGCCGAGGAAAATTCCCAACGCTATAATGCCGAGCAGGTTCGTTTGGCCGGTTTTATGACCGAGTTTTCCCCGCAACATGCCATGCAATTGTTGCAGAACGAAGTGCAGGGTCTGGACAAGCAGGTGGCCGTCCAGAACCAGATTATCGAGACGCTGAAGTCCGGCGCACTGGGCAATACCACCGGCTATTCGGAATACATGCGTGCCTTTTCCCGACAGGTGGTCCAGGGCCTGTGGCTGACCGGCTTCAAAGTGACCGGTGATGCTGCGCAGATCAGCCTGAGCGGCGGGGTGGTCGATCCGCAGTTGTTGCCGATATATATCCAGCGTCTGGGCAGGGAGAGCATCATGAAAGGCAAGACTTTTTCCACCCTGGCAATGCAGCAGGCAAAGGTTGAGCAGGCGGCAGGAAACAGCAAGGGCAAGGATGCTTCCGCACCCCGCTATATCGAATTCACCCTGCATTCCAGCGTGAACAAAGAGGCCGATAAATGAAGCGGTACTGGGATCGGGCCAGCGCGGCGATAGATGAATTGTCCCTGCGCGAGCGCACCATGATTTTTGTTGCGGCTGCCTTCGTGGTGATTTCGCTGATCAATGTGCTGCTGATTGACCCGTTGCTGGCCAGGCAGAAATTGCTGTCGTCACAGGTGGCACAGCGGCAGGAGAAAATGAAGGAGTTGCAGGCGCAGATGCAGAATATCCTGCAGGCAAAAAAGGATAGTGAACATTCGCCATTGCGCGAACGCCTGGCGCAACTCAAGCAGCAACTGAAAGAGCAGGACAATTATCTGCAGAGCCGCACCGATCGCCTGGTTGAACCGGACAAGATGGCGGATTTGCTTAAAAAGGTGCTGGAAAATAACGGCAGTCTGCAATTGGTCGAGCTGAAGACGCTACCGGTAAGCCCGCTGATCGAGACGCCGAAGGGAGTGGCGGCCGATACGACTGGCAGCCAGACCGGCTCACAGCGGCAAATATTCAAGCACGGGGTACAAATCACGGTGCGCGGCGGCTATCTGGATATGATCAGGTACGTCACCGCACTGGAAAAGTTGCCCGAGCAGATGTTCTGGGGTGAGGCAAGCCTGAGCGTGGAAAAATATCCCGATTCATTGTTTACATTGACCCTGTACACACTGAGTCTGGATAAAACATGGTTGGCGATGTGATGAACGATAATCGGCGCACAGGGCATGGATCAGGGAATATCGGCGCGTTGCTGCGGCCGCTGATGGGCATTGGTGTTTTCTGTGCACTGTCTGCGGTGATTTTCCCGCTGCATGCTGAAGAACTGACCGATCCGACTCGCCCGCCGGCAAATATTTTTCAAGCCGCATCGGGAAGAAGTGCAGGAACGGAGGCGGCACAACCGTCCGGTTTGCGTTCGATCATCATTTCCGAGACGCGCCGCGCAGCGATCATAGACGGGAAAACCGTTGAATTGGGCGGGCGGCTTGGCAATGCCAGGCTGGTCGAAGTAAATGCCGGCAGTGTCGTATTGCAGCGCGGCAAGAACAGGCAGGTGTTGACGTTGTTCCCCGGCGTCAAGATCACACACGAGGACATTGCCGGCGCAGGACCATCGAATATGGAAATACCCAAAATCGAATCATCCAATAATGAGACGCAAGTCGTGCAGCCATCTCAACCAATCAATAGCACATCGCCCAGCCATGAATCGAAGCCGGCTGAGCACGACGAAAATCTGTTGTCCGGGCACCCGAAGGAGGAAAAATGAGAACGATATTATTACTGGGGGTGCTGTTGCTGGCAGGCTGTGCTGCAACGCGCAGCAACAATCAGGTGGCTGATTCGATTAAGCACGAAATGAATCAGGCTGCGCAGAATAGTGCTCAGCCGAGCAAGGCTGACGAGGTGGATAATGCGCTGCTGCCGCCGCTGGCAATGGGCATACCCAAGGCAGACAGCAAATCGCTGGACACGAAATTCGATTTGACGGTGAACAATGTTCCCGCAACCCAGGTATTCATGTCGATCGTGGCCGGGACACGTTACAGCATGCTGCTGAACCCCAATGTCAGGGGAAATATTTCACTGAATCTCAAGGACGTAACCGTATTCGACGCGCTGGAAGCGATACGGCAGATGTATGGCTACGATTACAAGATAGAAAACAACCGCATTTACATTCAACCGCTGACCCTGCAGACGCGGATCTTTCAGGTGAATTACCTGACGGCGGAACGCGACGGCGAATCGTCGCTGAGGGTCACATCCGGTTCGGTGTCTGACGCGCCCAGCGCCCAGACGCCCGGTACGGCAAACACATCGACCACCACAAACGGCTCACCACAATCGCGTTCGGCGGTAAGCAGCCAGGTAACCATGTCCAGCAAGTCCGACTTCTGGCAAGAGCTGCAGAGATCACTGGCTGCCATCGTTGGCAATGACAAGGGACGCAGCGTGGTGGTCAGCCCGATGTCGGGCGTGATCGTGGTTCGCGCGATGCCGAACGAGTTGAGGAATGTTTCCGCCTACCTCAGGGCGTCACAGATTTCAGTCGATCGCCAGGTGATACTGGAAGCAAAGATTGTCGATGTGCAATTGAACAACAACTTTCAATCCGGCGTGAACTGGGCGGCATTCAAAAATAACCCCAACAGCTTTACTTCCGGCGGGGTGCTGTCACCCGGATCCAGTCTCGCCCCATCAGGCTCGCTGACCAACGGCCTGTTATCCGGTACCCCGGGAGCCAATCTGGCGTTGGCGGGGACGACGGCCGCCGGCCAGGCGGCTGCAGGCTCGCTGTTCGGACTGGCGTTCCAGACCAGCAATTTTGCCGCACTGCTGAATTTTCTGGAGTCGCAGGGTAACGTGGATGTGCTGTCCAGTCCGCGCATTGCCACGCTGAACAACCAGAAAGCCGTGCTCAAGGTCGGCACGGATGACTTCTTCGTCACCAACGTTTCGACCACGACCACGACCGGTGGAATCGGCGCGACCACCACGCCGAATGTCACTTTGCAACCGTTCTTTTCCGGCATTGCGCTGGATGTCACGCCGAGCATCGCCGAGAACGGCGAAATCATCCTGCATGTGCATCCTTCCGTCAGCCAGGTCACCACGGTGACCAAGACCGTTGATCTGGGCGGTACCGGCGGGTCGATCAGTTTGCCGCTGGCCTCCAGCTCGGTTTCCGAAACCGACAGTATCGTGCGCGCCCGCGATGGTCAGATCGTGGCCATCGGCGGTTTGATGCGCCAGGCCTCCAGCAACAACGATTCGGGATTGCCGGGATTGCCAAAATCCCTGTTTGGCCAGACCAATCAGTCCAGCGAAAAGCGCGAGTTGATCATCCTGCTGAAACCGACCATCGTGGATGGTGACAAGGATTGGTCCAACGACATCACGCAAAGTCGCGACCGGTTCAACGGGATGATGGGGAATGGGACAAACCCTTGAGGTTCCCCTGATATGTATCTGCAACACTTCGGCTTGCGCGAAGCGCCATTCAGCCTGACCCCGGACACCAGCTTTTTCTTCGCTTGTTCAAGTTATCAGGAGGCGCTCAATACCCTGCTGGTGGCGGCACGCAACGGCGAGGGTTTCATCAAGATCACCGGCGAAGTGGGCAATGGCAAGACCCTGCTGTGCCGGAAATTTCTTGCCACGATCAACCAGGGCAAACAGTCCACCACGCTGATCGGTACCCAGGACCCGGCTGTCGCCGCGGCGCCTGTTCCGCGCTTCATCACCGCCTATATTCCCAATCCCTACCTTGAACCGAACAGTCTGCTGATGGCTTTGGCGGAAGAATTTCGCGTGCCGCTGGAAAAAACCGGCGACCAGTACCATCTGCTGAAAGGTTTGACCCATTCGCTGCTTGAATGCGCGCGCAACGGCCAGCGCGCCTTGCTGTGCCTGGATGAGGCGCAGGCAATGCCGCTGGAAAGCCTGGAGGTATTGCGCCTGCTGACCAATCTGGAAACGGAAAAGCGCAAACTGCTGCAGGTGGTGCTGTTCGGTCAGCCGGAATTGAATGAACGCCTGAAGCATCATTCAGTGCGCCAGCTGCGCCAGCGCATCAGTTTTCAATACGACCTGAAAGGCTTGCGCAGAACCGAACTGGAGCGTTACTTGCGCCATCGACTTGCGGTGGCCGGATTTGCCGGTGAAACATTATTCAGCGATAGCGCCGTGGCCAAGCTGCACCGAATCACGGGAGGTACGCCCCGGCTGGTCAATATCGTTGCCCACAAGGCATTGATGCTGGCATTCAGCGATGGCAGGCAGCTGGTATTTGCCCGGCATATCCGCGATGCGGCGGCAGACACGCCCGAAGTGCGCCGCGACTGGTTGCCCTGGGCAGTAGCGTTGACCGGTACGGCGCTAGTCGCGTCGCTGGGCATTGCCTGGGCGTGGTATTCAAGGATAGGGCTGCCATGAGCGTCATCAACCAGGTACTCAACCAGCTCGAGCAGCGCGGCGCGCATCATGTCGCCGAGCAGGCCATGGTGCGCGCCGTGCCGCAGGCCAAACGCAATTTCAGCATGCTTTTGCTGGCGTTCGGGCTGGCCTTAGTGACAGGGATCGCGGTATGGCAATGGCTTCATGCCCGCAAGCCGGATGCCGCCGCGGGTGTTTCGCCCAACGCCGCGCAGGCATTGCCTGCAGTCGCGGGAAATGTTCCGGGTTCACCAGTGGCCGGGAGATTGACCATGCAGCACCAGGCTGCGCAGGTCGCCATTTCAGACGCGATGCCCGCATCGCGGCTGAGCTTCGAATTGAGTTCGGTGCCGCTTCCGTCGAACGCCAGACATGAACCGGAGAAACCTCATTCGAAAGAAAAAATTGCCGGCGTATTGCCGCATGCGACAGTGGAAACGGCCAGAAAGCTGGCCCGGAAACTGACAAGCAAGCCGGCAAGCAAGACTGGGAAAAAAGCAGCCGTCAGGATCGCCAGAACACCGCCAATCAAAACTTCAGTTGCTGAAGATGCGCTGCCGACACCGGATGATTCATTGCCAATGAAGCAAATCAGTCCGGAACAATTGTCCGATGCGGAGTTTCGCAAAGCTTCAGCGTTATTCCAGCAGGGACGCATTGACGATGCAATGTCCGGATACCGGGCTGCATTGCGCCTGAATCCGGGCAATGATGAAGCCAGACAGGCGCTGGTTGCCTTGTTGCTGGAGAAAAAACGCGGCAAGGATGCGGAACGCGTGTTGCAGGACAGGCTGGACAGCAATCCGGAACAAACCCGCTTCACCATGATGCTGGCACGCTTGCAGGTGGAACGCGGTGCGGTGGCGGAGGCAACGGCTACCCTGGAAAAAGCGTTGCCTTTCGCCAATTCCGAGCCAGATTACCAGGCATTCCTGGCGGCGCTGCTGCAACGCCAGAATCGCAACGACGAGGCAATTACGCATTATCAGGTTGCGCTGCAGTTGGCGCCGAACAATGGTATCTGGCTGATGGGCTACGGGATATCCCTGCAGGCATTGAAGCGTAATGCGGCTGCAAAGATTGCATTCCAGCACGCGCTGACTACCCGGTCGCTGAGTCCGGATTTGCGGGCCTTTGTGCAGCAAAGAATCAAGGGACTTTGACGCAGCTGCGAAGATCGGGGCGCGATGACCGGGCAAAACCGCTCCGAATTTCACCCTGTTCTCAGTTCCGAATGCGGTAGCGTTCTTGCCACGACCCATGCACTGATTTGTATCGCCCCTGCCTTTGCTACGGCCTCGGCAAGCTCATTCAGGCTGGCACCCGTAGTCAGTACATCATCCACCAGCGCAACCCGTTTTCCGCCCAGATCCGTGCCGCAGGAAAACGCATTGCGCACATTTTTCTTGCGCGCTTTCCAGGGCAAGGAGGATTGCGGGGGCGTGTTGCGCAGTCGCCGGCATGCATCGGGCAGCAGCGGAATATTCAGTTCACGCGCGACGGTAGTGGCGAGCAAAAGCGATTGGTTGAAGCCGCGTTCGCGCAATTTGGCGGGATGAAGCGGCATCGCGATCACATAATCCGGCAAATTGCTTTTATCGATTGCCCGGGCCAGTTTTTTCGCGAAGGCGTGCGCCAATGCCAGCTGTTCCGCATATTTCATGCTTTGTATCAACTTGTCGAGCGGGAAGGAATAGCCGAATACCGCGGTGGTGCGTGTAAACAGGGGGGGCTGTGCCAGGCAATGTCCGCACACTTCGCCGCCGGGTGTCGGCAATGCGCAGACCGGACAATGCGGGGCTTTCAGATAGGGCAGGGCAGCGTCGCATGCCGCGCACCACAAGCCGTCATGGCTCATGCTGCCGCACATCACACAGGGTTGTGCCGGCAGAAATCGCCTAATTTCTGCGCGAATGTTCAGGAAATGATCGCTTAAAATTGACAAGCTGTCGTCCTTTCAAGGATGATGCGGTCTGTCCGATTTCTGCCCGGCGCGGCAGTTTCCCGGTTGTTTTCGGCAAGCGCCGGACTGTCGTTGCAGTTAACGCATCATACCCAACACACTGGTCTTTATGAACACACAAACGATCGAATTCATCCGTTCCAAAAAGTTATCCGGCAGGCCGTCCGATGTTCCGCAACGCTGGAGCGTCGCCGACATTGAAGCCTTGTTCCAGCTCCCGTTTGCGGATCTGCTATTCCGCGCGCAACAATTGCACCGTGAGCATTTCGACCCGAATGCGGTGCAGCTTTCCACCTTGCTGTCGATCAAGACCGGCGGCTGTTCCGAGGATTGCGGCTATTGCCCGCAATCGGCGTTCCATTCCACGGGTGTGGAAAACAGAAAGATGCTGGAACTGGATGCGGTGGTGGCTGCCGCGCTTGCGGCAAAGCAAAGCGGGGCGAGCCGATTCTGCATGGGCGCCGCCTGGCGCGAGCCCAGCGACGACGATATGGAAAGCGTGGTGGAAATGGTCAAGGCAGTGCGTGACCTGGGCATGGAAACCTGCGCCACGCTGGGCATGCTGAATGACAAACAGACCGGGCAATTGCGCGATGCCGGTCTGGACTACTACAACCACAACCTGGATACCTCGCCGGAGTTTTACGGCGACATCATCAGCACGCGCGATTACCAGGACCGCCTGGATACCCTTGAGCGGGTGCGCAAGGCGGGGATGCATGTATGCAGCGGCGGTATCGTCGGCATGGGCGAGAATCTGGCGCAGCGCGCCGGCCTGATCGCGCAACTGGCCAACCTCGACCCCTATCCGGAAAGCGTGCCGATCAACAACCTGGTCAAGGTTGAGGGCACGCCGCTTGCCGAAACCGAGGATCTCGACCCGCTGGATTTTGTGCGCACCATCGCGGTCGCGCGCATCACCATGCCGACCGCGCGGGTGCGGCTGTCGGCAGGACGATCACAGATGTCGGACGCGGTACAGGCGCTGTGCTTTCTCGCCGGCGCAAACTCGATCTTTTACGGCGAGCAACTGCTCACCACCGGCAACCCCGAAGTTGAGCGGGATCGCGCCCTGCTCGATAAGCTGGGGATGTATCCGTTTTCTGAAAAATAGAAATCCAGATTTCATCTCAACTGATGGAGCTATTAGCCATTCCACTAAGGTTGCCAAAAGACAGAAACCAAGTGGCTGGTTATGCTGTGTTGCTCAGAAATTTGTTTGCTTGCATATTATCCATATGCTGCGCTTCACAAATTTCTTCGCGTCTTGCTGACGTGTTCGCACGGGCTGCTTTTGCCCGTAGCGAAACGGCGTCCCCTTGTGGGGCATTTGAGCGAACTCTGAATTTCTAGTGTATCTCGTATGCCTTTCACTGAACTGCACAATGAACTGAACGAACGCGCCTCGCTGGGACTGCTGCGCCAGCGCCGCATGCTGCAAAGCCCGCAGGGGCCGCGCATCATGGTGGACGGCAAATCCTATCTGTCGTTCTGCAGCAACGATTATCTGGGCCTGGCCAATCACCCGCAGCTGATCGCGGCGCTGCAGCTGGGCGCGCAGCAGCATGGCGTGGGGGCGGGCGCCGCGCACCTGGTCAGCGGGCACGGCGCAACCCATCACCAGCTGGAACACGAACTTGCCGCCTTCGTCGGCAAACCCGCCGCACTGCTGTTCTCCACCGGCTATATGGCGAATCTGGGCATCGTGCAGGCGCTGGTTGGCAAGGGTGATACGGTGTTCGCCGACAAATTCAACCATGCCTCGCTGAACGACGCAATGCAGCTGTCGCGCGCCAAAGTGAAGCGCTACCGCCACAATGACATCGCGCAATTGGCGCAATTCCTGGAACAAACCGGAAGTGGGCGCAAACTGGTGATCACCGATGCGGTGTTCAGCATGGACGGCGACCTTGCGCCATTGCCGGAATTGCTGGCGTTGTGCGAGCAACACAATGCGTGGCTGCTGATCGACGACGCGCACGGTTTCGGCGTGCTCGGAGCGCAGGGCCGCGGCACGCTGGCGCATTTCGGCATCGCGTCGCAACGCGTGATCTGCATGGCGACGCTGGGCAAGGCGGCGGGCGTGTTCGGCGCTTTCGTCGCGGCCGAACCGGCGGTGATCGATACGCTGGTCAACCATGCGCGCAGCTATGTCTACACCACGGCCACGCCGCCGGCACTGGCCAGCGCGCTGCTGGAAAGCCTGCAACTGATCGCCAATGGCGACGGGCTGCGCGGCCACCTGCAGCGGCTGATCGCGCAATTGCGCAGCGGCTTGCGCGGCCTGCCGTGGCATTTGATGCCATCCACAACGGCGATACAGCCGATCCTGGTCGGCGACAACCGGGCGGCGCTGGACCTGAGCGAAAAATTGCGCGAACGCGGTATCTGGGTCGCGGCGATACGCCCGCCCACCGTGCCGCAGGGCACGGCACGTTTGCGCATCACCATGTCCGCCGCGCATAGTGTGGCTGAGGTGACGCGCCTGACCGAAACACTGCATGAACTTGCACGTTAAGCGCCATGAACACGCGGGAACGGGAAACAGCCGTGTGCCGCTGTTGCTGATCCACGGCTGGGGCATGCACGGCGACATGTGGGGCGATGTTCCGGAAAAACTCGCTCAGCATTTTTCAGTTATGGCGGTCGATCTGCCCGGGCATGGCTACAGCGTCGACAGGGGCAAGAGACAAGAGACAAGAGACAAGGCAGAAGACCCTGACTTTCCATTTGGTCTGGAAGCGATCGTCGATCAGTTGTCGGCGCAGTTCGACGAACCGCTGGCGGTATGCGGCTGGTCGCTGGGCGGGCAGATCGCAATGCGTTGGGCCATGCGTGATCCGCAGCAGGTGGAGCGTCTGGTGCTGGTATCGAGCACGCCTTGCTTTGCCGAACGCCACGACTGGCAGTTCGGCATGCCGGGCGACACGCTGCGCCAGTTCGCTGCCGATCTGGAACAGGATCACACTGCGACCTTGCGCCGGTTCCTCGGGCTGCAGGTGCGCGGCAGTGAAGGCGAGCGGGAGTTGCTGGCGACCCTGCGCGCAAGTCTGTCCAGTCACGGCGAGCCGGATTCGGATGCGTTGCGCGGCGGGCTGGCGATATTGCGCGATCTGGACCTGCGCGATGCATTGCCGGAAATGAAACAGCCTGTGCTGGTCATCGCGGGAGAACGGGACAGGCTTAGTCCGCCGCAGGCTTCGCAATATATGGCGAGAATGCTGCCGGATGCACGCCTGGTGGTGATTGCCGGGGCGGCACATGCGCCGTTTTTGTCGCATCAGGAAAAATTTGTAGCAGAATTGATAAACTTTATGGAAAACAAAAGCTATTAGCCACCGAGCACACAGAGATCACAGAGAAAAACACAGGCAGCTCATATCTGCAGAATTCTCTGTGTACTCTGATGAGACTACTAGCCATTCGACTAAACGAGCAAACAACGCTCGTAAAGTCGCTGGTTATGTGATCTCTGTGGCCAAAGAGTATTTACAAAATGAATGAATACGAAATCGACAAGCGCGCAGTGCGCCGCGCCTTCAGCGGGGCAGCCATCGACTACGATGCCACTGCGGTGTTGCAACGCGAAGTGTGCACACGGATGCTGGAGCGGCTGGAATATATCAAGCTGCAACCGGAACGCATCCTGGATGCGGGCAGCGGCACCGGTTGGGGAACGCGCCGCCTGACGCAGCAGTATCCTTCCGCGCAGATGATCGCGCTGGATATTGCCAGCGGCATGTTGCTGGCTGCGCGCGGAGCTTCCGGCTGGTGGCAAAAACTGTTCGGCGGGGCCAGGCAAATGCAGGTGTGCGGCGATATGGAAGCATTGCCGCTGGCGGCGAACAGTATCGGGATGGTGTGGTCCAACCTGGCGATGCAATGGTGCAATGATCTGCCGGCAACGTTCACCGAGCTGCATCGCGTGCTTGAAGTGGAGGGGCTGCTGATGTTCAGCACGTTCGGACCGGATACCCTAAAGGAGCTGAGGCAGGCGTTCAACGGTGTGGACCGGCACAACCACCTCAACCGCTTTACCGATATGCATGACATCGGCGACATGCTGGTGCACAGCGGATTTGCCGAGCCGGTGATGGATATGGAATACATCACCCTGACATACGACGACGTGCGCGGCGTGTTACAGGATCTCAAGACGATCGGCGCGCACAATGCTACCGGGGGACGCAGCCAGGGATTGATGGGGAAGAACGCATGGGCGCGGCTCACGGAAAATTACGAAAGCCTGCGCCGCAACGGGAAATTGCCGGCCACCTTCGAGGTGGTGTACGGCCATGCATGGAAGCCGCAACCGAAACAAACAGCGGACGGGCGCGCGATCATCAAGACCTCGTTCAAATTGAAATGAACTACTTCGTTACCGGAACCGACACGGGCGTCGGCAAGACGCTGGTCAGCTGCGCGCTGCTGCACGGCTTTGCCGCGCAGGGCAAGCGTGTGGTTGGCATGAAACCGGTAGCGGCAGGGTGCGATGACGACGGACAGAACGAAGACGTGCTGCAATTGCGCGCCGCAGGCAATGTGGCGGTGGGTTACGGGCAAATCAATCCGTATTGTTTTGTGCCGGCGATCGCGCCGCATCTTGCCGCGCAGCGTGCCGGCGTCATCATCCGGATTTCGCGCATTGCAACTTCTTATCGCGAGCTGGCCGCGCAGGCTGACGTGGTGATCGTGGAAGGTGCGGGCGGCCTGCTGGTGCCGCTGAATGAACAGCAGGACAGCGCGGATTTGGCAAAGGAATTGGGTCTGCCGGTGATCCTGGTGGCGGGCATGCGCCTGGGTTGCCTGAATCATGCGCTGCTCACTCAGGAGTCGATTGCAGCACGCGGCCTGGTGCTGGCAGGCTGGGTGGCGAACGTGCTGGATGCGGAGATGCCCGCGTTGCAACAGAATATCGACACACTGCAACAGCGCATCGCTGCGCCGCTGCTGGGAATTGTGCCCCATTTGCCGCGGCCGGACGCGCGGGATGCCGCCGGGCGGCTCGATCTGGATAGGCTTTATAATAACGGGGTGCATCCGGACTGATGGGTGCGGACAAAACGGGTTAGGTTTTATCCTTGTAATCATGAAAGGAACAACGATGCGCTATGCAAACATGACGGTCCGGTTGGTTTTTCTGCTGTTGATAGGGCTGTTGGCCGGTTGCGGAAGAGCTGCCCCCCACTATCATGCGAGCGATGTCGGCGACAGATATGCCCATGCAGATTTTCACCTGACCGATATGAACGGCAAGCCGCGCAGCCTGAGCGATTTTCGCGGCAAGGTGGTGGTGGTGTTCTTTGGCTATACCCATTGTCCGGATGTTTGTCCCACCACGCTGGCCGGCTTTGCCCAGACGCTGCGCTTGCTCGGCAAGGATGCGGACCGGGTCCAGGTGCTGTTCATCACGGTTGATCCGGAGCGCGATACGCGCGCACTGCTGGCGAAATTCGTGCCCGCTTTCGATCCCCGGTTCCTGGGCTTGTACGGTGATGCCCAGGCAACGGCAGCTGCGGCAAAGAGTTTCAATGTGTCCTACCAGAAACATCCCACCAAGACCGGCTATACGATGGATCACTCGACCTTCAGTTATCTGATCGATACCCATGGCAAGGTGCGCCTGATGGCCGGCTACCTGGAACCGGCCGATTGGCTGGCCCAGGATATCCGCCAACTGTTGGCAAGCGGCCAATGACCGGCTGCGGTATCATGGACGCGTCCGTTAACCAATAATCAATCAGCTTGGAAAAAGTCGTCATGAAAACTCTGTTGGCGGGTGGGTGCTTGCAGCACCCCGGGAAGATGCGTCCAGTCCGCCGCAAGGCAGCAATACGGTCAAGCGGGGAAATGCTGCACTGCGCAGCGCGGTTCAAATCAGGTGGTGCCTGTCATGGCTGAGGCAAGCGGCGACGCCCTGGGCAACAAGCTGCTCCTGCTGTTGCGCGAAACGCGCTGGATATTGCTGGTCGCCTGCGCGCTGTATTTCACGGTTGCGTTGTACGGCTATAACCCGGCCGACCCGGCCTGGTCGCATACGGTTACCGGCGCACATATAACCAACCCCGCCGGGATCATCGGCGCATATTTTTCCGATCTGCTGTTTTACCTGTTCGGTTTTTCGGCATGGTGGTGTGTGCTGTTCCTGCTGCAACGGGTCTGGGCCGGATACCACCAGTTGCGCGCCGACAGCATTTTCTGCAAACGCACCCTGCTGGTTTCGCTCGCCGGGTTTGCGGCGCTGTTGTTGTCCAGCAGCGCGCTTGAATATCTCCGTTTGTACACGCTGAAAGTCTCATTGCCGCTGGTGCACGGCGGGATGTTCGGCGAGCTGCTGGGCAAGGCTTTGGCGCGCGGGTTGGGCTTTACCGGCGCGTCCCTGCTGTTGCTGGCGCTGATGGCCACCGGTTTCAGCCTGTTCAGCGGCTTGTCCTGGCTGCGCTTCGTGGACTGGCTGGGGGAACGGGTCGAAACTGTCTTCCTGCGGGTTCGTCTCGCGTGGCAGACGCGCCAGGACAGGCGCATCGGCATGCAGGCGACGCATGAACGGGTCGCGGTGATAGAAGAAGAAAAAAAGAAACGCGTCGAGGACCACCAGCCGATACACATCGAAATGCCGCTGATGGAAGTGGCCAAATCGGCGCGCGCGGCACAGGAAAAGCAAGTGTCACTGTTTGCCGACATGCCGGACTCGCCGCTGCCGCCCCTGCATTTGCTGGATGAGGCAACGCAGCAAGTCGAAATGGTTTCCGCCGACACGCTGGAATTCACCTCGCGCCTGATCGAGCGCAAGCTGAAGGACTTCGGCGTGGAAGTGAAAGTGGTGGCAGCCTATCCCGGGCCGGTGATCACGCGCTATGAGATCGAACCCGCCGTCGGCGTGAAGGGCAGCCAGATCACCAACCTGGTGAAGGACCTGGCGCGAGCCTTGTCGGTGGTGAGCATACGCCTGGTCGAAACCATACCTGGCAAGGCCTACATGGCGCTGGAGCTGCCCAACCCGAAACGGCAGGTGGTGCGGCTGTCCGAGATACTCAGCTCGCAAATCTATGCCGACATGGGTTCCGTGCTGACCATCGCGATGGGCAAGGATATTTCCGGCAAACCGGTGGTCGCCGACCTGGCCAGGATGCCGCATGTGCTGGTGGCGGGCACCACCGGATCCGGCAAGTCGGTGGCGATCAACGCGATGATCCTGAGCCTGCTGTACAAGGGTACCCCGCAGCAGGTGCGCCTGCTGCTGATCGATCCCAAGATGCTGGAGTTGTCGATGTATGAAGGCATCCCGCACCTGCTCGCGCCGGTGGTGACCGACATGCGCCAGGCCGCTTCCGCATTGAACTGGTGCGTTCAGGAAATGGACAAGCGCTACAAGCTGATGTCCCATCTGGGTGTGCGCAACATCGCGGGGTACAACCAGAAGATACGCGAGGGTATAAAGAACAAGCAGCCGTACACCAACCCGTTCACCCTGACCCCGGAAAGTCCCGAGCTTCTGGAAGAAATGTACCTTATCGTGGTGTTCATCGACGAACTCGCCGACCTGATGATGGTGGTGGGCAAAAAAGTCGAAGAGCTGATCGCGCGCCTGGCGCAGAAGGCGCGGGCTTCCGGCATCCATCTGGTGCTGGCCACGCAGCGACCGTCGGTCGATGTGATCACCGGACTGATCAAGGCCAACGTGCCGACGCGCGTGGCGTTCCAGGTATCGAGCAAGATCGACTCGCGCACCATCCTCGACCAGATGGGCGCTGAAGCACTGCTGGGCCAGGGCGATATGCTGTACCTGCCGCCGGGCACCGGCTATCCGCAGCGCGTGCACGGCGCGTTCGTTTCCGACCAGGAAGTACACCGCATCGCCGAATACCTGAAGACGCAGGGCGAGCCGCAATACATCATCGACCTCGATTCACTGGAAGAGTCATCCGAAGAAGGCGGCGCGTCGACGAGCCTCGATGCCGAAGCCGACCCGCTGTATGACCAGGCGGTGGAAATCGTGCTGAAGAATCGTCGCGCCTCGATCTCGCTGGTGCAGCGCCACCTGCGCATCGGCTACAACCGCGCCGCGCGGCTGGTCGAGCAGATGGAAGCGGCCGGTCTCGTTTCGCCGATGCAGAGCAACGGCAACAGGGAAGTGATTGCGCCAAGCAGATAAGCGAGCCGGGTAACCGCGCACAAGCTTGTTTACCGTTACCGCTTCCACCTACACCAACCCGGGAATAAAGCATGTCAAAAAAATTCATTATCGGCCTGTCAATGTTCATGTGTGTGGCAACCGCCCATGCCGGCGCAATCGACAAACTCAAGACCTTCATTGCCACGACCCATTCCGCGCGGGCGAATTTCACCCAGCAGGTGCTGGACCAGAACGGCAACCAGATCCAGAACGCGTCCGGCGTCATGGAGTTCCAGCGTCCCGGCAAATTCCGCTGGACTTACCAGAAGCCGTACAAGCAGCTGATCGTGGGGGATGGCAGCAAGTTCTGGCTATACGATGCCGACCTCAACCAGGTGACGGTCAGAAAACTGAATGCAGCGCTGGGCAGCAGTCCCGCCGCGCTGCTCTCCGGCAGCAACGAGATCGAGCGCGGCTTTGTGCTCACGGAAAACGGCACCCGGGATGGCCTGGAGTGGCTGCAAGCCAAACCCAAAGGAAAAGGGCAGGACAGCAGTTTCGACGCGATACGGATGGGATTCAACGCGCAAGCCGAACTGGTCGTGATGGAGCTGACCGACATGTACGGACATAAAACGGTGCTGCGTTTTTCCGCGATGCTGCGCAACCCGAAGATACCGGAAAGTCAGTTCCAGTTCATCCCGCCCAAGGGTGCCGATGTGCTGAGTGATTAGCACAGACCGGATTTATGAGCACAGGAAACCTGTTCGATGCCACTCCGCCTGCCGCGCCGCTGGCGGAACGGCTGCGCCCGAAAACCATAGATGAAGTGATCGGGCAATCCCATTTGCTGGGTCCGGGTCGGCCGTTGCACCTTGCATTCCAGTCCGGAAAACTGCATTCGATGATCCTGTGGGGTCCGCCCGGGGTCGGCAAGACCACGCTGGCGCGGCTGATGGCTTCGGCGTTCGATGCGGAGTTCGTGCCGCTGTCGGCAGTGCTGTCCGGCGTGAAAGACATACGCGAGGCCATCGCACAGGCACAGCAGGTGCTGCAACAGCGCGGCCGCCACACCATCCTGTTCGTCGACGAAGTGCACCGCTTCAACAAGTCGCAACAGGATGCCTTCCTGCCGTTCGTCGAACAGGGTCTGGTGACCTTCATCGGTGCGACCACCGAGAACCCGTCGTTCGAGGTGAACAACGCGCTGTTGTCGCGGGCACAGGTTTATGTGCTGCACGCGCTGTCGGCGGAGGAGCTCGGCGAATTGTTCGAACACGCGCACAAGGCCGCTTTGCCGAATTTGCAATTCGATGAGGATGCACGCGAACGCATCATCGGTTACGCGGACGGCGATGCGCGCCGCTTGCTGAATGCCCTGGAGCAGATCGATACCGCGGCGCGCACGGCAAAGGTCACGCGGATCACCCCGGCGTTTCTCGATGCCACGCTGGCGCAGAACCTGCGCCGGTTCGACAAGGGCGGGGAGGCGTTCTACGACCAGATCTCCGCGCTGCACAAATCGGTGCGCGGCTCCAATCCGGACGCCGCGCTGTACTGGCTGCTGCGCATGCTGGACGGCGGCGCGGACCCGCGCTATCTGGCGCGGCGCATCGTGCGCATGGCGTGGGAAGACATCGGCCTGGCCGATCCGCGCGCGATACAACTGGCACAGGACGCCGCGCTGACCTACGAGAGGCTTGGCTCGCCGGAAGGCGAGCTGGCGCTGGCGCAGGCGATCCTGTACCTGGCCTGCGCGCCGAAGTCGAATGCCGGGTATGTCGCGTATAATGCCGCCCGCGCTTTCATCGCCGAAGACGGTTCGCGCGAAGTGCCGCTGCATCTGCGCAACGCGCCGACCAAGCTGATGAAGCAGCTCGATTACGGCAAGGGCTACCGCTATGCGCACAACGAGGAAGAAGGCTATGCGGCAGGCGAAACCTATTTCCCCGATGACATGCCGGAAGTGAGTTTTTACCAGCCCACCGATCACGGACTGGAAGCGAAGATCGCCGAGAAGCTGGCTCATTTGCGCGAGCTGGATAAAAAACATAAAAAATAGCCACATAACCAGCGACTTTGCTGGCGTAGTTTGCCAGCTTAGTCGATTGGCTAGTGGTTGCATCAGAGAACACAGAGAAGGCCGTGGCAGATCAACTGACAGAGAAGATAATTGCGGCAGCAGTTGAAGTCCATAAAACATTGGGGCCGGGGCTGCTGGAATCGATTTATGAAGAGGCTCTGTGCATTGAGTTGGGTTTGATGGGCGTTAATTTCGAGAGGCAATTGGCGGTTGATGTGCTGTACAAAGGCCATGCGATTCAAGGTCAGCGTCTCGATCTGCTAGTCTCAAACGAAGTTGTCGTCGAAGTGAAATCTCTGCGAACTTTGCCAGAAGTGGCGACGGCGCAATTGCTTTCATACCTGAAAGCAACCGGTTTGAAACGTGGGCTGTTACTGAATTTTGGAGAAAAGCAGATGGTCAGTGGAGTGAAGCGAATTTCTCTGTAATCTTTAAATGTGTATTAAAAGCTTTGCCACAGAGATCACAGAGCACACAGAGATGTATGGTGTGGACTTGTGCTGAATGGGAAGATTGCTGGGGTTGTTAAGCATGGGAAGCAATTTCTCTGTGATCTCTGTGTTCTCTGTGGCTAAATAGATTTTGATTTTGGGGTTCTCATGCTAGACATACAAACATTACGCAACGACTTGGCCGGAGTGACCGCGCGGCTTGCCACACGCGGATTTGCGCTGGATACGGAGAGATTCACGCAACTCGAAGCCGAGCGCAAAATCATACAGACGCGCACGCAGGAATTGCAGGCGAAACGCAATGCGACCTCCAAACAAATAGGCCAAGCCAAGGCGAAGGGCGAGGACGTGTCGGCGATCATGGCGGAAGTTGCGACACTGGGCGACGATCTCAAACAGGCGGAAGTGCAGCTGGGCGAGGTGCAGAATGCGTTGCAGAAACTGCTGGAAGTGATCCCGAACATGCCGCACGGCAGCGTTCCGGTTGGCAAGTCCGAAGCAGACAATCTGGAGGTGCGCAAGGTTGGCAACATCCCGCAATTTGATTTTGCAGTGAAGGATCACGTCGACCTGGGCGAAAAACTCGGGCTGGATTTCGACACAGCCACCAAGATCAGCGGAGCGCGCTTTTCGTTGTTGAAGGGCGGGCTGGCGCGTCTGCATCGCGCGCTGGCGCAGTTCATGCTGGACATACATACCGAACAGCACGGTTATACCGAGTTGTATGTTCCTTATCTGGTGAATGCCGATTCAATGCGTGGCACCGGTCAGTTGCCAAAGTTTGAGGCAGACTTATTCGCGGCGAAAAAAGGAGCACTACTAAGACCCCTAAGTGATTTATATAATAAAGAGAAGCTGGAGGAGCATTTTGAACGCAGTAGAGAATCTGAGTTCTACCTGATCCCCACTGCCGAAGTCCCGGTCACCAACATCGTGCGCGACGAGATCGTGCCGCTGGAACAGCTGCCGATGAAGTTCGTCGCGCACACCCCGTGCTTCCGTTCCGAGGCCGGTTCATACGGGCGCGACACGCGCGGCATGATACGCCAGCACCAGTTCGACAAGGTGGAGCTGGTGCAGATGGTGCATCCCGATGAGTCCTATGCCGCGCTGGAACAATTGCTCGGCCACGCCGAAACGATCTTGCAGAAACTGGGATTGCCGTACCGCGTGGTGAAACTGTGCAGCGGCGACATGGGTTTCTCCGCCGCGCTGACCTACGACATCGAAGTGTGGCTGCCGGCGCAGAACACCTACCGCGAGATTTCCTCGTGCAGCAACTTCGAGGCGTTCCAGGCGCGGCGCATGCAGGCACGCTTCCGCAACTCACAGGGCAAACCCGAGTTGCTGCACACGCTGAACGGTTCGGGCCTGGCAGTCGGCCGCACCCTTGTTGCCGTGCTGGAAAACAATCAACAGGCAGACGGAAGCGTGCATATTCCTGAAGTCTTGCGCCCCTACATGGGCGGGTTGGAGTTCTTGCGGCCATGTTGATTGTTTCGGCGGAGGCTAATATGAGCGTAGCGAATGTTAAGCGAACACCAGTGAGCGGCCGGAACCAAAATTACCAGCAGGCCGATGGCAGCGTGAAGGTACCCGAAGTGCTGCGCCCCTACATGGGCGGCAAGGAACAGCTCTTCCCCTGATTCTTCACGCCCGCCCAGCCGTGCGGGGCATCGTCCGGATCGAAGGGATGAAACCAATCAAGTAGCGGTCGGGAATATATCAGGGCAGCAGGCGCTGCATCGGCATCGGTGCGACCAGTTGATATGAAACTTCCGGCGTGGTTTCGGCCTGGCCGGGTTCCAGTCGTTTCAGCATTTCATAGTAGCTGCGTATGCTTTCAACCAGGATCACCGCCTCGCCGCCGCGCGCATAGCCGTGCTTCACCTTTTTGTAATATTTTGGCCGGTTCAGCATCGGCATCCACCTTTTTACATCTGCCCAACTGTCCGGGTTCATTCCGGCGCGCTTGGTCAGGATGCGCGCATCCTCCAGGTGGCTGGCACCCTGATTGTAGGCGGCCAGCGCAAACCAGGTGCGGTCGGGTTCGTGGATGCGCCGGGGCAGCTGCTCCTTGAGCGTCTCCAGATACCTGGCGCCGGCGAGTATGCTTTCGCGAGGGTTGAGGCGGTTGCCCACCTTCAACATGTCGGCCGTATCATCGGTCAGCATCATCATGCCGCGTACATTGGTGTATGAGGTGGCGAGCGGATTCCATTGCGATTCCTGATACGACAGCGCCGCCAGCAGCCTCCAGTCGATTCCGGTAAGCGTGGCGGCTTCATCAAAAAAGTGGCGAAAATTTGGCAGGACATTTTTTGTTCTGGTGATGAAAGCGGCGGCATCCATCTTGTCCAGCCTGCTCGCGTTGCCGTAATAGCGATCCAGCAGGCGGTGCAGCGTGCCATCCTTTTCGATGGTCGTGAAAAAATCCCGCACTTGATTCATCAGGCCGGAATCCACGTTCCCGGGAAATACCCAGGCCAGATTCGACGGCGGCACAATATCAAGCTCGGCAACCAGATTGGGATGATAGTTTAGCGAATCGGCATATTGCAGTTCATTTGCCGCCGCGCAATCCAGGCTGCCGTCACCGACCTCGGCCAACAGGTCCTGGGTGGTGAGATCGCGTTCTGCCAGCCAATGTAACGAGGGGAGCATCCGCTGGGCTTCGCGCAGCGCCTCCTCATGAGCCGATCCTGCCGCGACCATCACTTCCTTGCCTTTGAGATCGGACAGGCTTGTTATGCGCGGTACGTCGCTATTGCATACCAGCAACTCGCGCACGCTCTGATAGGTCGGGCCGAATTGCAGCGCGGCGGGGTTGTCCTCCTTGCGAAACGCAACAGCAGCAAAATGCGCCAAGTGCTTGCGCAATGCGCTGGGAATTTCATCCTGTGCCAGCGGAATCAATTCCAGTGAAGAATCCAATTGCTCGGCGAACAACCGGACCAAGTCACGTTGATACTCCGACTCGGGCCAAAGATCGGCTTCCGGGACGATCACCACCAGCTTGCCGGCATTCCAGGGCGGGAGCTGTTGGCCGCAGCTTCCCAGTAGCAGAGACAGGCTGACAATTACGGTTTTAATATATCGAGTCGGGTTCTGCATGCGATCATTCTGCACGAAATCCGGGGTTGCTGGTAGAATGCGCGCCTCCCGGAGAGGTGGCAGAGTGGTCGAATGTACCTGACTCGAAATCAGGCGTACGGTAACCCCGTACCGTGGGTTCGAATCCCACCCTCTCCGCCAATGATTTTAAGTTGTTGAATTGACAGTAACAATATGTTTTTGGTGGGTTTTGGTGCGTGCTGCACGAGAGTGCTGCAACTGCACTCCTCCTACGAAAACACAACGGCACGCCAATCACCTTGGCTGCAACACCGAGGCTATCCTTGAAGCCCTAACGCAGCGTATGGAGTCGAGAACGCAGGGCAGGCTCCGGATAAACAGGGTGGCAGCGCATATCGTTACTTCCTGAAGCCGTTGTACGTCGAGGCGATACGCGGGAGTAGAATAAGTCAAAGTTCGACAACAGTGGCAGCAGATGAAAGCCAATCCTGAATCCAAACGGTACGGCGCAATCGCGCTTTAATCCATCACGATGATTATTGATTTTAGCCATTTCACATCAACAGTCCTGTTGGCTGTTGGCGCATTGCTGCCTATCGTTGATCCGCTGGGCGGGGCGCCGATCTTTATCGGCATGACGGCCGGTCTTACGCCGGCAGAGCGAGTCCGAATGGCAAAATCAGTTGCAATAAACAGTTTTCTTCTGCTTATCGCCTCGGTTCTGATCGGGGCATATGTGCTGGATTTCTTCGGTATATCCATTCCGGCAGTGCAGATCGCCGGCGGCGTGGTCATCTGTGCCATCGCCTGGTCGTTGCTGAACAGTCCCAATTCGCCGCCTGCTCTGGCCAAGGAGGGGCCGGCAACGGTAACTGCGGATGATCTGGGCCAACGTGCGTTCTATCCCCTGACGATGCCGCTTACCGCGGGCCCTGGCGCGATTTCTGTTGCGCTCACGCTTGGTGCCAACCCGACAAAGGGCCTGCGCCCATTGGTCGAGACCACGCTTGGACAGGCATTGGGAATCCTGATTGTCGCTGTGAGTGTCTATCTTTGCTACCGCTATGCCGATCGCATCACCAAGAAAATGGGGCCGATCGGAACGGGTGTGGTGGTGCGCCTCTCGGCATTTATCCTGTTGTGTATCGGCGTCCAGATCTGCTGGAATGGCCTGCACACGCTGATTATCGCTACCTTCCCGACCGCGGCTTGATGATGCGGTAAAACGGGTATTCGAGCACCTATGCGGTCAATCCAGCCGCTCTTGGCATAATCCTGATCACCGGTCAGCGGATCGATTTGGCCTAATTGTCAGAACAGCTCGATTTCGGAAGACAGCGAAGCTGTCGCGATTTCAAAATTACCCATAATTTGTTGCCAATCGTCACCGTGATGGGTGCCGATATATTCAAGGAACGAAGCGTCCGGATCATTCAGGAGAATACCGATCGCGTACCCTTCGACATTGTCCGTGATCTTCATCAGCGCGTCGTATTTCGCACCACTCGCCATTGCATCATCGATCACAACGGGGGCCGGATCGAAGAACACCCTTGGAATCTCCATCCGCAGCGCCTCGGTAAAATCGGATTGGATGGCTGATCTGGCTTCGGCGAAACTGCGAAAATTCGAGTAGTGGCCGAAGGGGCGTATCTCGAAATACTGCTGCACAGGGAGTGATATCTCCTGTTCATGTGCCGCCTCGAATGCCGCTTCGATCTTCGCCCTGTCACCCTCCTTCAGGCGTATCCGGATGACGAGTGCCTCGGATATGCCGGCAAACCCGTTGGCCTGGAAATATTGAACGATGCGCTCGGCTGCCTCATTAGCCTGAAGAGTGGGAGTGTTTTTCATGGCGACCTACTTTGATAAGAAGGCACACAGTTTACCTAAAGCAGGCAGGGAACGCACTCACCCGGTAGACGCGGTGAGCCGGACTCCACTTGCAAAACTTTCCCTCGGGCAAGGTAGAATCGCGACTCGCAATTCCTTATGCCGACCGTGAATATCTCAATCGAAAATATCCAGGGATATCTTGTAAATCCATTGTCGCTGCTCGCCGTGTTCATGGCGGCCAGTCTGATGATGATCTGGCGCCTGCATGCGATGGAGAGCAAGGGCTTTGAAGGCACGGTCCTCGGCACGCTGATCATGCCTTATTGCTCCGGGTTTCCCAATCTCGTGTTCGCCTATGTGATGAGCAGTGCGGCCAGCAATGGCGGCCTGGTCATCGAGAACAGTATCGTCAACAATGCCACCAATCTGACGTTGATTCTCGGTCTGGCCGCCATCTTTGGTTCGGCGGCCGTGATCCAGAAAGGCGGTTCAAAGCGGAAAGCGAGGGAGCATGCAGAATTCCACCGCATCAACCGGCTGAACCTGCTGTTCACCCTGATCGCATTGTTCCTGTTCACCGGCACGCTCTGGGCCCTGGCCAAGGACGGGGTGCTGGACTTCTATGACGGCCTGGTGCTGGTCGGCCTGTTCCTGTTCTGGCAGTTTTTGCACGTGTTCGAAGTGCTCAAGGACAACATCCGCAAGAACAAGGCGTTCCACTGGTCGCTGCTGATCGACATCGTGCTGCTCGGTGCCAGCGCCTATTGCGTGTACTTCTCGGTCAACCATCTGGTGGAGTGGGTCACGACCAACCCCAGTCCTTATCTGAGCTTTGCCAAGCTGGGCTGGTTCAGCGGCCTGCTGATGGTCGTGCCGAATGCGTTCCTCGCGCTGTATTACACGCGTATCGGCAGGCAGGACATCGTGATGACTTCCCAGGTCGGCGACGGGCATATCTGCATCCCGATGTGCATCGGCCTGTTTGCGATCTTCAATCCCATCAAAGTTCCCGATTTTTTCCAAATGGGCGTCTTTGTCATCCTGGGCGCGGGTGTCGTCCATTTCCTGTGCATCACCTTCCTCGGCAGAATCCCGCGCGCGGTCGGCTTTGGCCTTGTCGGTGTCTATGCCTTGTTCTTGTACAAAGGACTCATACAGTAGGGGGAGCTGTTTTGGCTGACTGCTGGTGACGACGGATTCAACCGGTAGTTGCCATACACGAATCGCAATTAACGATGGCTGGCATTATTTAATAGATTTAATCCACGCGCTCCGCCACCGGGTTTGCCGTTCATGCAACCCGACTCCCGGCATCATCATCCAAAGCGCTGGCCGCACCGATCAATCCCGGCCATGGGGCATGGATCACCCAGGTCGGGATCTTTGCGAGATACGAACTGAATCGTCCTTTCTCCTCGAAGCGGGCGCGAAACGGCGAGCTGGCGAAGTAATCTCCCAGCTTGGGAACGATGCCGCCGCCGATGTAGACTCCACCGCGCGCACCGAGCGTCAATGCGACATCGGCCGCAACCGTTCCCAGCATCGCGCAGAATGTGTCCATCGTTTCCCTGCACACCGGGCAACTGCCCGCAATGCCGCGTTTGCTGATCTCGTCCGCCTGCAGTTTTTCATCCGGCGTCCCGGCGGATTCCGAAATCACTTCATAAAGCATCATCAAGCCGGGGCCGGAAAGCAGTCTTTCGGCGGACACATGCGGGAATCTTTTCCTCGCCAGCGCAATCAGTTCGGCCTCGCGGGCATTGAACGCCGGCAGGGTCATGTGTCCGCCCTCGCCCTCGATGGCGCTATACCCTTGCGCACAGTGGACCAGCCCCGAAACACCCAGTCCCGTTCCCGGGCCGATCAAGCCCATGGGTTTTTCAGCTTCGGCCTTGCCCGTTCCGATCTGCACCAGATCACCGGGCTCCAGTTTCGGCAGGGCGAGTGCCAGCGCGGTGAAATCGTTGAGCATGCGCAGATGGGTCAGTGCGAGTTTTTCGCGTGTTTCAGCGACGGAAAACTTCCAGCCGTTGTTCGTCATCGCCAGCATGTCGCCCGAGATCGGGGTCGCGATCGCCAATCCGGCCCAGCGGGGATGGGGCAGTCCTGTCAGCTTCAGATATTGCAGGATCGCTTCAGCGGGTCCGGAAAAATCGCCACTTGGCAGCGCCTGCGGTTCGGAAATCGGCATTCCCGCGGACAGCTGCATCGCGAAACGGGCATGGGTCCCGCCAATATCACCGACGATACGGGGGTAGGTATCTGTCAAATCGTTCGGCATTATTTTTTCCTGTGAAATATCAAAGTGACCAACGCTGCAGAATTTTCAAACCCAAATCCAGGTTCAGGCCACAGAGAACACAGAGATCACAGAGAAAAACCTTTAATTGCCGAGATCATTTCTTCCACCCAACAGGTGAAAGCGTAAACATGCAGGAAGCCGCTAATTCCTTGTGTTGCTTTGTATCTCTTGTATCCTGGTTTTCTCTGTGCGCTCTGTGATCTCTGTGGCTAAATGTTTTTGTTGTATTTCGGGTTTGATTGTACGGTATCGGAATAAATGACGCTTAGCGCAGATTATTGCGTTTCCGGTAGGCCTGGTCCAGGATGGCTTTTGCATGGTCCACGGCGCGCTGCAATTTTTCCACCCGCAAAAAGTAGGATTCCCTTAACCGCGTACCGCCGCCGACCTTGCCGATCCGGTCGCCTCCGGTGGGAACCGAACCGCTTTGCAGGTCCGATTCCGCCTGTTGCAGGTTGGTGATTGCGACATTGATTTCTCGGTCGGCCTTGTCAAGTTCTGAACGCTGTTTCTTTATCCGGGTATCGACCTGGTTCTGCATCGCATCCATCATCCTGATCGCCGCGCGCTGCTGTTCGACTGGCAAGGTCTTGATGGTGATGGTCGTCACGGCGGCGGGGCGGTAGTTCTCGGGCAGTGATTGCGAAAACACCGTCACGCCGTTCGGCCCGGTATATTTGTACACGGTGGTGTCGGCATGCGCCGCATGCATCGCGACAACCGCCAAGAAAATGGCAGTCGCACCGACATTAAAAAAACGTTTCGATCTGTTTTGATGAACCATCTTGACCTCCGGTACATGGGTGAACTTGAGCGTCAAACAATCTTGCCGCGCGAACCGCGAACCGGCATCTTAACGCCGCGTGCAGGCGCTTGCCGGATTTAATGCCGGCAATCCCGGATGCGGCGCTACGAATACAGCGCCGGCAGCTCCTGGCTGCCTGGCGCGGGATTGGCCGGCTTAGGCGGCGCGGACAGCAGTTTGGCAAGGAATGATCCGTGCCAGGTGTCATCCATATAACAGGCGCGGTCCAGTTGCCTGAGCGCCTCGATCAGTTCGGCACCGCCGATCCGGCGTGACAATTCATTCAGGCCGGCAGGCGGGTTGGCCGGCCATGCGGTCGCGGCCCAGGCCATCAGATTCTTGCGTGCGGCATGCGGGTCGTTATTCAGACAGGCACTTTTGAACGCCTTGAATGCACCGGTGGAGCGGGGCGCTTCAGCCGGGCTGGGGTCCTTGATCTTTTCGGCTTGCGCGGGCGGCGTGCGCCGGCGTGTGTACCACCATCCGAACAGCGTGCCCACCCAGAGCAGTGCGAGCGCCGCGCTGAGCCAGATCCATGTCCTGGAAACGGTGTTGCGGTCAAAACGAATCTGGATCGGCGCGCCAATCGCTGCGCCCTGGCTGGGCGAGGTCGGCGCTGCAACCGTTGGCGGAGGGAGCGTCGCTGTGCCGCCGCCCGCAGCGGGAAGGATATCGAGGGTGCGCGCGGGCAGCGTGACCTCATGCTGGACATCGTGCACCGTGTCCCACCAGTTCAGCTTCACTTCCGGCAATTCGAAGCGGCCGGGGCGGGTGGCGATCAGCGCGATATCCTGGTCGCGGCTGCCGAGCACGGTGTCGCCCTGTATCGCATCTTTCACGCTGGACTGGTCAGGATAGATGTTGATGCCGTCCGGTACCTGCATCAGCGAGCCGAGGTCGGGCAGCTGCGCGCCGGTGAGCCCGAGCGCGGTCAGTTGCAGATGGCGCGTGACCGGATCGCCGACATGGATCGCACCCGAATCCGGGCGCCAGGTTTCCTGCAGCGTGACATTCTGCGCGGGCAGCCAGTTCGCGCCGGTCGCGGCGGCGGGGCGCTTCAGCACGTCCAGCGTGATGGTCTTGCCATGCAGGCGGATCGGACGTGTCGCACTCAGCATGCCCGCAATCGGCATTTGCCCGAACAGGTTGCCGAACGCCGGATCATTGCCGAAAGGGTTGCCGCCGCCGGTGGCCTGCACCTGGGCGTCGAGCACCGGGCCGTCCAGGCTGATCGTGCCGCTACGCTGCGGGAACAGCAGGTATTTGCGCTCGACAACCTGGTAGCTGCGGCCGTTGCGCAACTCGGTGGACTGCGCGTCCTTGCCGATCTGCCTGACCAGCACGTCGCTGCTGGCCGGCATATCCAGGCTGGCCTGAAAGATCGGCTGGTCCGCATAGAGCCGCACGGTCAGCACATCGGCAGCCTGCACATAGGGCTGCTTCTGGTCCAGCGTTGCGGTGAGAAAGATATGCGATGCATCGCCGGACGCCGGGCCGGTCTGGCCCGGGGCTGCGTTGCCGCTGCCGCCCACCGTGAGTTCCAGCGCCGCGGTCTGCTGGCCGTCCCATTGCAACGGCGGTATCCGGATCGTGCCGTCGTGCTTGGGCGACAGCAGCACGGTGACCTGGGTCTGCGAGGACATGTGGCCGTTGATGATCTGCACGTTCGAGCCGCTGCTGCTGCCGAGCACATCGAAATCATTGCGCAACGGGCCGAGATCGGGCTGGCTGTCGGTGGTGCCGTCATGCTGCAGTTGCAATTGCACGGTCTGTCCCGATGCGACATGGTCATTGTCCAGCGTGGCGGTGACCGCTGCCTGCGCGGGCAGCGCGAAAGTCATGAAGATCAGTGCAAGGAATATGCGGTTGATGTTGTTCATTGCTGTGCCTTCTGTTGTCTCAACATGTACTCGATCATGAATTTGCGTCTGAGCAGGCCGCCGGGATCGTCCGGTATGCTGCGCAGCCATTGTTCCTTCGACAGCTGCTGTTCACTCAATGGTGCTGTCTGATCAACCGGTGCCGCGTTGATGTTGGCAGTTTCGTTACCGCCGGCACCCTGTTTGCCCTTGTTTGCGGCGAGACTGGCCGCCGCATCCTGACGGGCTTGTGCCGCGTCATCAGGGGAAAGACCTTTTGCCGGTGCCGGTGTTTGTCCGGCAGAATTGTCGCTGCTTGCGGCGTGCTGCTGGGCTGCAGAAGCCTGGCCGTTCCGGCCTGATTGTCCGGCCTGTTTCCCCTGGCTTTGGGCAGCAGCGCTGCCCGGCTGTCCGGGATTATTTTGCTGATTCTGTTGTGCCCGGTTTCCGCTTGAGCCGGGGTTTTTATCCGCGCCCGACTGGGCATTTTGTTGCGCGGAAGAATTTCCACCTGCAGGGTTACTACCGGATTTCCCGGATTGTGATGAATTCTGATCGGGGGACTGCTGTCCGCTTTTGCCATTTGTGCCGCTTGCGTTCTTGCCGGACTGGCTGCCTTTTCCGCCGGAATTCGATCCCTGTTTTCCGCCGGACTTGTTGTCCTGTTGTTTGCCATTCTGTTTGCCATTCTGTTGGCCGTTCTGCTGCTGCTGCTGCTTCATTGCCTTCTCGACCAGGTCGCGGTTATGTTGCGCGTCATGATTTTTCGGGTCGCTCTTCAGCGCGGCATCGTAAGCGTCCAGGGCGCCTTTCAGGTCGCCCATTTTCGCGAGCGCATTGCCCCGATTGTAGTCGGAATCGCTGTCGTGCAGCTTGCCCAGATCGCTGGCCGCCTGTTTGAAATCGCCGGCTTTCATTTCGGCGTAAGCCTTGCGCCGGGGGTCCTGGTATTCCTTTGCGGCAGCGCTTGCATCGCCCTGCTGCAGGAGTTTTTCAGCGCGCTGATCCGGGGTGAGCCACAGACGGCTCCAAGTTGAATTGGCTTCAGCCGGGAACGCGATTGCAAGCAGGATCAGCATCAGGGCGGCGCGTATCATAGCCAGTCCCTTCGTGCCAGAAAGGCACCCAGTATCAATAGCACCGGCAGCAGCCAGATCCCCGCATCGCGCCAGTGTGCGACCTCTACGCCGTGCACGGCCAGCGCGCCGTCCGCCGATTCCGATGTGGTTTGCATGCTCGCCAGCAGCGCGGGCAATTGCGCGATATCGACATAACGGCCCCCGCCGGTTTCGGCCAGCTGCTGCAAGCGGGGCACGTCCAGGCGGGCCATCAGCGCGCGGCCCTGTTTGTCCTGCACGAAACCGCCGCTGGCATTGCGCTCCGGGGCACCCCCGGTGGTGCCCACGCCGACGATGCTCAGCGATATGTGTTTCGCCTTGATGGCCGCTGCGGCGGATAACGCGGCCGCGGGATCGTCGAACCCGTCGGTCAGCACCACGATACGCTGATCCGTGGCACCGCCCTGCTGGAGCAGTTTGGCGGCCCGATCGAGTGCCGGCGCCAGATTGTCGCCGGGGCTGGGCATGATGCCGGGATTCAGCGGCGGCAGCAGCGCCTTGACCGTGGCCACATCCTGGGTCAGCGGCGTCACGGTGTAGGCCTCGTCGCTGAACACCACCAGGCCGACCCGCGCGTCATGGGCTGCATTGAGCATGTCGTCCAGCGCATAGCGTGCCCGCGTGACCCGGTCGGGCGGGACATCGGTCAGCGTCATGGATGGCGAAAGATCGAGCACGAACACCCAGGCGGCCGATGCGCGGTAGGCCGGCGCCTGGTCGCGTTGCCAGCTGGGGCCGGACAGCGCGATGGCCGCGATGCTCCACACCAATGCCAGCAGCGGCCAGGGCTTGATGCCGGTGATCCGGTCTTCGTCAAGACGCAAAGTGGCCAGCAATTCAGGGTCAATAAAACCGGACCATGCGCTGTCTTTCCCGCGTCGCCGCGCCAGCCAGTACACCAGCCCCCATAGCACGGGCAAAGCCAGCAGCCAGAGTGGCCGCATAAAATGGAAAGCGTGCATGAAATCTGCCGGGCTCATTTTCTACCCCGCATGAATACCGCAGGTATGCTGAACAGCAGCGCCAGGGCCAGCGGCCACTGGAACCATTCGCGGTGCGGGCGGTACCATTGCTCGCGGGCTGCACTCGGTTCGATCTTGTTGATCTGGTCATACACTTGCTGCAATGCAGCGGCATCGGTCGCCCTGAAATACTTGCCACCGGTGATGCGCGCAATGGACTTGAGCGTGTCCTCGTCCAGGTCGGTATTCCCGCTGGTCCCGAAAAATCCTTGCCGTACCGCGGCACCCACGCCGATGGTGTAGATACGCAGACCGGAGCTGGCGGCCATGCGCGCCGCCGCCAACGGATCCATCATTCCGGCATTGTTGCCGCCGTCGGTGAGCAGGATCATCACCATCTGTCCCGGTTTTCCGGATGCACTATTGCTTCTGTCGCTGTCCAGGCGTTTGATCGCGAGCCCGATCGCGTCGCCGATCGCGGTCTGCGGGCCGGCCACGCCGATCATGGCTTCATTCAGAAATTGGCCGACGGTATCGAGATCGGTTGTCAGCGGTGCCTGGAGATAGGGCCGGGTGCCGAACAGAATCAGGCCGACCTGGTCGCCCTGGCGGTGCTTGATGAAATCGCCGGCCACCTTTTTCACCACCGCGAGGCGCGAGTAATTGTCCGCCATATCCTGCGTTGCCATGGAGCCGGATACATCGACCGCAAGCAGCAAGCGCCGCCCGGTGGTGGGCACCGGCAGCGGCGCATCCAGCCACTGCGGACGGGTGGCGGCCGCGACCAGCAGTATCCACACCAGCGCAA
>Ga0307375_10000561_pt1 | contig 45483 bp, 38 predicted proteins | sample TR1MG_FD_202531 | JGI IMG/M metagenome (GOLD analysis project Ga0307375, IMG submission 202531) | Soil microbial communities from Risofladan, Vaasa, Finland - TR-1 | ecosystem: Environmental > Terrestrial > Soil > Coastal area > Acid sulfate soil | place: Finland: Risofladan, Vaasa | collected...
GGTATCCAGCGCTTCAGGCAGGTTTCGCACTGTTACCGCGTGGCCTTGGGTCTTTCCTGTTTATGCCGATTGTCGGCATATTGATGAGCAAGATAGAGCCTCGTAAGCTTCTCATGACGGGTCTCATCGTGGCCGGCTACAGCCTCATCATGCTCGGCGGACTCAATCTCAGTGCCGGTTATTGGGAAATCTTCTGGCCTCAGATTTTGCAGGGGACCGCAATGGGGCTGCTCTTCGTTCCACTGACGACGATTACGAACGATCCGATTCCGCGCGAGAGAATGGGCAACGCAACCAGCATCTTTAACCTCATGCGCAACATCGGCGCCAGTATCGGCATCGCCGTGGTCGATACTATCTATTCGCGCAACATTCAGTCCAATATCAACGTTCTTGGCGCACACGTCGACCAATACAGCCAGTCCACGCGCAGCATGGTTCACGGAATTACCGGCGCGATGACCAGCAGCGGAGCTCCTCCAACAGTCGGACTGCAACAGGCATACGGCATAATCTTCGGAATGGTAGCGCGACACGCCGCCATGATTTCCTTCGTCAAGTCGTTCCGCTTGTTGGGGATCATGTTCTTTGCCTTGATTCCACTCATTCTCCTGATGCGAAAGCCGAAGCACCTCAGCGGCGATGTCGCCATGCACTAGACCGCCGCAGTGGCAGACTAAAATGGGGTCACGCACGCAGCGTGGCCCCATTTTCCTTGCGATGAATGCTGAACTAGTTTCCGCTTGACGGAGTTTTTGCCGGGTTGCTGGCGGTGGCCTCCCCCATCATTGCGTCCAGCCGCCACGTGTATTCTTCCATCAGATCCTTGCTGTATCCCAACTTTTCAAACTCGCGCTTCCCGCTGGGATCAATAAACCACGTCATCGGAATGGCATTGATATTGTTCTTGGACGCATACTCCGGTCCGCGCACCACCGGGAACGTGTACTTATTGTTCTCTACGAACGTCTCCACCGTCTTCGTCGGAGTGTCCGCGGAATCGGTAGCGATCGTCAGGACGACGACTTTTGGATCATTCTTGTACTTCTCATAAAACTTGTTGAGGTCAGGTAATTCTTTCCGGCAGGGCCCGCACCATGTCGCCCAGAAGTTGATGATCACATATTTGCCCCTAAGGCTGTCCGAGCTGACCATCTTGCCATCCAGCGATGTCAGCTTGAATTCCGTCAATGGCTTGGGGTCTTTAATCTGGGCCGCGAGAATCGTCTTCTTACGACGTTCGCGATCCTTCTCCAGGATCGGATTCATGAAGGCATCCAGTCCATCCGAACTGCCGTGTTTGTGTACGTAGAATTTGCGCAGAGCCTTGACCGCCGGATGATCACCGTCACCGTAGTATGGCATCGATAATGCAGCTTCAAACAGCGTCTCGGCCTTATCGTTGTCGTTCTTCGCCTCGTAAACTTTGCCGAGGTGAATCGTGCATTCAGGATCTTCCGGACTCAGCTTGTGCGCCGCTTCTAGCTTTGCCATGGCATCGTCGAGCCGGCCTTCGTTGAAGTAAACCCAGCCGAGCGCTTCCTGCCAGCCTTCTACATTCTGTTCGAGGAAGTAATTCAGGAATTCCTTGACGCGCGCATCCGGTTGGTTGGCGACTGATTTCTTGAAATTCTCCCACTGCCCGTCGAGCTTTCTGGTCGATAGGGCCTCAAGTTCCTTCAAGTGCGATTTCTCGTCCGCCAACTTGATCACACCCTCCGGGCTTCCGTCGATCGCCATGACTGCCTTATAGAGAAGCTCTGCATTCGGCTTGTCCTGGCTCGACAGGTAGTACACAAGGTTTTCATTCGCGGATTTCAGCAAGGAATCGCTGTAGTGCTTTGGCCGGTTGACGAATTTCTCCAGAGCAAGAATCTTTGCTTCCGTGTTCTGCTCAGGAGTCGCCATAGGCAGATCCTTCGTCGCGCGGACAAAGGCAACGGCGTCGGACGCAGCAGAGTCGGGATATGTCTTGAGGATCAGGTCGCCCATTGCAGTGGCTACCTTCGGCGAGACATCGTCGAGAGTCGATAAACTCATCCGTACGATATTTACCGAAGGCTGTACCTTGGCGATGATGGCCGATGCGTCGCCCTCGACTTCTTTCGATTGCGCATCCGCGTTGCCATTCGGAAGCGCCATCACGCTTTTCCAGTAGGCCATGTGCAGCGGGTAGGAGTCGGGAACTGCTTTTGCCCCCGCTTTTAACAATTCGTAGGATTCCTTCAGATTATGCTCTTTGATCAGCTCGCTGGACTTCATCTGCAGCATTGCGACATTGTTTGGATCAAGCTTCAATGCGCGATCACAGGCGTCTTTCGCGGCCTGTGACTTAGAATCGTGCGTGACGCGTGCGACAGCGCTCAATGCGGACGCTTCTGCCGCAAGTCCGTCGGCCGAACTCTCAAAGTCCGACTTGTGTTCGTCCAGAAGCTTCTTGAGCGCATCCGATTTCCCAGTCCAGAAGGCTGCATCGGTCATCATCCGGGAGGCCAGCATGAGCACATCTATATTGTGACCATCTTTTGCAACCGCTTTTTCGCAAATGTCAGGCTTCTCGGTGTTCGGAGCCGCCGCCGCACTTGCCAGGATTGTCCACGGACTGTCGGGCGAAGACTTCTTCATCTCCTTTACGAGGGCGTCCGTATCGTCGCCCGCGCCTTGCGCGACAGCCACCCAGGCACGCAATTCCAGGTCGTTCGGATTCTCGGCGAGAAGTTGCTTGGATTGTTCACTGACAATGGACAGATTACCCATATCAAAAAGATGCTTCACCCGCAGCACGGCAGCACTTGGCGCGCCGGAACAAACTTGCGAAGTGCTCGTTTGTGCCGCTAGCAGCGCGCACAGCGTCAACAACATTAGAGAGATAATCAAAGCTTTGTTCTTCATGCGAGTACGTATTCTCCTCGTCGCGATTTCACGATCCATCGGTTGCCAGCTCCGGCGCGAGGACACCTGCCCTTATCGTCCGCCAGCTTCACTCTCTGTGGTCTCTTGTCCTAAGGGTGAACATGCGCACCCAGACAGTCTCTTGGACATTCTTGCCGTATGAAGAGAGTGTAAGAATCTTATGAACTCCGTGTCCGCTCGTACATGCGTACTACGCGGATGTTTCTGAAAGATGCCGCACAAGATTAACCGTGGCATGTGTGGCGGCTTCAATCATTAGGCAAGACGCAGATCTTGCGGTTTGGCCGCTTACTGGCTTCTTCGCGTAGAAGTTGGAGGCACTGACCAAGTGAGACGCTGATGCGACGGATCACAAAACCACTCCCTCCCGCGCGACGGATATTTTCTGCCGAGAGAAGAGAAATGCGCAGAATCACGATGGGGGAGCATTCTTTATAACATCGACATATATAGATCGCTGTACGGACGTTTGCGCCACGGAACGTACTGCCTGCGGTGTGTACGTTTGTTAGCCATGCGTCCGGGAATAACCTAAAATATAAAGGTCATGACTCACGCTCTCATCGCCTCCGGAATGATTACTCCGCTTGAGTTTGTTCCTGATGCAGTTGTGCTCATCGATGAAGGGCGAATTGTCGCCTGCGGTTCGCGCGCGACCATTGAGATTCCTTCCGGCGCTCATTTGCATGACTTCGGAGAGGCACTCCTTGCGCCGGGCTTCATTGACATGCACATTCACGGCGCTGCCGGTTATGACGTTATGGCGCGCAGCGATTCCGGGCTTCGAACGATGGGGCAATTTCTCGCCCGGCATGGCATCACGTCCTTTGTCCCTACAACGGTGACGGCCCCTACGGATACGATCATCAGTGCGCTGGAATATCTTGGCTCTCGTGCGGGGATACGTCCGGACAGTTCCGATGTTTGCGCCGTGCCCATTGGCATTCATATCGAAGGACCATTTCTGAGCCAGGCGCGGCGTGGAGTTCATCCGCCAATTCACATCCAAGAACCGAACGTTGCAATGTTCACACGATTTTGGGTGGCTTCGAACGGAGCAATTCGCGTGATCACTCTTGCGCCTGAATTGACGGGCGCTCCGGAATTAATTCGCGAAGCTGTGCGGCTCGGAGTGCGAGTGTCCATGGGCCACTCCAACGCGGACTATGAGGAGGCATGCAAGGGGATTTTTGACGGTGCACGGCATGCAACTCACACTTTCAACGCGATGCGGCCAATGGAGCACCGCGCGCCTGGAATTGCCGGATGTGTACTTGCGGATCGCTCGCTGACAGCGGACATTATCGTGGATGGACTGCATGTTGTGCCGCCGGTGGTCGACATCTTTCTGCGATGCAAGGGGCGTGAACTGGCCGTACTGATATCCGATGCGACGAGCGCAACGGGGATGCCGGATGGAACGTATCGGCTGGGATCTTTTGAAGTGGAAGTGACGGGCTTGCGCTGCGAAAGCCACGGAAAGCTTGCTGGGAGCGTACTTACGCTGGATGTGGCGGTGCGGAATGTGATGGAGTTCGCGAAGTGGTCGCTGGAAGATGCGGTCCGTCTCGCGACGCTGAATCCTGCACGCGTTCTTGGAATTGACGATCGCAAGGGACAACTGAAGCCGGGATACGATGCGGATATCGTCGTTCTCTCGAACAAGGGAGAAGTCATCCAGACCATAGCAGGGGAGCGGGGAATCTGACATTGAAGCGAGCACAATTCACGAAATATCTCCTCTTTGAAGACACAGTGGCTGACTGGTAACGAGTAGCAATGCAGTAACAAAAACTACTAACCAAATGGTAACTGGGCCGTGTGCTCCGGAATAACAGATTCCGGGGTCACGGCCCTACTCTCGAAAACTGCTGGCAGATATGAGGCACCGGTGAGTGTAAGGGAGATGTGGGCCACCGGCCCCATGCGAGCTTCCTTTGCTCGCATGGGGAATGCATGACGTCAGCGCAGCGTCGCCTTGAAAACTGCAAGTGAGAATCGAATATAGTGCGCGCCGACCCCATGCAAGCAACCCCGGCTTGCATGGGCCACCCACCGGCCACCCGGCGGTGGATCAGGGAGTGGCAGTTGTGTCATAGGTTCCACCCAACAGCAGTTTTGGGTCCGCTTGTGGCTGCCGGGGCCCGATCCCAAAGAACGCAAACAAGCTGGGGTCCAATATGTCCAACTCCGCGTACTTTCCTTCATTGAAATAGTCGAGGTAGAAATCGCGGCAGCCGTCTTGCCCGCAGGAATAATACTGAGTGCCCAGAGTGAGGTAATGCGAAGCCTTGGCGGTGTAGATCATCCCGGGTGTGCCCCCGGCTGTGAGGGTAACAGTCGCATCCGTACCGGGGCCATCGCTAACATCGGGTGATGATGCGATGACCGCTCCATTCTGATCCACGATCTTGAGTTGCACGTGTGGTGTATAGAAAGGAATTAGTTCCGCGTCTTCGTCCGTTTCGGAGTAAGCGGTAATGCGGTTCGTGCTCGGGGCAAAATTTATGGAAGTGTAGCCATACGCCGCGGGGCCATTGCCACGATCAGCTTGCGCGACATTGAGTTGCCGTTTGATCAGAGCGTCGATGCGCGCAAATTCCGATTCGCCGAGCGCAGCACGAAACCTGTCGCGGGCACGTAAGGTGATGGAGTCTCTTTTCAGTTCCAGTTGATGAAGCTCGGCAGGAGGGCTTGGCATCGCTTGTCCGCGTGGTAACTTCCCGCCAGGAAACGCGGCCGCGAGGAACTGCGCAGATTCAGATTTCATCTGCTGCTCAACGGGAGCCACCTCGGCCTGATGGTCCCGGGCGACGTTCATCAGCGTGACAACCTGATCTGAGCGCAACCCATACTTTTGCTCGAAGTGTGCATAGTACGCGCTTCCGTCTTTGCCATGTGATACCGCGTCGTCCGAGCGCTGTTTGAACGCCGCAGCTTGACGCATAAGAATGCGATAGACAACCGCGTCGGGAAAAATGCGATGTAACTGTGCCGGCGTGAATTGGCTGTTTGAAATTTCTTGTGCAGAAGCCAGGGTCGCCGCAAGCAGCAAAGGAAGCGCTAGCAGCATGAACTTCCTCATCGTGACCTCCAACTGTGCGATAAACGCACGGTACACGCAACGGATGTGTATATTACGCGAAATTCAGTTATCGGGATGATGAAAACCGGCCGATGTTACGCAAGTGGAACATGAGCGAGAGCTATGCTACCGGACGGGAAAAGAAGTTTCGAGTTTCAAGCGAAAAGCAATGATTCTACTCAGGGACAGAAAGGTTGAATGAGACGCGCTCATCAAAAAGCCCCACCCTGTCGCGAACTGCGCGACAAAGGTAGGGCACGAAGAGTTTGAACTTGCGATCCCATGCAAGCAAAAGAGGCTTGCATGGGCCACCCAGCGACACATTTACACATATAAATGCGTCAGGGGCGTGTGGCGACGACGAGGTAGATGCTGTCGTTGATGTCTTCCGCCTTCTGGACGCGCCAATGACTGTCGGTGAGCGTGCGTTCGACCGTCGAGCGCGGGATGCGGTGGTCCTGCGGAGGGCCGGGCGGACGCGTGCCTTCGGGGCGCCAGTCGAGGATGGCGATGCGGCCGCCGGGTTCCAAGATGCGCGCGGCTTCGGCGAGTACGGCGGAGTGATCGTCAAACTCGTGCCAGACGGATGCCATGAAGACGAGAGCGCAAGTGGCGTCGGGAAGATTTGTCGCGACGTCGGTACCGAGCAAGGGTACGACGTTGGCCGGTGCATCGGGAGCGGACAGCTTTTCGCGCAGGTGACCGAGCATCTCCTGAGAAATATCGACGGCGAAGAGTTTGTGAGCGGGGCCGATGCGGAGGGCGATGGGAAGAGCAAAGTATCCGTTGCCGGCGCCGACGTCGGCGACGTTGCCGGACGCGGTGAGGCCGATGGCGTCGAGAATGGCGTCGACGGGGAGGTAACGGTTGCGTTCGGGATCGTCGAGACGATGGACGTTTTGCGGATCGAAGCGTTTGTGGTCGTGAGACATGAGAATAGGGTACTAGGTATCAGGTACTGGGTGCTAGGGGGTGTCGATTGGGAGGCAGATTTTCGAATTTTCGGATTGTCAAATTTTCGAATTAAAAAGCAAAGACATAAATGCAGAGGTGCGCGGAGAGATGGACGAATGAGGGTGGATGAACAGGCGGAGGCGGTGGGGGGTCACGGGTTGGCGTGACCCGAATCACTGTAGGAAGAAGGGCTGGGGCCAATCATAGAGCCGAGGCTCTGCTGAGCCGCCGCTATGACTTCCAATTGGGTGACGTGTGCTGTCGCGGAACAGATGGCAGTGAGTGCGATCGCGCTCCACGATCTGAACGGTTTCCGTCCGATACCGCCGCGTCCCGCGTGGATTCCCGCAAATATTCCGTTTGAGCTGGTGGTGCTGGCGTGTGTGGCGGTGGCGCTGACGATCATCCTGGGAGCGGTGCTGCTGCGCATTCGCGACCTGAGGGGAATAAACGCGGAACTGCAACGCACGCGCGAACTGGCCGCGGCTCGCGAACACGAACGCGACCTGGCTCAACAGGAACTACTGCGCAAGCTGGAAGAAGAACGAGAACTGGCGAAGCAGAAGATGCAGTTCGAAGCGCAGTTGAGCGAGTACGAAAAATACGCGTCACTGGCGCAACTGGCGCTGGGCGCGGCGCACGAGATCAACAACCCGCTGCTGGGAATCCTGTCGCACCTGGAACTGGAACTGAACGAAGCGACGGACGGCGAGAGGCGCAGCGAGATTGAACAATGCATCGAGGGGACGAAACGGATTTCGTCGGCGGTGCGCGGGTTGCTGAATTATGCGCGACCGGGGCCGCTGATGATCACGAAGATCAGCCTGGAAAGGCTGGTGGCGGAGACGATCAACTTCCTTCAGCATCAGCCGATGTTTCGCGGAATTGGACTGCTGCGGCAGATTGCGCGCGACGTCCCGCAGATCAGCGCGGATGCGAACCAGTTGTCGCAGGTGATGATGAACCTGCTGCTGAACGCGGCACAGGCGATGCCGGAGGGCGGCACAATCACGATTTCGTCGGCGAAGGTGAAGTTCGAAGAGAACATTGAAATCACCGTGACGGACACGGGATGCGGTATTCCGGCGGACATTCTGCCGCATGTGTTCGAGCCATTCTTTACGACAAAGCGCGGAAAAGGCACGGGGCTGGGATTGAGCATCAGCCAGGCGTACATACGCAGCCACGGAGGAGATATTCGCGTGGAGAGCATTCCGGGGCGGGGAACGACGGTGCGGATGACGCTGCCGATAAGACAGGAGCAGCACGTGAGCGATACGGGAGAGGTGGTGGCCTGATGTCGTACTCGATTCTGGTGGTGGACGATGAGGCTCTGACGCTGCGGACGATTGGGCGCGCGCTGCAAAACGAAGGATATGAAGTGTCGGTGGCGATGTCGGCCGAGGAGGCGTTGCAGAGTTTTACGGAATTCCACACGGACCTGGCGCTGCTGGACGTGGTGTTGCCGGGAATGGATGGAATCGAACTGCTGCGGCAGATCAAGAAGATGAATCCGGGGACGGTCGTGCTGATGATGAGCGCGTATCACATGGTCGATCGCGCCGTGGAATCGATGAAGCTGGGCGCGTACGACTACCTGATCAAGCCATTCCACATCACGGATATGCTGGCGACGATGCAACGCGCAACAGAGATGCTGGCGCTGCGAGTGCGAGTGCGCGACACGGTGCAGGCACAGAAGGGACGATACGACTTCGGCAAAGTGGTGACGCACAACGCGGCGATGCGCGAGATGCTGGAGATGGCGCGCAAGGCGGCAGAGAGCGATAAGACGACGATCCTGATCCAGGGAGAGAGCGGGACGGGAAAAGAAGTGCTGGCGAAGGCGATTCACTATCACAGTCCGAGAGGGAACAATCCGCTGGTGGAGTTGAACTGCGCGGCGCTGCCGGAGACCCTGCTGGAGAGCGAGTTGTTTGGATACGAACCGGGAGCGTTTACGGATGCGAGGCGGCGAAAAGAAGGGCTGATAGAAAAAGCAAATGGCGGAACGCTGTTCCTGGACGAGATTGGAAACATGTCGCTGGCGGTGCAGGCAAAGCTGCTGAAGGTGCTGGAAGACAGCACGTTCACGAGGCTGGGAGGGACGCGTCCAATTACGGTGGACGCGCGGCTGATTTGCGCGACGAATAAAGTGCTGAAGGACGCGACGGATCGAGGAGAATTTCGCGACGACCTTTTCTACCGGCTGAACGTGATGCCGCTGATGATTCCTCCACTGAAGGACCGGAGAGAAGACATCATGCCGCTGTCGCTGGATATCATGGCGCACTTCAACAAGGAGTTGAAAAAGAACTTCGCGGGATTCACGCCCGCGGCGGCGGAACTGCTGACGGAATATCCATGGCCGGGGAATATACGCGAGCTGAAGAACGTGATTGAGCGAACGATGATACTTTCGCCGGAAGGAGAGATTGACGCAATGCACCTGCCGGAAGAGATTCGCGAATATGAATCCATGGAGAAAGCAACGAATCACCTGGCGACGGCAGAGGCGGCGCCGGGTGGCGGAACACAATTGCGATCACTGCGGGAATTGGAGCAGATGTACATTCACGAGGTGCTGACGTCGACGGGGAACAACAAGGCGCAAGCCGCGAAAATACTGGGGATTCATCCAACATCGCTGATGAGACGCCTGAAGAGAGAAGAAGGCGACGGGGAGTGAAGTAGCGAGACCAGCAAGAGAAAGTTCGGAATGGAAAGTACGCCGGGGCAACTTGAGGACGAGTTGCCGCCGGCGTCGCTGCGGTCAGTGAGAAATTTCCTCGAGGGCAAGGCCGCGAGTGCGCGGTCCGAAGACGCCGATGGAGATGACGACGACGACCATGCTGGCGGCGATGAAGGCAAAGACGCCAATGTCGCCGAAGTTCTGGAGGAAGAAGGCGATCATGAAGGCAGAGATGGCAGCAGAGATCCGGCTGAAGGAATAGACGAATCCGACGGCACGGGCACGCACGCGGGTGGGGAAGAGCTCGGCCTGGTAGGCGTGATAGGAGTAGGACATCAAGATGATGGAGAGAGTGATGCCCGCTCCGAAAAGCACCAGCATGGCAGGTGAGGATTGCACGGCGAAGATGATGCCGAAGACCCCAATTCCAATGGCGGCCACGACGATCTGCCACTTACGCTCGAACTTATCGGCAAAGAGGCTGAACAAGAGCGGCGCAACGGGATAAAGCGCAGCGATGAAAAAAGAATACTCGAGACTCTTGGTGACGGTGTTGCCGCGGGCGGCGACAAGGGCGGGCACCCAACTGGCGAATCCGTAGAAGCCGATGCTCTGGAAGAAATTGAAAACCGACATCATGATGGTGCGCTTGCGGAATGGCGGATGCCAGATTTCAGAGAAGCTGGCCTTGCTGGTGTCAATGACGAGCGCACCCGGAGGGGGAAGTTCGCCGCCGATGTCGGCGGAGACCTGCGCTTCAAGCTGAGAGGTGACGCGATCCGCATCCTCAACATAGCCGCGCCCGGCGAGCCAACGCGGCGATTCAGGTACACGACGCTGGATGAACCAGACAAAGATGGCGCCAAGAGCGGGGAAGAGTACGACAAAGCGCCAGCCTGCAATGCCCAAAGGAGCCATGGGGATGAGTCGCCAGGAGAGAAAGGCGACGATGGGCACGGCGATGAACTGGATGCACTGGTTGATGGCGAAGGCGCGTCCGCGGATGGATTTGGGCACCAGTTCGGAGATGTAAGAGTCGATGGTGACGAGTTCGACGCCGATGCCAACTCCGGCAATGAATCGAAATACGTCGATTCCAATGGCGGCGTGCTGCATGGACAGGAAAATGTCGGCAACGGCATACCAGAGAAGAGAGAGCATGAAGATAATTCGGCGGCCGAAGCGGTCGGCGACGAAGCCGAACGCCATGGTTCCGATGAACAGGCCGATGAATGTGACAGACGCGAATGTTGCCTGATCGGAGAAGCCGAACAATCCCTGTGCACCGTTGTGGAAGATGCCGGCGCGAATGAGGCCGGGACTGACGTAGCCAACGACGAACAAGTCGTAGATCTCGAAACAGCCGCCAATCGACAGCAGGATGACCAGCATCCAGATGGAACGCGTCGCGGGCAGACGATCAAGCCGGGCGGTGATTGCCGCAACCTGTTCCGCGGCGGATGAGCGAGCAGACGTCGAGGAATTGGAATTCATGCGATCGAAGGCCCGCCGCTGGAGCGGACCATTTCCTCCAAGGTGAAGATTCCGCGTCTTCCTTCAAGAAGCTTTTCCGGTGGAAGCGCGAGTGCGAGCCGATGCAATTCTCCGGAAGCGAGATGCGGCAGACGATCCGCAGCATCGAGGAACCGGTTGGATGCATCCACGGTGATGAGTCCGTCAGTAAGAGAATGAAATTTGCGCCGATAATCGTCGCGGCCAAAGGGCCGGGCACCTAGGGGATGCGCGTTGGCGACAGCGAGTTCGTCGACGACGCACGATCCATCGCGCAGGAAAATCTCGACACGTCCACCAAACGCTTTCTCCGCGGGATCGGGAGAGTGGTAGCGACGAGTCCATTCAGGATCTTCGCGAGTTTCAATCGTCCGCCAGAGACGCAGGGTGGAAGGATGATGGGCGCGAACGGAGGTGAAGCTGTCGACGTGATGCCAGCGGCCATCTTCGAGAGCGACGGCGAACATGTACATCAAGGAATGATCGAGAGTCTCACGGGAGGCATCTGGATCGAATTTTTGCGGATCGTTGGCGCCGGTGCCGATGACCTTGTGAGTGTGGTGGCTGGTGTGAATGAGAATCCGCTCGATGTCCGATGGCGAAGAAATCTTTTCGCGCATGCGGAAAGCGAGATCGATGAGCGCCTGCGCCTGGTACTCGGCGCTGTGCTGCTTGGTGAAGCTGTCCATGATGGCGCGCCGGGGTTCGCCGGGTTCGGGAAGCGAGACGGTGTAATCCGCATCGGGCCCACCGAGCATGGTGGCGATGACACTGTCTTCGCCCTCGTAAATGGGACTGGGGGAAGTTTCGCCGCGCATGGCGCGATCGACGGCCTCGATGGCGAGCTTGCCGGAGTGAGCGGGCGCGAATGCCTTCCAACTGCTGATCTCTCCCTTGCGCGACTGGCGCGTGGTGAACGAGACATGCACGGCCTGTTGCACGGCCTGATAGATGGTTCCCACCGGGAGGGAAAGTAACGATCCGATGCCGGCGGCCTGCGCGGGACAAAGATGCGCGATGTGATCGATGTTGTGCTGGTGTAGAGAAATGGCGCGGGCGAGAGCGATGTGAATTTCGTAGGCGGTGACGATGGCGCGAATGAGATCGCGGCCAGTGCTGCCGGCGGTTTCCGCGATGGCGAGGATGGGAGGAATGTTGTCGCCGGGATGCGCGTATTCGGCGGCGAGGAACGTGTCGTGCATGTCGAGCTCGCGTACGGCGGTTCCGTTGGCCCACGCGGCCCACTCGGGCAAGAAGCGAAGCGAGGAGTCAACACCAAAGAGAGTCGCTCCATTGGCGGAGGGACGGTCAAGGGCCATGGCGCGCGCGGCGACAACAGGACGACGATTGATGGCCGCAATGGCAACAGCGGCATTGTCGATGATGCGATTGACGGCCATGGCAGCGACGTCGTCCTGCACGGTTTCACGGCCGGCGGCAACCTCGGCGATCTTCCAGGCGAGTTGCCGGTCGCGCGGAAGAGACGCTGTCGATGGATGGACCTTCACGGTGTACGACTGCATCGAACTCCTCGAAAGACAGGTACCAGCTACTAGGTGTTAGCTATTAGCAACAGCAAAGACAACACCACAGTCAATCAACGCGCTCCGCCTCCCACCCTTCGCTGCGCTCAGGATGGGGTACCCGAAAGTAGCTACTAGCGATTAGCGACTAGCTACTAGCTATTAGCAAAAACAAAGGCAACACCAAAGCGAGCAAGAACTTGTACTTCCCACGCTTCGCTGCGCTCAGGATGGGCACCCACATTCTGCCGATCCCATACAAGCAACAGAGGCTTGCATGGGCCACCCAGTTCTGCTCAAGATGGGGCGTCCGGGGAATACTTGCGTTCCAACGTGTCGAACTCCGGTTTGCGCACGAGGCGCTGGCGCTCAGAGAACGAAGCGACGGAGGAACTTGTCTCGTCGAGACGGCCGCTCTGCTTCAGTTCGCGAAGCGCGGCCGACATGCCGGCTATTGCTCCCTGCAATGCAGCGTTGGCATAAAGAACCATGCCGAAACCCATCGCCGCGAGATGCGCATGATCGACGATGGGCGTACGTCCGCCGACGACCATGTTGGCCACCTGCGGTACGGACAGCAGCTGCGGAATGCGGCGAAGTTCCTCTTCCGTCTCCGGAGCCTCTACGAAAGTGACATCGGCACCGGCCTCAATGAAGCGCTCAGCACGTTCGACGGCGGCGTCAAAGCCAAGCGCGGCGCGCGCGTCGGTGCGGGCGATCACGAGGAAATCAGAATGACGGCGAGCGTCCACCGCGGAGGCGATCTTGGCCAGCATTTCTTCGATGGGGACGACTTCCTTGCCGGAGAAGTGGCCGCACCGCTTCGGCATGACCTGATCCTCGATCTGCACGGCATTGGCTCCAGCACGCTCGAGCACGCGGATAGCGTGGCGGACGTTGAGCGCGTTTCCGAAGCCGGTGTCGGCATCGACGATGATGGGCAGATCGACGGCGTCGCGAATGGCGGCGGTGTGCTGTGCAATTTCGTTGAGGCCGATGAAGGCGAGGTCGGGCATGCCAAGGTATGTGTTGGTGATGCCCGCGCCGGTAACATAGACGGCCTCGAACTGGAGATCGGCGATGATGCGGGCGGCCAGCGCATTGGGCGCTCCGGGAACAAGCAGCGCACGGCGTTCGGCAAGCTTCTCGCGAAGAGTAGTGCCGGGATCGTCGGGTTTGGAGTCAGAGGCCATGGGGAAAGATGTCACGAGTCACGAGTCTCAAGTCACAAGCAAAAGCAACAACAATGTGAACCAACGCGTTCTGGTTCCCACCCTTCGCTGCGCTCAGGATGGAGCACCCCCATTCTGCGGATCCCATGCAAGCAACGGAGGCTTGCATGGGCCACCCGGAGTTCGCCTGCCGATACATAATTCGTCACTACCAACCACGAAAGCGCCTTTGTAGCTGCATCGACATGTGCAAATATTCATCCTCTCGGCAGCGAACGGGGCGTGATTCATGACCGTGCCGATGCGCGAACAGGGCTTCAAAATATCACAATGTCTGCGCGATAAAAGCTGCATGGAAGCGAGATTGGGGTTTCTGTAGCTTTTTTAATCTTTGATTAATGAGTGGTTCATCTAATCCACAAAGAATCATCGGACTCAGTCGGCGAGATGATTTACGGAAGGCAAGCGGTTCATGACGCCGACTTTCAAATTGCTGAAAATTTGGGAACTGGCTGAAATCTCCGCACTGGCGGGGTTTCCGAAGACCATGGACAGAGGCTACGCGGCGAGAGTACGGGTGCGCACGCGTGCGGCGGTTGGTTCCTTAAGGGTGACGGAGTTCAACTTCGCGTTCGTCGCGGAAATGCAGGGCTGGCACTTTACGGCCAGGGAGGAATTATGCAGCGGATGTTGAAGTGGTTGTTTTGTGTGTCCTTGCTGACCGGTGCCGTGTGGGCGCAGGTGTCGGGCGGCACGATCCAGGGAACGGTTGCGGATCCTTCGGGAAGCGTCGTACCGGGAGCGAAGGTTGAAATTCGAAACACGTTGACGGGGGTGGTGCGCGGCGTGGTGACGGACGCGCGCGGCGTGTACAACGTGCCTAACCTTGTGCCGGGTCCGTACGAGGTGACGGCGACGGCGAAGGGATTTGCGAAAGCAGTGATTTCGCACGTGAGGCTGACGGTTGGCGGCGAACTGGTGGAGAACCTGACATTCAAAGTCGGGAACGTGAATCAGCAAGTGAACGTGAGCGCGGCTCCCCCGTCGGTGAACACGTCGAGCGCGACGATCAGCGGGGTGGTGGGAGCGAAGACGGTGAAGGAACTGCCGCTGAATGGACGTGACTGGTCTTCGCTGGCTGTTCTGGAGCCGGGAGTGTCGCAGATTCTGACGCAGCCGGCGAACGCGGTGACGAACAGCACGCGGTTGAACCGCGGCGTGGGCGCGCAACTCACGATTGGCGGGAACCGTCCGCAGCAAAACAACTATCGCGTGGACGGCGTGAGCATCAACGATTATGCGAACGCGGCGCCGGGCGGAGTGCTGGGCGCGAACCTGGGTGTGGATGCGGTGCAGGAATTTTCGGTGATCACAAGCAACGCGCCGGCTCCCTATGGAATGAGCTCGGGTGGAATTATCAACGCGCAAACAGACTCAGGAACGAACAAGTTCCACGGGTCGGCATACGAGTTTCTGCGCAACAGCGCATTGGACGCGCGCAATTACTTCGACGGGCCGAGCGTTCCACCGTTCCGGAGAAACCAGTTTGGCGCATCGTCGGGCGGACCACTCATCAAGAACCGGACGTTCATCTTTGGAGATTACGAAGGAGTGCGGCAATCGCTGACGGGATCGGACGTAATCTTTGTGCCGACAGCGGCGGCGCGAGCGGGGCACCTGGTGAGCGGAAACGTGACGGTGAATCCGCAGGTGGCGCCGTATCTTGCGTTGTGGCCGCTGCCGAACGGCGCGATCAAGGGCGATACGGGAGCCTATACGTTTGGAAGCAAGCAGGTGTCGAGCGAAGACTTCTTTACGACGCGACTGGACCACACGATTTCCAAGAACGACTTCGCGCACGCAACGTATCTGTTCGACAATGGCAATTCAAGCGGCCCGGACAACATGAACGAGCTGATGATTGGAACATCGATCGGGCGGCAGATGGCATCGGTGGAAGAGACGCACATCTTCAGCTCGGCGCTGCTGAACACGGCGCGTTTCGGATTTACACGGTCGGTGGCGGATGCGCCGAAAGTGTTCTCAGTGATCAACAACCTGGCGAACGATCCATCGTTGGGATTTCTGCCGGGGCTGCCTCCGGGACAGATTGCAGTGACGGGGATACAGAGCTTCCAGGGAGGACCGAACGGACTGGGAGAATTTAAATACCACTACAACACGTTCCAGTATTACGACGACGTTTTCCTGACGAAGGGAAATCACTCAATGCAGTTCGGCGGAATGGTGGAGCGAATACAGTCGAACGAAGTTGGAAGCTCGCACGCGCTGGGATCGTATAAGTTCGGCTCGCTGTCGAACTTCCTGCAAAACAAGCCGACATCTCTGCAATCGGCACTGTCGCCGAATTTATCGGAGATGGGAATCCGGCAGACGATCCTTGGAATTTACGCACAGGATAACTGGCACGCGCGCAGGAACCTGAACCTGAATCTGGGCGTGCGATATGAAATGTCGACGGTGCCGACGGAAGTCCACGGCATGTTGTCGAACATGCCGACGCCGGAGTCGGTGGCGCCGCGTACGGGGAATCCATACTTCAATAATCCGACGCTGAAGAATTTCGAGCCGCGCATTGGACTGGCGTGGGACCCGTTCGGCGATGGCAAAACCTCGGTGAGAGCGGGCTTCGGCATGTACGACGTGTTGCCGCTACCGTACCTGTTCGAATTGGAAACGATGCTGTCGGCGCCGTATTTTGCGCAGGGCAGCAACGCAAAACTGCCGGCGGGAACCTTCCCGACAAAAGCGGTTTCGCTACTGAGCGGATTGCGGCAGGCGTACATACAGCCGCATCCGGGACGGAATTACGTGATGCAGTGGAACCTGACGGCGGAACGGCAAGTGACACCGTGGATGGCGGTGTCGCTGGGATATATCGGATCGGAAGGTGTGCACCAACCGTTCAACGCGCCGGACATGAACATGGTTCTGCCGACGAAGACCTCGGCGGGATATGTGTGGCCGAGTCCGAAGGGAAGCGGCAAGGTGATCAATCCGGCGAACGGCGACGTTGCAGGACTGCTGTGGGAAGGAACGTCCTCCTACAACGGGATGCAGATGAAGATCAACGGAACGATCAAGCGCTCGCTGCGGTACGAGGGATCGTATACGTGGTCGAAGAATTTCGATACGAGCTCGTCGTCGGTGGCGGGTTCAACGTTCGACAACTCCGTGGTGAACATGCCGTGGTTCGACCTGAGCCTGAACCGCGCGTTGTCGGATTACGACGTGCGAAACGTGGCGACAATCAACTACTTGTGGGCACTGCCGAGCGCGGCGAAGTCGTGGGGCGCGGCGGGATGGGCACTGCGCGGATGGACCTGGGGCAGCATCCTGACGCTGCGCAGCGGACTGCCGTTTACGCCGCAGATCAGCGGAAACATCCTGGGGCAAAACAGTACATTGACATTTGACTATCCAAACGTGGTGCCGGGCTGCAAGGCGACGAATCCGGGGAAAGTAGATTATTTAAATACCTCGTGCTTCACGCTGCCGGCGCCGCTGACGCTGGGGAACTCAAGACGGAACTCACTGACGGGGCCGGGATTGTTCAACGTGGATACGACGTTCATGAAGGACACGCACATTCCGCGGATCTCGGAGACGTTTGACGTGCAGTTCCAAGCACAGCTCTTCAACGTGTTCAACCATACGAACTTCGCGCCTCCGCTGAAGGGGACGACGAACATCTTCAACGCGAACGGAGCGCTGCTGGCAAACGCGGGACTGATCACCAGCACGGTGACGACGGCACGGCAGATTCAGTTTGCGCTGAAGTTTATCTGGTGATGCCAGACGCAAATGGCGCATGAATGAATGTGTGCGCCAGACGCGATCCGGCAGCGTGCTCCCCCGGTGCGCTGCCGGCCTTTCATGATTCAAGAGAAGGTTTCTTACCAATGAAAAAGACTCTGCTCGCAGTTGCGCTCGTGTTGGGAATTACTCCGTTTGCGGCCGGACAGAAGAAGCCGGCAAAACAGGAAGAGCCGGATACGTACAAACTGCCGGTGAATCCGCCGTCGTGGGACAACACGGCGCGTCCGCTGCCGACACCGGATTTTCTACAGCCGAGACTGGACGACAAGTTAACGACGTTCAGGCCGCAGTATGGAAAAAAGCTCACGGGAAAGATTACGTGCACATCGTTCAACGTGTTGCCGCAATTGGTGGACATGTGGGTGGAGGGGTTCAAGGAGTATTACCCGAACGTGCAGGTGAGCAATCCGCCGCCGTACTCGGGGAAGGCAGCGACGTGGCTGATCGATGGGAAGATCAACTGCGCGTTCATTTCGCGGGAACTGAAGCATTCGGATGTGACGCAGTTCCAGCAGAAGTATGGATACCCGCCGACGAGCATTCCGGTGGTGGGCGGGAGCTTCGACCACTACGGATTCCTGGACTCGATCGCATTCATCGTGAACAAGGACAACCCAATCCACAAGCTAACGTATCAGCAACTAGACGCGATTTTTTCGCGAACGCGGTATAGAGGAGCGCCGCAGGCGATTACAACGTGGGGGCAACTCGGGCTGAAAGGCGAATGGGCGGACAAGCCGATTCACGTTTATGGAGTGAAACCGTGGAACGGATTCGAGGAGTTCGTGCGCGAGAAAGTGCTGTCAGTGGGCGACAAGCGCGGCGAATGGAGCGACACGATGGACCTCTCGAACAAGGTAATCATGCCGATTCCACTGTGGGTGGGATGGGATAAGTACGGCATCAGCTACAGCGGGATGGCGTTCATCACGGAAAGCACGAAGCCGATTGCGGTGGCAGAGAATCCGAACGGGCCGTATTACGCGCCAACCTATAAAGAAGTAGCGCTGGCGAACTATCCGCTGGCAAGGGTGTCGTATATCAACGTGAACAAGCAGCCGGACAAGGCGCTGAATCCGGCGATGGAAGAATTCATTCGCTACATCCTGAGCAGGCAGGGGCAGCAGAAGGTGCTGGATGAAGGCATCTACATGCCGCTGCGCGAGAAACAGGTCACGCCGAGCCTGAAGTATTTGAGTAAATAAGGATGCGAAGGGTACGAATTGCGGCGATTGTGCTGGCTGTCGCTTGGAGCTGGGCTTGCGCTTGGGGGCAGGAGCGGCTGCCGGAATATCGGGCGGAACGGCAGGTGACGGGCACGATACGGAGCTGGGGCAGCGCGCAGATGCAGGAGTTGATGCAGCGGTGGGAGACGGGCTTCCACAAGTACCAGCCGCAGGTGAAATTTGAAAACAAGTTGAACGGTGTGGTATCCGCGATGGGCGGGTTGTACAGCCACGCGGCGGACCTGGCGCTGATGGGCCGCGAGATCTGGCCGATGGAGAGCATGGCGTTCCAGCAGATGACGGGTTATCGCGCAACGGGAGTGGAAGTGGCAACGGGAAGTTTCGACGTCCCGACAAAAGCGGATGCGCTGGTGATCTTTGTGCACAAGGGCAATCCGATTTCACACCTGACGCTGCAACAACTGGACGCGATCTTTGGCGCAGAGCACAGACGCGGGACGAAAAATTTCCGTACGTGGGGCGACCTGGGATTGACGGGAGAGTGGGCGCATCATCCGATCGATCTCTACGGCGCGAGGCTGGACAGTGCAGTGGCAATCTTTTTCCGCAACGTGGTGATGAAGGGAAGTTTGCAATGGCATGGCGGAATCCATGAGTACGCGAACCGTCCGAAGCCGGGCGGAGGGCGCATTGACTGGGGCAAGCAAATTCTGGATGCGTTGGCGAAAGACCGCTACGGGATCGCAATTTCGAATCCTTATTATGCGGGACCAGAAGTGAAGGCGGTGGCGCTGGGCGAGCACGCGCATGGACCTTTCGTGGCCGCGACGAGAGAGAGCGTGCAGGACCGGAGCTATCCGCTGGCGCGGGCGGTGTACATCTTCTACCGGCACGCGTCGGGGAAAGAGATCAATCCGGCGCAAGAGGAATTCCTGAAGTACGTACTGAGCCGGCAGGGACAGGACAACGTGAAGCAAGAGGGAGCGTATCTTCCGTTGCCGGTGAAGACGGTGGAGAGGGAACGACGGAAACTTTCCCACGTTATCGCCCAACAACGGGGCGCGAACGTGGAACACCTGGGGAAGAGTTTCGAGTTTCAAGTTTCGAGTAAAGAGTAACAACAATGCAGCTTTCCCACGTTATCGCCCAACAACAGGGCGCGAACGCGGGGCACCCGGTAGACATGGAATACCCGGCAGGTGGGCGATGAGAGAAATGAAACGAAGGAAGGCTGTCACGTTTGTTGCGATTGCCGCGATGTTGCTGCTGGGCGCGATGACGGCGACGGCGGCAGACACGAGCTACCACGTGGTGGCGACATACAAGGTTGGCGCGGGAAGTCCCGGAGGCATCCAGCTGGACGCGGAGGCACGCAGGATTTACCTGGCGCACGGTGACCGCGTGGATGTGCTGGACGCGGACACAGGGAAGAAAGTTGGCGAGATCGCGGCGAAGGGCGCAAACGACATCGCGCTGGCGCCGGAGTTCGAGCATGGCTTCGCGAGCGACGGCGGCGACAACACGGTGACGATGTTCGACACGGCGACGCTGAAGGTGCTGAAGACGATCAAGCTGGACGGGAAGACTCCCGACGCGATGGTGTACGACGGCGGAAGCAAACGAGTATTTGTGGCGGAGCGCGGCAGCGGAACGGTTGCAGCGATCGATCCGGCGACAGGCGACGTGATGGCGACATCGGCACGGCTGGGCGGCGAGCTGCGAGGGATGGCAACGAACGGATATGGCGATCTCTACGTGGCGGCCGAGGACAAGAACGTGGTGCACGTGGTGGATACGAAGACGCTGGGGGCGCTGGGAGATTTTCCGGTGGGCAGCGGCGAGGGGCCGACGGGGCTGGCGATCGACGCGATGGGGCGGCGGCTGTTCGTGGCGTGCAAGAACGGCACGATGCCGGTGATCGACACGGACATAGGTTTCACATTCGAGGAACTGCCGATGGGGACGGGCGAAGCGGGCGACACGTTTACGTTTGCGCCGCAGGGCAAGGGCGGATGGAAGGGCGCGATCTTTGTGGCGTCGGCGGACGGGACGCTGAGCATCGAGCGGATGCTTGCGTTCATCAGCTACGAGGCGGGGACGAAGGTGACGCTGGCGAAGGGGATTCATGCAGTGGCATATGACCCGAAGACACATCGCGTGTTCGTTCCGGCAATGAGCGGCAATGAGGCAGTAATCCTGGCCGTGGGACAATAACGATTTTTTGGAGTGGGCACATGAAGCTATCTTCCATGAAGAAATTGCTGGCGGTGGCGGCGACGGTGGCCGCATTGCTGCTACCGATGGCGGCGCTGGGGCAGATGCTGCCGGAGGTGGCGCTGAAGGGAAAGAAAGTCCTGTTCGTGGCGGGCGCGCCGGAGGCGGACCATCCCACGGACGATGGGCTGGTGAAAAAGCACCTGGATTCGCTGGGATTCGTGGTGACGATGGCGACGGACACGGACCCGGCAACGAAGGCGGACGGCATGGACCTGGTGGTGATCTCGTCGACGGCGAATGCGCACGTGTTGCAGGCGACATATCGAGATGTGCCGATCCCGGTGTTTACATGGAACACATACGAGTATCCGGAGATGAGGATGACGGGGCCACACCTGCACACGGATTTCGAAGTGGTTGATCCGGTGCAGCACTATGCGCAGAGCTTCTCGGAACTCTACGGATACATCGCGAGCGCGACATCGCCGATTACAGAATCGTTGGGGCTGAAGAGCGAGTTGTTTGGAACGCTCTACCTGCGACCGGCGACGGTGGGCTGGGGGAAGCCGACGGCGAGCGCGAGGGTGATTACGAACTTCGAGGGATTTCCGCGCCGGGCGGGGATCTTCACGTACGAAAAAGATTCATCGATGTATAACGATTTTGTCGCGCCGGCACGGAGAGTGGGATTCTACCTTTCGGATGACAACTTCCATCTGCTGACGGCGGTGTATGGGCCGGGCGCGAAAGACCCGGAGCTGCGGGCGTGGTACTCCGGGCTGAAACTGTTCGACGCGTCGCTGCGCTGGGCGGTGAGTCCGCCGGTGACGCCGCAGGCGTATGCCCCGTCGCGTCTGCACGAGGAACTGGCGCAAGCAGCGAAGGGAAAGAAGCTGCTGTTCGTGGAGCGAATCAACGCGGGAGAAGGAAAAGAAGCGGACGAACACATGGTGGCGCATCTGAAGGCGCTGGGGTTCGACGTGATTATCGCCGACCAGATGGATCCGCAGACGAGGGCGGACGGAATGGATATGGTGGTGCTGTCGGCGACGTGTTCGAAATACAAGCTGGCAAATAAATATCGCGATACGACGGTTCCGGTGCTGGTGCTGGAAGGGCTGTTCACGGACACGATGCGAATGGCGGGACGCGGCCGGTACGTGGATTACGGCGAGCACGGAGAAGAAAAAGAGAGCGACGATCCGCCGGAAAATTACCTGAACATCGTGGGCGCGTGGAGTCCGATGGCAGCGGGACTGAAGCCGGGACTGGTGAAGTTTACCAACGAGACCGGGACGATCAAGTGGGCGCGTCCGACGCCGGATGCAACGGTGATCGCGACGCTGCCGAATGAAGACGAAGAGCGGGCCATTTTCGGATACGAAAAGGACGCGACGATGGACGGAGGATTCCTGGCTCCGGCACGGAGGACGTTGTTCCCGTTGGATAACCCGGCGTTCGATGACCTGACGCCGCAAGGAGTGGCGCTGTTCGATGCGGCAGTGATGTGGACGTTGACGGGGAAATAGCTACTGAGCTGCTAAGCGACTGAGCTAAGACAAGAGCAAAGAAGAGTTGCCGGGGACTCCGACGCCCGCGTCACACAAACAACAGCAAAGCAAAGGCAGCAGACGTATCTGAAAGATAATGCAGTGCTGCAAATTGCTGCAAAAACTGCAAAATGCACTGGTTTCACAACATAGTGCTCTGTAAGTCCCTCCTAAGTTACTGAAAACACAAGCGACATATTGAAAGCGAGAGTTGCCACCAAAGTGCATGTATGAGAGCGGTGGTTGCTCGCCGTGAGTCGTACTTCGGTACGGCGGCCGCGACACGACGAGCAGCCGCTATAAGCCCGGAGAGAAAGATTCCGGGAGAGATGGAGGCACTCATATGTCAATCCTTTTCGTACTTCTTACTTTCCTAGTGGTGATTTCGATTACGTACATGATGAGGCGGGAGGAGCAACCAGGCGAGGCGCGGGCAGCGGACCCGTGGGCGCGCATGGTGGCACCGTCGATTTCTCGCGAACTCGGCTTCGAAATTCCGAAGGATTTTTGTTTTCATCCTGGGCACACGTGGGTTCGCGACGAAGGACGCCAGAACGGACGCATTGGAATGGATGCGCTGGCGACGAAGATCCTGGGCAAGATTGACCGGATTGAAGTGGCCGGGTTGAACCGCTGGGTGAGGCAGGGTCAGAAGCTGATGACGATTACTCGCGAGGGACAGACGATTGATCTGCTGTCGCCGGTGGAAGGCGTGATCACGTCGGTGAACCACGAAGTGGTGAAAGACCCGAGCCTGGTGCTGAGCGATCCCTATAACAAAGGATGGGTGTGCGTGGTGAAGTCGCCGGAGATGACGACAAACCTGAAGAACCTTGTGCGGGGGCCGCTGATTGGGCCGTGGCTGCACAACAGCGTGCAGCGGATGAACAACCTGCGGATGACGGCGAATCCGGCAATGGCCCAGGACGGCGGAATTCCGACAGGCGACATGCTGAGCGGGCTGGATAACGAGGCGCAACGCAAGCTGATCCAGGAAGTATTCCTGACATAACAGCGCTTACATCGGCGAAAGGAGGAATCTCATGACGAAGAACAAAGCAATTCTCGTGGATGTAAAGCGCTGCATTGGCTGCCAGGCATGCGAACAGGCATGCGAACAGGCACACGGGTTTCCAGTGGAACATCCGGCGGGGCTCAGCGATAAAGCATTGACATTTGTCGATCAGAAGGGCGCGAAGTTCGTGCGGCGGATGTGCATGCACTGCGAGGAGCCGGCGTGCGCGTCGGCGTGCCTGGTGGGCGCGCTGCACAAGACGCCGGAAGGGCCGGTGGCGTACGACGCCAGCAAGTGCATGGGTTGCCGGTATTGCATGATCGCGTGCCCACAGAGCGTTCCGAAGTACCAGTGGACGAAGCTGGCGCCTTACATGAAGAAGTGCGACATGTGCTACGACCGGGTGAAGGAAGGGAAGCCGACAGTGTGTGCCGAAGCGTGCCCGACGGGGGCAACGACTTTCGGCGACCGCGACGAACTGATCAAGGAAGCGTGGAACCGTATACGGACCGAGGGCGACTACGTACCGAGGATTTATGGGACGGAGGAGTTCGGCGGGACAAGTGTGCTCTATATCTCCGATGTGCCATTCGAACAACTGGGCTTCGTGATGCCTCCATTGGGCAACGAACCGTTGCCGGTGCTGTCGGCGGCGGCGCTGAATGAGTCGCCGACGGTGGTGCTGGTGGGCGGGTCGATGCTATCAGCGCTGTACTGGATTACGAAACGGCGCAAGGACGTGGCCGCTGCGGAGAAGTTCGGCAAATTCGAAGGAAAGGGGAAGTAGCCATGAGAGCACTCTTAGCAAAGATCACGTTATGGCGCGCCATCAGCACCGTCATCCTGGCGGTGGGCGCATACGCGGCCTACCTCCGCTTCTTCGAAGGCTGGGTGGTTTCAACGAACCTGACGGACGCGCAACCGTGGGGATTGTGGGTCGGCTTCGGAACGCTGTGCGGAGTCGGGTTATCGGCTGGAGGGTTCTGCATCGCAGCGGCCGTGTACCTGCTCGGGATGGAGCGCTACCGGCCGCTGGTGCGGCCCTCGATCCTTCTGTCGTTTCTCGGGTACAGCACGGTGTGCGTGGGCATGTTGTATGAACTGGGGCTGCCGTGGAGGATCTGGCACCCGATGATTTATTGGAACAAGCACTCGGTACTGTTCGACGTGTCGCTGTGCGTGATGTGCTACACGACGGTGCTGGCGCTGGAGTTTTCACCATCGCTGGTGGAGAAGGCGCTTCCCTGGAAGGGTCTGCGACGGTGGTATCTGAAATGGCAGCATCGCATCCTGATCGGGTTGGTGATGGCCGGCGTGCTCCTGTCGTCGATGCACCAGTCGTACCTCGGCGGACTGTTCCTGATCGCGAAGGGAAAAGTTCACCCGCTGTGGTATAGCCCGTACCTGACGACGCTGTTCTATCTGTCGGCGATCCCGGCGGGAATGGCGCTGCTGGTGATGGTGCTCTACCTGTGCGTAAGGTCTCTACAGGCGAAGATCGAGTACTCGCTGCTGCAAGACCTGAGCCGGATCATGATGATCCTGCTGGGCGTGTACGCTGTGTTCCGCGCACTGGATCTGGTGCGCAACGGCGCGATGCATTACGCGTTCATGGCAACCAAGGAAGCGGCCTACTTCTGGCTGGAGATTGTGCTGTTCCTGGTGGCTCCACTGGCGCTGCTGAGCTGGAAGAAGGTTCGCGATACGCCGCAGTATCTCTACTGGACGTGCGCCATCGTGGTGATGGGCTTTATGGCGAACCGGCTGAATGTCTCGATCACCGCGCTGGACGCGATGAGCGGCGCGCAGTATGTGCCGAAGTGGCCGGAAATCGCACTGACATTGTCGGTGTTGACGGCGGGCGTAATCGCATTCCGGCTGGCAGTGCTGTATCTCGATATCGTGCCGCGGTACGAGGAGCCGAAAGAGTTCCGATGGCTGGCCAGCGATGGTGCTGGCACAGTCGCGGAAGCCTGAGATGACCCTTTGTAGTGGCTGGGGCTCCGCGACGGAGGTTGCGGGGCCCTTTTTTTGAAAAGAAGCTGCTAGCTACTAGCCAAAGGCAAAAGCAACTACCTCACTCAAGCAAAAGCACCCGGGTGGGTTTACAGAAGATTCGGAGGGCGAGATGGCGAGTCGAGAGTCGATCACGGCGCATTTGCCGGATCTTGACCGGCTTGACGATCCGTTTGTGCAGGCGGTGGTGGCGTTTGAACGGGCGGCGCTGTTGCTGGACCTGGAAGACTGGATGGTGGAGCGGTTGCGGCTCTGCGAACGGGAGTGCACGGCGCGATTGCCGCTCATGCGGGAAGATGGGCGCGCGGTGACGGTGACGGCGCAGGAAGCAATCCATCACACGATCCATCCGTATTCGATTGCGCGGCTGGAGGTGAGGCCGCAGGGCTCGCAGAGCGAAGTGCGAGCGCATGCAATGCGGATGTCGTGGACATGTGCGCTGATGAACGTGGCGGCGAGCGGCGGAGGCGTGTTGCTGGGATGCCAGGCGGCGGAGTACTCGGAGACGGAGATGCGGCAGTTGACGAGAGAACTTGCACCGGCGCTGCGGGCGCGCACCTCGGCTGGAGCGGTGACGGGGGGAAGAGGCGCGAACGACTATGTGATGGCATGGCTGGCGCAGGAATGTGCGGGAGCGGCGGTGCGCGTGTTGCCGGCTTCGGAGGTGGAGAGGGCCTGCCAGTGCGAAGCGGCGACGCAGTGGGTGATGCGGATGCTGCACGCGCGGATGGGACGAGTGGAGGGAGCAAGGATCGCGTTGCAGGGATGCGGGCGGGCGGCGCTGGATATAGCGGGAGCACTGGTGGGGCATGGAGTAAAAGTGATTGCGCTGGCCGACGCGTCGGGCGGAGTGATGGACGTAGAGGGACTCGACCTGGGAGCGGTGCGCAAACATCTGGCGAGAGAGGGAGTACTGCTGGGATTTGAAGCAGGGGAGGCAGTGTCGAACGCCGAGGTGCTGGCGCTGGAGTGCGAAGCCTTGCTGCTGGCGTCGGGAGCGAACCAGGTGACGGCAGGGAATGGCGGACTGGTGCGGGCGCGAGTGGTGGCTGAACTGGAGGCGGACGCAATCACGCTGGATGCGATGCAGGCCCTGGCGGAACGCTCGGAAGTGGCGCCGCACTGGATGATGGACGCAGGAACGGTGGTGTCGGCGACGTTGCAGGCGAAGGAGTGGATGGGATTGCAGATGCCGGCGCGGAGAGCGCGAGCGGTGATTCGTCGGGCGGTGGGCGAGACGTGGACGGATATTCAGCAGGCTCGGCGGCGGTGGAACGTTCCGGTGCACGAGGCGGCACAACTGGTGGCAGTGGACCGGCTGGCGGAGAGATTGCGATTCCAGAGGCCGGGGTGAAAGAAGCAGTCAGCACTCAGCAATCAGCATTCAGCCACAAGTGGTAAGCGGCAAGCTACAAGCTACAAACAAAAGCAAAGACAACAGCAACGAACCCGCCCTCTCGCGAACGACGGCGCGAGAAGGGGAGGGCACGATTGGGTCCGTGTAGGGGAATTACCTTGGGCAGGTGATCCAGGTCACGGCAGAGAGTTGCCGGCGAGCATCAACTATTACGCATAAGCGTTTACCTATCGGGCCTCCAAACAACGGCCGTACATTGAATGCGCGGCGACAAGTGCATCAGACACGCTGGCATGAGCGATGCCGGCAGATGCATTTGCTGCAAGCGCATTCGGGGATGGTCATCTCGTGTGCCAACGACGGAGGACTCTATGAAACGGAAATATGCGACGGCGGGCTGGATCGCAGGATTCTGCTTCGTGGTGATGGTGTTTCTCGGACTGGCGTTTGCCCAGGAGTCAGGGAAGCGCGTGTCGAGTTATGCCCCGGTCAACCTCGATGAAGACTTTCCGGCGACCATGTCACGCATGAAGGCAGCGAAACCTGACGTGATGAAGCGTCATATGGAGCTGCTGAATCAGCGGTACGATCTTAGCAATCGTCCGGCGAGCGATGCCACGATGAGTCGCGGCAAGCCACTGCAGGAAGGAGTGCGGGTAAAACTCCCAAAGGGGATTACGTGGGATCAACTGGCGGCGATGTCGCCGGAAGAGATCAGAGAGAAAGACCTGTTTCCGGCGGGATTCATGCCGCTGCCTTTCCCAAACCATCCGGAAGGGGGAATGCTGTTCCCAGCCTATGTGATTGATGAAATCAACCGCCTGGAAGGACGGGATCTGACACGCTTCGATCTTGACTTCGATATTCCAGACCACTTCCTGCCGGAGTTTCCACCGCCGATTTACCTGACGACGCGCCCCGATCTGGGGGACGTTTCGCAGGGAAAATTGGTGAACCTGGTTAACTACTACGAACTCTTTAACGGCATTCTGAATCCGAAACAGTTGGAGGGACTCCGGCTGCTGCTGACTCCGTTCCCGCAACAGCAATTCAACCAGACGGCTGATCGTCGCTCGGCGCTGCCGAGCCGTGGCGTTGCGTGTCTCGACTGTCACGTGAATGGCCATACGAACCGGGCCACGCACCTGGTGGGAGATATACGTCCGCAGGAATACCGCCACCGCATCAACACACCCAGCCTCCGGGGTGTGAACATTCAACGGCTGTTCGGCTCGCAGCGGGCGCTGAAGAGCGTGGAGGATTTTACGGAATTTGAGCAGCGCGCCGCATACTTCGATGGTGACCCAGTGATTGCCACGAAGAAAGGCGTCAACATACTGGAACGGGGAAGCCAGGTTCACTTCATGGCCGAGTTCCAGTCCATACTCGATTTTCCTCCGGCACCGAAGCTGGGCATCAATGGCCGGCTCAACCCGAAGAAAGCCAGCGCGGCCGAACTTCGCGGAGAAGCGCTGTTCTTCGGGAAAGGGCAGTGCGCATTCTGTCATACGCCTCCGTATTACACGGACAATCTCATGCACAACATGCAAGCGGAACGCTTCTACACGCCGCGGATGATTAACGGGATGATGGCCTCGCACGATGGGCCGATCAAGACGTTTCCGCTGCGGGGCGTGAAAGACTCGCCGCCGTATCTGCACGATGGGCGGTTACTCACACTGGAAGATACGGTCGAGTTCTTCAACCTGGTGGATGAGGTCAAGTTGAACGAACAGGAAAAGAAAGACCTCGTCGCCTTCTTGCGGACACTGTAAAAAAACGAAAGACCGTGAGGATTCAGCAGGGGCGGGGGGCGGCTCCCCGCCTTTGTTTTATAGCTGCTAGGTGTTAGCGCTTAGCTATTAGGAAAAGCAAAGGCAACGGCAAAGGCAACCACCCCACCTGCGTCACGCCGATACTTCGTTGTGTTCCAGTACCTTTCTTTTATCGAGCAACTTGACGAAAGCGTAACTCAAATAGAAAAACCAAATCGACCATCCAATATGGAAGAATCTCTGTTTTAGTCCGGGATAACCGGCAAGCACGTCAGGCAGGAAGGCCAAAAACCCAAGCGACATCACGAGAAGACTAAGTGCCGACATAGGAACAACGTTCGATAGTTGTTTTCGTTTACTCCATAAGATGAGGCTCATCAGAGGAGAAAGGAACAGTAGGACGGAAGGCATTCCGAGGATGCCGTGCAATCGCAGGGGCAAAGGAAAGATTGCCGCTCCCGCGAGAGACACTGAATAGAGCAGTATCAATACAACAGGGATCACACTCAGATTGGCTGTTCTGCTACTTGCATATAATCCGACGACGAACAACACGCTCAGGACGGAACAAACGAGCAACCCTGCCATGAATACATATTGGGAGCTTGTTCCGATGGTGCCCAGTTCACTCACCATTCGCGAGAGGTGATTGTAGTTACCCTGCATATAGCCACAAATGAATGTGGTGCTGAAGAAGACAATCGGGATGACGGCTCCCGCATACAACAGACCCTTGCTTTTCATGATTTCCTTTCCAGTGAATGGAAAACCACGAACGGAAATTGCTGGCCGGGTGTAGCAGTCGATTGTAAAGCTTTCCTGATCGCAGGACTTTTGGATTCAGTGGAAGCGGCAAACTACAAGCGACAAGCGACAAGCAAAAGCAAATACAAAGACAATAGCAACGACTCCCACCCTCTCGCGAACGACGGTGCGAGAAGGGTAGAGCATGATTTGGTTCGCGGGATCGAAAGGCTGAGCCATCCGCCCCGCTAGAAATGTCCAGTTTTGGACGAACGATTTCAATTTCGGACACAAGATCATAAGGGCAGCCTTCGCTAAATGGGCTATCTACTTTTGAAAGAGTGCGTTACGGTGCGGCATGTCTGGTAATTGAAATGCATTAGAGTGGTTGCGAGTTGGTGTGCCCTAAGGGCTGAAGTCCGGTTCTACGAAGGGCTATACCTTCCGTTGCGGGCACCGTGCAGCGAGCCTCAAAGATAGGTGAATGATGAGATGGTGGCGAGGGACATCTGCCAAGCGCAACAGGGATCTCGATAAGGAGGTTCAGAGTCATATCGAGATGGCAGTTGAGGATCGTATCGATCATGGCGCACCTGGGAGCATCCCACGCGGCAAAGGTACCGGTGTTGAAATGCCGGGCTGGGCGTGGATGAGCCGGCTTGCGGGCGATATGCGCTACGCATTGCGCCAGCTCAGTAACTCGCGTGGTTTTGCAGCCACGGCAATCCTGACGCTCGCCCTTGCCATCGGCGCGAACTCGGCGATTTTCACGCTGGTACACGCGATCTTGCTTCGCGAATTGCCGTTTAAGGAGCCTTCGCGAGTATTCAGCGTAGAGAACGCCAGCGCGGTTGGCCTTGGCTTTGACGCACGTTTGGAAAACTATACCGCTTCCTTCAACGCCGCCGCGCGGTCCTTCAAGACCATCCAGGAAGCGGCAATGTATTCCAGCAGCGGCGTAAATGCCGACCTCGCCGCGGGTATCGCGCAACGCCTCAAAGCCACGGAGACGAGCGCGGAGTTTCTGAAAGTCCTGGGCGTCACTCCGGATCTCGGGAGAGGTTTCATGCCGGAGGAGGATGTCCCCGGTAAAGATCACGTTGTTCTGATCAGCGATCGCCTCTGGCGTGATGCCCTGCATGCCGACCCGGCGATTCTGGGGAAAACCGTCAAGATCAATGGATTCGATTTTGCGATCGTCGGCGTCCTTCCGCCGCACATGGATTTTCCGGCGCACACGGACCTGTGGACGCCCACGATATTTGACGAGCATACGTCATTGCGTGAGGCTGGAGCATTCTTCACATCAGTCATTGTTCGGGGGCGCGAGAATGTACCGGCGGATACGATCCGTGCCGAATTTCGCTCTCGCGTGGCGCCGGGTCAGGAGCAGAATGGCCGCGCGAGAACCTCTTCGGAAAATGAGAAACCAGTCCTAACGCCGATAGCTGCCGAACTTACAAAATCCATCCGCTCGTCTCTCCTGATGCTCACAGCCGCTGTCTCTTTTGTGCTTCTCATCGCTTGTGTCAACGTGGCGTGTCTGTTCCTGGTGCGAACCGCCGAACGGCGCAACGAGTTTGCCGTCCGGGCCGCGCTTGGAGCTGGACGGGGCCGGTTGATCCAACAGCAGCTCGTTGAATCCACTTTTGTCGCGCTGGCCGGCGGGGCGCTCGGTGTCTTCATCGCGCGCAGTGTTCTTCATCTGCTTTATGTATTTCGTCCTGCGGCGCTCAACAGTTTTCAGCGTCCCGCCATCGACACTGCCGTTCTCGCATTTACCGCTGCAATCGCGATTTTCACCGGTCTGACGTTCGGTATTGTGCCGGCATGGCTCGCGGGCCACGAAGATCCCGCCGGAGTGCTGAAGAGCGGTGTGTGGCGCACCTCGGCCCGAGGGTCGCGTCTACGGAAGGTACTGGTGGCGGCAGAGATGGGAATAGCCTTTGTTCTGCTGGTCGGGGCGGGCCTTCTGCTGCGCACACTCGCGAATATGGATAGGGTTCCTCTCGGCTACAACGTCAAAGGGATCCTTAGTTTCTCAGTCTCCCTTCATGGCGAGCCCTACGTTTCCAAGGACGCCAGTACCCCGGCAGTCGGCATCTTCTACTCAACCTTGCTTGATCGCCTGGCTCATATTCCGGGAGTTAACGCCACCGCTGCCGTCAGCAGTCTTCCATTGGACACCCGAGCCGACATGCTTCTTCCGGTCACCGCTGGGAGCGCGAATCAAACGCCTGTCGCGGCTTCGCCACGCTTTGCCAGTAGTGGATATTTTGGCACGATGGGGATTCCATTCATTGCCGGCCGGGACTTCTCTCTACATGACAATGGCGCCAGCCCCAAAGTTGTGATCGTCACGCGCGATCTGGCGGAGAAGCTGTGGCCGGGTCAGAGCCCCATTGGCCGCCAGATGCATTGCCTCTGGTACTGCAAGCCGGCCCCCACCGTAGTCGGCGTCGTTTCTTCGAATCGTCGCTTTGGACCTCGTGGCGAAGTGTTGCCTGAGTACTACATGCCGTATACGCAGCAGGATTGGGAATTCATGACCTTTGTCCTTCGCGCGCAGGGCAATCCCGCAATGCTGATTCCTTCCGTGCGTCGAGCAGTGGCGGCAGTTGATTCTACGCAACCCATCTATGACATTGAAACCATGCAGCAACGCCTCGACGACAACGAGTCCCTCGTGCGGTTTGAACTCTTTGCCCTGGGCGTATTCGCTTTCCTCGCTGTGTTGCTTGTATCGATCGGACTCTATGGAGTCATTTCCTACACGGTAACCCAGCGCAGGCGTGAGATTGGGCTCCGTATCGCTCTCGGCGCTCAGCGCACTACGATCCTCATCGCCATCGTCCGGGAAGGCGCCCTGATTGCGTTGGCGGGCACCGTGCTTGGCCTGGGCTCCTCGCTAGCGCTGATGAAGCTGCTGACCGCGGTGCTCTTTGGAGTGACGGCGCATGATTCAATCACCCTGGGCGCCGCCTCCATGCTCTTCCTGGCCATCGCAATATTCGCCAGCTACTTGCCAGCTCATCGAGCTGCCTCCATCGATCCTGCCCTTACGCTTCGATCAGAGTAGCGTGTGGCATCGCGCTCTTGGCAGCAAAGCACTGCTGTGGTAAGCGGGGAATTGCTTACATATCGCTTCCGTTCATACCAATCCCCCCGCGCACTGACGGCTCAACGCCAATCGCTAACAGCTCTTTACCCAGCACTTAACGCCTAACACTCGGTACTCAGCGCCTCCCCCGGTGTTATCCTATTCAGTATCCCGTAGCACAAAACTGTATCTTCATCATGTCCAACGCAAACATCCCTGACTCTCCCTCCACTCCCGAACCTGACGAGTCTTTTGCCGACGTGCTTTCCCAGTACGAGCACAGCCATTCGCACAAGCGCGAAGATGGCGGACGGCAGCTTGAAGGTATCGTGGTCACCGTCACTGCCGAATCCGTTCTTCTCGACATTGGCTTCAAGACCGAAGGCATCCTGCCCTTGACCGCCTTTCCGCGCGGTGTTGAGGGCGTAAAGCCCGGCGACAAGTTTCCCGTCACCGTCAAGGGCCGCGATCCCGAGGGCTACTACGAGCTGACTCTTTTCAAAGTCGCGCAGCCCACCGACTGGGCATCCCTCGAAAAGGCTTTCGCCGAAAAGTCGACCATCGTCGGCACCGTGACTGCGGTGATTAAAGGTGGCGTCAGTGTGGATATCGGCGTGCGTGCCTTTATGCCCGCCTCGCGCAGCGGAACGCGCGAAGCCGCCGATTTGGAGAAGCTTGTTGGAGAAGAGATTCGCTGCCGCATCATCAAGCTCGATGTGCAGGACGAGGATGTTGTCGTCGATCGCCGCATCGTCGCCGAAGAAGAGGAGCGTTCCATCCGCGAACGCCGTTACTCTGAGGTTGCGGAAGGCGAGATCGTCACCGGCATTGTTCGCAGCCTCACCGATTACGGCGCCTTCGTCGATATCGGCGGTGTCGACGGTCTGCTCCACGTCGGAGACATCTCCTGGGCTCGCATTGCGAATCCCGCCGATGTACTCACTGTTGGACAGGAGATTGAAGCCAAGGTTCTCAAGGTTGACTCTGAAAAGCGGCGCATCTCGCTCGGCATGAAGCAGCTTCAGCCCGACCCCTGGGATTCCGCCGCCGGGAAATATCAGGTCAATGCTCGCGTGCGCGGTCCCATCACGCGTGTTGCCGAGTTCGGAGCCTTCGTCGAACTCGAACCCGGTCTGGAAGGCCTCATCCACGTCTCCGAGATGTCGTGGACAAAGAAGATGAAGAAGGCCAACACCATCGTCTCTCCCGGAGAGACTGTCGAAGCCGTCGTCCTCGGCGTCGACGCTGCCCAGCGACGCATCTCGCTCGGCCTCAAGCAGGCCCTCGGAGATCCCTGGGACGATGTCGCCCGGCGATTCCCCGTCGGCTCTGAGATTGAAGGTCCGGTCACCAGCATCATGAAATTCGGCGCATTCGTGCAACTCACCGACGGCGTTGAGGGCATGGTGCACATCAGCGAGATCAGCGCCGAGAAGCGCATCAATCACCCGCAGGATGTCCTCAAGGCAGGGCAAGTCGTCAAGGCCCTCGTGCTCGCCATCGACCGGGAGAAGCGGCAACTCCGCCTCAGCATGAAGCAACTCGTTCCCACCGGTCTCGATGAATACATCGTCGAGCACAAGCAGGGCGACGTTGTCACCGGCCGCGTCGTCGATGAGTCAGGCGAACAAGCGCGCGTCGAACTCGGCGAAGGCATTCATGCTACTTGCCGCATCGCCGCGCAAACCGCCGCGCAGCACGACACACCGTCCCAGTCGAAGGCCGATCTGTCGTCACTGTCTGCCATGTTGAATGCGCGTTGGAAGGGTGGTGCGCCTGCTGGAGGTTCGCAGCCGGAAGCCGTTCGCGCCGGCCAGATCCGCAGCTTCCGCATCATCAAGCTTGATTCCGCCGCCAAGACGATTGAGTTGGAGCTGGCGTAATCAGTCGGATGGAATCGTTCGAGTGCCCCACCCTGAGCGCAGCGAAGGGTGGGATCAGCGGTTCAGTAGCTTAGTAGCTCAGCAGCTACAGCACTGCCGCTGACTTTGTTTTCTCTAGTACCCAACACCCAGTACCTGGTACCAGCTTCCGGAGCAGTCTCATGTCGTCTACCGCTGAAACCACTCACGTCGATCTCAACCAGGCGATCCTCTCGGCGCGTTCTGAGCAGCCCAATCCGACAGGCAAGGTCACGACCGCGCTTGTCAGTTTTGCCGCCCTTCGTGTTGTACTTGTTGCCATGCCTGGCGGTTCTCTCTGGGAGCAGCATCAAACCACCGGTCGCGTCACCGTACAGGTGCTCGCCGGACACGTCCGCATGAATGCCGAAGGTGTCACTTACGACTTGCCCACCGGGCATCTGCTTGCGCTTGAAAGCAATATTCCGCACGATGTCGAGGCCCTTATCGACAGCACATTTCTTCTCACCGTCGCCCGCCATCCGTCCGCCCTATAGGCCAGTCCCGCCAGCAAAATTTGCTGCCGTGGCAACGCCCTCGACCGGGCAAACTATCGCATCCGCACGAACGTCTCCTCTCGTGCGTTGCTGACAGCCAGGAACCAATTGCTAGAGCGTGTTTCAAAAACACCTCCGGAGGGTGATCCAGAAGCAAGCGATGTAGAAGAAAGCGCGATAGGTGGACAGCAGATGTTCATGGCGAACGAGCAATCGGCGGAACTGTCCCAGCCAGGCGTTGGTTCTTTCCACAATCCAGCGGCGAAGATAGCGCCGCAGCTTGCGACCGTCTTCGTAGCGCCGTTCCTTGTTGTTCTTCCGGTAGGGCACAATCAGCTCGATGCCGCGCTTCTTCAGACGTTCGCGCAAGGGATCGGAGTCATACCCGCGATCGGCAATTACGCGCTCGGGTTTTTGCCTCGGGCGCCCTTTCGGCCGGGGGACACGGACTTCGGCGAGCGTGGCTTCCGCAAGCGTAGCTTCTCCCGGAGAGGCACTTTCCAGCCGAACTCCCAGCGGAAGACCTTGACCGTCGACCAGTACCATCCACTTCGTTCCCTTGCCCCGCTTGGTTTTACCGACGGCGAGGCCCCCTTTTTCGCCGGGGCGAAGCTGCCGTCGAGGAACGTCTCATCCCATCGGAGCAGACCTTCCTCGTCCAGCGCGCCGAGCAGGGCACGCCATGCCTCCAACCAGACACCCTCGTCCTCCCACTGCTTCAACCGCCGCCAGCAGGTCGCGGGCGAGGGAAACTCGTCAGGAAGAAAGCGCCAGGCCGCTCCGGTTTGCAGAATCCACAGGATGCCTTCAAAACAAGCCCGGTTCGGTGCCGCCGGGCGCCCACGCCGGTCGCGCCGCCGCTTCGGCTTCGGCAGCAACGGCTCAATCAGTTCCCACTGCTCGTCGGTCAATAGCTTCTGCCGCTTCTTCATGACAGAAGATCAACAGCTAACCCGCCTCAAACATAAGTACCTGTGCTGAGGCCGAACCTATTTTTGAAACACGCTCTAGGATCTACCAGCTACGAAGCCGTTTGCATCGGCTCTGGTGTCTGGTTCTGCCCCTGCAAGCCCAGCAGAATATTCGTCGTGTCGCTGAGCAGGAACAGCACTTCGCCGAGCTTCGCGCTGTCCGATGTTGCCAGCCCCGAGAGCAGGGAAACGCAGCGATCCAACTTACCCACCAGCTTTGTTATGGACGCGTCGTCCTGCAACACTGTCATGCCCAGCGACGGCTCGGAGATGTCTCCTTGCGTCAGCCCGGCGCGCTCGTAAAAGTACCCGGAGTCCGGCGGCGCGGCAAACTTCGCCAGTCGCAGCCACATCAGCGCCGATGGCTTCGAGATACCTCGCTCCCAACGCGAGATCGTCATTTTCGATGTGTTGATTTGTGCGGCAAATGCGGCACCCGTCAGTTGCATCGTCAGGCGCATGTGCCGGATCTTCTGTGCCCATTCGGGCAGTGCTTCTGTCATCTCCGAGGGTCCCCCAAAACAGTCTTGAGAACTCCTCCAGGTCCAGCCAATGCTCTACCTGGGGCTCTCGTTACGGATCACGTCGCCGCCGTTCTTACGGTCGGTTCTCCATGGCCTTCGTCCATGGATCGACACTTCGAGACACAATAAACCTTACTGTTGCAAAAAGTATGCGACAGATGGGACGGCCTGTCACTGCCAATTTAGAGGTACACACGGAAAAAATTGAATGCTTCTGGACACAGGCGGAGCCGCCTTGGAAGCCATTCCGCATCATTTATTCCTGCGCCTGATGTATTGCGGCAAGACTTAGTGATGAGTTTCCAGCAACTTACGGACAGCTCGCGCACTCCGGTCATATCGTTCAATGTGAATGCGAAGCAGGATGATGGCTCTAACGTGTTGTCCTGTGGCCTGTGCTCCACAGCAGAACTCGGCGTGCCGTTACATGAAGCGCACTCCGACGCAGTTTGCCTGCGTGTGTACCACTTCGATATTCATCGTGATCGTGTCTTTTGTGGTGGGTTCTTGGATCAAAACGCACATTTTCCGTCCTGCGGCCAGCCGCTCCTGTGCGTCTTGCGATGACGTGTAAATCAGCATGCCTCCACCGCTCACTTGCGCCACCCGTCCCAATTCAAACCCGGTCTCGTCCAGCACCAGCGCGTCTTCCGTCAGCGTGAGGCGTTGCCACTCCCGGCGATTTCCCGTCGTTTTCATAGGCATCCATGAGCGAACGCCCCAACGGCCTTCTTCCGATGGGGCGTCTTGATTGTCTGGGATTGTAACGCTACTTCCCGCCGATCACCAGTTTTGCAATCGTCGCAAGCTGCATATTGCTCGTGCCCTCGTAAATCTTTCCGATCTTCGAGTCGCGGAAGTACTTCTCCACCGGGTAGTCTTTTGTGAAGCCATACCCGCCGTAGACCTCCACCGCCTGCGACGCCACTCTCTCGGCTACCTGCGACGCGAACAACTTTGTCATTGCGGCTTCCTTCACAAAGTTCATCTTCGCGTCTTTCATCCGCGCCGCGTTGTACACCATCATCCGCACCGCTGTGATCTCCGTCGCCATCTGTGCCAGTTGGAACTGGATCGCCTGGAAGTTCGCAATCGGCTGTCCGAACTGTTTGCGCTCCTGCGCGTACTTCACTGCGCACTCCCATGCTCCCTGCGCCACGCCCAGCATCTGCGCGCCAATCCCGATCCGCCCTTCGTTCAGCGTCTCGATCGCGATCTTGTAGCCCTTGCCTTTTTCGCCCAGCAGGTTTGCCTTCGGAACCTTGCAGTCTTCCAGGATCAGTTCGCAGGTAGACGACGCCCTGATTCCCAGCTTGTCTTCTTTCTTGCCCACCGTGAACCCCGGGAAGTCCTTTTCCACGATGAATGCCGTGATCCCCTTGTATCCCGCCGACAGGTCCACCGAGGCGATCATGATGAACAGGTTCGCCTCTTTGCCGTTCGTGATCCACAATTTCTGCCCGTTCAGCAGCCAGTAGTCGCCCTTGTCTTCCGCTCGTGTCGTCAGCGCAAACGCGTCCGACCCGCTGCCCGCCTCGCTCAGTGCGTAGGCGCCCACCCACTCGGTGGCCATCTTTGGCAGATACTTCTTCTTCTGCTCGTCCGTGCCCCAGCGCAGCAGGGCATTGTTCACCAGCGTGTTCTGCACGTCCACCACCACGCCCGCCGATGCGTCCACCCGCGACAGTTCTTCCACCGCCAGGATCGCCTCGAAGAACGTACCGCCGCCACCGCCGTATTGCTCGGGAACCTCGATTCCCATCAGTCCGAGTTGGAAGAACTGCTCGATGAGCGAGTGGTCAAACATCCCCTTCTCGTCCATCTCTTTCGACCGCGGCCTTACTGCTTCTTCGGCAAACTGCCGAATATTGTCGCGGAACATCTGTTCATCTTCCGTCAGCGCAACTAGCGGCTGCGGAGCATTTTCATTAGCCATGTAAGACTCCCACCTGATTTAGGCAAACCGGAGATTATACCCACTCCCCTCGCCTTCTGGCGAGCGAACGCTCTCACTGAGAATTTTTGCCAATTGGTTATGTAGGCCGGATGTCCCATTCAAGCCTTCCTTTGGCTTGAGTGTGTGTGAGAACTGGTTCTGCTTTCTGCCAGTGGATCGAGAGCCTTCTATTAAGCCCCGCCAGGGGCGTCTGAAAATAGCCCGGCCATTCATGGCCGGGAGAAAGTGGAACATCGGCCCAAGTCCCGGAGGGACGACTGAAGTTCTCACGCACACACTCGAGCGGGGTAGCTGCTTTTGTTATTTCTTTCCTTCGCCTTCGCAGTAGCTTAGCGGCTCAGTAGCTGCTTCTCCCACGTCTGGCTCACCTGGTGTTCTCCGAAACCGTGCCCCTTTTCTTCTTCCACCAGACGGAACCCTGCTTCTTCATACACGTGCCTTGCCGTGTGCAACACGCTATTCGTCCACAGCACCATTTTTTTGTAGCCAGTCTCCCGCGCAAACCGCACGCACTCCTCCACCAGTCTCTTTCCAATTCCCAACCCGCGCGCCGAAGGCTCCACCAGCAGCATCCGCAGTTGCGCTACATCTTTTGATTTCTTCACCACGAACACGCTGCCCACGATCTCTCCGTCTTTTTCCGCAATCCAGCAGCGTTCGCGTTTCGCATCGAAGTTCTGCATGAACTTCGCCGAGATCTCCGCCACCAGTGCCTCAAACGACTCGTCCCATCCATATTCCTGGCAATAGAGTGCGCCGTGCCTGTGGATCACCCACCCAATGTCGCCCGGACGCGGCGGTCGCAGCACATACGGCTCCGCTGCTTTCTTCCGCGGCCCCAGCAGCGACTCCACCGTCTTCATCGCCTCCACCAGCCGCCGCTGTTCCGGCTCCGCCAGCCTTCCGAGCATCGTCGCTACTTCTTCCTCTGAACGCCTGTTGAGCGGCGCAAACGCCTTCCGCCCCAGCGCCGTCAGTGACAATTCGTTCTGACGGCTGTCTTTTTTCGACGTCGATTTTCTGACGAATCCCCGCCGCTCGAACTCGCTCAGGATGCGGCTCAGGTATCCGCGATCCAGCCCCAGGTCTTTCATCAACTCCGCCGCCGTCACGTTCTCCCGGTGCGCCAGCTCATAGAGCACGCGTACCTCCGTCAGTGAGAACGGACTCTTCAGCAACCCTTCCTGCAAAACGCCAATCTGCTGCGTATAGAACCGGTTGAATCGCCGCACCGCCGCAACGCGCCGCTCAAGTTCGCCTTCCTTTTGCCGCTTGTTCATGGTTGCCATTGTCAACCGCATTGTTGACATAGTCAACTATGTTCTCAGCCTAAGTGCCCTACCCCTGAATCCGCGAAGAGTGGGACTCACAAAGGGTGAAATAAGAGTCTGGGATTGTGTTGTTCTTTCGGCCAGGATCTTTGCGCATCGCCCTGCTTCCGCCCGGTAGCTCAACGGCCTGGCAGTCAATAGCGCTTTGTCTTTGTTTGTGGCTTGCAGCTATCTTCGGTAGACGACTTTAAGGCTTTCCGCGTTCAGTAGTTTCTTGATCTGGCTTTTCGCGTGGACTGCCCATGGACCGTTTGCGTCCAGCCGCACGTAGGCCTTCCAGTGGTAAAGCGCCTTGCGCGCTTCTTTCGTGCGTTCGTATGCCAGAGCCAGGTTGTAATGCGCGTCGGCGTATGTCGGAGCCAGCGCCACTGCCGCCCGGTATGCGCGGATTGCCTCGTCCACCCGTTCCGTTTCGTCCAGCACGTTCCCCAGGTCGAAGTACGCCAGCGCGTAGCGCTCATCGCACTCGATGGCCTCGCGATAGTGTTTCTCGGCCAGCGCATAGTCGCCCTGGTTGTAGTAGAGCGTGCCCAGATTGATGTGCGCTGGCGCGTAGTGCGGGTCCAGCTCCAGCACTTTTTCGTACGCCGCAATCGCTTCATAGCACGTCGCCGGATCGTCTTCCAGCGCGATTCCGCGCGTAAAGAACTCGGCTGCGGTTTCCGTCAGCGCGATTGGCTTCACGTTTCCGGCCTCTATCACTGTGCCGGTCTCTCCAAAGTCCATTACGAATTGGCCGTTGATTGGATCGACCACGCGCCCCTCGTGCCGGTACGCCACGTGAGAGCCCACCGGGAGAGTCCCCGCTTCGATCAGCGGATTCTCCATGCCGCTCACCTGCCGCTGCATGGCCTGCAACGACTGGCGAATCACCGCCGAGCGCACACGCTTGGCACGCAGGTCGCGAACCTTTTTCAATTGCAGGAGGTCGAAAAACGAAAAGGACTCGCCGACGGCAGCCAGGCCGGCTCGCTGCCAGCCACTCAGTTGCCGAGGGGAGATGCGAAGAATCCGCAGTACGTCCGTTCGCTTAAATTGGGTCACATGCACTCTTACGGGCGTTACTCACCGCGATTATCGTTGTCACGCCTATTGGAATCAAGCGGAAAATGAGTACGACCTTCTGAAAGCTGTTGAAAACGATACAGTTGCACCACCGGAGCGACACCTTCCCGCGTTCGCCGCTTGCCGGCTGTACTTGCTCGTCCTAGAGAATCGTTTTCGCGTCGTCGTCGCTGCCTTGTATGCAAATTCCATTGCGCCGCGACCAGTGGCTTTGTGATTGTCCTCTCTTCGTCTTTGCATTTGTCTTTGCTCGCGACTCGTGACCATCGACTCGTAACTATCGACTCGCATCTCGCCCCCTCGGCTTTACGAATCCGTCACTCCCATTTAAAATCGTTCCGGCGGGCCGAAGTAGCTCAGTTGGTAGAGCAGCCGATTCGTAATCGGCAGGTCACCGGTTCAAGTCCGGTCTTCGGCTCCATGCACTCATACACGGAAGCCCCTCACTCGAGGGGCTTTTTCCATCTGCCGACCAGTCTTTTGTAAGCCCAGCCGCCCCCGGATGGGGGACGCCTGCTTCTTGCCTTGACTCGCGACTATCGATTCGCGACTAAAGCAGCAAAAGCAGCAAAGCCGCCCATGCAGGCGGCTCGCGCTTGTTAAGTCAAAAAACGAATGGACTTACCCGCTCTTCCGCCGTGGCATTTCCTTCATGTTTTCCGCTCGCATCATCAACTGGTCAAGCTCGTTGAGATACTTCTGCAGACGGTCGATTTCTTCCTCGACCTTGTTCTTCTGCGCACGCAGAAATTCCAACGCTTGTACGCGCTTCTCGTTTATCTCGAATGAATCCATAAATCTGCCGTGTGATTCCGCGAGTTCCATTAGCTGTGCTGAGTAGCCGCGTCAAACCAGTCCAGCAGGAATGGATTTTGCAGCCCGCAAATCGCCCGGCAGTTGCGGACGATATCTTCATACCGTTCCAGCAGGATACGTATGTGCTCTCCCGGTTCCTGCCGCATAAACGTCAGCGTACGCGCCATCTGCACCTTGCGTAGACAATGCACCATCTCCAGCGCCGCCTTGCGGATCTCCAACCCGTCCTTGAGCAGCTCCGGGTCGTGCTGGTTGTTGCACACGTCCGCGACGATCGCGGAGAACAGCAGTGCCGCTTCGCAGAAGCGCTCCACTTTTTGCAGGTCTTCGCGCGTATATCTTCCGCCACGCAACGTGCTCACGGGAATCGTCTGGAACTCCCGGCTAAGCGCGGCCAACTGCTCGAGGATTCTGTCTTCCGTCATGGGCTACCTCGATCCTTTGCAGGCGAACATCCTAGTCGCCTTGATGTTCGCTGCTTTCCACATACGCCATCCGATGTACGGCTGTCAGCATGTATCCAACTGCTGATTTCGCGTCGTCCTGCACTTGCCGGATCGCCGCCAATACCTTATCCGACGGCTCCGTCCGTTCCGCTTCCTGCCGCAGGAAGTACCCAATCCAAACCGTCTCCGCGATCACGAACGCTACCTGCGCGAGCACATGAATCATGCTCGCCAAAGCCGGCCTGCTGACCGCGATGACCGCGCTCACCGTGAGTTCTACTGCGTCCGTGAACATGAACCCCGCCGCAATTCCGAACGTTTGTCTGCGCCAGGGCACGCCGAAATACCGCGCAAATAGAAGGACAAACGCAAACGCGGCAGCAGTGGCAAATGTCGTGCTGCGGTCAAGCGTCAGAATGAATCTTGAAACAGCGTAGGGATTCGTACTTGGTGCCCACAACCCCACTAATGCGCTGATGGAGACGATCGTTGCCAGAACGTAGATGAATACGGTTCCAGCATGTTTTGGCAGTGTCCATAGCGGCAGGAACAGGTCCGCGAACACTTCGTAGATCACACCCGCCATGAGCATTACCCCTAGAGCGGCACCCGTCCAGTAGAGGTAGTAGTACGCGTGCGACCGAAGGCCAAGGGTTACGGTGATTGTGATCAACGCTGCGGAGCGAACGCAACAGAACACAACATACGATGTGAACAACGGAAAGCGATTCCGGTTCGCTGGGCGTAACAATAACAACGCCACCCACACTTCACCGAGCACCACAGCCGCCCAGACAACATTAGTTATTTGTGCAACGGTCATAGGCCACCACCATTCCAACGAAGATGATGGCCCCTCAACCGGCCACCAGGTCCTACTTTGTCATCGGCGGAATTGGATCGCCTCCGTCGCTCGCTACATTCGCCGACACTGTCGTCGTCGTGTTGAGGGTTGCGTGCGAGGTCGTGAAGTGAGGACCGAAGGCAGCATAACCAAGGGCAAGAGTCAGGGAAAGCCACAGAACGAAGCGCATCGTATCTCCTTGTAGGCAGCAATTGGCTGCCAGAGGAGATTACATCAACAAGCATAGCTCCGCTATCTGCGTCAATACCTTGTACGCAAAGCGCCATGGTTCACTCTCCGGTTTCGCACAACTCCCCGAGTTTTCAGCAGCTTACAACAAAAGGCTCTCTAATGCCAATCTGAAACTGCGGCTCTACTTTGTTTTGATTTCGGAACAAGCCGCACTTCCAGCCACAAAAAATGCCTTTAGCTGCTCATCGAGCAGTCGTCGCTCCAATCATCACGTCCGCTAACTTGTCTCCCAAATTCTCCTGCAAATCCAATGCAATCGCGAATGCTATGTCTTCACTTTTTGCTTCCTGATCAACTTTCTGCAGGAAACACCTGTAACCTTCCAGCTCTATCAATCGCCCGGCGCCGTCTAGGGTTCGCGTTCGCATTGCGATTCCCCATGCAACGTTTGTCGCAACCAATAGAACAAGGCTCCAGCCAAACAGCGCTGAAGACCCAACGCTCACCCTGTAGGCAACGTATCCGGCAGCCACCAGAAATACCGGCAACACTGCCAGTCCCTGCCACGCCGCGCATACCTGTAGTCTCCCGTCCAGAACGTCAGTCGTCAAGGGTACGATAGTCACTCTCAGCACTGTCCCAAGGAGCAAGCTAAATAGAAGAAACCAAAAGGTTAAAAACCAGAGGTTACCATCCGGCTGGTACTCTGAGGCCATCCACATTCCTGCCACCACTGATCCGAATGCTCCCACCAGCAAGTATTTTGTATTCCAGTGGAAGTACTGTGCTCCCACTCGAGCGGTCAGCGACTGCCGTACACCCAGCACCATGTCCGATAGTAATCGCCTGTCGTCTCTCCGCAACACCCGTTCCGTCCGGCCCTCCGGCAGCAATTTCGTATAGACGAACCTCTCCTCTGGCGGTACATCGTCGTCCACTTCTTTCAATCGCCGCACTTCGTACTCGTCTCCCGTGCATTCCACGCCGATGTACCCATGCGCTGCCAGGTCCGCCAGGGCGCTTGCCACGCTCCTACAGTCGCTGCTGCCCGTCCGCAGGTACCGCGCCTCCGCCGGCGACATCCCTCGTGGCGGCTCCTCCTGTGGCGTCAGCGAGCTCAACTTCGGGCCGCGTGCTTGCGTTACCCAAACCAGCAGGTAATAGAAGAACGCTCCCAGCGGCAGCCACAGGGGTGTCAGGTGACGTTCAATCTCCGGCCGTGGAGACGCCATGTATCCGTGCGGCCACCTCACCACCACCGCCAGGCTTTCTCCTGCGGCGAGTCCGTTCGCCGTATACGTCACGGCGTCGCTCGTGCCGTTTACCCGTTGCAGGCTGGCTCCCGTTTCGCCTTCCGGCAATTTCCAACCGTGTCTACTCCCGTACGCGTTCGCTGTCACGTTCTCCCACGGGACATTCCCCGGCAGACGCACTTCCACCGTTGCCCACTCCACCGGCAATCCCCACTCATGTCCCAACGCGTTCCAGTACAGCAGATCGTTCTTCGCTCCCTCTTGCGCAACGTTCACCGCGCCCGTCACGCGATAGCGCAGTGCATACGTCCAGTCGCCTTCCGGCAACGGCTCTCCCAATTCCACGCGCGTCGTCGCTCCGTTCACCTGCTGCCTTGTATAGATCGGCTTTCCGTTCAGCGATGCGCTCAGCAACTTCGCCTTCACTCCGTCGTCTTTCTCCGAACTTCTGTATTGCGAATCCCATCGGTCTTCGGTTCCCACTGGAAGAAAGCGATATGTGTCGTAGTGGAAGTATCGGCCTTTGCTGTGGATCTGGAATTGCTCCGTCACCAGCAGCGATGCATCTTGCTGCACTTCTACCTCTGCACGGAACGTACGGATGCGTTCTCCCGTGTTGTCTTGTCCCGACAGCATCGCGCTGCATAGCAGCGTCACCGTAACTATGATCGTCTTATGAATTGCCACCGCGAGCCCTCGCATTCCACCAAGGCGCGGATACTACCACTTCGCGGCGAGTAGTGGAGCGATTACGAATTTTTGTTCTGAAATCGTGAGTCGATGGCCGTTCGAACATCGTGTGCGGTGTCGTGGTGGTGTTTCTTCTTCGCACACAAACTTTCTTCTCGCGAAGTTTGTTGCATCATCTTTCGCCTCGCAAACTCCGCTTCAACTTTTCTGCGCAAATGAAAAGGCCGCCCGGCAACAGGGCGACCTTTCCTTCAAGGGAGAATAGTTCCAACGGAGGCTAGACCGTCAAAACTTTCTGGAAAAATACTATGAGGGTTCAAAACAGGGTGTCAAGGAATTTTTCG
>Ga0307375_10000562_pt1 | contig 45436 bp, 31 predicted proteins | sample TR1MG_FD_202531 | JGI IMG/M metagenome (GOLD analysis project Ga0307375, IMG submission 202531) | Soil microbial communities from Risofladan, Vaasa, Finland - TR-1 | ecosystem: Environmental > Terrestrial > Soil > Coastal area > Acid sulfate soil | place: Finland: Risofladan, Vaasa | collected...
GACGGGCGGCCGACAGGCCACCCCACCACGGCACTCGACACCGCCTGCACCCTCTACCTCGCCGACACCAGTGACCACCCTGCGCAACCGGATGAACCCCTCAAGGACTTATGCGGTGCTGCACTAGATATCTCGCGGAGCCCGGCAGGTGGCTCAGGATGGTGGATGACCGGCCTGCGCTGGTCCCGTTGGACCAACTCGTCAGCAACCGGGCGGGGGCGAGAGTACAGCACCCGCCACTACGCCGGGCTCACCCTGTCGCGCGTGAAGACTCACAACGGAAAGCGGTACTACTCGCGGATGGCAGTCGCTGCTCCGCGCGGGTACAACAGCGCGCACCTGCGCTGGTCGTGGTCAAGCCACGAATGGGTTAAGTAGGCCCTGCCCGCTGCTGCACCACGACCCGTGCCGCACCCACCGCCAGCACGAGTGCGCAGCTTGACTTCGGCCACGATCTGGATTGCGGCTTGCCCGCGGGTTGGTGACCTGCGAGTTCACTGTTCGCGAACGCTGAATTTGCGCACTAAGCGCGGCCGCTTCTCACCTGGCATCCCCGTATTGGCGGACGGTGGTGACCACCGCGAAGACACAGAGGCGTTTCTCACGGTCCGCGCTGCAGGCAGCCTGGCCGAGCTATCGCGGGTCGGAGGCATGGCTAGATAACCCGCAGCTGGCTTTGGCATGCCGGGTACGACATCCATCTCGATCCCGTACTGACCCGCTACGCTGGCGGCCGGTCAGGTCGTTCGGTCTCGGAGGTCACCGTGGCGCAGCGGACGCAAGTTGTATTCACCGATGACATCGACGGGTCCGAGGCCGAGGGCACCGTTACCTTCGCGCTGAACGGCGTGCAGTACGAGATCGACCTGAGCAAGAAGAACGCGGACAAGCTGGCCAAGGCCTTCGCGCCTTACGTCGAAGCCGGGCGCAAGGCCAGCGCCAGGACGTCGGCACGTTCACCTCGGGCAGCCGACGGGCCGAGGCGGCACGACCAGTCGGCTGTCCGCGAATGGGCTCGCGGCCAGGGCCTGGAAGTAAGCTCGCGGGGGCGCATCCCGGCGGACGTCCTGGCCAGGTACGAGGCAGCCCGCTAACCGGATCCGACCGGAGCAGGCAGCTTCAGCCGTGGAAGACCGCCGGCTGCCCGGGATCCCGCGCCAGGCTGAGCTGGTAGTGCCCGGGCAGGACGAGCCGGCGCGGTGGCCAGCGGCAGCGATCGTCGCCGAGATCGGGTTCGCGAGGGCCGATCTGCCGGGCAAGCGTCTCGTCGCGACGCTGCGGGAGACGCGGGAAGACAGGCGCGTATTCAGCGGGTTCCGGGTCGTCTAGCCGAGTCGCCAGCGCGGCGCGTGTCCGCGCGGCGGCAGGCGCGCGGTGAGCTCGACGCTGGACTGGGTCCGCAGCTGGTACCGCGGGTCGTCCAGCCAGACAGCGGTCCACCCGGTCAGGACATGGTCAACCACCCAGCCGGGAAACTCGCCCTCGATGCGCGCCGCGATGGCATCCCGCGCCAGGTCCATGGGCGATGACTTAAGCGCCAGCCCGAACTTCGCCAGGTCCGCTGCGCCCGGCTCGCATCGGTTCGGTGCGTCCCACCGGCCGGCCGGCCGTGCCCGGTCCTGGACGTCGAGCATCAGCACGAAGATAACCGGGCTGGGATGCCAGATCGCGTAAGCGCCCGTGCTACCCGGGACCTCCAGGTAACTGCCCGTCCGCCGAGCGTAGAACGTGCCTGCGTGCCACCAGACCCGCCAGTCGGGGAAGACCCGGCCGGCAGCCTCGCAGATAGAGGCGGCCTTGCCGGAGACGTCGCTGCCATGGCTCATCCCGACGCCTCGCGCAATTCCCCCGTAGGCCTCTGGGTCCCGGCCAACTGCTCAAGATATGCCTGGGTTTCCGCCGCAGGCAGCGCCGCCCGCCAGATCCGGGCGAACGTCTCCTGGTACGCAGCCACCTCATCCGGCCGTGTCACCTCGTGGATCGTGGTGTCGTTCTCCAGGTACACGATGCTGGGATCATCGTCATCCGGGAACTCGAAGATGTTGATCAGGCTGCTCATCCCCGGGTGCGGCCCCCCGGAGAACCGCAGCATACGCAGCTCCACCCCCGCCCGCCGGCTCACCGCCGCCAGGTGCGCGGCCTGCTCCCGCCGCTCCTGGCACGGCCCCCACTCGTACCGCAGCGCCGCCTCCGTCACGACCGCCACCAGCTGCGGCGCCGTCCCGTCCGCCCGGTCCAGGATCCGCTGTCGGCGCAGCCGCGCGGCCATCGCCCGTTCCCGCCACTCGGCCGGCCACGGCCCTACCGCCAGCAGCGCCCGCATGTACGCCGGCGTCTGCAGCAGCCCGGGCAGGACCAGCGGCATGTATATGCTGATCCGCGCCGCGTCGTTCTCGAACCCCGGGAACTCGTTGCTGAACACCTTCTCCGGCCCCCGGTCCGGCTCGTGCCACCACATCCGCGACCGGGCCAGCGTGACGAGATCCTCTAATTCGGACCGCTCGGCGTCGCTCGCGCCGTAGATCCGGGCCAGGTCGCGGATGTGGCTGGGGTCGGGCTGCCGCCACAGGTTGGCCTCGAACCGGTTCAGCCGGCCCCGACTCCAGGCCAGCTTGTCGCTCGCCTCGTTCACGCTCATCCCGGCGCGAACCCGCAGCGCCGCCAGGCGGCGAGCCAGCCGGCGCTTGGCCACGGTGGCTCCGTACCGGGCGTCATCATCGCTCATCATCGCCCCCAGCATCCGGTTCCGATATTAGACATTCAATCATAGAATCTGTGCAGCACAAATTTACTTCCGGCATACTACGGCCGGAAGCAGGCGGCGGCAGACCCGACCAGCCGGCCCGCTGGCCACTACCCATCCAGAACGCTCGCCCGGAGGCCTCATGACCAGCTACGAGCCGATCCCGCCCGGCGTGGACGCCAGCAAGCCGAGCCCGGCGCGGATGTATGACCGCTACCTCGGCGGCACGGCGAACTTCGAGGCCGACCGCCTGGCGGTGCAGCGCATCGTCGATCTGGTCCCCGAGATCCGCGACGCGGCGTGGGCCAACCGCGGCTTCCTCCAGCGCGCGGTCCGCTGGATGGCCGAACGCGGCATCCGCCAGTTCATCGACCTGGGCGCTGGCCTGCCCACCCAGCGGGCCACCCACGAGGTCGCCCGCGTCACAGCCCCGAGCGCGCGGGTGGTCTATACCGACGTCGATCCCGGCGTGATCGCGCACGGCCGGGCGATACTGGCCGGGGTACCCGGCGTGGCCTTGATCGAGGCTGACTTCCGCCAGCCTGCTGCCGCGCTCGATCACCCTGAGGCCAGGGCGCTGCTGGACTTCAGCCATCCGGTCGGCCTGCTGGTCGTCGCCGTGACCCAGTTCATCGAAGATGCTGATGACCCGTGGGGACTGGTCCGCCGGTACGTGGCCGCGCTGGCCCCAGGGTCGTGCCTGGCGCTGTCCGCGCCCAGCGCCGACCACATGACCGGCCGCAAGGTGGCGCTGATAAGGGAGGTCTACCGGACGTCGACGATCCCGGTGAACACCCCGCGGACCAGGGCCGAGATCGCGCGGTTCTTCGACGGGCTGCAGATCGTCCCGCCCTACGACGGCGCCGGGCCGGACCTCACGTCCGCAGGCCTGTGGGACTGCGAGGACCCTGAGGCGGCCGAGAGCGACGGTTCGCGTTCCTTCTATGTAGCCGTCGGCATCAAGTCAGCGTCGGCTGCCGGCGGAGCGTGACCTGGCAGCCTAAATAGTCCGGCTGACCTCCGGGCCGCCGGTCCGCATCGTTCGGGTCAGCACAAGGGCCGCTGCCCTCCGGCGGCCGTGCCTGCCAGGAGCCGAATCTGTGTTTCACAGATTCGGCTCCTGGTAAGCTCGCCTCGACATTCTGTCAAGGAGGGAATCCGGGTGGCTGACGACGCCTACGGCGCCACCGTGGCGAAGCGCCGCCTGGCCCGCCGCCTCGCCGCACTGCGCGTCGGCGCCGGGATGAGCCTCAACGAGACCAGCGACAAGCTGGGCTGGAGCCGCGGCCGGCTGGACCGGTACGAGCGCAACGAATGGCGGCTCCCGGACGCCAGCCACGTCCGCGACCTGGCCCGGATCTACGACGCCACCGACGACGAGCGTGCCGAGCTCGAAGATCTCGGCCGCCTGGCCCGCGAGCGGGTCTGGTGGCGCAGCTACGAGGACGTGTTCGGCAAGGGCGACGAGTTCCCCGGCTTCGAAAACGACGCGGCCCGGATCAGCGTGTACATGCCGCTGGTCCTGCCCGGCCTCATGCAGACGCCCGCCTACATGCGCGCGCTGCTGGCCGTCGGGCCCTGGCCGGCGGACTGGCAGGACCGGGCGCTCGCTACCCGGCTGCGCCGCCAGCAGATCCTCGAGCGCGCGGACGGAACGGCGCCACGGCTGGTCGCCGTCGTCACCGAGGCGGCGCTGATGTACGAGTGGGGGAGCCCCGCCGACCGCCGCGAGCAGGCCGCCCGCCTGGCCGAGCTCAGCCGCCGCCCCGGAACGGAGCTGCGGATGCTGCGGTTCGCCGGCGGGCCGCATCCGGGCATGAGCAGCCTGATCAACATCTTCGACTTCCCCGACGACGCCGATCCGGGCATCGTCTACCTGGAGAACGACACCACCATCCAGGAAGTCACCCGCCCCGACGAGGTCCAGGCTTACCGGGACACCTTCAGCCGCATCCGCGCCGCCGCGCTGACCGCCAGCGCGACCCGGGCCTACCTCGACCAGCTGGCCAGCACGCAGGAGTGATGACGCCATGATCGATCTGTCCCAGGCTCAGTGGCGGAAGTCCTCCCGCAGCACGTCCGGCAACGGCGGCTGCGTCGAGATCGCCGGCAACCTCCCCGGCGTGGTCGCCATCCGTGACTCCAAGCGGCCCGAGGGCGGCGCCTGCGTGGTGGACCGCGCCGCGTTCGCGGCGTTCCTGGCCGACATCAAATCCGGCCGCTACGACGATTGAGCGGCCCGGTCGTCATCCTGGCTCCGCCTGGCCGCCGACCCGGCCGGTGCGGGCCTGGGTAGTGGAAGCTCCACGTTTCGTCAGGTCGTTTCCGCCTGTTGCCCAATCAGTTGCGTTGCTCGGAGGGACCTGGCTATATTGCATCCATGAATCTGTGTAGCACAGATTTGCATCTCGTAATGGATGTCAAGATACCTTCCACGGGGAGCGCCGATGTCCTCCGGTAGCGAAGGCCGCGCCCCGGCGGCCGGGAACTGGCTGCAGGCATTACGGTGGCGCCGGGTGTTCCCCGGTGAGGCGCGTGAGCTTGCGGCTCTGCGGCGATTCCTCGCGGTCCTGTTGCCAGAGTGCGCGGCGCGTGATGACGTCGTGTGCGTGGCCACCGAACTGGGCTCCAACGCGATCCGCCATACGGCCAGCGGACGCGATGGCCGGTTCGCCGTGGAGATCGTCTGGGACGCCGCAGCGGTGCACGTGGCGGTCAGCGACGGCGGTGCCGTGTCGGGCCCGCATGTAGTCGAGGAACCGCGCCATGAGAGCGGCCGCGGTCTGCTGCTGGTCCGTAGCCTGTCACGGCTATGCGGGGTATGCGGTGACCACCGCGGGCGCGTGGTGTGGGCCGACGTGCCCTGGGCTGATCCCGAGGCCGTGGCCCTGGGCCGCTCGGTGGCTGCTGTCGGCGATGGCGGCGAGACCCTGGGCCGTGCCCTCGGGGGAGCGCCGGGCTGGCTCGGCCGGCCGATCATGCCGTGCGGTCTGGCCGGGAGCACGGGCATCGGCGCGGTCGTGCCCGGTGCGGGTTGCCCGCCGGCGCCCGAGCCGCAACGCGCTGGTGGCAGCGTCCTGGTGGGGCGGAAAACCGCATGACCGGGCGAGGTCATCATGACAGCTCGGCCGACGGACGCCACGGGTCCGGTGGCCGGCCATCGGATCGTCGTCGGCGGGCGGGCCAGGCCGCGATGGCTAGCGTGGCCGGAATCCACGGCGTCCTCACCGGCAGGCCAGGCCACGGACCCGCCGACCGCTATTCAGCGGGGGAGTTGCTCAGGACCATGCCCGGCGCGGTCACGGCTGCCTATCAGAACAGGCGCTTCCTGGAGTGCGCCGTGCAGTTCCTGGCTGCGTGCGAGGGGATACGCCAGTTCGTCGACATCGGCTGCGGCCTGCCCGCAGCCGGCGCGGTGCACGACGTCGCGCTCCGGATCGCGCCCGGGGCTCGGGTGGCCTACGTGGACCACGATCCTGCCGTGATATCCGCGCTGGACGCGCCCCTGGCGGGCTACCCGACGGTCCGGGCGGTGGCCGGTGACCTGCGTCGGCCTGGCGGCATCCTGGGCCATCCCGAGCTGGCCGCCTTTATTGACATGGCCGAGCCCGTGGCGGTCGTCCTGACTGCGGTGCTGCATTTCGTGGCCGACGACGCGGATCCCGGCGGGATCGTCGCGGGCCTCGTGCAGGCCGTGGCGCCCGGGAGCTGCCTTGTCCTGTCGCATGCTGCGGGTGAGTACGCGACCGCTGCCGCTATCGAGGATGCGCGCGGAATCTACGGGTCGGCAGCGGCATCGTTTGCCCCGCGCGGGCATGCGGAGATTGCAGGGTTCTTCGACGGCCTGGAGATCATGCCGCCGGGGATCGTCGGCGGCGCGACCTGGCGCCCCGGTTATCTGGCCACTGATCCTCGCGGGGCGACCTTCTACGCCGGTCTTGGCAAGAAGCGCTAGCCATCCGACTGGTCCGCATCAGCGGCCGGTGCTCTTGAAGACCGCTGCGAAGGCGGCGCTTGATGAGGTTGCTCTGGTGGGCGTCGCCGTGGACGGCTGACGGTGGCAGGGCATAGCGGAGGTCCTGGTAGCGGGCGCGCAGCGATCTGAGCCGCTCAGTCAGGAAGGATCGGTCAGCGTCGGTGATGTCGGCGGCGCCGACACGGTCGGCTACCCGGCCGAACAGGTCGAGCTCGGGGAGCCGGAGGGAGCCTGGCACTGGCAGGGCGTGCAGGCGGCGCAGGATCGTGCCGAGCTCGGCGACGGTCGCCTTGGTTTCGGAATCGTCGATGAGCTTCCAGAAGGTCACGGGCCTGCGGCGAGCGATGATCGGCTGCGAGCGTTCCGCGGTCTCGGCTGCGGGAAGGTGAGCATTCCGGAGCCAGGACGCGACGGCGACTTCCTTTTTCGCGTCGTTGAGGATGCTGAGGTCGCGGGCGATCCGGACGACTACCGGGTCGCGGGCCAGCCGGAAGATGGCGTTCTCGCCGAGGCGCATGAGCGTGGCGCCTTCGGCGGACTGGCCGGTGGCCTGGCACGCGTCGGCCAGGGTGGCTAAGGCCTCCGCCGAGGTGAACGGACCAGCGTGGCTCGCCCCGTTCATCCGCGTACGCTCCCAGCGCGGAGCACTGCTGCCACCCGGATGGTCCGCACGACTCCCAGTATCGGCGAGGAGTCGCCTCGGGCGCGAGGCCGGGGCGCCAGCCAGTGCTACCTGGCCCGCCGTCATCGCGATGGAAACGGGGAGTTCCGTGCATCGCGCGTCCGGGATGGCCACTCCCTAGCCGCGGGCATTCTTGCCTAGCCGTCGCGGGCCTGACATGTACGACCGGCAACGCACTTCTGGAGGCTGCGACACCTCCGGAGCGCCACTCTGCCGGGGCAAGTTCGGCTGGCACCCTCGACCCGACATCGGACTACAAGAGGGTCCTGGGTTCTGCCATACAGAGTGACCGATCGGATGGCCGTCATCGGCCGTATGGATTCATATCGCCGATTACGAGCGGTCTAGACCAGGGCAGTCACTGCCGACGAAGAGGCGCCAATTATCTATTCGGCGTACCCAGCTGCCGGTAAGCGACGACGAGCCTCACGCTCCTGCGGCACCGGATCAGCGAGGTCCGCTGCTGGCTGACGTACTGGCCCTAGTGCCCCCAGTGGCCGTAGTCTGCCCGGGCGGTGGGTAAACCAGGGACCGGCGAGGGTGGGCAGCGATGCACCTCTTGGTGTAAGACTGGCTGAACCGGCCCGGAATCCGGTCCGCGGCTAACCACAGCGCCGCTTCGGGCCGGGGCAGCCAGTTATCTTGCCTCATCAGTGCACTCCGTGCTCGGGTGGCGTCGTCAAGGTGATCGTGTTCTGGGTGGCGTCCAATCACTACATTCTGAGGTTCTCGCAGTGAGGTGACTGGCTGAGTGCTCCGCTGGGGCGCTCGGCGAGGCGCTGTGGGTCGTGGCCCCGGAGCTAAGCGGCTACCTGGTCACTGTTCCGGCGCCTGACCCGGCCGCTCAGCGTGACCCCAGTGGGGCGCGGGGTCAGAATCGGTTGCTGCCTGTGGTCACGGCTTGACGATACGGGCAGAGGACGGTTTCGTGTTCCAACGCGGCCTCGCGGGCCGAGCTCTGCGCCCACGCTGGCTGACTCTGTGAGCCATCCAGTTCATCGGCGCGCTCCGTGTGGCTGAGCAGGGGGCCGTCGAAGCACCGCGCCAGTGGAGGTCATCGCCGCTTGCGCCTCCCCTTGTGCTTGTGCTTTGGAGTGCGTCCGGCCGAGGATGGCGTGAGATCAAGGGCGTCTAGCACGAGGTCGTCAAATGGAATCACAGGCAACGTGCTGGACGAGACAAGCGGTGTGATCAAGGGGTCACTCGTCACCACTACGCCAATCACTCGCCAGGGAGCAGTGCCGCCATCAGCGCCGAGGCTCAAAACGACCTCATCGAGGTGTTGACGCAGCCAGTCGACTCGTTTGCTGTGAAGCTCGATCGTGGACTTCTTCCCCTTCTTGCCCGAGAACATTTTTTCGAGCTCGTTTGCAATCTCGGCAGGTGTCCGCGCGATCTCAAAATCCTTCGCCTCGACCGCAAGAATGGACCGGCTCGCGGCGTGGGTCGCGAGAACGTCGATGTCCCCGAGGTCATTGCCGGAGGAGTCGACAATGCGGTGCTTGCCGATCTTGATCACCGACACTCGTGTTGTCATGCCGAGGTGTTGAAGTCGGACGGATACCGAACGAGCGAAGGCGTCGTTGATCTTGCCCCTCGCCTCCGAGATGCACCGCTTCATCTGGCTCGTCTTGGCGCGGCCCTGCAGCCGACCCGACAGGAGGTTGTCGACCCAGTAGGGTCCCAGCTGGTAGATGCTGCGAAAACCGAAGACCAGGTCGTTTCCTTGCAAAACAAGTGGCCGCCGTACATACGACATATCGCGGTTGAAGCGCCATGGCCAGGCGTCTGGTCCGATGTCGCCGAACGACGCCCGTTGTGTGAGAGTGATTCCGACGAGCACCGCCGACACGATTTCATCAGATATGTCTCGCTGTGACGCTATCTCCGAGATGGCCACGGACCGGTCGATACGCGTCACCTGGTCGGCTACGGCGAGGTCAAGCAGGCCACCGCAAACTTCGCGGAGCTCAGCAAGTGTGAATCCAAACTCAGCGCGCATGGCCTCCTCGCTACTAGCAACGAAACTAACGACGTCAAAGTCAGCTCCGTCATCGCTCGCTTGGTCATTCAGCGCTTCACGGACAGAACGCATGCCTGAGTTCGCGGTGTACGTGTCTATGGCCGCGGTCACCGGTTCATCCCGGCTGACCCCGAGTCGGCCGGAGTCAAGAATGGAGACTTCGAAGTCAGCGAGACGATAGTGGAGGAAATCCGAGATCGTCGCTCGCTCGATGATCTCGTTGGCGATGCCAAGAACACGGTAGTAGTCGAGAACTTCAATCGTGCGTGTTTCGGTCGGCGGTTGCGCGGCCACGTACTCGATCAGGAATCGGTTGGCTCGCTGCGCGGTTGCACTCTCCTTCCGGCGCTGAACCAGCTCCGTGACGGTATGTGATTGTTCCCCGAAGCACGCCAATCGCGATCTCAACATCATCGCGTTGAACTTCGCATCATGTACGAGAGATTCGTTCTGGGCGACCAGGAAGTCGAGCAGGGTGCGCCCCTCGTACGAGGCGATTTCTGCCTCGAGGCGGCCAAAGAGGTGCCCAACTGCCGTATTAAGCGCACCAACCCGATGTTCACCCGCGAGTCTGCCGACCGAGAACCCGCCGCGTGTCGGTGACCGCAGCCACTCACCGAGCTCGTCGAGCACCTGAGCTGTGACCTGCTCATGGCCTGTGAGGGGCCGGGGAAGGCGGTCTGCCAGCATATCGGGCGACCGGTTCTGGTCGAAGGCGTTGAGCATCCGCTTCGAGCCGCGGGGGGCGACCGCCTCAAGCATCAAAGCCAAGTCGGCACTCGTGATTCCGAAGAGGCTACTCAGGAGGGCCGTCACGAGTTCGCGCTCCGCGGCGTTGGTGCGATCCTGGAGTAGCGCAGCGAAAGTCTCAGTGAACTCGAGGATGAAGCCGTTTGCGGTCGGAGTGACCCGCACCGCTTGACCAGTCGTTGACCAATCGGCAACTCTCTTCCACGACTCCGGATCGCTCAGCGTGAGAACAAGCTCGGTTGTTGCGGCCCGCGCTCGAGCACCTGTACACGTCGCACACTCACGGACCCAGTAAGCGGCACATTCAAGAAGATCCAGCTCTATACCTGCAAGCACGCCGTCCTTGAGATCAAAGGATAGGAAGACAGATTGGCTGCCAAGTTCGACGACATAGCCGACGTACGAACTGGCTGGCTCAATCAGGAAGATCTCTGGTGCGTCGTGCTCGTAACGCCGTCGCGCCTGTAGGATGCCCGGGCTCGGCACAGGCGGGATGACACCATGTCGATCCGTCTCTGCGTAGTATTTCCGGCGCGGATACAACCCGTCTCCAACCTGGAAGACTGTGAAATCGGGCGGCTTGTCGTCAGAGAAGTAGAACGACTTCTCGTGATCTACGTAGGAACAAAACTCGTCAAGGATGCCAGTAGACACAGACCTCCCAGGTCGATTCCCGATGGCCTGAGCGAACAGCAACAGGCCGAGCAACCCGTCCGGCTCCTGGTGAAGAATGACCTCAAGATCGTCGGCACGAACGACGAGCATCGGGTCTGCGCCGGCCACGTTCGGCACGCCCCAAGAGGCCGCCCTGCCAGGGCTGTCGACAATGACCAGATGGAGCAGTTCCTCCGCCGACGAGTAGGTGCTGCGGACGCTTGGAGTAACCAGGTCGGCGATGTGGTCCAATGCTGCTCGCGTGTCGTAGGAACCCCAGACATCTAGCTGCCAGTCGACGAGTGGATCAGTCGCGATAACTACATGAAGATCGCGCTTGCCGTCGATCTTCAGGAGATACCTGCTCATGATTTCGACTTGCTCAAGCAGGACTGGTGACGAGCCGCTTGGAGCCAGCCTCATGAAACGACGCCATACCGCTTCCCGCCAGCGCTTGCCGAGCTCTTCGAGTTGGCCATCCTGGAGCGCGAATCGCAGCAGGTGAAACCGGATGGTGATAAGGAGATCAAGCGGCACGACCACGCGGTAGCCACCCGCAAGCCGAAGAAATGGCGTGACGTAGAGACGGTCATCGGTAATATCGCCCGCGCATGGATCGACTAGCTGGCCTGGGTCAAGCGCAAACGTGTCGACCACCATGCGCAGCCAGTTGCCCTGAGCATCGACTTCGTCGTTCGAGATAAATGCCGCCTCAGTCAGTTCCCTCAACCGCGCGGCGCCCGGTACGTCGATACGGGTTCGTGCTGAACCGCCAGGCAAGGTTCCCCGCCTGAGCCCTGCCCGCTTGAGCACCATGTCACTGACGGTGAGAAGTCCTCGGATCAACTGGCGGGCTGGGATATGGAGGTCGTCGGGCAACCATCGCTCACGGAATACGGCATCGAACAAGTTCTCGAGGTCAGCCACGGTATGTTCGCCGGCGCCGGGTGAGACGAGATACGGCCCTCCGATGAAACTGATGCTTTGTATCAGTACTTCTGAGTACGGGTCTTCCTGCATCAGGACACCCGGCCCGCCGATGTCCTCCTTCTTCAAGGCCGACCGGGCTGCGCTCGGACTCAGGGGTGAAGCCCCGTTGTCGTTCAAGGCCATGCCCAGCGCAGCGAGCCGACGCAATCGGAGGAGCCGCGAGGCATTCTCGGGAAGGAGTATCAGCCCAGAAGCAGCAGCAACGAGTGAAGGCCCATCGATATTCTGCGGAACGCTGTCCGTACGAATGCCAGCCACAGACCAATCCTGGCAGGCAGTGCCGACAGCAACCCCCCGAACGATCGAACGCCGCCAACTAGCACCGGTTCTGACCTTCATGATCCGCAGCCGACACCGACAGCGAGTAGGACACACGCAACACGCGATCCTGAGCTGATCACCGATGACGCCACCCACGTACTGACCGACGGCGATGTGGGGTCTGTCGCACGAGCGGACTCAGGCGGGCAGCGGCTCATATGCGCTGCGCGACGTGTCGGCTACGAGGGTACCGAACGGCGGATCAGGAGCGGCCGAGTTCCGTGCGCGGTGACACTCTGTGATCGGCGTGGCCGCCTCAGGCAGTTCATGATGATTGTTATCGGGCACATTCGAGCGCTGCAGCAGTTGGCCTTCTGCACCTCGAAGTGTCCGCGAGTCAGGAGCGCGGCCGTACTCCAGTATCGATGGGAGCTTGGGCCGTGACTCGGGGCGACGACGACGGCGCCTGGCTGGCATCGGGTCGACCGGCACCGTGATCGGATTAATAGACCCACCTTTGAGCAATTCTTAGTCGAGGTGCTGACGTCCTGGGCGTGGCCGTGAGAGACATCCCAGGGGCTTAGGTGTCAAGCCGCTACCGAAGATTGAGGGAGGTTTTGCCGGTGGGACCAGGCGGTTGCCTCGTCGTAGAGGGTGCGGGTCTTGAGGCATCCGTGCAGGACGCCGACGAGGCGGTTGGCGAGCCGGCGGAGTGCGTCGTTGTGCTCGATTCCGCGGGCGCGGAGCTCGTCGTAGAGGGTGCGTGCGCCCGGCGAGGCGGTCAGGGCGGCGAAGGCCCGGGCGTTGAGCGCGTCCACGAGGCGGTCGTTGTGGATGAAGCGGGCGGCGACGACCTTCTTCTTTCCCGACGCGCGGGTGAGCGGGCTGGTCCCGGCGTAGTTCCGCCTGCACTTGCCGTCGGCGTACCTGCCGGGATCGTCGCCGAACTCGCCGAGCACCCGGGCGCCGAGAACCGCGCCCATGCCGGGCTGGGACCGGTAGATCTCAGCGTCCGGGTGCCGGCCAAAATCCTCCTCCACCTGACCCTGCAGGATCCTGACCTGCTCGTTCAGGGTGGTGATCACCGCGATCAGGGACCGTACGGTGACGGCGTAGGCGGCGGTGACGGCCGGCGGCTGGCCCAGGTGCCCGCCGCGCAGCGCGGCCAGGATCGCCGTCGTCTTGTCCGTGATGTTCCGGCGGCGGGCGCGCTTGAGCGCCGCGCTGACCTGCGCGCGGGTCAGCCTGGCGGCCCGGGCCGGGTCAGGGGCCTTGCCCAGCAGCTCCAGGGCGTCGGCGGCGTCCAGGTCGCCGAAGGCCTCCAGCGTGGCGGGGAAGTACTCCAGCAGCTGGTGCCGCAGCCGCTGCACCTGCCGGGTCCGCTCCCAGATCAGCGTCTTGTGCGTGCGCGCCAGCACCCGGACGCCGCCGGCCTCCGCGCTGTCGCCCGCCACCGCCCGCAGCTGGTGGGAGTCAGTGCGCACCATGTCAGCGAGCATGTGCGCGTCGCCGCTGTCGCTCTTGGCCCCGGACACGCCGTGCCGCTCCCGGTACCGCGACGCCTGCAGCGGGTTCACCCCGAACACCACATACCCGGCCGCGACCAGCGCCGCGACCCACGGGCCGTGGTCGGTCTCGATCCCGATCATCACCTCCGCCCCTTCGGCGTCCTCGCCCAGCTGCTGCCCGACCAGCTCGTGCAGCCGGGCCATCCCCGCCACGCCCTCGGGCAGCCGACGCTTCGCCAGCACCTTCCCGGCCTGATCCACCAGCTCCACGTCGTGATGGTCCTCAGCCCAGTCATCGCCCGCGAACAGCCGCATCCGCTCTCCCGTCCAAGATATCGAAAAATGGCAGCAGCCTGCGGGAGAACAATCAGCGACCTAATGAAACTGTGCTCACCCCATCCGGAGGGCACGACATCCCAGCAGCGATCAGCTCTCCCGGTCACCGGCAGGGGCACGGTCTCTCACCAGGGCTCAAAGCCCAGGAGCCCAGAGTGCTCACCTGCCGGCGGCCACCACATCCGAGTCTGCCGTAACAGCGGACCCGCTAACACTCATTAGGATCTCGCGACTTGCCGAGGCGTGCTGGCAGCCGTCGGCATCGACCGCCATCTGGTCGGCGGCTGCGGGCAGCAGTCGGGTCTGCCACTCGGCCTGCGCGGCGAGGATCTCGGGTGTCCGCTCGGCGGTGAGGTATAGGACTGACCACAGTTCGCTGAGCCAGTCCAGGGCGTACAGGCACAGCGGGTGTTCCTCCCAGCAGGACGGGAGCAGCGCGGCGAGCTGGCCGTAGGACGGGCGGTAGACCTGGCTGACCCATGCGCGCAGCCGGCCCAGGGACCGCTCGCGTTCTGGCCCGGTGATGGCCCACCACCGGGGCGACGGCACCGGCTGGTACCGGCCGGCGTTCTCGTGGTCGTCGTCGCTGGCTGCGAGCACGGCCAGCCGGGAGGACAGCGCTCCGACCTGCCGGTCCAGGGCGTCGAGGCTCGCGAGGACGCCCGCGTGGTCGCCGCCGCGATCCGTGCGCTCGGCTGCGCTGGCCGCCTCGTCGGCTACCGCGCTGAGCGCGTCGGCGAGGTCCTGGTACCGGCCGTCCAGGTCTGCGATCCGCTCGGCGTGGCCCGCTATCTGGATGAGCGCGGCGGTCAGCGTCTCGTCGGACGTTCCAGGTTCGGTCATGCTGACTCGCCGTCCCAGGGGTATCGGATATCGTCACCAGTCTCGGCGGGCCACGTAGCGGTCTCGGGCGGGTCCAGGTCAAGGATGCCGTCGGGCACGGAGTCGGGCACGTCCCATTCGATGGCCTCGGGCATGACGTCCAGCCGGGCGATGGCCCAGCGGCCGCGACGAGCGCGCCGGTAGAGCGGGTCCTTCCAGACCATGGGCAGGCGAGCGATAACGGGGGAATAGCCGCCCCGGATCACCAGGGCGTACCCGGCGGGGAGCTGGCGGATCATCTCGGGCGTCATGACGGGGTGACGGCTGTGGAAGTCCTGCCCGTGCTCCTTCATCGCCGCCGTCCCGCACAGCATCGACGCGGCCTCCAGCGTGTCGGGATCGCTGGTGCCCGGCAGCCAGATCTTCGCCCCGGAGGTATCCAGGATGATCCGCGCCCCGTCACGGCCCCAGCGGGAGCGTAACTGGGCCTCGCCGTGCGCGACGGTGATGATCTGTATCCCCTTGCCGCCGGAGTCCGCCAGCCAGGACGGCACCGGGACTGGGCAGATCTGGGTGACCTCGTCCAGTGCCATGAGCAGCGGCGGGTCGAGCCGCCCGCCCGGCATCCGGCTGCCCGCGAGGGCGGCGACGTGGTGCACCTCGCTGGTCAGGCAGGCAAACAGCGGCGCGACCGGCGAGTCCTCCCCGTCACTCTCGGCGATGAGGTACAGCGTCCCGGGCTGGTGCACGAATCCCTCCAGGTCCAGGGACTGCCCGGGGCCGGGCAGCACGCACTCGGCCAGCGCCGGGTCGGCGAGGAACGCCAGCGCCCGGCTCATCGTCATCCGGATGGTCTGCGCCGTCTTGTTCGCCTCGCCGCGCAGCTCGGCGAGCTGGTCCGCCCACTGCCGACCGGCACCAGGGATCCGCTGCAGGATGGCCTCGGCCTCGGTCGCGCCGGCGCCGGAGACCCACCGGGCGACGTGCCGCAGGTCCAGTCCCTCCCACGCTGCGGCGAAGAAGTACGCGCGCAGGTAGTCGCTGGCTTTGCTGGCCCAGAAGCCCGCGTCCTCCACGCCCTGCTGGGACACCGAGTGGGCGAACGCGTCGGCGCGGCGGATGGCCGTGGCTGGCTCGTGGCACCCCTCGATCGGGTTCCACCGGAACGTGGACGGCACGTTTCCGACTCCCTCAGGGTTGAAGACGTGCACCGGGCCGAGCCGGGCGCGGATGCCGGAGGTCAGCTCGAACACGTCGTGCTTGGTCGTGGTCGACAGCACCGGGCCGGGGTAGCGCAGGATGATCCGGGCCAGCCACCCGGTCTTCCCGGCCCGCGGCGGGCTGGTCACCACGGCGTGCTCCTCCAGCGGCAGCCGCAGCGCGTGCCGCAGGTGGGCGCGGCCGATGAGGATCGAGTAGGTGCTGGCCGGGGACACGATGCGCTCCCACAGGGCGAGGGACCGGCGGGCGGGGCCGCTGCGGCGGAACGCGGCGAGCCGGCCCCAGCGCAGCTATACCTCGGGCAGGGTCGCGTGGCCGGGACCGGGGTGCAGTCGCAGCCGGACGCGCAGTCGCAGGTGCCGGACCCGGTGGCGGGGCAGCCGCCGGTAGGGGACCGAGGGCAGGAACGCCCACTTCACGCAGGCCAGCAGCAGGCTGCCGGCGACGATCAGGATGATGTACTTCACGGGATGTCCTTCGGCTGGTGGCTGTTCTGGATGGCGCGGACGTGCGCGAGGAGCACGCGCCGGGCGGTGCCGGGGGAGAGGCTGACCTCGGTGCCGATCTGGTTGGCGATCCCCGACACCCGCTTGAGGGGCAGGGCCGCCAGGTCGTATCGCTGCCCGGCGAGCGCGATCATCCGGTCCTGCTTGCCCGGCTTCCGGGCTGGCGGCGGGTCGGCAGCGGTCGTCGGTGGCGCTGGGCGGGGAACGTCGGTGGTCGTGGCCGGGACAGTGCGGGGCGGCAGGGCCTTGCGGCCGGGCGCGACCGGGCACTCGTCCAGTGCCCAGCGCCGGAAGCCCGTCAGCGTGGACGGCGGGGCGAGCGCCAGGCGCAGCAGCCACATGATGAGGCCGCCGACGATCGCCATCGGGGTGGTGTCCTCGTCGGCGAGCGCTGGCCCGGCCGGCCGGGTCCGGGCGACGGCCCGGGCCCGGACGACGCCGATCAGCGTGTCGGACGCCAGCGCGTAGACGGCGGCGGGCATGACCCAGACGGCCAGGTCACGCCAGCCGGGCGCGGCGGCGAGGGCGTTCATGGCCAGGCTGATCCCGACGCAGGCGACGTTGAGGCCGCGGGGCCGGAGCGCCCGCCGGCCGTGCAGAGCCAGCGCGATGCCCAGGGCCGCGAAGATCACCGCGCCCACGTCGGGGATGCCCGCTTCGACCGCGGCGATCACCGGAACGGCCTTGATCGCCAGAACGAGGGTGTACTGGGCATCCCAGCTCACCACCGCCGCGGCCGCGGCCAGGACCGCCAGGGCGCCCATCGCGCCGCCCAGCCACCCCCGCGCCCGGTCACCGGGCGCCGGGGATGCCTGTGGCATGGCCGTGCTCACCACGGTGCGCTCGGCGGCTCCGGAGCGGGCTCCCCCGGGGACGCCTCCGCCGGTACTGGCGGCTGGCCTGGCTCCGGTCGTAAGAAGCGCGGCCCGAGCACCGGCGGGCAGGGCGGCAGGGCTGGTGGCGCTGGCGGGCCGGAACGCCCTGCAGCGCGGCGGCGCGGGACGGCGCGGTCCCGGCGGTGCCGGGCATCGGTGCCGGGGGCGACCCTGGCGCTGCGGCGGAGTCTGCGTGCTCGTGTCATCGGGGGCCTTCCTGCCGGGCTCGGGCTGGCTTGTCACATAAATAAAGCTACTAGTATTTTGCGACAAACGCTAGGCATTATGTTGCCGACTTCGGGTGTGACGGACACTTGAGTTACTAGCAGGATGCGACAATGGGGAGATGCAGCTGGATCGGGACGCCCCCTACGTGCAGATCATCGAGCACTACCGCCGCGAGATCGCCGCGGGACGGCTCGCCGACGGCGACATGCTCCCGGCCGGCCGGGAGATCGCCGCGCAGTTCGGGGTGTCCATCGCCACGGCCGCCAAGGTCGCGACCGGGCTCCAGGCCCTCGGGCTGGTGGTCGCCCGGCCGGGCGCGGGCACCGTCGTCACCGCGCCCCGCCCGCCCGCCGACCGGGCCACCGGCGGGCCCCTGCTGATCGCGCTGACTACCTCTGGCCCGGTGGCGGCCGGGGACGATGCCCGCGTCGTGGACGCCGGGCTGGTGTCCGTGCCGCAGGCCGTGGCCGTGCAGCTCGGTATCGCCCCGCCCGCCGAGGTCATCCGCCGCCGTCAGGTCATCGCCCGCGATGGCGCGACCATGGCCGTCCTCACGTCGTGGTTCCCCGCGCACCTGGGCGACGCCATCCCCGGCCTGCTCGCGGCCGAGCCGCTCGGCGCAGTCGGCGGCTACCGGCCGGCCTGGGGCGAGGACTGGGTCGCGGCCCGGCCGCCGACGTCCGCTGAGGCCCGCGAGTTCGACATCAAGCGGGGTGTCCCGGTGGTAGTGGTGCACAGCCGCCGCATGGACGCCGCCGACACCGTCGTCGAGTACGCCGAGCTCATCGCGCGCGCCGATGCCCGGGTGACCTACCGGTACGAGTTCCTGCCCGAGCGTTCCGCTAGCTGACCCAAGCTCGGCGCGAGCTCGCCTGCCTCCCTCCTCGCCGTGACCTGGGCCGGTCGCGGTGCGAATCTGCGTTGCGTGTGTCACATTAGCTATGTAGCTTAGTCGTTGACGCGAACCTGAAGGGAGGCTGGCCATGACACCGCCGGCGCCGGATCCGCATCCGGGTCGATCCCAAGGGGAGGGGCCTGGCCAGTTCCCCCGGCCGGAGCCGTCGCCGACGGGGACCCGCAGGCGGCTGCAGGCGCTAGCAGCGCGGTCATGGTCGCCCGAGGCGCTGGAGAGCCAGACGGGCATCCCGGCGCAGTTAATCAGCCGCGAGCTCGACGGGTATGACGAGGTGGCGCCGGAACTCGCCGCAGACGTCCCTGCGGCTTACGACCGGCTGTGGGACCGGCGGCCGCCGGCCGCGACGGCAGCGGACCGGGAGGCCGCGGCTCACGCGGCGGCTCGCGCGGCGCGGAACGGCTGGGCACCGCCGATGGCGTGGGATGACGACCGGATCGACCTGCCGAGCGCGGGCCCGGAGCCGGGCTGGCGGCCGGGCCAGCGGGTTACCCGGCGGGCGGCCGACATCGCGGAGGACGCCGAGTTCGTCCGCAGGTACTGCGGCCTCCAGGGGGCGACCATGCGCGAGGTCGCCATGCGCCTGGGCATCGAGCGGGACAACCTGCAGCAGGCCACCATCCGGGCTCGCCGGTACGCCGCCCGCCAGGCCGGCCGGCCGGGGCCGGGCGCCGAGCCGGAGGCCGAGGCGGGATGACGGAGCACCACAGCCAGGTCCGGCCTGGCCAGCGCGGCCCGGCCCGAGGGAGGCAGGCCGGCCCGGCGGAACCCCGTTCGGGCGAGAGTTACAGCGGGTGGCGGGCGCGGCAGATCGCCTACGGGCGGTGGGAGCCGTGGGCGCAGGCCGGACCGGTGCGCGAGCACGTGCAGGGGCTGCGGCGGCGCGGGGCGAGCCTGCGGGCGATCGGGCGGGCGGCCGGGGTCAGTCCGGTGACGGTGCACAGGTTGCTGCACGGCGACTCGGCCCGGTGCCGGGCGGCGCCACGGCGGATGCGGGCGGGGGAGGCGCGGCGACTGCTCGCCGTCACGCCGGCCGCGGCGGTGGCGGCAGCGTCCCGGCGGGACGCGGCCGGAGCGCGACGACGGCTGCGGGCGCTGACCGCGGTCGGGTACCCCGCGGTTGTGCTGGCGGCACGCGCTGGCGTCGCGCCGGGGACGATCCGGGATCTGATTAGCGGGCACGCTGCGACGGTGAGCGCGATGCTGCATAAGGCGATTGCCGGGCTGTATGACGAGCTGTGGGATCAGCCGCCGCCCGCGGCCACCGGGGCGCAGCGACGGGCGGCGGCCGCGGCGCGACGCCGCGCGGCCCGCTGCGGCTGGCCGGCGCCGATGGGACTGGACGACGACTTGATCGATGATCCCGGCTACCGGCCGCGTTCTCACTGGAGGCCGACGGGTACGGCCTGCACCAGGCGCCCGCCGGCCGGGCCGAGGCGCTCTGGCGGCCGGCCGGTCGGCGGGCGGGGCCGCGCGCATGAGGGCGGCGGGCGGTAAGCCGTGGCCGAGTACCGGCCGGACCTGGCCGCTGACGGTGACGCCGCCGGTGCCGCTGCAGGGGACAGCAGCGGCCTGGCGGTCCGGGCTGAGCAGGCGCTGCTGGGTGCGGTCATGGCCGACCCCCTCGGACAGGGCGCCGTGCTGGACCTGGTGCAGCCTGGCGACATGGCCCGGCCCTATCACGGGCAGGTGCTGGCCGCGATGCAGCGGCTCCGGGCCAGGGGAGCGGCGCCCGCGCCGGAGCCTGTTCGCGCGGAACTGGCTGCCGATCCGGACCTGCCCCCGCGGGTGGCGCTCGACGGCCTGATGCTCGCCGGGCTGCTGGAAGCCGCGCCTCGCCGCGGGCACGCGCCGGCGTATGCCGCCATGGTGATCGGCCACGGAATCCGGCAGGGCGTGCTGCTGGCCGGATCCCGGATGATGCAGGCCGCCGAGGGCGGCGACCTGGACGCGGCGCTGCGGATGACCGCACGGGCGAGTCGCGAGGTGGCGGACGGCCAGGCCCGGTGGGAGGCACTTCCGGAGACCATGCGGCGCCCGCTGCCGGCGGCGGCCGGGCACCGAGCCGGGCTGGCTGAGGAAGCCGCCTGGCAACTTCGGGCCGCAGGCGAGGAGATCAGCCGTGCCCGCCGCGAGGCTGCTGCAGGCAGGGCGGATGACCTTGCCAGGCGGCTCGCACTGATCGCCCGGCATGTCGCGGGTGCCGCTGCGGCGACCCGGCCGGCGGGCGGGTCGGGGCTGCGGGGGGCGGGGGAAGCGCGGCCGGCCGGGCGGGCTGCGGAGGCGGCAGGCGAGCAGTTCCTGCGGGACCTGGCCGCCGCGCCGGGCCAGGTCGCGGACGTGCGCGGCTGGCTGCGCCCGAGCCATTTCGCCCGGCCCGCGCACGGACAGCTGTACGCGCTGATCCGGGACATGGACGCGGCCGGGCGGCCCGTCGATCCGGTGACTGTGGCGTGGGAGGCGGCGCACCGCGGGATAACCGTCGATGCTGCGGACCTGGAGGGCGGGACGGGCCCGTTCGCCCCGGCGCGGGCTCGCGAGGTGTACCAGCACGGGCTCCTCGCTCGCATATCCCGGGCCGGGCAGGACGTCAGCGCGGCCGCTGCCAGCCCGCGGGTACAGACTGGCGTGCTGCTGAAAGACGCCGGCGAGCGGCTCCGCAACCTAGAGGCCGAGGTGAGACCGCAGGCCAGCCAGGCAGGCCGCCCGGAGGGCAGGTCGCCACCTTCGCCGCGGGCGACTGCGGCGCGGGCGCCTGGCCGGGGCCGACCGGGGGCTGCATCGCCAAGCCGGGAGAGCAGCGCGCAGGCGGAATCCGCCTGAGACGGAACGGGAGCCTTACCGTGAGTGGCATGACGGACGTGATGGCTGCGCGCCGACAGCTTGAGGAGGCCGCGGGCCTGGAGCTGGTGCTGGACGCCGCGTACGCGGGGTTCGAGGCGATCATGTCCAGCATCTGGGACCACGAGGAGCGCGCCGGGGACTCGTTCGCCGCGTTCGACTTCGCCGCCGCGGCGGCCGCCGACGGCCGGGACGCGGTCGCGGCCGCGCCGTCCCTGTCGGCAGCTCCGCACGCCGGTCACCGTGCTGACCCTGGAGCCCAAGACCCGAAGTACGCGGCGGGGGAGCTCGAGGCAGCGCTCGCTGGCCTGGCCGGGTTACTCGCAAACCGGCTCGGACAGGCGGCCGAGGCCGCGGCCCGGCCAGGGGACCGGGCCGCGTGCGAGGTGGCCGCCCGGCACGCCGCCGAGATCCGCGGGCTGCTGGCCGGGGACAGGTCATGACGGCCGTTCCCGTGCTCGGTGACTTCCTCGCCGCGGCGCACGGCCACCTCGATGACCCGGGGAGCCCGGCGGGCACTGCTGCCCCCGGGCGAGACATCGAGGAGGTGACCGGCAGCCTCCTGCGGTTCCTCAGCGTGGCCAGCCGCTATGCCAGCGACGCGGACACGGCGTTCGGCGAGATGCCCGACCACCTCCGGCGGGCGCACGGGGCCTGGCGGCACGCCGCGACGAAGATACTGGCCGACCTGGCCGCCGCGTCGCTGGCCCTGGTCCCCGCTGAACAGCGGCCCCCGCCGCCGGCTCGCGGGGCTTCCTGCCCGCAGGCCCGGCGGCTGGATGCGGCCGTGGCCGCATTGACCGCCGGCCGGGATCTCGTGCAGCTGCACTTCGCCGCCGCCCGCCGAGGGCGGGCGCGCCGCTCGGAATGGGCGCCGGTCATCGCCTCCCCGGACGTGAGCGCGGCACTGCTGGCCGAGATCACCGCACTGGCCGGGCGCGCGGCGTCGATGGTGGCCGACACGCCCGCCATCCGCGGCCGCAAGGTGACGGCCAGCGCGGAGGCACGACGGCTGGGCCTGGCCTGCCAGCTGCTCACCCAGGCTGAGGCCACCCGGCGGACGGCGCTGCGCCGCGAGCCAGTCCCGGCCGCCTCCCGGGAGCTGCTGTACGCCATCCCGGCCACTGCCCTGCCGGCCCGCCGGATTCCCGGCGCCGGATCTGGGGTGCCCGAACTGTGCGAGGCGATCACCGCGACGGCCGGCCGGGCCCGGCACGCGGCCTGGCGGGCCGGCCAGGCCGACGCCGAGTCCCCGGGCATCTGCGTGACCTCCTGGCGCCGAATCGCGATATCCGGGGTCGCCGCCAGCCGTCACTGCCGCCTGGTGCTCACCGGACTCGCCGAACGGACCGACGACCTCGGCGACCAGGAAACCAGCCTCCGGATGCGGATCGCAGCCGGAGGCGCCCGGACCGCCTACCGGGCCTGGGTGCTGTCCGCCCGCGAGCTAAGCGAGGTCACGACTGACGTCCGGGAGCGGGTGTCCCGCGCGTCAGTGGAGGCGGGCGACCTGGCCCTGCTGACCGGCAGGCTGGCCTACGCCCGCCCCGGCTGGACCCTGTCCAGCGGATCGGACCAGCCTGTTCGGGCGGCGGGCGACCTGGCCCCAGCTGCGGGCGACATCGCGGGAGTGCTGGCGGCTGTGCACTATGCCGCTGACAGCCTGGCCTGGCTGGCCCGGGCCAATAGCCGCCAGGCCCGCGCGGCCGTCACCGCCCGGCGGATCCTGATTCCGGCGCGATCCGCTGACCCTGTCCGGGGCGGGCTCGGGTCCTTTGCCCAGCCCTCCGGCGAGCGGACGCTGGACTTCCTGCGGGCCAGCCGTAACATTCAGGCCGCCAGCGTCCGCCATTCGGTGTCGCTCGGCGAGATCGCCGTTGCCATGGGAGCGCCCAGCCGGATTCTTGTTGCGGCCCGGGCCACCGTCGGTACCGAGCGGCGTGGCACGGTGGCTGTCGAGATACCAGGACCGCACCTGGCTGGGACTCCGGATGTGAGAACCGGAACCGCGCGGGCGGATGTCTGGCGCGGCGGAGACCAGGACCTGGCAGGGCCGTTTGAGGCGAGGCTGCGTGAGCTGGGGGTTACCGGCCAGCGGTACCTCGGGCGCGCGGCCAGCATCGACCGGAGCGGCCAGCAGGTCATCGCCGAGGCAGCTACGGATGTCTTGCGTCGACCTGTCCTCTCTGCAGGCCGGGTCCAGCGCGCTGGCATGGCCGAACTGCCGGGTCGCCCGGCAGCACGCCGGCCACCGGCTGCCTGCTTGAGCCAGCCTGAACTTGAGGCTGAACCCTGACGTCGAACGCGACGGACGCAATCCGGCCGCATTGACTCCGTTCGCAAGCCTCGCGCTGTCCCCTGGAGCGGATGGTGGACATGGTCTGTCACTGGGTCAGCGTCGGAGTTGGCGATCGAGACATGGACGCCGTCCGCGACGTGTTCCCCGAGAGATCCGTGGAGTCATCTCAGGCCGGGATGGGCAGCCGACCGGGGACAATGGGTGATGGTCGCCGCGGCAGGCATAAATTGCTCGGGCGGGGTCAGGCTCACCTGATTTAATGACGATGACATGGACAGCGGTAATGCAGGATTAAACTGCTGCGGGCGCCTCGGCAGATATCAGGGCACAGACGTGAGTACCTGGCAGCGAATAGGAGGCCGCGGCGGCGAGTTCCGCGCAGCCCGCCGGGTGGCATCGGCGCCCTGCATGTTATGTCGGCTCATCCGCCGCGCGCCCGGCCCGTGATGCCTGCCGATGATCAGATGGTGAGCAATCAAGTGCCTCCAGCACCAGTCCTGCTTGACGTAGACGGCGTCCTGCTCGACAGCAGCGCTGCGTACGCTCAGGTGTGGAGCCGGTGGGCCAGCGCGCACGCGCTGGACCCGGGGGACGTGTGTACCTTCACGCAAGGCCGCCGGATGAACGACACCCTCAGGGCGCTCCTTCCCGATGGCGACCATGCCGTGGAGCGCGCCATGCTTGACACGTTCATGGCCGAGGGCCGTCACCTGGTCCAGCCGTTCGAGGGAGCGCCGTCCCTGCTTCGGTCACTGCCGGAGAGCGCCTGGGCGATCGCGACGTCGGGGAGGCGAGCGTCGGTGCACCGCCGGTTCGCGTGGGCCGGGCTGCCGCTGCCAGATGTGCAGGTCTGCGCCGAAGATGTCGCGCGCGGCAAGCCCGATCCCGAGTGCTACATCCAGGCCGCCCGGCGGCTGGGCGCGGACCCGGCCCGGTGCCTGGTTGTCGACGACTCGCCCGCCGGGGTTATGGCGGGCAAGGCCGCAGGCTGCGCGGTTTACGCGGTAACCACGACCCACCCGCCCGCGGGGCTCGCCGCTGCGGACCGGTGCTACAGCTCGCTGCGGGAAGCGGCCGGCGACATCCAGGACTGGGCGGCGCCCGATGGCGGCGGGAGGCATTCGTGAGTGATGGCAGCCCGAACGGGGAGCGGCAGTCCTGGACAGCGGGCCAGTACGCCCGCGCGGGGGCCGCGGAGCAGATCCTGGCGACCCTGGTCGCCTGGTCCAGCCGGCAGCTGGCCGGGGCGACCCCCGGCGACCAGGCCCGGTGGCAGGACCTGCGCACCCGGTACAGCCAGGAGCTGCAGGCGTTCCGCGCCAGCGACTACCGCGAGGTCGAGCGGATCATCCGCGAGTACGGCCCCGCCGCTCGCGACATCGTGGAAGGGAGCCGGTGAGTCATCCGCTGGACCCTCTGCTGCATGCGCTGGCGCCCGCGGAGCACGACGCGATCTACCGTAACCGGATCCGTCCCGTGCTCATCCAGGGCCATCGGTCAGCCGCGCCGCGGGTCACGATCATGGGCGGCCAGCCCGGATCGGGGAAGTCCTACGCGATGGCAGCCTTACCCGAGAGCCAGCGGGCGGGCGTGGTCATCGCCAGCGACCGGATGCGCCTGCACCACCCGCTGTGGCCGCAGCTGCTGCGCCAGGACGACACCACCGCCGGGTTCTATACCAGCCACGACGCCCGAGGGTGGGTGGCCGACGCGATCGGCGACGTCATCAGCGCCCGCCTCAACGTCATCGTCGATACCGCCTCCGACGACCCCGCGCGCGTCCGCCGGATCATCGGCCAGTTCCGGGAGGGCGGCTACGGGGTTGACATGGCCTTCGTGTCCACCGCTTCGGCGGTCAGCCGCCTCAGCGTCCTGGCCCGCTACCAGGCCGAGCGCGACGCGACCGGCGGCGGCCGGTACGTGGACAACCCCGACCGGTCCCACCCGGGGGTTCTGGCCACCGCCGAGATGATCGACGAGCACCGGCTCGCGGACACGGTGACGGTCTACAGCCGCAGCGGCCGGCTATACCGCAACGAGCTCGGCGCAGACGGTCAGTGGGTCCGGCCGCCCGCCACGGCGGCTGCCGTAGAAGCGGAGCGGGGACGCACGTGGACACGGGCTGAATCCGAGAACTTCTACCGCGATGCGGTCGAGCTTGCCCAGCGGATGGAAGAGCGCTGGCGGCCTGTGATCGCCGATATCGCCCGCGAGGCCAGGCCACTGATGCATCCCTCCGTCACCATCGGGCAAGAGGCACGCACTCATGAAGGTACCCGTCCTGCTCGCAACGCCTTCCGACCAGCGCCGCCAACCCAGCCGGGTCCTCTAGCGCAACGGCGGCGAGGACGGGAGCCCGGCCGGGAACCCGACAGTTCTCCCGAAGCCGAACCCTGATAGCGGTCCGCCAAGCCGGAGCGCAGGATTCACGGCCGGCAGCCATCCTGCCCGCGACTCGGAGGGATACGCGACCCAGCCATCGTCACATGGTGAGGAAACGGTGTGGTTCCGCGAGTGCGATTCGGGCGCCATCAAGGTCAGCCAGGCGTGCGGCCAGGGTTGCCTCGGCCAGGTGGCGCGGCAGGGCCACGCTGAATTTGAGGCCGTCGAGGGCCTTGTCGTCGACGGATGGCAAGCACAGCCGTTCCCCGATGCCGGACATGGCGGCCTTCCACTTCTCCGGCGTGGTGTCATAGCGCAGTCGCACGAAGAACTCCTCAACGCGCTGCGCGGTGTCGGCTATGTCGCCCAGGGTGGTGATCAGTGTGGCGTTGGCGCGCCAGCCCGCCCAGGTCCACCAGCGGACATCGCCGGCCGGGCTCCGGGAGATGACGGTCCCGCCGGGATGCACGAGGTCCGGGGCGGTCTCGCGGGCTTTGGTCAGCGCGGCTTGCGCCCGGCGGGTGAGGCGGACCGGGGGATCGGCGCCGAGCAGCACGTCCCGGATCGCGCGGCTGAGCGCGAACGATGCGCCTCCCATGCCGGGGAAGATCCAGCGGGCTTTGCCGCCCCCCTCGGCGGGCTCGACGAAGCAGCGGCGTCGTTTCCAGTCGATCCAGGTGACTCGCCAGCTGTGGCCGGCGAGCAGCAGCAGCCGCGGCCCGTCGGTCTTCGCGGTGAGCAGCGCGGGATCGGTTCGGCCTATCTCCTGCCTGCCGTTCAGCACGGTGAACTGCGGCATGGCGGTGAACGCTGTCGTCAGCTCCATGAAATGGCGGTGACCGAAGCGCCTCTCGGCCTCGGGGCCGATGAACAGCATCCCGTCGTCGGAGTCGAGATATCCCTCGCGGACCAGGTGCGCGAGGACCGGCCGTGCGGAAGACCCGAACGGCCCGAGCCCGTTCCAGCACTGCGCCAGCAGGTTTTCGCCCACCCGGTGTTCCTGGAGGCACAGGGCCAGGATCTGCTGGGCGACGATGTGGCGCGGATCGGGCGGCGGCACCACAGGCTCCACCCGCCCGCGGCCCCACAGCAGCAGAAGCCCTGCCGCGTCCAGCAGGCCGCCCTGGTCAAGCGCGAGAAACAGGCAGTTACGGGCTGAGCCTGCCCGCCGCCCGCTGCGGCCGAGCCGCTGGAGGAATGAGGCGACCGTGGCCGGAGCGTTGACCTGGATGACCCGGTCCAGATCGCCGACATCGACGCCGAGTTCCAGCGTGCTGGTCGCCACGATGACGCAGTCCCGGGAGTCTGCGAACGCTTGCTCTGCGCGGCGCCGTTCGTCCAGCGACAAGGACGCGTGCGACAGGAACGCGGTCACCCCGCGGGCCCGCAGCGCGGCGCCGAGTTCCTCGACCAGGCGCCGGGAGTCGCAGAACACCAGCCGTTTCTCGCCCTGGTGCAGCGCCGCGATGACCCTCGCCGCGTTGTCTACTGAGCCGACGTAGTCAACCTGGACGTCTGCGGCCGGCGAGACAGATGCCGCCAGCCCGGCGGGCAGGCCCGCGTCCGGCGCGATGACCCGGGCCGTCCGGCGCCCCGCGCCCGAGCCCTGCAGCCAGGACAGCAGCTCACCCGGGTTCCCGACGGTGGCGGACAGGCCGACTCTCTGCAGTGGCTGACCGGTCAGCCGGGTCAGGCGCTCGAGCACCGCGAGCAGGTGCCAGCCGCGGTCATCGCCGGCGAAGGCGTGGACCTCGTCGACAACCACCGCCCGCAGCGGCCCGAACAGCCGGCAGTGGTCGACGTTCACGCTGACCAGCATCGCCTCCAGCGATTCCGGCGTGGTCAGCAGCACGTCCGGCGGGTCGCGCAGCAGCCGCGTCCGCACCGCCGCCGTCACGTCCCCGTGCCACAGCGCCGCCCGCCGACCGGCCCACCCGCCGTACGTCTCCAGCCGGGGCAGCAGGTTGTTCAGCAGCGCTTTCAGCGGCGCCAGGTAGATCAGCGACGGCGCCCCCCAGCCCTCCGCCGTCATGCGGGACAACAGCGGGAACACGGCGGCCTCGGTCTTCCCGCCCGCGGTCGGTGCGAGCAGCAGCGCGTCCTCGCCGGCCAGCAGCGGCCCGATGGCCTCGGACTGCAACGGCCGCAGGTCCGCCCAGCCGAGGGTGTTGACGATGTGGTGGGTCAGCGACGGGTTCAGCCGGCCCAGCCCCGGCGCGCCGCCGTCGGGCGCGCCGCCGTCGGACCCGCCGGGGTCGCTCATAGCTCCAGGTCCACGTCGTCGGCGTCGCCGGCCTGCTGCTGCCAGGCGTTCCGCTCGACCTCGGTGAGCTCGCTGCCCGACAACGTCAGCGCGTAGTGCGCCCGCGGGTCGAAGTCAGGGAACTGGTCGACCCGGTCCAGCACCTGCTCGACCAGCTTGCGCAGGAAGATCCGCGGCGCGATGCCCGCCTGCCCGCCTAGCCTGCCGGTCACCGCCGACGCCAGGTCCGCCACGTACGCGTTGGACACGACCGCTCGCACACGGCCGGGATCAGCGGCCCCCGAAGCGTACAGATCGCGCACCGCGCAGCCGAGCGTGACCAGCGCGGCGATGTCGAATCCGGCCAGCCGGATCTGCACCGCGCGCGGGTTGTCGAACCGCGGATCGCCGAAGTCGGCCGCCAGCCGCTGCGCGAGCGGCGCCAGCCGCTGCACTCCCTGCTGCCCGTCGTAGAACGCAGGCGTCCCGGTAATCATCAGGTACAGCCCGGGGAACCGGCCGCCGTCGACCTCGTCGAGCAGCTGCCGCAGCGCGTTCAGCCCCTTTTCCCGCACGTCGCTGCGCACCCGCTGCAAGGTCTCGGTCTCGTCGATCGTGACCAGCAGCCCGGCGTGGCCGGAGTCGCGCAGGACCGTCAGGAGTCCCTGTAGGAACCCGAGCGCCCCGAAATGATCCAGATCACCCTTGATCCCCGCAGCCCGCTTCGCCCCGGCGGCCACATTGGGCTGGCCGCCGAGCCACGCGATCAGGCCCTCAGCCGTCGCCGTATCACCGGCGATAACGGAGCGCCGGTAGGCCCGCAGTGCCGCGGCGAACGCCGGGGTGGTGCGCGCGACCGTAGCAAGCCGCTGCTCCATCAGCTCGCTGGTGCCGCGCTCCAGCGCGGCCGCGTCGCCGGGACTCGCCTCCCCGGCGGCGAGCACGTCCTCCTCCAGCGTGTAGAACCAGCCGTCGATGACGTCCCGCAGCGCGCTGGGCGGGTGCGAGGAAGTGGCCAGCCGTTCGGCCAGCCGCCGGTACACGGTCTCCAGCCGGTGCAGCGGCGTCTCGGTCTCGGAGATCTGGATCTCGGTCACGGCGAAGCCCTGCCGCTTGGCCCGCTCGGCCAGCCACCGGGCGAAGAACGTCTTGCCGGAGCCGTACTCGCCGCGAACCGCCTTGAACGCGGCCCCGCCCGCGGCGACCGCGGCCAGCTCGCCGTCGATGGCGCTCTCGAACCGCTCCAGCCCGACCGCGAACAGGTCCAGCCCGGCCTGCGGCACGGTGCCCCGGCGCAGCGCGTTGATCACCTCGCGGCGGCGGGCGGCGCTGACGGCCGCGGCATGCTCGGTCATCAAGGGCCGAGGAACTGCTCGGTCAGCAAGGCGGCGTTCAGCTCGACAGTGCGGCCGCTGTCGGCATCGCCGATCACCGGGTAGCCATCGACGTTGAGCAGCCGCCCGAGCTGCGCCAGATAGCCGGCCATCCGGAACGGGGCCTGCCCGGCGAGACCCGCCACGCTGGCGACGGGCAGCTTGCCACCCGCCGCGCAGAGGCCGTCGATGATCGCGGCCACGGCGGCGTCGGCGGGAGCCTTGCGGACGAACGCCCGCTGCGCCGCGAACCGCTCACTGGCCACCACCCTGGCCCCCGGCGTCAGCTGCCCAGCAGCACCCCCGGCAGGGGAGTCGCTGGCGGCGATCTCGCTGGCGCTGAACAGCGCGTCTTCCTGAACGGGCGGCTGCCTGGCTGTCTTCCTGGTCCGGCTTGTCGGCGCTGCCTGCCTGGCCGGTGCCTGGTCAGCCTCGCCCGGCCGGCCGGACCAGGCGCCGGCGTTCCACCAGGCAGGCTCGTGCAGGACCGCGTTGTCATAAAGCGTCCAGCCCTTCGGGCCGGGCGACGCCGCCGGCACGAACGCCAGTACCGGGATGATCATCTCCGCCAGCGAGGCGCCGCCGTGGTAACCGGCCTTCCGCGGCGCGTACCGGATCCGCTCATCCCACGGCAGCACCACGGCGCCGCCAGGTGACAGCACTCTCGGCCCGCTGACCAGTACCTCGCCGTCGCCGGGCTGGCCCTGCCGGTACCGCGCCGAGTCGCTCTGGGCTCGGTGAATGCCCTCGCCCTGGTCCAGGATGTGCCCGTGATCGGAGGTGAGGATCACCGGGCGCCCGGCGCCGGCCGCCGCTGACAGCAGTTCCCGCAGGTAGGTGATGTCGTCGAGCCGCCAGGCCGGCGCGCTGCCTTCCCGGCCGTCGCGCAGCGCGTCGTCGATCGTGTTGAGCACGACGCCAACGACGGTGCCAGAGTCGCCGATGGCGGCCTGCACGTCCTCGCTGAGGACGGCACCAGGCCCGGCGGCGAGGCCGGCCTTGTGGAACAGCGCGGACGTGCGCCCGCGCCAGAAGGCAGCGAACCCGGCCCGCTCCTGCGGCTGCGACCCGGCCTGCAGCTGCCCGCAGAGCAGGCTGGTGCGCGAGAACGTGGTCGCCGACGGAAGCACCGCGAGGGCGCCTTCGCGGCCGTCGGCGTGCCGGCCCGCCTCGGTCCAGATCCGGCTGGCAGTGATCTCCTCGGCCAGCTCGCAGGCGACCGCGGCGCTCATCCCGTCCAGCACGATGATCAGCGGTGCGCGGCGGTCGGCCAGCGGGCGCGCTATGCGCTCCAGCAGGTTTTCAGCAAGCAGCAGATCATTGGTCGGCCCGGCCACCGGGCTCCAGCTCGCCAGCCGCTGCGCGAACGCCCGGTCCAGGACGGCCCGCTGTTCCCGCACCGCCTCGTAGAGGGCCGCGTACGCGGCCCGGGCCCGCGGCGTTCTGGTCGTGTCGGCGGTCTTGATCAGCGCGAGGGCGCGGTCGGCCCAGGCCCAGCCGCGGACCTGCCGGAGCGCGCCCTCGGCCACGGTCGCCGGCGCCGCGTCGGCCGTCGCCAGCCAGCGGGCGAGCCGCACCGCGGCGACCCCGGCCGCGACCTCGGCGGCGCGGGCGCCGGAGCGCCGGTGCTCGTGCAGGCGGCCCAGCCCGGCCTCCGCCACCGCGAGATCAGCCGGGCGCGGCGCGGGCAGCGCGATCGCGATCTGGTCGGCCAGCGCGGTGATCCGCGCGTCAAGCCCGGCGTCCAGGATCTTGCTGTCGCCCGGCAGGTCAGCCACGCCGAGCTCACCCAGGATCTGCTCAGCCCGGTCGCACATGGCCTGCGCATCCTCAGCGTGGCCGTTCTCGCTCCACCGCAACGTCAGTGACTCGGCCGCCTCGCCGAACGCCCGCAGCCTCGCCTCGCCGGGCGCCTGCCTGCCGAGGAACCGCTCCTCCGCCCGGATCCTGGCCGCCAGCACTGCCTGGCGGCTGCCTGCCCCGGCCCCCCACAGCTCGGCCGCGGCGAGGCCGAACGGGATCGCGTCAGGCACCTGCCCGGCCCGCAGCAGCCGGAAGACGATCTCCGCGACCGGGCCGGCCTGATCTTCCAGCCATCCGGCCAGGCCGTCCTGCTCGTCCTGCCGCAGCGCGAGGAACCCGGCCAGCCGGGTCTCGTCCCGGCTCCAGTCCAGCAGCGCAGCGGCGTCGATGCGCTCGTCCTCGCTGCCATGGCCGAGGCGGACGGCGGCGAGCCGCGACAGCGCGGTGTCGAACTGCAGCACCGGGCCGGTGATGCGCCGCCACCCGCCACTCGGCTGAGCGTCCAGCAGTGCCTCGGCGAGCCACCGGTACTCCCGGCCGGTGAGCCGCGGGTCGAGCCGGCGGGCGCCGAAAGCGCCGGCCACCAGATCCCAGCGGTGCACCGGCCGGACCTCGCCGCCGAGTGCGCTGGCCAGCACGGAGTTGCCGAGTTTCCGGCCATCGCAGGGTGTCAGCACCACCAGGTACGCAGTGGCGGCGCGGGGCTCGCTGATTGCGTCGAGCACCGCGAGGACAGTGCCGCAGCCGCGGACATCGGCGGTCACCGGGCCGCTGCCAGCGTCGGCAGTCACCGTCGCCGGGCCGCGCCACTGCGGTGCGGCCCGGAGCAGCAGCAGCCGCTGGTCGCCGAAGGCCGGGCCGTGCTTCTCACGGCGGGCTGCGGCGTGCGCGAGGGCCTGCCGCAGCGCGCTCTCGACGATGGCCTTGCTGGCCTCGGGGGCGGCCGGCTTCATGGCTTGCCCGGTCATTCCGTCACGATCCGCCAGCTGACGTCGAAACTCGCCCCGGGGTTCCTATCGGCGGTCTCGCACAGTTCCTCCACGATGGCCGCGACCTCGCTCGCGGCCACCCGCCGCGCGAAGCTCCCCGGGACGTTCTCGCCCGGCGGAGGCGGCGGGGGGCTGCTGGGCGGGCGAGCCCCGACAGGGGCGGAGCCGGGAAGCACAGAGGGCTGCGGTACGTGGATCAGCAGGTCGATGGCGGCCCGCTCAGCCTGGTCCAGGGCGCCGCGCAGCTGGACCTGATGCTCGTCGTGACGGGCTGCGCTGCTCAGCTGATCCCTGATCGACGCGGCGACCTCGGCCTGCGGGCCGGCCTCGCCGCCAGCCGCCGCCGCGAGCTGATCGAGAATCTGCCAGCGCACCCGGCCCATGCTGGCGGTCAGCTCGTCCGCGCTGGCCAGGCTCGCGCGGTAGACCGCGCCCTCACGCGGCAGGTCGCTCGCGGCCAGCGCGCGCAGCAGCGCGGTCGGGTCTGCCAGCCCGGTCAGCCGGTTCAGCAGCTCCGCCGCCGTCCGGGCCGTGGCCAGCCGCGGGGAATCGTCCGCGAGCCCGAGCGTCGCCGCGTGCCGCTCAAGCTCGGTCACCAGCGACTCAGCGGCGGGCAGCAGCCCCCCGGAACGCGACCGCAGCTCAGCCGCGAGCGCCTGGACCGCCCGCGCGCTGCGCACCGGCTGGCTGCCCAGGCCGAACACGCTGCCCGCCCGCGCCCCGGCCAGCGCGAACTCCTCCTCGCCCGGCAGTTCCTGCCGCCGCAGCACCATGTCCGGCGTGATCCGGCCGATCTCCGGCGGCGGCACCGGCTGCCCGGCGCGGAACCAGGCCCGGTCCGACTGCACCGCGAAGCAGGCCACCAGCAGGTCGCTGACCAGCGCGGGCAGGCCAGGCTGCTCCTCGGCGATCCAGCGCCGGATGTCACCGGCCTTCAGCTCGGCGGTCGGCCCGGTCCCCGCCGCCCGGCGCTCGATCAGCAGCTTCCAGTCGTCCCGCAGCACCAGGACCTCGCCGACCGTGGCGATGTCCAGCGGGTTCGCGATGCGGCGCAGCACCGGCAGGTCAGTCGCCGGCACCTCCAGCCGCCCCACCTTGTCCTGCGCCGCCCGCTCCACCGCGGCGAGCACGGCCGACAGCTCCGTCTTCCGCAGCACCTGCCGCCGGCCCTGCCGGTCGAAGTCGGGGTGCTTAGGGTAAGCGTGGTCGAGCAGTTGGCCGCAGATCCGCGGCAGTGCCTCGCCGAGCCGCAGCCCGACAGGCGGCCTGATGTCCAGCCCCGGGTCCAGGGCCATGATGTGATCCTCGGCCGCCGCGCCGAGGTCGGCGTCGTCCGGGCTGAGCAGCCCGTACGCGCGCTGCAGCGCGTCCCGCAGCTTGCTCGTCAGCGCGGCTTTCCTGGCCTCCAGCTGGGCGCGGGCATGATGCCGGTCATCGGCGGCCAGGTAAGGAGTCAGTTCCTCCAGCCGGTCCCGCCGCTCCAGCACGTAGGAGATCCGGACCAGGTCGCCCAGATCGGTGAGCCGGTCGCGGGACAGGAACGACGGCAGCAAGACCAAGGCCAGCGGCCGGTTCAGCCGACCCTGCAGGGCCTGGACCCGGTGCCGGTCATCGGAGGGGTAATGGTTGCCCTCGTCGAACGGGTAGTCGATGACGACCCGGATTGCGCTCGGCACCTCGGGCTCGAACTGGCTGTCCGCCAGCTCAGGATCCCGCACGTTGCCGAACACAAGCTCCGCGACCCGGTCCGTGCCGCGCCAGGTTACCGGGCAGGTGGTGACGAACTCGCCCTTGTCGGTGACGCCGAACTCATCCCACAGCAGCCCCTTGATCAGGCGCCGGCGAGCGGCATCGTCGTCGACGTTGATGACTTTCCGCAGGATCTCGGCGGTGTCCACGCCGATCAGCGCGATCTCCACGGACGGGTCGTCCGCCCCGGAGACCCGGATCTCGCCGAACTCCCCGTTCAGCTCCCGCAGCGTCCTGGCCACGGCCGCCCGGTCCTGGCCGGGGATCATGACGGCGATCGAGCCATGATTGAGCGCGGCGAGTCGGCTCGCCGTCAGCGCGCGCAGCGCCGGCACGTTCGGCACCAGCGCGGACAGCAGCAGCGTCTTGACGATCAGGTCGTCGGCCCGGAACGCGTGCCGCGACGGCAGCGCGGCGGCCTGCTCCCCGGTCAGGCCGTGCCGGCGCAGCAGGTACTCCCGCACCCGCTGGTAGAACCGCTTCGCCTGATCGAACTCGTCCCGCAGCTTGTCGCTGAACGGTCGGTCCCCGCCCGCCGCGAGCGCGTCGAAGATCGCGCCGAGCGGCATCAGCTGCCCGACCGGCAGGGTGTCCCGGTAGTCGACCAGCAGCTGCTGCATCAGCCGCAGCGCGGTCCGCTGCCGCTGCAGCGCCCCGGAGACATCCACCATCGCGTGCAGGAAAGCCGGGCTGAACGGATACGTCCCGCGGAAATCAGCCCGGCTGGCCGCACCACCCTGGGCGTCCAGCAGCGCATCCCACACCTCGGGCCGGGACCGCTCGGTCTGCTCGAAAGCCGCGTCAATGACCGCCCTGGCCGCCGCGTCCTTCGGCCGCAACAGCCGCGCCTCGACCACGACCGGCAGGTTGCTGTCCTCCAGCCGGATCTTGTCGAACCGGCCGTCCCAGTACTTCAGCGTGTCGAACAAGCTGGCCGTCGTCGCTCCCGCGGTGTCCCGGCCGACCAGGTCACGCAGGTCACGCTGGCGCGGCACGAAGCTGACGATCGGGGCAGGCCGCTCATGCTCGGCGGACTCGACCAGCTTGGAGACCTTCTGCGCCTCCGTCTTGATCCGGGTCGGGTCCCCGATGTAACTGGACAGCCACAGCACAAGCTCGTCCAGCAGCAGCACCACCGCGTCACAGCCGAGCACGTCGCGCGCGTGCCTGCTGATCTCGGCCAGTCCCTTGTCCAGCTCGATGAACGACTCGGCAGTCCCGCTGACCGCCTGCGCGTACCGGGTGAAGTGGCCGGCGAGCAGGTCACCAACCAGGCGCCTGCGCTCGGAGTTGCCGGGCGGGGCGGCCAGCGCCGCGTCCAGGCTGGCCGCGCTCCACGGTGCCTCACCCCACTCGTCGTCCGCATCGCCCGGCAGGCCGGCGGTGAACTTCTCATCACCGAGCTGGGCGCGCAGGTCGCGGGCGTCGGCCAGCAGGCCCTCGTCCCGGTACACCGCCGGCAGCGGCGCGCCGGGCATCAGCTTGCGGACGTGATCGACGTAGCCGCCGAGGATGGCCGACTCCAGCGAGGTGGCCTCGATCATGTGGTACGGCACCAGCAGGAACTTGCGGCCCGCCAGCCACTTGTCATGCTTGGCGACGACGTCCACCAGGCCGGCCTTGCCGCGGGCCTCCGGGTCGCCGCGCAGGATCGCGTGCAGCATGGCCATGAAGTGGCTCTTGCCGGAGCCGAACGAGCCGTCCAGGTACGCCGCCCGGGACGCCCGCCCCTCGACGGCGGACTGGATGAGGCCAAGCGCGTCGTCGAAGCAGCGGGCAAGCTGCGGGGTCGCGACGTAGTCCCGGACAGTGGACTCCTGCGTCACGCCCTTGCTCAGGGTCAGCACGAAGTCCCCGGCGTGCACCCGCTCCGGGATGTCGATGATGTCGCGCAGCAATTCAGCGGTCATGGCGTCGGTGCGTGCCTTACCTGAGTGTGTGCGGGGCCGGTGCCCGGGGCGGTGCTGGCCCCGGGAGCAGCGGCCGGTCTTGCCGGAACGCTGGCCGCGGCGCGGCGGCCCCGGCCGGAAGGCTGCGGCCGCCAGGCGGTCAGGTCGCCGGCAGTAACGCCGTGCCGGAGTTGCTGGTCTTCAAGGTAGCCGGCGTAGGCATCAGCAGGGCTCATCCCGAACGCCGGGTCAACGTCGCCGTGCCACTGCCGCACCCACGGCAGCACCTCGGCCAGCCCCGCGATCAGCGGCACCAGCCGGTCGCTCTTCCAGCCGTCCCGGGAGGCGCGGTCCTCGAGGACGGTCATCAGGGCGTGCGCCTGCTGCCGGTGATCCCAGCCGGCCCAGCCCAGCAGCATCGACCCGTCACCGTCCGGGCTCGCCTGCGGATAGGAGATGAACCGCTCCTTCGGCACGTCCAGCTTGCCCCGGTGCGACCAGAACGAGCCCTTCCGGAAGTCAGCGGAGGCGTACTTCGGCGGCACCGGGATATTCAGCCGCTCCCCGGTCGCGTCCTCCTGGCGCTGCAAGTCCCAGGTCTGCTCCCACTGGCGGCGCTTGCGCAGCCCGGTGTCCTTGTACCGCAACGCCGCCAGGTACGGCACATGCTCGGCCTCAGTGATCTCGGCCACGACGATGGCCAGTTCGGCGTCCTGCCCCGCGTACAGCCGGGCCACCGACACGAACTCTGCGTCGCCGCGGAGCCGGTCGGCCAGCCGGTTCACGGTCATCGGCCGGGGCTGCTCGGTGCCGGTGTCATCGAGCGCGAACCAGAGATGGCGGCCCTCGCAGCGATCCAGCAGCCAGGACCGGAGCGCGGCCCTTTCCTTCTTCTCCCACGGCTCGCTCGACCAGCGCCGCTTGCCCTCCGGCCGCTCAATCAGCGATATATCGCGCCGCTTGCCAATGACCTCGATACGCCGCTCCACAACCCGGCGGTATGACTCGGGCCAATGCGCCGGAACCTCGGTGATCGGTGTCGACCCATGCCGCGTGAACCACTGCGTCTCGATCTCCCCGGCCGCCACCTTCCTCGCCAGCACGATCTCGAACGCCCGCTCGCCCAGCTTGAGTCCGGGAACTTTTCCGGACGCAGCTGTCAGTTCGGCTGCCTCCTGTTCGGTCAGCAGCCCGTAAAGGCGATAGACGTCCCAGTCCAGTTCTTCCTGCAGGGCAATCATCCGGCCGCGGAGCTCGTCTTGCTCGCAGCGCGCCTGCTCCAAGTCCTCACGGGTTGGGACTAGCTTTGCGCAAGCGGCTGATGGCTGGACGGCGCTCAGCCGCTGAGCCAACGCATCCAGTTGCCGTCCAAAATCCGGCGGCAACTCGGCCGGCAGCGGGAATTCTGCAACATTGGAGCCATTGAATTCGTATCGTTCCATCCAATTCTCCGACTGAATCCCCCTACCCATGCCGCTGCCACCTTTCGGGAAGCAGACCTGCTTGAGCCAGAAGCACGCGGTCGAGCTATTGAGCACTCCAAGCAACGACAGGTGATCGTCCTCGGTTGCCTCTTCTGGTAGTTTGATCACTGGTGCATGCCGGTTGAATACTTTCGCACCTCGATCAAGCACGAAGTGATTGTGCGTTGCGACTGTGCAGAAGGTGATCGTTAGCGGGCTGCGGAGCTTGTTTCGATAGATCTCACGGTACTCGTACCAGGCAATTCCATCTATCTCCTCAACTGGAACGCTGAAGCGTCTCCGTAGCTGTAGGCTGCGCCGATTCGACCAGAACCAGCGGAGGAGCTCGCCATTCAGCGGAGAGGTGGCGTAATCTTCCTCATATGGCCAAATAGTGAGAGTTGCTCCATCGATCTCGTAATCGCGGATCTCTTCGCCCTCAACCATGATATAAACGGGCAGCCTGGGAAACCGGTTACCCAGGTCAGGTGGTACCAAAAACGCATCGTCGTCGCCGGTTGTGGTGGCGACACCGATACCAGCGGCGACTTCCTTGAGAGTAAGCTGATGGCGCGCCTCTATATGCTGCTTGAGGTCATTGGCTCCGCCGCCGCTAAGGCTCCAGGGATGAGTGTCGAGTCGATCGCGCTGGAGGTTGACGACCGTGATCCATTCGCTGTCGCTGCCTGGTTCGTTGAATTGATCGATGATCGCGCGCCATACATGACCTTTCGCCGGTTCTTCGGGCTGGGATGGCTCGCACCGGACGCTCAGCACGGCGCGAATCGACTGGTTAGTCGCGATCATGTTCTGGCCTACCAGAATCACGGTCGGCGTGCCATGACCGGGAATGTAGGCGCCCGAGGTGTCGATGACATGGGTGAGATCGACCTGCTGCGCGAAGAATTCCTTGATGAGCTTCTTGCCGAACTCACGCTTCATGAATGTATTGGCGGTGATCTGGCCGACGTAGCCGGCGCCGCGCCGGTCGCCACCGGCGCGGCAGGCGAGGTTGAAGAAGCGCTCGGCGAACGGGACAGACAGCGCGTAGGTGCCGGCGCACGTCGCGTAGCGGTCACGGTAGGCCCGGTTTTCCGCCGAATCCTTGACAGTGATGTAGGGCGGGTTGCCGACGACCACGTGGTAGGAGTTCACGCCGAGGATGTCGACGTCCTTCATGTAGCCACCGACGTCCTCGGTGCCGAAGGTGTGTACAGGGTCCATGCCGTCGAAGGTGCCCTGCTTACCGGGGGCGCCGCGGCCGTGGAGGAGGGAGTCGCCTACGGCGATGTTGAGAGGGAAGTCCGGTGCCTCCGCGAAGTGCTTGACACCGCCGGCCTTCATGGCGGCGATGAGGAGGCGGAAGCGGGCGACCGAGACGGCGAACGGGTTCTTGTCTACGCCGTGCAGGCCGTCGAGAGCGTTGCGGATCATCACCCAGCGATCCGTTATCGCTGATTGTTGTTCCCATTTCGTGAGCAGGCGCGCGAAGGCGCCGAGCAGGAAGTGGCCCGAGCCGCAGGCGGGGTCGATGACGCGGAGGCGGCGGGGCAGGTCGGGGCGGGCGCGCGGGGGGTCTGGTTCCAGGCTGAACTCGTCGATCGCCGGGGTGAGCGTCAGGTTGAGGATGAACTCCGCGACGAACTCCGGGGTCTGTAGCAGCGCGTAGGTCTTCTTCGCGTGCTCGGACAGGTCCTGGTAGAGGTCACCGAGGAAGCGGGTGTTCCAGTCCGGGTCACAGAAGTCGTGCACGACCGGGGAGTTCTCGCCCTCGCCGCGGGTGCGCCAGAACGCCAGCACGGCCTTGGCGGCGTCGTGCGACGGGGTGATTCGCCACATCGGGTTGTGCGCCCGGTCGAACAGGCCGGCGGCCACGGGCGATGCGTCCGCCAGCGCAATGAACCCGGCCATGATCCAGTCCCGGTCGGTCTTATCAGGCTCCTGCTCGAAGAACGCCTGCTGCCGTTCGGCCGCGATCGCCAGGCGGTCGCCCGGCCCGGCGAGGTAGGGCAGTGCGATGAGTTCGTTGTCCTCGCAGAACCGCAGGAACACCGTGCCGAGGATCCAGCCGACTGCCGCCTGGGTGATCTCGCCGTCGAGCCACTGCTCGTAGCCCGCGGCGAGCCGTTCCGCGTCGTGCGCCTTCTGCCATTCGCCGTGGAGATCGGCGGCGAACTCGGGCACGTTCGCGCTGCGAGCACGCAGGTCGTCTTCCAGGACGCGGACCTGGCCCTTGAGGTCGGCGAGCAGCGCCGCGTGGTCGATCATGAGGCTCTCCTCGTGGTGCTGGCCGGGCGGGCGGGGCGGACCACGAGCTGCTCGTTCTCCCCGAGAGTGGCTACGGTCTGCTCGTCTAGCAGAGCGGGCTTGCGCGGGTCGTCCATCGGGCAAAGCAGCCATATGCCATGGGGCATCTCGTCGGCCTGGCGAGCGGCTGCCGCCAGCCGGGACAGCAACTGGATTCCGCCGGCGTAGCGGGCCAGCGGGGTCGCGTCATGCAGCATTACGGTACCCGGCATCGCGCGGACCTGCTTGTCCAGCCGTTCCCAGACTGCGTCGAGTAGCCGGCCGAACCCGGCCTGCGCGGCGGGCGTCGCGTCAGTGGCGTCGGCCGCGAGCACGCTTTCCCAGCGCGGCTTGCCGCGTTCCCTGACGATCTCTCGCAGCGTGGTGAGGAACAGCTCAGTCACGTTGACCGGGCTGACGTTGGCCAGCGCGGTCACCTCATCGCGGACTGGCGCGGTCTCCGCCAGCCTGGTGGTGATCGCGAGGAAGCCGCCGCGCTCGGCGGCGGCCAGCAGCCGCTGCCTGGTCTCCGCGATCGCGGACGCCGCGGCATATCCGGCCATCGACGTCGGGACCCTCGTGCTGGACCAGGAGCCTGCTAGCGTCCCGCCGGGAATGACGTAGCGGGTGATCTCGTCGGCGTCCCGGGTCACGTTGACGGTGTGACCCATCTCCTGTAGTAGCTTGCGCAGCCGGCCGGGGTCCGGCAGGTTCGCCAGCTCGGGGAACCTCGCCAGGACCCGGTCGCGCAGCCGACCCGGTTCGAGCCCTGGCTCCCCGAGGTAGCTGGCTGCCTGCGCCAGCCGCAGCGCCTTCCTCGGGTCCAGGCTGCGCGGGTACAGCTCAAGCCGGGCAGTCATCGCCGCGTCCTGCGACGCGCCGGCCGCGAGCGATACCAGGTCGGTGTCGGACAACGGCGGCATGCCGTCCGGCCGGATGACCCCGGCCAGCGCTTCCAGGACCGTGCTCGTGGCCGGCAGCGGCGAGGCATCGCCGAGATCGACAAGCTCGTCGGCGCGGCGGCCGAGGCCGGCCGCGTAATCGAGCAGTTCCTCCTCGGTCGGCGCGGTCGGGTCGTCGGTCGGCGTCGTGGGGTCGTCCTTGGCGGTGGCGACAGCGGCGATCAGCAGCCGGGCGCCGGCCCGGCGCCTGGCCAGCCGCGGGTTATCCAGGTGCTCCTCGGCCTCGATCGCGGCCCGCAGGCAGGCCTGCGCGAGCGCGAGCCGGGCCGCCGGGTCATCCAGGCCCGAGCCCCGCTCGGCCAGCAGCGCCGCGGCGAGCTGGCCTGCCTCCATGACCCGGCCCCGGCGGGCCAGGATCTCCAGCACCGTCTTGCGCAGCGCGGTGACGGGCCTGACGCTCTTGGTCCAGCGTTCCCTGGCCTTGCCCAGCAGGCTACCGACATAGGGCTGGCTGAGGCCGGTCTCGGCGGCCACCGCCGCCTGCGGCGCCCAGGCGGGCACGGGGGAGGGGCGGCCCTCGTCGGCGTCTGGCAGGGCCAGCAGCAGCCGGATGACCCGTATCTCGGTGGTGTTCTTGCCGTTGTCGCGCGGCACGAGCTGGCCGGTGATCTTATCCAGGCTGAGCGTCGCCGGGTCCGATGCGACGGTCGGCGCCAGGCCTTGCCTGGGGTCTGTCTGGCCGGGTGCCGTGCCCGCGGTGCCCGTCGGGCTGCCCAGGCCTGCGGCGCCGGCGATGGCCGGCGCCGGCAGTTGCTCGGTGACCTGGAGCTGCTGCCGCCATTCGCGGGCCCGCTTGAGCAGCTCGTTACGAGGGCCGCGGCCGACGCCGCGCAGTCGCTGCACCCGCGCTGCCGGGACCTTGATCAGCTCGCCGACGGTGGACACGTCGAGCTGCTGCTCCGCCGCGGACAGCGCGCGGGCCGACAGCCCGGCGGCCACCAGCGGGGTGCTGGCTCCCACCCGGGCGGCCGACACCTGCCGGGCATCGGCCGGAGCGACCGGCAGCGCGCCCACCGTCTCCGGCGTGGTCGCCGGCCGCCGCTCGTCCAGCGCGCGGAACACGTCGGACCAGCCTCGTGACATGTCCTTGAGCGAGGCGTACCGGTGGGCCGGATCGCGGTACAAGGCGGTGCCGAAGAAGGCCACGAGCCGGTCGCGCAGCTGCGGGTCGAAGCTGTCCTCGGCAAGCTGCGGCAGCTGCTCGGACGGGTCGAGCAGCCGGGCCTCGACCATGCCGTCGCCCCAGGACGGCAGTTCGCCGCTGGCCATCTCGTGCAGCGTGACCGCCACCGCGTACCGTTCGGCGGCCGCGTCGTACTCCGGCCGCCGGTCGGTACCCAGGAACGGGTCGAGGTAATGCTGAGTGCCGGCCTCGGTGGCTCTACTGGCGGTGTCAGCCAGCGAGAAGTCGAAGAGCACCAGGCGGCGGCCCTTCTTGTTCAGCTCGCGGATGGCTAGGTTGTCCGGCTTGATGTCGCGGTGCCAGATGCCCTCGCCCTCCAGGTACCCGACCGCCTGGAACAGGTGGTCGCCAAGGGTTTCCAGGTCGCCGATCGCCAGCCTGCCCTCGCGCCGGAGGTACTGCCCGAGGGTCTGCTCGCCGGCCTGCTCAAGGATCAGGACGGTGCGGTCGCCGATGTCTTTAGGGCCGTCGATGAACCGCACGATGTGCGAGTCGCGGAGGTTCTTGAGCTGGGCGGCCTCGTGTGCCAGCCGGGTCCGTCCGGCGTCGCTCAGCGCGACCTTGTAAACGCGGTTGTCACCGTCCCTGGTCATCAGTAGCGCTCGCGCGGTGGAGCCCTTGCCGAGGATCTGGCCGACCTGCCAGCCGTCGGCCAGCATGGTGCCCTTGGTTGCCGTGAGCAGGTCGGGGATCTCGTCCTGGTCGGGCCGGGTGAGTTCTTCCTCAACCACGTCAAGGTAGGTCAGGAAATCTCGTACCGACTCGAACCGGTCCACCGGCTGCGCGCCCGTCGCGCCCCGGACCAGGTCGTCCATCGCGGGGCTGATCTCGTCGCACATCGCGGACGGGACCAGGGCATGCTCGGCGGCCAGCCGGATGTCGAGTTCCTTGCGCGAGTCAGCCGGCGGGACGCCGGTCAGGATCAGGTGGCCCAGCGCGCCGAGACCGAAGACGTCGAGCTGGGTCGCATCCGCCTCCGGATTGCCGAACTCCGGGGCGAGGTAGGGGCCGGACGCCGGATCGATGTGCGCGGCCAGAGAGGTCGGCGTCCCGGACGCCAGCACGGTGTGCGGACCGGAGCTTCCCGATCCTGGCCGTGCGGCGACCTGCCAGTCGCAGATCCGCAGCCGAGGGTAGCGGCCGTCCATCTCGACGTACACGCTGCGGGCCGCCAGCGCCCGGTGGTACAAGTGCCGGCGGTGCGCATGGTCGAGCGCCTCGGCCAGCTGGCGGACCATCTCGATGCGCGTCTCGATCGGCAGGCCAGCGCCTTGCTGCATACCGCCAGCGCTCGCCGCGCCGCCCGTGGCCTGCTCGGCCATGAACTGGTCGAGCCGCTGCCAGGTGGCGCCATGCCGGAAGATGATCGCCGGGCCGGCCTCGTGCTCCTCGCTGAACTGCTCCGCCTGGACGATGCCCTGGTGCGAGATGCCCTGCAGGGCCAGGTACTCGCGACGGGCGGCCCGCCACGCGGAATCGCGTTCGGTCTTGGGGGCATCCAGGTCCGACAGGTAGATCCGGATTCGCCTGGGCTGGTCGCCGGGCAGCCCAGGATTGTCTGCGAGGTAATCCTCCCAGGTCGGCCCGGCGTCAAAGGCCCTGGGCGCCAGCTGAAACGGGCCGATCTTGCGGTGCTTGCGGAGCCCCCGGACACCTGTCTTCTGCAGCAGTTTCTCCAGCTGCCGGGACAGCGCGGGGTCAACGCGGCTATCGCCGCTGCGCGGCGGCTGGCCGAGCAGCCCGGCCCAGATGCCCGGCAGGCCGGTCTGCTCCGTCAGTCCGTCGCGGCCGAAGACCATCGTGCGCTGCACCTCATCGAAGTCGCAGCGCAAGTCATGAGCGGACAAAAACACGGCAGCCTGGATGAACGGCAGCCGCGTCCGGATGCCGAGCTTGCCAGCCGCCCAGCCGAGCTGGCCCTTGAGCTCCTGGCATTTCCGGTTGGTCAGGTGCAGCGGGTTCTCGATCGCGCGAACGTGATCATCATGGCGAAACAGCCACGTCTCGCCCTGATTGACAGCCCGGCCCGGATGGCTCTTGATCTCGATGAGGAACAGCCCGGCCGGGGTCGCGATGAGCAAGTCGACCTCGCGGACATGACCCGACCGGGCGGTAAAGGTGAACGTCTGCCACGCGCGGTAGGGCTCGGCCGACGGCATCTGGTCCCGAATGTGCCGCAGCGCGTCTTCTTCCCAGGGAAAGTCAGACCGCGGGCCCCACCAGCGGTTGTCAGCCCCAGCCATGCGCACTCCCGTCCCCGGCTCCCGGGGCCACCATATCGGCGCAGATGCCTGCAACGACGCGACGTTGTCCGTACAGGTTGACGCCACCGTCGACGTCGGCCGCGATCCTCGTGGCCGACGGTTACCTGCTTGCCTCCAGGTCGGGCGCAGGGGAAAGGGTACCGGGAAGATACCCGCCGGTGTGGCGCCAGCGCCCAGATAGCCACCAGCGGAGCCGGGCGTAGAGCACTGCGCCCGGCCTAGCCGTCGCCGGTCTCTGCTGACGGCAGCCAGCGTAAAGCCTGATCAGGGGTATATACGGCGGTTTCAGGGACTTTCCTGGAGGTCTATTGGTAAGGAGAAGGTCTACGGTTCGATTCCGTAAGGGGGCTCCAGTTCATGTGTATCTTTCGAATATGTTATCGGACTTTCTGTCCGTAAGGACTGCCATTCGAGTGGCGCTGGGAAGGCCATCAGGTGGCGGGCGGTCGGCATTTGGGCAGATGGGGACAGCGGGGGAGCGTTTCCTGCTGCCGGAACAGGTGCGGTAAACGATCAGGCGCTGCCGCAGGTCAGGATCAGTGGCCAAGATCGTCGTGATCGGAGGGCCGCAGGGTCTCGGCGCAGTTTGCCTGCACGAAGGCCGATAGTCGCTCAGCACTTCGCCGGCTTCGTCGAGCGGGCCATCCCCGCTGAGCTTTCGACGACGTCGATTCGATCAGGCCTTGCACTTCGCGCAGTAATCGCGGCAGCTGACAGGCCAGGCAGACTTCTGGCACCCCGCGCCCTCCTGCCTGGGGTGACTGTGGCGCGAGATGAGATGGCGGATGCGCCTTGGCGTGGTTGTCGGCGCTCCCGGGAGCCGGCCAGACTTGCTTGCGCTGCTCCGTATCCTGCGCCGCTGGGTGGATCGGCCGGATGACGGGGAGGTCACCGCGACCAGGGAAACAGGCCGCAGGCTCATCGCCTCGAACAGGCGGGCCCGGCACGACTACACGATCCTGCGGACATACGAGGCCGGGATAGTCCTGATCGGTGACGAGGTGAAGTCGCTGCGCGCCGGCCGCGCGTCGCTGGCCGGCGCGTTCGTCCAGGAGGACGGCGGCGAGCTGATGCTTCACGGCCTGCACATCCCCGAGCACGCGTACGGCCGCCAGGGCACCCGCGCCCTCCGCCAGCCCCGGCGTACCCGCAAGCTGCTCCTGCACCGCAGCGAGATCGACAAGATCATCGGGAGGCTGGGCGACGCCGGCGTCACGCTCGTG